>Ga0134122_10001234_pt1 | contig 18362 bp, 15 predicted proteins | sample KB302_FD_96461 | JGI IMG/M metagenome (GOLD analysis project Ga0134122, IMG submission 96461) | Terrestrial soil microbial communities without Nitrogen fertilizer from Kellogg Biological Station, Michigan, USA - KB3-0-2 | ecosystem: Environmental > Terrestrial > Soil > Unclassified ... | reverse complement strand
GAGAAACACCATCGAACCAGCTCTTCAAGGAACAGCCTGGAGGGCGAAATGCGGCTCCAAGTCAAGTCGTAAGTGAACATGTGAAACAGAAAGTCGCTTCTGAACCTGTACCCAAAGCCAGCCGAGATTATGATATTTCCATCGGATAGTTTTGCCAGTACCAAGCTCCCCTCATCATGTGCCGACTGAGAAGCGGCGTGGAAAAAAGCACGCATCTCCCGGGAGGCAAGATTCTCCGCACTCCAGCTTTTGTTTCTTGCACGTAGCCATTGCACTTTGTGCCTTATGATCCAATCAATTATTGCCCCGATATCGTTGCCATCTGTGATGAGTTTGAATGACACGCTCGGCAATGCCTCTTTTGCGCGTTTCCATTGCCTCCGTTGATCGCTGATCATTGACTTTGGCCACTGTTTCACATAGCTCTCCCAAGTGGCGTATTTGTCGAGTCGTATCACCGAACACCATCCCCCACCCACAGCCGGCGTACGACCCATGCCATTCAATAATTGATCAATGTTCGACGGGGATCGCAAGTTTTGCAGCAGAACCAGGTCCACACCCGGCGTACTCGTCACCGCATTCCACGCCATTGTCATCCAGTAATTGGCATGTGGGCTCTTTTCGACGATCAGGTCACGGTATTCCAGCGTGTCCGACGAGAGCATTCGTAAGGTTCTTCCATCAATCATTAGCGGCCAGATAAGAACCAGCCGTCTGGCCTGTTTCCCAATCACTACATGAAGTTTGCGTCCTCGCGGCGCTGCGACGAAATTCCAGATATGCCAACACCATCCGAAGCTGTGAAAGAAATGCGCTCCGTCGGATCGCCCCCATAGATCGTTCCACTCTTCTCTCAGGGCAAGAAGACCACCGGTTGTGTCAACCACACTAAGTTCAATCTTCTGACTCGACATCGACGCAATGTCCTTCACACCGGAATTTCCTTTTTGACTTCGAAAACCGGAAACATTGTATGCCCATCTCGCCCGCTCCGACGCTGCGGACTACGACGCATCCCATGGCCATGGGAGGGAGTGCGTATGGTACCTCCTGACGGGCGCAGTCTTCGAGATACTGGAAGTGCGTGTGAAGCGCTTGGATTTTTGAGAAGATGGAGTGTTCGAAGTGCGGTCGGAAGTTCCATTCCAAGGCAGCGGGTGAGGGGTGTCGCCTTCCTTCAGGCCTCAGTACAAGAAAAGTTTCCCGTTGAGTCTCCAGAGTTACGTGAATCGAGGGCTGGGCCTTTTTTTCGCACAGCAATTATGAAGCCTACCAGTCCCGTTGCGAGCAAGAGTAACGATGCAGGTTCTGGCACTTGAGCGGGCAAGTTGTTGTAATCAACTCCCGATGCCGTACTGATAACCGCGTTCGCGTCCTGATTCCCATTGGACGCTATGTTCACCCGACCGCGGAGCACAAGCGCAACGCGATGCTTAGGTACGACGAAATCCTCAAGGGCGAGAAGAAACAGACCGAGCAGGAAGGAAGGCCGAATTGATCGCTGCGAGCCCTGTCCGCTTTTTGTCCGCCCCTGAGGTCAAAGCAGGCCTATTTTCTCCCACCGAGAACCAATCGAGGACGAAACGCGGGAACACAGGCAAAGACGGTAGATTCAGCTACATCGAAGAAAAAATTGGAGGCGCGGGTCGGAATCGAACCGACGTATAAAGGTTTTGCAGACCTCTCCCTTACCACTTGGGTACCGCGCCCCTCAACATTGACAAACCCCTCGCCAGCGCGGGGCTTTCTTAATCAAAAATCTGGAGCGGGAGACGGGGGTCGAACCCGCGACATCGACCTTGGCAAGGTCGCGCTCTACCACTGAGCTACTCCCGCTCGGCGTGTTTGATTATAAACAGGTGGCGAGATTGCAGCAATGCACGGTGCCGTCTGTGCAGTTTTACGCATGAGCGGGGGGCGCTCGCGCCTACATTTTCATGGATTCGGCGGTGATGCGGTTGCGGACGTCCCATAGGTCTTTGTAGAAAAGGTGCTCCATGCGCTGGTGCAGAACTTCTACCGGAGTGCCCATGGTGCCGACTACTCCGCCGCCAATGATGCGCTGCGCCAGCTTGAGGTGGTGAAAGCGGAACAGGTGGACGCGTTCGTCAAAGTCGAGGAGACGCTCCGCCACGTCATGCAGGGCAAAAAAATCCGCGTGGCGGCGGTAGAGGTCGTCCACGGTCAGATTAAGCTTGCCTAACTGGGACTGGAAGGCCTCACCCAGACGCGGGCCGATATGCAGCAGTCCGAGGAAGCCGGGGGAGTCGAGGCCGCTGCCGTGCCCCAGGCCGGCGCGAATCAGATGATAGTCGTAGGGCGTGATAGTCTCCAGTTCGTGCAGCATGGAGATGGGATACTCCAGCATGTGATTGCCGCGGCGGAGCAGCCGGGCGGAGTTGAAGAAATCTCCTTCGGCGATCAAGGCGCGGGCCCGTTCGAGTTCCCACGCAACGCCTTTCAGCAGCAGCTCTGAGGCCTGGTGGACGACCTGGAAGGTCATCTCGTCGGGGTGCAGGAATTCTTCCGGACTTTTCTGTAGCGACAATAGTTCATCGGTACGCAGGTAGCGTTCGTAGTCCGACGCGCCTTTGCCGGGCAGAATCGGTTTTCGCAGGTCATCCATGCTGCGCGCCCTTCCAGTCCGCGAACCGCCGGGTCAATGGGGATAGTCGAAGCGATATCCCTTGGGCTCGTTTCCGGAGAGATGGCGCGTGTTGTAGTCGAGGAAGTATGCGACGTGCGCATCATCTAGCGGGAACGACCGGCCCTTGGGATAAGGATATGTGCCCATGGTTTTGAAGGGCAAGGGATGGACCGTGTTGGCCTCAGCGGCGTAGAAGTCCATATCTTTTTCGTAGCCGTTGGCGACGAAGAAATAATCCCGCACCCAACCTTGGGGCAACGCCGGAAGCTTCGCCGAATCGAAGTCGAGGGCTACTTCATCCCCAGATCCGAAGACGGCCAGCCGGTCGTCAAATCCGGTAAGCAGAGGACGCACGTCGCCGTAACGCGTGTATTCTCCCGCCGGTCTCGCGTACGGCCCAGTCGGACTGGTCTTCTCGTAGACGTACAGCACGTTGCCGGGAGGCTGGTTTTCAACTTTCAGTGGGAAGCCACGGTAACGCAGATTGGCGCGCGCCAGTGGAACCGGCGTTAGGCGCGCATTGCCGTTCTGCTCCGTCCGATTGATCAGAATGCTGTCCCAATAAATCTGCAGGTTCGTAGTGATGCGGATGCGCCGCGTTCCCAGCGGCAACTTGTCCGTCAGATCGGCGGTCATGGTGCGCGGGCCACCAGCGGGGAAACCCAGGTCGTCAATTACGCGCACCCAGTTTCCGCTCGCGTCTTGCGCCTCGACGTAAGGCGCGACTGGTTCGATCCCGGACTGGTACGCGGCGTACATACTCGTAGCGCTGAAGTACTCAATCTCGCCGTGCATCATGAGCCAGAGCGGGCCGCCGCCATAGGCTTCGCCGAAATCTAGCTCGAGCATGTGCGTTTTAGTGAAACCCTGAAAGGGCAGGACGTCGAAGTCGCCAAAGTAACGATGCGCCAGCAAGTCGGGCAAAACATTGTGGCCATGCTCATCCCGCGCTGCGGCAGGCGCCACGGCTCCGCGGCTATAGACAACCTTGAACGGCGGATAGGGTGGGTTGCTGGCGAAATATTCGTTGGGAAATACATCAACCGCGCCGGGATGATCCACGGCCAGCAACTTCACCTGGTCGAGATATACGGCTTCTTCCAGGGGCTCCATGAAGCGGAAACTGAGTCTGCCTTCTTTTTCACGAATGGAGCTGCGGGCCACCTTGATATATTCCGTCGCCCGTGGGATGTCGCGCTGGCCGGGCCCAGTCCAGTGACCGACCACGCCCGCGCCCAGCATGTCCCCCACCAGTTTGTAGTGCCTGCCGTCCCAGGCGAAAAGCGTGGGACAGGAACTGCCGCGGCGATCCATTTCGATAAAGCTGTGGTCTTTCATTCCGGCGATCTGAATTTCGTCTTGGATCACTCCGGAAGGCCACAGCATGCGCACCACGTCGGCCTCTTTGGCTTGGCCGAGTCCGACGATGAAGTCGGTTGAGTTCTGTCCCAGGTAGCCAGACGATCCTGCGATCTCGAATTTCTGGCGATTCGCCCCAGAAAAGACCTCAACTTTTGTGCCAATCGCGCTCTTGTTGTCAGCCAAGCCCTTGAACGAAAGCCGCAGCCAGTTGTTCTGGTTGCCGCCTTCGTTGCGGAGCAGCACCACTGGCGCGTGACTCTGCGTGATGAGCAAGTCGGTGGCGCCGTCGCCGTCGTAGTCGCCGGTGATGATGGCGCGGGGGTCTTTTAGCTGAATCTTGTCGAGACCGACATCGGCGGAGACGTCTTTGAAGCCGTCTGGCCCGAGATTACGGAAGAGGCGGACTTCGCCTTTGCCATCGGCAGTTTCTCCTACCGCGACCAGGTCGATCCAGCCATCGTTGTCGTAATCGAAGGCGGCCACGCCCCAGGCGCGAGTCCAGTTCGTCGTTGGAAGATCAACTAAATCGAAGCTCTTTCCCTGATTGTTCCGCCAAAGCGTGATGCCGCGCGCACTCCACTGGGGGAAGGCGAGATCCATCCAGCCGTCATGGTTGAAATCGAGTACCGCAACCGCGCCCGGCGAGGAAGGAGGCATCGATCCGGCCCAAGGCTGCTTAAGCGGGAATTTACCTTCTCGCGGATTCTCGAAGATCAGGGGCGGCACGAACGCCTCGGTTAGAACAAGATCGATGGCGCGATCGTTGTTATAGTCCGTTCCGACCGCCGCGATGCTGGGCATCGTACCTTTAAGGCCCGTCTCCTCTGTAGCGTCGGTGAACGTTCCGTTGCCGTTGTTCCGCAATATGACATTCCGTCCGACCTTGTCACTTGCCATTGAAACCACAAATTTACGCGGATCGTATTGGTTATCGAAACGGGTGACGTAGAGGTCAAGATCACCGTCGTGATCGTAGTCGATGAAAGTAAGGCCCATGTTTAATCCATCGCTCTTGATGCCTGCTGCGTCCGTCACGTCCCTGAACGTGCCGTTTTTCTCATTGTGCAGTAGTAGCACGCGACCGTTAAGGCTGACGGCGAGATCGGTGGCACCGTCGTTGTCATAGTCTCCCGCGGTGCATCCAATCGCGTGAACGGACGGATCAAGTCCGGCTTTCTGCGTGACGTCTTCAAACTTGCCATTGCCCGCGTTGTGATAAAGCGCCAGGCCGCCTTGCGGACCGTTGTCGGGGAGAAAAATGTCAGGCTTGCCGTCGCCGTCATAGTCAAGAAAACATGCACCCGGCCCGAGGAAAGACGCCAGGTCACTGGCTGTTCCAGACGACGGCTTCGACGCCAGCCCCGCCCTCTCGGTCACAGGCACGAAGCGCACCGCAATCGGCGGCAATGCCTTCTGCGCGGCCCCCGCTGCTTCTTCGACCAGCGAATACTTTCCCTGATCTCCGTAAGCCAGTCCGATCGGCGATCCCAGCTTGCTCTGCGTGATGTGCTGGAAGCGGACCAGGTGTTCGCGGGCCTGGACGGCATCACCGGACTGCTGGAAGGCGCGTGCAATGCCGAATTCGGCCGAAGCGTGCAGTGGATTCAACTTCAGCGCATGCTGGAAAGCGTCAACGGCCTGCGGGTATTGCTTGAGCTGCGCTGATGCTGCCCCGAGAAAGTACCAGCTGTCAGCGTCATTGGGATCGATTTCGGTGACGCGGCGAAAGGCGTCAACCGAGCCCTGCGGATTGTCCGAATTCTTGTATAACAAGCCCAGGCTGAACCAGGCGTGGGGGTCATTGGGCACATTCTTGCGGGCGGCCTCCAACAACACTTTCGCGTGATCGATGCGGGCCAGGTTCAGCAGGGCGATCCCCTGGTTTAGCGACGCGATCTGGAGTTTGGGGTCGAGAGCCGAGGCGTCCTGAAAGGCCTTGAGACCTTTTTCGAAAAGCTGCTGGTTCATGTACGCTGCACCCAGATTGTTGAGGCGCGCGGCTTCAGTGGCAGGGTCCGATTTGGAATGTGAGTCTTGGGGTGCGGCCGCAATAATTGTGGCTGCGGCCAGGGCGACGCAGGCGCAGAGCAACAGACTTCGCTTATTCATGCCAGAAATAAGTAAACCACAAAGCAGATACGGAAAGTAGGGCCGACCTCTGGCCGCCCCATAGGAGAGCGGGACGCCCTCCCGACAGCCGGCCGGACGCCGGCGCTACGGTCGGAACCCAATCAGATATTCGGATGCGCGTAACCACCGCACTGGTGTTCCAAAGCCGCTGCCACTGAAATGACCACTTCCTCTTGCCAAGGGCGCGCTATCAGTTGCACTCCGATGGGCAGTCCTTCTGGCGACTTCCCTACCGGTACTGTGACCGCGGGAGTGCCTAGCAGATTGAACCATTCGGTGTAGCTCCAAGCGTCGAGATAGCGAACGGTCTTTCGCTCAACCTGCCAGCTGCGCTCGCCATGCCGGAACGCTGGAATCGAAGCCACTGGACAGAGCAGGACAGGATAATCTCGCATCTGAGCAAACATCTTTATGCGTAGCTCGTCGCGCTGGATCCAGGTATCGAGCAAAGACTGGCCGGTATGAGACGGCTGGGCCGCCACTCCCCTGGAAAACTCTTTGAGCATCGGGCTCAGGTCATCTTCACGGTCCCGAGTCATCGGACCGAGCACCATTCCGCCGGCGATGCCAAACAAGTTCCACCATAGCTTACGGGCGAGTTCGAGTCCTTCCGGCCGGAAAGGTTCTACCTGAAAGCCCGCACATCGCAGGGCCTCGGCGGCAGTTCTCACAGCCGCGCGCGTTTCCGGCGTGACCGGCGTGCGGCCGTCCTCTTCGAAATAGCCGATGCGGAAGCGCTTGAGATCATCGTCGGCGGGCCAATGTAGCGGTACCGGCGCGGCTGAGGGATCGCCATCATCCGGACCCTGCATGACCTCAAACAGGACCCTCAGGTCATCCATGTTGCGGGCCATCGGTCCGACGACGCCCAGCAGAGCGAAGGGCCCGACTGACCCGGGAAAATGTCCGGTTGCGGGAATGCGGCCGGGAGTGGGTTTCAGACCGCAGATTCCACTGAAGTGGGCCGGCTCACGAATCGAACCACCGCCATCGCTTCCCACTCCGCCGGCGGACATACCGGCTGCAATCGCCGCCGCTTCCCCGCCGCTCGATCCTCCGGGCGTGCGAGTGAGGTCCCAGGGATTGTTGGTTTGTCCATAAAGAAGATTGTCGGTCTCCCAGGCCATGAGCAGTTCCGGCGCATTGGTGACGCCGAGAATGACTGCGCCGGCCTGGCGCAGACGGGCGACCAGCGGGGCGTCCCGCTGACCCACGATTCCGGCGCGCAATTTAGTTCCGGATTCCCAACGCAGGCCCGCGACTTCGATCGAACTCTTAATGCTGAGCGGGACGCCGTGCAACACGCCGAGTTCTTCCCCGCTACCAGCGGCGGTTTCCGCCACCTGGGCTTGCCGCCGCACGCCTTCGGCAGCAACGTGAACAAAAGCGTTTAACTTCGGATTCAACTCCTGGATGCGGGTGAGATGCGCTTCGACAAGCTCAACCGGTGACAGTTTTTTCTGCCGGATTTGCTGGGCCATGGAGACAGCAGAAAGGAAAGTTAGGTCGGACATGCGATCTCAATGAAGAGAAAATCGAGTCTAGCATGCGGCTAAAGGATTGATGCAGGGTACAGATCAGAGAGAAGGGTTAGGAGGAACCGGCGGCTGCGCGGCGAGCTTTCGCGAGCCGCACGACGGAGCGTGAGACTGCCTTCTTCTTGGAGTCCCGCTTGCCAAACCAGTGTTTCAGATATTTTCGCGAAGCCGGCGTCAGGCGGGAGAAGAGCATGCCGGCGCGCCCGCCGTCGTCGGCCCAGATGAGCTCGCCCATCCCCTCGACCATGTGAGTAGTGCCGGGCAAAACGAAGCGCAGCGGGACCTGCTGTACCGGTGGCAAGGGTTCGGGAGCTTGCAGTGCCATACCGTTCTGGTTCAAATCGAGCACCATCGCCGGCAGCGACGCGATGCCGAACTGGAGGTAGACCAGCGATTCCAAACTCTGCCGTGGAGACTTCCTGCGGTCCTGACGCATGAAGCCCCGCCCGGCGCGCAGGCAGCGAACCATTTGCTCGACCCCGAGCGGCTTATAGAAGATGAAGTTGGCCCCAGCTTGAAAGACTTCGGCGATTTCGGTCTGTGCCCCGATCATCCCGAAGATCACCGGGCGGCGCCGCGACGGCGCCAGGCGAGCCATCCGGGCCACCGTGGCCGCACCCGGCAAATCGAAATCAATGACCAGGGCTGAGTAGTGCCTCTGCACCGTTAGGTCCAGCGCCTCCGGTGCCGACAGGCAGACCTCCTGTTCCATACCCACGTCATCCAGCGCCTTCCCCAGGACTCGCAGTTGCTTTTCCTCGCGGCACATCAGCAGGGCATTGAACGCCATAAGCCCGCAGCTTACGGTGGCGAGGGCCCGCGGTAAAGTAACCCCGGTAATCGCCCGCTGCTTACCGTCGCAGGAAGGCCGTTCTCTTTCGTAATCTGCCGCGGCTAGACCGGCAATGTCATAGTAGGCAATGACGTATGCCTCATTCCAAACAGGCAAATGACGAGCGGCGCGCCCCTCGGGTCAAATTGGCCGGAACCGTTTTGGCTCTGGTCCGGCTGGAGAGCGGACGACAAATAAGGGCCCGACTGCACCAGCTTTCCTTCACCGGCGGATTGCTCCACCTCGACGCTCCTCTCGATGAAGGCATCAAGGCAGAAGTGATGTTTCACCTAGGCGGCAGCACGATACGCAGCAAGGTCGCTGTGCTTTTTCCCATGTGGGCCACCCAGGGCTGTCTGCAGCCCTTTGAATTCGCCGACCTCGGTGAAGATGACCGTCTGAAACTCAAAGCTGACCTGGAAAAGCTCTTGTTTTCTCCCGACGCTGGCACGGACGAAGAAGAGCAAGCTTCCGAAGCAGCCGCGGGTTCGGGAGAATAGTTGGAATTCAGCACTTGGCAATTCGCCATTGGCAATCAGCCATTGGTGTTTGGCTGCAACAGCCGGTGCTTCTGCTCGCTTTGGCCGGTCGCGATCGCCTGATTCCGTCGCTCCCGATTCTCGCTCTTCCAGATCCGCAATTTTCGTTAAACTACTCCTTTGCAAACTCTGATGGGATGGGGTCCTATGGCGCACCAGCATTCAGCTCGTTTTCTACAGATCGTCGAGGATGCCAAAAAGCGGGTTCGAGAAGTGAGCATTGACGACATCAAATCCAGACTCGACCGCGGCGACAAATTTGTTCTGGTGGATGTCCGCGAGGAAAGCGAGTACGCCAACGACCATTTGCCGGGCGCGATTCACCTGGGCAAGGGCATCATCGAACGCGATATTGAAGAGCGGGTGCCGGAGCTGAACACGCCCATCGTGCTCTATTGCGGCGGCGGATATCGATCCGCGCTGGCTGCCGATAATCTGCAAAGAATGGGCTACACCAACGTGCTCTCCATGGACGGCGGCATTCGAGGCTGGCGCGAGAAACATTTTCCGTTGACGTCGTGAGGCCAGCTTACGTTTCGCCCTACATAAGATTCGTACCCGGGCTGCGAAAACAAAGTACTTCGGTAACTTGATACTGGCTCTCTATCGCGTCAGCATGGAGTGGCGGGAAGGACATTCACCGCATTTGGGGCGTGATGCCGTCAGACAACCAAGCTTCGGGGAAGAGTGCGTCAGGGGCGGCAGCGGCACCGGCGCGTGATCGCGTTACGTTAGAACGTCAGCTCTCGCAGGCAGGCACCCCTGATCAATGCTGTGTTGAGCTTTCCAAAATTTTTGGCGTGCGGCCCAACGAAGTCGCCCTGCTGCGGCTGGAGAATGGCTTACTGAAGTTTCTCTGTCCCTTTGAACTGAGCACGGCGGGATCAATTCCGATTTCGAGTTCATCCGCCGTGGCAGCGCATACTGCAGTCACCAAGAAAATCGAGTTGTTCAACAACTTCACCCGCGTGAAACACGCCAGCATCTTCGAGAGCATCAAGCCGGCCGGAGAAAAGGGTGAGGGGGACGAGGGCGAGCTTCGACCCGCGACGATTCATAAGTTGATGTCGGCGCCGGTCCTCGACAAATCGGACAAAGTGCTGGGCGTCATCCAGGTCTGCCACAAGGGCTTCGATCTGCTATCGGCCGGACCCGACTTCACTCTCGACGATCTTCAGCAGCTCGAAGTGGCTGCCAAGGCCCTGAGCAAGTGTGAGTTCATGCAGGCCAGTTCCTAGATCCTCACCTCGGCGGCAACCGGCGGCGGGATCGAGCGTGATTGCAAACAACTTCGAAAGCCCCGACTTCAAAACCAACGAGCGAAATTGATCATCGGCCGCGTGCGGTGATTGTCACGGTTTGATTTCTTGGAAAATTCCACTACCGGGCCCGCAGAGCCTCGTCGAAGGCCTGTTTCTGTTCGGAAGTCAGAGGGCGAACGCTTCCTTTGGGAAGTTGCCCGAGCGGCAACGGGCCGATGGCAACCCGGACCAGTCTCAGCACTGTAACGCCCAGCGAAGCCAGCATGCGTCGGATGTGACGGTTCCGGCCTTCGTCCAGAACGATTTCAAGCCAGGTATTTTTCTTACCACCGCGCAGAGTACGAACACTGACGACGCCCAGGAAGTCGCCGTCGTCTGTCCTGACTCCTTTGCCGAGCGATTCGAGCAGTGTTGCGTCGGCCACTTTGTTGATCTGTACGTGATACGTCTTGTCGAGGTGCGACGCCGGCGAAGTTATTTGGGCCGCCCATTCAGAATCATTGGTGAGGAGGAGCAGGCCTTCGCTTGCCTTATCGAGGCGACCGACCGGTGCGACCCAAGGCAGGGCCGCATCCAGGAACGCGTATACGGTTTGGCGACCCTTCTCGTCGGAAGCTGTCGTGACCGCCCCGCGAGGCTTGTTGAGCATGAGATAAACCTTGGCGGTGGCGGCGACCGGTTGGCCATTTACTTCGATCCGATCGTTCTCCGCATGGACACGCGCCTCGGGATCGCGGCGGACTGTGCCATTCAGCCGCACCCGCCCGGCAAGGATCAGATCAAATGCCTCAGACCGAGAGCAATGGCCGAGCTTCGAAAGAGCCCGCGCCAAACCTACGTTCCGGGAACGCTTCGCACTGGTCACGCCTCTCATGCCAAAGACCCATGCTAAATGACCGATGCTAAATGAAGAGGAGCGCCAGTCGGTCAACCCAGTGCCATCCGGCCTGCGATTTGACCTGGGAAAGTCATCACAAAAGGCAACAATGCCGGCTCGGATTGGTGTTAGGCTAGCTCATAAATATAGCGGGAAACACTGCGGACGACAGCGAACATCCCTGGTTTGCCTGATGAAGGGCGACAACCAGTCATGACTGAAAAGAAGACGACCGAGGAGAATGGCGCGGGCGATGGACGCCGGGCCGCGAAGAAGCCATATTTCAAGCCCGAGTTCCGCTACGAACGGGCATTTGAGACTATGGCCCTGGCCTGCGGCAAAATCCGCGCGACGCAGACTCTCTGCCGGTTCAACCGCAAAAGTTCATAGCACAGTTTCCTGTAACAGTTTCGGCGGTCCCCCCTGGGAATCTCTTCTGAAACTGGAAACAAGAAACCGGCAACTGGGTTTCCCCCTTGTGGTAGCATCCTGCGCATGTTCAAACTACTGGTTGTGATGCTGAGCCTGATCGCGACAGCGTCCTCGGTCGCAGCCCGGTCGTCCGCCGATCTTCCCACCCGGAAGTATTTGAATCTGGCCGCGATCAAGGCCATGGTCGCCGCCGCGGAAGCGGAAGCCAAAAAGCAAAATGTTGAAGTCACGATCTGCATCGTAGACGAGAGCGGAAACCTGCTTTTTCTCCAGAAGGCAGATGGCGCCTCGCTCAACACGATTCAATTCGCACAGAGAAAAGCCCGGCACGCCGCGTTTTACAGGGCCCCCTCAAAAAATGGTGCTGATGCGATGAAAAAAGGCGATACCGAGGTGCTCGCTTTTCCCGACTTTTTCCCCAACCAGGGTGGACTCCCTATCCAGGTGGACGGCCAGACCCTGGGCGGAATTGCGGCCAGCGGCGCCAAGTCCGAAATTGACGAGGCCATCTCACAGGCGGCGCTCGACGCGCTCTTCAAGAAATAGCTGTGGCGGAATTCCATCGCGACTCGCGGAAACGCTGGGATCTGGTTCGATGCCGGGAACTCCCTCGCAGATCATTGGCCGGAGCGGTGCGCGTCCACGCTACGGGAGGAATCGGCTCGATCAGCGCAGGCGGACTGAAACGCGAGGGCGACGAATACGTAAATGAAATGTACGGCAAATCGCCCCTGACCCGTCGGCTCGACGTAGCAGGGGCGTCGGAAAAGTCGAATTGCTGCCCACACCCAGAACGCAGTAGCCGAAGGCCGTCCGAACTTAGGCTGTGAAACGGTTACTCATCCGAAGACTCCCCGCCACGACCGGACGCCGTCTCGCGCTGAAATCCGCCGCCCAGAATCTTGGCCACGGAAGTTAAGTCTTGGCTCAGCGCGCTACGCCACCGTCCCACGGAATCCTGGGCCAGTTCTTCCATGGTCTGGCCGAAGGACAACAGACTGGCCGCGACCTCGGTCTTGACCAGATCGCTGACAGAAGTCTCGATTCCCTTCTGGACGATCTTCAATTTTCCGCGGGCTTCATCCAATTGATGGTCGAGTTCCTTGGCGTTGCGTGTGCCCAACTCTTTCAGCACCACGTCCACCGCACCTTCGAGTTGCACCCGCGCCGCGGATATCTGGTCGCTGGCCATCTGCGACAGCCGGGTGTCCATCCCGGATTCCAGCCGGGTTGCAGTATCGTCCAGCTGCGCCATGCGGCTGCTGAGAGAGGTAGCTTGGGCCTGCAACCGGGAGACCTCTGCGGCCACTGTGGATTGCAGCTTCTCCATTTCCCGCCGGTAAACCTCGTGCTCTTTGCCCAGCCGTTGCTGCAAGCCGCGGAAGTGCTCTTCATTTTGCTGATCGGCTCGAACACCGGCATCCGCCACCTGCTGCTGAAACTTTTGTGCTCCAGCGTTGAAGTGCTGCCCTACCGCCTCGGCGATCTCATCGGACAATCCACGCGCATTCTGTTCGACGGTTTGCAGCTGCTCCGCCGCGTGCTGCCGGAATCCCTCAAGCGCCTGTCCGATTTTCTGTTCGATCAAGCTCTTGGCCGATCCCAGAACCTGCGCCGATTGCTCCTGGGTCTGCTTCAGAACTTGTGTCCCCAGATCTTCGCGCAGGCGTACCCACAATTTCTCCTCCACCTCGGGTGGAATATGCGACAGCGATATATCGAAGCGGCTGCGCTTGGCGTCTCCCTGGGCCGCCTTCTCCCTGAGCGCCACGACTTCCGCATGCAAAGGCTGGACGAACTCGGCCACGATGGCGCGCAGATCGCGCTCGGTAAGTTGAGGCGGGTTCTTGTCAGATACGATCTTCAGGCCGGGCGCGCCCGGTTGGCCTTTGTTGGCCGCAGTTTTCCGTGTTGGCTGCGGATCGTCCGAATGAATCTCCATCAGCCGTCCCCAATCCTCCGGACAAACTTCCAGTCCCCAGAAATTTTCCGGCTGGTCCAGTTTCGCGGCCACCTGCCAGCCATTCTGACCCGCGCCCATCGGCTTGCAGTCCACCACGTGGGCCTTGGTCGCACCGCCTCCCTTGCGGCGAAACTGCACCGGAATTCCGGCTTCCAGACGCGTGGGAGAAAATATGGCGCAGCCATGCGCGCTAACCACCAGCGTTTCGCAGATTTCTGAAAAGGGAGCGCTCGGCTCCAGGCTGGTGACGGCGATGGGAAGGGTGATCGGCACTCTCGAGCTGCGCCGCATGGTCTCCGGAACATTCGCACTATGCATGGTGGCCCTCTTTCATGTGACCCGCTCTCACGGTGCTCTTTTGAAGAACTGCTCCGCTAGTAGACGCTCGCGGATGAAATCTCTGCACTCCTACGGTAACGCAAGCCGCGCCTGCAAAGGGATTCCAGTAGTTCCTCCCTGCGCTTCCAAGGGGGCAGTTACGTTACTCCTCCCTCGGTAACTGAGTCGTTTGACCGGACACTGTCCATATTCGCGCCGGCGATGGCCAAGAAACTCACCCGCACGGAGGGCTTCTCGGGTTAGGTTGAGTACAGCATCATTTACCGCGAAGGAATCCTAAGCAGCCATGACAAATTCTCTCCTGCAACGCCTTATCGAAATGTGCTGCCGGCACGAATTCACCTGGCCGCACGCCGGCATTCACGGCACCGCCTACCAGGCGTGCCTGTTGTGCGGCGCGGTATATTCCTACGACTGTTCAACCATGCGTCGCACAGGACGGCTGGTAACACCGCCGGACGCAGGCCATCAGTCTCTGGCCGAGACACAACCGGCTGGCGACTAGAGAGCATGGCCGAAACCTTCGCTTTACCATGGACGACCTGTGTTGCGCTGCGGCTTCACCCGCTGAGGTACCTCAGAAGCGGCAATATGCAGGCCTGCAGGCCACCCTTAGACCACTCCCGCCTCTGACAATTTCCACGCTCTCTGGCAGTTGAATCCTGCGCATTCCGAGCTACACAGGAATGCCACTCAAAAGCGCCACGGATTCCAAACAACCGCGGCTACTGCCGCGGAAGTACAACACCATCCGTTTCCCGCCGATATCTTGCGGATGCCGACGTATGTGCCCAGAATCAGGCGGGGGAGCGTTACTACCGTGAAAATACTGGTGGTAGACGATTCGAAACTGGACCGGCGGCGCGTGAGCGACTGTCTGGAGGAGTCTGGCTTCGAGTATGTCGTCGCGGCAAACGGAATTGCCGCGTGGGAAATTCTTCAAGCGCCCGACGCTCCGACCTTTGCGTTGCTGGACTGGGTGATGCCCGGAATTGACGGCATCGAACTGTGCCGCCGTATACGCGCGCTCGGGTCAAGCGGAAACTATATCTACACCGTCATGCTGACGGCCAAGGACCGAAAGCAAAATCTCCTCACCGCCATGGACGCAGGGGCGGACGACTATCTGGCCAAGCCAATCGATCCTTGCGAGTTGCGGGCCCGCATCCTGGTGGGCAAAAGAATCCTTGACCTGCAGCAGTGCTTGAGGTTTTCCGCCACCCATGATTTCCTTACCAATTTGCTGAGCCGTGCGGAAATTCTTGCGTCGCTCGAGCGCGAACTGGTCCGGACCCAGCGGGAAGGCCGGGCGGCGGGAGTGATCATGGCCGACGTGGACGGCTTCAAGCAGATCAACGACACCCTGGGCCATCCTGCGGGAGATGCGGTGCTGGCGGAAGTTGCCCGCCGTTTGAAGTCGGATTTAAGGCTCTACGATGTAGCCGGGCGCTACGGCGGCGAAGAGTTCATCCTGGTGCTGCCCGGCTGCGACCTGCACACCACCGCCCGCCGGGCCGACGAGATTCGCCGCCTGGTCGCCCGCGGACCCATCGTCACGCCGGCAGGATCAGTCTCCGTTACCGTAAGCATGGGCGTAACCGCCACCCGCGTCGATTCGGATTCAACCATCGAGTCCGTGCTGCAGAGTGCCGACGCGGCCCTCTACCGGGCCAAGAAAGCCGGCCGCAACCGGGTCGATGGTTTTTCGCTCAATGTCCGAGTGGACAAGAGTTCGAGCTAGTCCACTCCGCCAATCTAGCGTTCCGACTACCAACCCAGAGCACAACCCTCGACGCTTAGACCTTGATGAACTGAACATCCAGCGTGATATTCACGTCGTCGCCCACCAGGATTCCGCCGGTTTCGAGCGAGGCGTTCCAGGTCAGCCCGAAGTCCTTCCGGTTGATGCGAGCCGTAGCCTCGAGTCCGATGCGCGTGTTGCCCCACGGGTCCTTCGTGGGAGCGCTCGGCCCTTCGACCTCAAATACAACGTTTCGAGTCACGCCATGGATGTTCAGGTCGCCCGCGACCGTCAGCACTCCATTTTTCTTAGAGACGCGATTGGATTTGAAAGTTAGCGTGGGGAATTTCTCTACGTCGAAGAAGTCCGCGCTCTTCAGATGTCCGTCGCGTTGCGCGTCGCCGGTGTTGATGGTTGCGGAATCGAGCGAGACCTCGACGCCTGACTTTGTCAGGTCCGCGCTGTCGAGCTTCAACGTCCCGGTAACCCCTTTGAACTCGCCCTTTACGTTCGAGATCATCATGTGCCGGACTTTGAACTCGGCATGGGAGTGGACAGGATCGACGTTCCAGGTTGTGGCAGAGGTGACTTCAGCTGCAGTTGCGGTGGTCATATTGAATCCTCCTGTCATACAGATGATCGTTATAACGAATAGATTCAGGAAAATATGCCACGAGTTCTATCCCCTGCTATTCCAATGGCTTACAGTTAGATTTGCTTTGGTTGTGGGGAGACTGGATATACCAGATGGCGGACGGTCGGTGTGCCACGAACCAGGCTTTGGACTCTCTCGGTCACTTCGCTGTCGGCGCGAGTGAGGCGTTCGTGCTGGCGTAGGTGTTCGGCCCAGGAATCTACGAGAAACTCTTCCAGGAAACGGCTCGGACTTTCGACGTCCCGGAAGATTCCCCACTGATAGGCGCCGTCCCGACGGCGGATGCGCTCATAGCCGTGCATGGCCCGCAGAAAGTCCTCTTCCCGCTGCGGCTCTACGTCGTACTCGACCGTGACCAGAATCGGGCCGGAATCGGCGATAGCCGAATTCTGGTCCAGCATGTTGGGCGTCCGCCAATGGGCCCATGGCGTGAGGTCAGCGGTGGAATCGGGCAGCTTGAAGAACAATCCTAATACCGTAGTGGCAATGGTTCCGGCGCCGGCCCACATCAGCGCAGCGTGTATCCCAATTTTTCCCGCCAGCGCGCCCCACGCGGCGCTGCCTCCGGCCATCGCTCCCTGAAACACCAGCATCGAGACGGCAAGGACGCGAGCACGCACCCAGTCGGGAGCAAGATTCAGAATGATTACATTGAAGAGTGAGATGAAAACGATCCACGCGCCACCGGCGATGAGCATACTCGCGCCGAGTGCGGGCAAACCCTGCAACGTCCCTGCGGCGATGGTGCCGAGTCCGAAAACGAAGACTCCGCTCGACACCACTGTCTCGGCAGACCATCGGGAGCGAGCTCTTTGCATGGCCAGCGCACCCAGCACGGCTCCCAGACCGAAGCAACCGAGCAGCAGCCCATAACCCAATGAACTTCGATTAACGCTGTGGGCCACGGAGGGCAGCAGCGCGAGAAGCGCGCTGGCAAAGAACATGCCTACACCCGACCGCAGCAACACAGTGCGAACTGCCGGCGAGTAGCGCACATAGCGGATGGCCGCGGCGGTCGCGCCGCCCAAGGTCTCCGGGGGCGTGGATCGTTTGCGCGGGTGACGCTTCCAGCGGGCGATGACTACGATGACGCCGAGAAAGGACACCACGTTGATGGCGAATGCCGTGCCCACTCCCGACCCGGCGATGACAAGACCCGCCAGCGCCGGCCCGAGGGCCCGGGCAAAATTAAATTCGATGCCATTGAGCGCAGAGGCCGATGCGAGATCCTCCTTGGCAACCAGTTCGGGCAAAACTGCGCGCCAGCTCGGACTCTCGAACGCGTCGCCGGCAGAGAGAGCAAAAGTAAGGATGAGCAGCAACAACGGAGTCATGAGTCCGCCGATGGTGGTAGCCGTCAGGACAATCGCAACGCTGGCCATCCACACTTCGGTGAACAAGATCAGCTTCCGGCGATCCACAATGTCGCCGATCGATCCCGCCGGCAGCGCGAAAACAAAAAATGGCAGGGCACTTGCGGTCTGCGTCAGGGCGACATAGAGCGGTCCGCCGTGCAGCGATATCATGAGCCACGCCGCGCCCACACTCTGCATGAATGTGCCCAGGTCAGAAACGACGTCGGCAATCAGCAGATCGCGGAACGCGGGCGCGCGCAGGGGTCGCCACAGGGTGGGTGCGTCCTTCGTATCGTGGCTGGCGACGCTCAACCTTTGACTCCTGCCTTTGCTCTTGAGAGTTTAGTGGCTCAGGTTTCCAATACCTTCCCCTTCGTCGGCGTCATCCTGAGGGACTCGGTCCCGAGCAGCTAGCAGCACATCCGCGCTTCACGCCAGATACTTCGCAAGCTCAGCATGACGCCCGTATCAGAGAAAGCAGGCCGCTGTGCTAGAAGCTAGCGAATACGCACCGTAGATGTCCAGCGGGCAGAGTCGGGCCGCAGTTCACGCGGGTGCAGCGGTCAAGGGTGGTGGAGCAGTCAAATGTGGATCGGGCCTTCAGGCCTGCATACAAATACGGTCCCGCACCGGGATTCAGCCCTGAGTGATCTCAGCGCTCAAGCCGCACCGTCGCGCTCGCTTAAG
>Ga0134122_10001232_pt1 | contig 18369 bp, 20 predicted proteins | sample KB302_FD_96461 | JGI IMG/M metagenome (GOLD analysis project Ga0134122, IMG submission 96461) | Terrestrial soil microbial communities without Nitrogen fertilizer from Kellogg Biological Station, Michigan, USA - KB3-0-2 | ecosystem: Environmental > Terrestrial > Soil > Unclassified ... | reverse complement strand
CCGAGCGTGACCGAAGTTGAGGAAGCCCGTTCCAACGCGCTCTTGCAATCGGTCCGCAGCACATTGCAAAGGGCCGAGTTCAAACGCCAGGATCGATTGATCGAAGTCCTCCTCGAAGAGGGCTTTACTTCCACGGACATTTCTTCCGCTTTGTTCCATCTCCTCCAGGCTGAAGAAGGCAAGCCGGAAACACGACAAGTCGACGATGCGCAGTTTGACCGTCGTCGACCGCGGGAAGAAGATCGGCCGGTGCGCCAGCACGATCGGCAGGCCCACGAACGTCCCACGCCTCCTTCGAGAACCCACAGATCCGAGCGCCCGCCGGCGGAGTCGCGCGGCCGATGGAATTACCCACGGGCATGCCCGACGACAAGGTCCGCGCATTGTTCGAAGCAGGCAGTTACGACTTCGTCCCACATGACTCGATGCGGAAGACGATCGCGAAGCGTCTCCTGGAGTCGAAGCTCACGATCCCGCATTACTATCTCACCATAGATTGCGAGATCGACGAATTGCTCAAGGCCCGTGAGGAGATCAATTCGTCGACACCAAAGGGCGCCGATGGCAAACCGCGCTTCAAGCTCTCGGTCAATGACTTCGTGATCAAGGCGCTCGCACTCGCGCTCATCAAGGTCCCGGACGCTAATGTGAGCTGGCTCGACAGCGGCATGCTGAAGCACAAGCATGCGGATGTCGGCGTCGCGGTCGCTATTCAGGGCGGGCTGATCACACCGATCATTCGTCACGCTGAGGAAAAGACGCTTGGCGTCATTTCCAATGAAATGCGCGATCTTGGCCTGCGTGCGCGCAGCAGAAAACTTAAGCCCCATGAGTATGAAGGCGGCTCATCGGCGGTTTCGAATCTCGGCATGTATGGTGTCAAGGAATTTTCGGCTGTAATCAATCCGCCGCACGCGACGATTCTTGCTGTTGGTGTTGGTGAGCCGCGCGCGATTATAAAAAATGGAAAGCCCGCAGTTGGCACCGTCATGACGGCGACGCTTTCCGCAGATCACCGCGCGGTCGACGGCGCTGTCGGCGCCGAATTGCTGGCGGCTTTTAAAGGCTATATCGAGAAGCCGGTAGGATTGCTCGCCTAGCGGGCGACTGATTGTGGATGGATTTCATGAGTGAAATTGGCGAAAAAAAACAATCTGTACTAATAACGTATTTTCCAATGTTCATTGCGACCGTGTCGCTAATCTCTTCGGTGTATCAGGGCTATCTTTTTCACCAGAGTCTTGAAATTGTTCAGCGCAATGTTTCGCGCAGCGAGTCGATGCGGACCTGCAGAGACATCATCACCGCATATTTTCAGATTAAATTGAAAGTTTCGATGCTATCTACGGGCAACGGCGGTACGACGGACAATCGGGAAGCTGACGCCGCGAATGCCGTAAGCCATTTTGCGGCACTTGGAACCTATCTCGCCAATTTCCAGGACGATGCGACGCGCGTGCGATACACGCGTCTTTCGCAGGAACTCGCCAAGATCGTGATCGTGGCGCGCAAGACACCGCCGGACGGAATCGACAAGCTATTCGGCCCAGCGGACGAGCTATTCGCCGGCATGAACGACGATTGCGTGCGGACGGCAAATTCAAAACTTTAGGCAAGCCAAGTGGCCGAAACCAGTTTCGACATTCTCATCATCGGCGCAGGACCGGGCGGTTACGTCACGGCGATTCGTGCTGCCCAGCTTGGTTTCAAGACAGCAATTGTCGAGCGCGAGCATCTCGGCGGCATTTGCTTGAATTGGGGCTGCATTCCGACGAAGGCGCTACTGCGCTCTGCTGAAATTTACCGCTACATGCAGCATGCCAATGATTACGGGCTCTCGGCCGAAAAAATCGGTTTCGACGCGGCCGCCATTGTTGCGCGATCGCGCGCGGTCGCCAAGCGGCTTTCCGACGGAGTCGGGTTTCTGATGAAGAAAAACAAGATCACGGTGATTGACGGCGTCGCCCGTCTTACCAAACCCGGCGAGGTCAAGGTCGAAGGAAAGAATGCGGGCACTTACCAAGCCAAGCATATCATCGTCGCAACAGGAGCGAGGCCTCGCGTACTGCCGGGGATCGAGCCCGACAAGGAGCTAATCTGGACCTATTTCGAGGCGATGGTGCCGAAGCAGATGCCGAAGTCGCTTCTCGTGATTGGATCCGGCGCCATCGGGATTGAATTTGCGAGTTTCTACCGGACGCTCGGCACGGAAGTAACGGTTGTTGAGCTGTTGCCGCAGATTCTTCCCGTCGAGGACGAGGAGATTGCGCTCAATGCACGGAAACGCTTCGAGAAGCAGGGCATTAAAATCCTGACGAGTGCCAAGGTTACGGCGGTCGAGAAGAAAAAGGATCAAGTCAGCGCCACCATTGAAGATAGCAAGAACGCGAAGCAAACCATTGTCGCCGAGCGGGTTATCTCCGCTGCGGGCGTCGTTGGTAACGTCGAAAATCTTGGACTTGATGTGCTCGGCGTGAAAATTGAGAAGGGCTCGATCCTGATCGACGGCTTTGGCCGCACCAATGTCGCGGGCATCTATGCCATTGGTGACGTTGCGGGACCGCCGCTACTCGCGCACAAGGCCGAGCATGAGGGAGTGATTTGCGTTGAGGCGATCAAGGGTCTCAAGCCGCATCCGCTCGATAAGAATAGAATTCCCGGTTGCACCTATTGCGATCCTCAGATTGCTTCGGTCGGGCTCACCGAAAAGCGTGCAAAAGAGCAGGGCCGCGAAATTCGCGTTGGGCGCTTCCCATTCCTTGGCAACGGCAAAGCGATAGCGCTCGGCGAAGACCAGGGACTCGTCAAAACGATCTTCGACAAGAAAACCGGCGAGTTATTGGGCGCGCACCTAGTCGGTGCGGAAGTTACCGAGTTGATTCAGGGTTTCGTGATCGCCATGAACTGCGAAACCACCGAGGAGGAATTGATGCATTCTGTCTTTCCGCATCCGACACTTTCTGAAATGATGCATGAGAGCGTGCTCGATGCCTATGGGCGGGTAATTCATATGTGACGAGGGGCTTTCTGCGCGGATAACATGCTAGGATTCGCACAAGAAGGGAGATCTCCATGAACGATGTGCAGGGTTTTCTCGGAAATCCGGGAGTTGGGCTGTTCGCGATGCTGATCATCGGCGCGATTGCGGGCTGGATCGCCGAAAAGGTCACCGAATCCGACCACGGCATGTTCACGAATATTCTTGTCGGTATCGCTGGCGCCTTTGTCGGCGTGAAACTTGCCGAGGTAGCGCAGGTCCCGGTGTTCGGATTTTTCCGGACGCTGATCGCGGCAAGCGTCGGGGCGATCATCATTCTCTTTATCTGGCGGCGGATTCGTCCAGGCTGAACGAAAAGCGTCACCTTATGCAGCGTGGTGGTGAGCAGGATCGCCAATTTTGACCCCGCTCTGGCGCAAGCCGGACCTGCGTAAGTGGCGCTTGCGGCAGGGCCGGGCGGGTCGTACCTAAGGCGCTGAGGTCGAAGAGCTTATGGTTGTCGTGCTCGATACCGCGAAGAGCAGCCGCCCGCGCCACCCCGAAAAGGCGCATCGGCCGGATGCTCCGTCTGTGCCCAAACCCGACTGGATCCGCGTGCGTGCTCCGGGGCCCGGGGCTTTCGCCGAAACAAGCAAAATCGTGCGCGAGCGCGGACTGAACACGGTTTGTGTTGAAGCCTCCTGCCCGAATATCGGCGAGTGCTGGGCCGTGGGCCACGCCACTTTCATGATCCTTGGCGATACCTGCACCCGCGCCTGCGCCTTTTGCAATGTGAAGACCGGAAAGCCGGGCCCGCTCGATGCGGCCGAGCCAGAGCGTGTTGCTGACGCGACTGCGCAGCTTGGTCTCAAGCACGTTGTCATTACTTCCGTTGATCGTGACGATCTTGCTGACGGTGGCGCCGACCATTTCGCGCAAACCATCCATGCGATCCGTAAGCGAAGTCCGGAAACGACTATTGAGGTGCTAACGCCCGATTTTCTGCGCAAAGAAGGTGCGCTCGAAATGGTAGTCGAAGCGAAGCCCGACGTATTCAACCATAATCTCGAAACTGTTCCGTCGCTGTATCTCACGGTGCGGCCTGGTGCGCGCTATTTCCATTCCGTGCGGCTCTTGGAACGCGTGAAACAGCTCGATCCGACAGTTTTTACCAAGTCCGGCATTATGGTTGGTTTGGGCGAGGAACGAAACGAAGTGCTGCAGGTGATGGACGATTTAAGAAGTGCTGAAGTCGATTTCCTGACTGTCGGACAATATTTGCAGCCGTCGAAAAAGCATCACGCGGTCATTCGCTATGTGGAGCCTACGGAATTCGAGGCGATGAAGACGATTGCTTTTTCCAAGGGCTTTCTCATGGTCTCGTCTTCCCCACTCACGCGCTCGTCGCACCATGCAGGTGAGGATTTCGAGCGGCTGCGCACCGCGCGAGCGGCCAAACTTAGCCAAAGCTAAGGCCTAAGACCGCATTGCATGCCGTCGTTTCGGACGACACGCCGGGTCAAGCATACGGCGACGGAAATGTTCGACCTCGTTGCCGATGTCGATCGCTATCCGGAATTCGTGCCGCTATGCGATAGCCTGAGTGTTCGGCGGAGGGCGGAGGGCGGCGAGGGGACGCGAATTCTCGTCGCGGATATGACCGTCGCTTACGGTCCTGTTCGTGAAGTCTTTAAAAGCCAGGTGACGCTGGATCGTGCCCGTCTCGCCATATTGGTGGAATATCTCGACGGACCGTTCCGCCAACTCCAGAATCGCTGGCGCTTCAAACCCGAAGGTGATCGCGAGAGCACAGTCGAGTTTTTCATCAGTTACGAATTCCGCTCAAGAACGCTCGGGCTCCTGATGGGAGCCGTCTTCGATAAAGCCTTTAGGCGTTTCGCCGAAGCATTCGAAAAGCGCGCCGACAAAATATATGGCGTGAAGCAGGTGTAGGTCAGTTATTGATTGTTACTTCTCGGCGACAGATTTCAGGTCGGCGAGGCCTTTCTCGAACTGGCTGCCTACCATCTTGTCGCAATTGATAAATGTGCTGATGAGCTTGCCGAGATAGGGCTGTTTGCCGTGCATTGCCCACGTTACGGTCGTCGAATTACCCTTCGGGACGAAGGTGAATTCCACCGTGTTGTTCGCTTTGAACGGTTTGATCATGTTGAGGATCATCCTGATCTTTGACGACTGCGTTGCATCTGCGATGGCGAGACGGCCCGAACCGACGTTTCTGTCCCCTTCGAACTCAAGGGACGCTCCTTTGCCGGCGGCCGGACCGCTATAGGCGCGCTTCATCTCGCGATCTTTGTCGAACGGCGACCAAAGAGAATGACTGCGCAGATTGTTGACAAGCGGGAAGATCTTGTCAGGCGGCGCTTGCACGCTGGTCGCACGGCTGACCTGGAACGTGTCGGGCTTAGTTGCCGCATAAATAAGAATGGCGCCTACGATAACGACGATTGCGATAACGATCGTTTCAATCATGGCTTCCTCCGAAATACCAAACGAAAAAGGGTCAGGGCCGACCGCTCGGGTCATGGACGATGATCATCCAACCCACACCGAAACGGTCTGCGACGATGCCGAAGCGCGGTGAAAAGAAAGTTTTGCCAAGCGGCATCTGCACCTGCCCGCCATCGCCCAAAGCCGCGAACATCTTATCGGCCTCGGCTTCATTGCGTGCGTTGAGCGACAGTGAAAAGCCCTTGAAGTTCGGCTGACCCGTGCAGCGGCCGTCGGATGCCATCACCGTCGTTTCGCCGATGCGAAGGGCCGCATGCATGATCTTATTGTCGGAGCCCGGCGGAATCATGCCGGGCGAATGCGGCTCAGGGCTGTCCTTAAAGCGCAGCATCATATCGACCTTGGCGCCGAGCGTCTTCTTGTAGAACTCGATCGCCTCTTCGCAGCGGCCGTCGAAGAACAGATAGGGTTGGACTTGCATGACGTCTCTCCTTGTCGGGGGTCGTTCGTACGCTCGGCCTCACTCATATTGATCGGACCGCTGCGTAATGTGAGTTCGGTTTTGTCACCGCGCTCGGTAAGGGTCAGAACGTTCAGAATCTCAAGCGGCCAGGTGGCTAGACATCGACCGAGATTTTGAACCCACCATAGATCATCCGCTTGCCGTCGAAGGGCAGCGTTTTTGGATTCATCATTTTTGCCAGCCGCGGGTCCTTCATCACCTTGGCGTTGACACGGTCGCGATCCTTGCGTGACTTGTAAACGATCCAGGAGAAAACCACCGTCTCGTTGCCCTTACGTTTGACGCTACGAGGGAACGACGTTCGCTTACCCACCTTAACGTCATCGGCGACGCTTTCGCGGAATTCTATCGCGCCGTGATCTCGCCAAACCTTACCTGCCTTCTGTGCCATCCTGAGATAGTCCTTCAGATTCTTCTTCGGAACTGGCACGACAAATCCATCAACATATTGCATCGGAATCCTCCTCGATTGCTGTTTCGGTTGTAATGCGTGTCACGTCAGCGCCTTCTCATGTGCTGCATGACTTGAACTCCTTCGTGAAGGTCAGGACACGGGTGTCATCCATCCGACGCCGGCACCCGAGGGCTCCCGCAGCATGGCGATACGACCGACGTTCGGGACATCGAAGATTGGCATCGCCAGCTTCGCGCCGGCCTTCACCGCCTTGTCGACTCGCGCATCAACATCGTCGACGGCGAGAAAAGACATCCAACTTTCGGGCATGTCGTCAAATTGCGGGGAGGTGAGTTCAAATATTCCGGCGACCGGCTTTCCACCAAGCGTGGCGATCCAATAGGTGCCGCCATCGGCCCTTGGCATCGATTCGAATTTCCATCCGATCGTCTGCTCGTAAAAGCGCTTCGCACGCTCCACGTTACGGGCTCGTAGTTCGTTCCAGTAGAAATTGCCATGCGACCATGGCGCGGGATTTTCTGCGGGAGCTTGCCTCTTCTGTGCGGCTGCTGTTCTTGCCATGATAAGTTCCTCCGTTCTGCTAAGCGAAATAGCGTTCAAGCTTATTGAGTGTTCCCGTCCAGCCGCGCTTGTGACCTTCGGCCGCGGCTTCGTCGAAGAACTGCTCGTGCATGAGCGTCAGCATGGTTCCATCGCCGTCGCTCTTGGTAAGAACGGTTACGAGCGATTCTCGTTCCGGTGTGGTGTGCCAGGCCCATGAGAAGACGAGCTTTTCGTTCGGCACGATTTCGCGATAGACGCCGCCGACCTTGTGATTTTCGTCGTTGAATCGGAAGGCGACGCTGAAACGGCCGCCTACGCGCAGGTCGATTTCCGCGCGCACGCTTTCAGAAATGGTGCCTTCCGGTCCGAACCAGTGAATTATTTTCGAGGGGTCCGTCCACGCGGCGAAGACTTTTTCCGGCGGCGCATTGAGACGACGTTTGAGGGTGAGGCTGGGCTTGCCGGCGAGCTTGGGAGCGGCGGACATGAGTCTTTCTCCAGAAATGTTGCGAGGCGCGTGAGCTGTTGGGACCAAAATCGTTGATAGTGGTGGAGCCAATTCATGGCTTCCTCCATGGGTCCTGCGGTCAGTTGGACTGCGACGGTGCGTCCGGTTTTCGTTCGGGTGATGAGCCCGGCGTCCGACAGCACGTCGAGGTGCTTCATGACGGCCGGAAGGGACATCGAAAAAGGTCGTGCCAATTCGCTGATCGAGAGGCTTTCGGTCTGGCCGAGCTGACCAAGCAATGCGCGCCGCGTCGGGTCGGATAGTGCAGCGAAAGTGTCGTCGAGTGTGTTGCTTCGATAGTTAACCATACAGTTAAGTATAGACTGGAAATCGATGCTGTCAATGGAAAAGCTATGGCTGATACGAAATGGAACTTCGGACTCTCAAATGCCCGTCCACTCGACAGTCTCAATCCGGAGTGCGGTGTCGGCACGACCCTTGATTTCCGTGATGCTTAGGGTCGGCGAACCGAAATTCGACCACGCGGACGCGAAAAGCATCAAAGCCACAAAGTATGCAATGACGAGCGGCACTTCTGCAGCAGCAGGTTGAGCGAACTCGAAATCGATATTGTTTTGCATCGGTGCTTCCTCTGAATGGGGTTGCACCAATCCAATTAGACCGATCCGGACGAGATGAACGTGAAGTGCTTCACAGTAAGAAAGATAGGCGGTTTATGGGCGTTCGGCCCCCAACACTGGGAATTTTGGAACTTTGGAACCCGGCTCGGGTTGGGAATGGCAGGGCATTTCGCGGTGTTAAACAGACTGGAGGGACGCCACATGAAAAATAAAACGCTGACTACGCTTTCGATTGCGATATTGGCTGCCGGAATTACCGGCACATCATTGTCGCAGACGCAAACTCCGGTACCGGCTCAGCCTGCGCCTGCCGCTCAGCCGCCCGCGGCGCAAACACCGGCCGCGCCATTATTTGCAACCACCAAGGTTGAGGGCACCGACAATGTTTACGTCTTCCGCTATCAAGGCCATCAGGCGATGTTCGTTGTGACGCCCGCCGGTGTAATTGCGACCGACCCGATCAGTTACGGTCGGCCTCAGGCGGCAACAACTTATGTCGAGGAAATTCGCAAGATCACCAAGGCGCCCATCCGATACCTGATCTACAGCCACCACCATTACGATCACATCGCTGGCGGCAAACCATTCAAGGATGCCGGTGCGATTGTGGTTGCGCATCGCCGCGCTAAGGAGCGGCTTGCGGCGCTGAAGGGTCTAGACGTCGTCATCCCTGACCAAACCGTCGACGAAAAGCGCACGATCAGCCTCGGGGGCACCACGCTCGAGTTGGTCTACACAGGGCGGAATCATTCTGACTCGTCGCTGGTAATGTTCCTGCCGAAAGAGAAAATCATCTTCGCCGTAGATTTTAATTCGCTTGGCGCGGTGCCTTCGCGGCTCGCAGTAAACGATTCCTATCCGGTTGAGTGGGAGGCTTCCTTGAAGAAAACGTTGGCGTTGAACTGGGACCGCCAGATCCCGGGACACCCCGGTCCCGGGGGCCGGCTCGGTACCAGGAAAGACATGGAGCAGCAGATTGCATTCATGACGGAACTCTCCGCCGAAGTGAAAAAAGCCTCAGATGCGGGCAAATGCTTCGATCCGGCCGCGAAAGAAGTGCGGCTGCCACAGTATGCGACGCTTCAAGGTTACGAGCAGAATATCGAATGGAGCACACACCGTTGGTGCGGCTACTGGGGCCGCGGCATCTGACCGACTGACGGCCGCTCTAAGACAAACATCCAGAGCCCGGCGCCGAGTGCGCCGGGCTTTGCCTTTGCTCAGACTTGAGCGATCAACTCTTTCATCAGGGCTAGCGCCGCGAGCGAAGATAACCGGCGCACTTCGCCGCGACCGATCGGGCCGTAGCGGCATTCACGGTGCAAGATCTTTCCACTGCGGTGCGCGACTGCAATGTGCACTAGGCCTACCGGCTTTTGCGGCGTACCGCCGCCGGGCCCGGCCACGCCGGTGACAGCGAGCGCCAAATCGACGCTCGCCTTTTCGATTGCGCCTATGGCCATAGCGCGTGCGACTTCCTCACTGACTGCGCCGTTTTTGTCGATCAAATTCTTCGGCACACCGAGATCGGAGGACTTGGCTGCGTTCGAGTAGGTCACATAGCCGCGATCGAGCACGTTGGATGAGCCGGGGGAGGAGGTGAGCGCCGCGGCAATCAAGCCTCCAGTGCAGGATTCAGCTGTGGCGAGTTTAAATCCGCGCCCACCACAAAGGCCAAGGATCTCGGAGGCCTTCTCAAAAAGTTCATCGCCAATCATGGAGCCTCTATTGGCAATTTGACGGTCGCGGTCGCCATTGCAGCGATGCCTTCACCGCGACCAAGAAAGCCGAGGCCCTCGGTTGTAGTGGCTTTCACACTGACGCGGCTGGTTTTTACGCCGGCGATGGCGGCAATTTTTTCGCGCATCGCTTCCCGATAAGGCCCGATCTTTGGCGTCTCGCAGAGCACAGTGGAGTCGAGATGAGTGATGTGGCCGCCACGCGTTTTCACGAGCGCTACGGCATGTGCAAGGAATTGCCCCGATGCGGCGCCTCGCCATTTCATGTCGGAGGGAGAGAAGTGATGGCCAATGTCAGCTTCGCCGAGCGCACCGAGTACGGCGTCAGTGATGGCATGGAGCAGAACGTCGGCGTCAGAATGGCCGGTTAATGCTTTTGCATGCGGAATCGCAATGCCGCCAAGCATGACTTTATCACCCCGTCCGAACGCGTGCACGTCGAAGCCAGTGCCGGTGCGCACTTCCATTGCGGCGCCGGCGAGCACTTCCGCCACGAGAAAATCACCCGTTGTGGTGAGTTTCAGGTTTCCAACTTCACCTGGAAATGTCGTGACAGGAATGCCAGCCCATTCGGCGATTGCGGCGTCATCGGAAAAATTGTCACGTCCGGCTTTTGCAGCGCGGCGGTGTGCAGCAATGAGTTTTGGGAAGGAGAAAATCTGCGGCGTCTGGGTCGCACGCAGTTCGCTGCGGTCGAGTGTGGCGATGACGCGGCCGGCGGCGTCGATGTGTTTTACCGTGTCGCTCAAAGCGACTACCGGTACGGCCGCACCGGTCGCCTTCACCGCACCAAATGCCCGATTGATTAATGCGTCGGATAAGAGGGGCCGTACAGCATCATGCACGAGGACGATTTCGGGCTTGGATTTTTCGATGGATTCGAGACCGGCAAGAACAGACTGTTGACGGCTTGCGCCGCCGAAAACTGGGGGGAGGCATTTCTCGATACCGTCGGAGGACGAGCGGTAGTTCTCAGCGTCGTCGCGGTGGATGACCGTTACAATTCGATCGACCGAGGGTGTCGCAGCGAGCAGGCGCAATGTTCGGCGCAATACGGGTTCGCCTAAAAAGGCTCGGTATTGCTTGGGCGTTCCGCCGCCTGCGCGCTCGCCGCGGCCTGCAGCAACGATGAGGGCCACCGCTCGCATTGTGAGTCCTGCTTTCCTGGCGAGTAAACGCGAATTCTACTGTAAACCAAGCTGTGCGTGACCTCCGCTGCAACGCAACAAATCGCTTGCACAGAAATGGTGCTTGACTAAGATATGGGCATCTGACATCCGGCCTATTTGTTGGGCAGAACATGGTGACCCTTTGAAATCTAGCGATAATTCAGCCCTAAGGGTCGGCCCCCATAACATCTCCAGCCGTGCGTTTTTGGCGCCGATGGCGGGCATTACAGACGCGCCCGTTCGCCGCATGGCCGTGCGTTTTGGCGCCGGGCTGGTTGTCTCGGAAATGATTGCCAGTGATTGGCTGGCCAGTGGTGATCCAGCGGCGTTGCTACGCGCTGAAGGTGAGGGCGTCGGCCTGCATGTCGTACAACTGGCAGGCTGCGAAGAGCGCTGGCTTGCCGAGGGCGCACGTATTGCCGAAAACGCCGGCGCACAAATCATCGACATCAACATGGGATGCCCCGCGAAGAGCGTCACCAGTGGTGAAGCAGGCGCGGCACTTTTGCGAGATATCGGGCAGGCCGAGCGTTTGATAGCGGCAGTAATTTCGGCGGTTTCGGTTTCAGTTACGCTCAAAATGCGGCTTGGCTGGGACGAGAACTCGATCGTCGCACCGGAATTGGCAAGGCGCGCGGAAGCTTTAGGCGTTGCTCTCGTCACCGTTCATGGGCGCACGCGCGAGCAGTTCTACAAGGGAAGCGCGGACTGGAAGGCGATCGCGAACGTAAAATCTACCATCAAAATTCCACTCGTCGCGAACGGGGATCTCATCACGTATGAAGATGCGGCCGCAATGCGCGAAGCGTCGGGCGCGGATGCATTGATGATTGGACGCGGAGCGCGCGGTAAATCTTGGTTTCCTGGCCTAGTCGGGCAATTTCTCGAAACTGGTAAGCGCCCTGCCGATCCTGCACTTTCGGTTCAGCGCGATGTGCTTCTTGAGCTTTACGATTCCTGGCTTGCACTTTACGGCACCCAGCGCGGGACGCGCGAAGCACGTAAACATATAGGGTGGGCACTTGAAGCCGCGGCTCAATCCGCATCGTTCACGCCGCTCTGGATCAAGCATTGGCGCACGAAACTCCTTGCTGAGTCAGAACCTGCGCGTGTGGTCAGCGGCATTCGCGACGCTTTCGATGACATTGAATGGAAGGCCGCAGCATGAGCACGGTGCGGACCAAACAATCAGCACATAGCAGTGTCGGCTTGTCCGATGCGGTGCTCAATGCATTGCCACATCCCGTTCTTACAGTTTCTCCTAGTGGTCATGTGGTCGAAGCCAATGACGCGGCGGAGTCCTTCTTCGAGTGTGGCTTACCGGTTCTGCGCAGAACTCCACTTCAAGAATTTGTACCATTCGGAAGTCCGCTTATCGCGCTTATCGACCAAGTGCGTGTGCGAGGAGCGGCGGTCAACGAATATCGCGTTGATCTTGGGACGCCGCGGAATGGTGGCGAACGTATTGTAGACATCCATGCTGCGCCACTGCCCGAACAAACGGGCCATGTGGTGATCGTGCTGCAGGAACGCAGCATCGCCGACAAAATCGACCGTCAACTCACACACCGGGGTGCCGCACGCTCAGTCACCGCACTCGCATCAATGCTTGCGCATGAAATTAAAAACCCACTTTCGGGTATTCGGGGGGCTGCGCAACTGCTGGAGCAAGCGGCAGACGACCAGGACCGTGTACTGACCCGGCTTATCTGCGACGAAGCCGACCGGATAGTGAAACTGGTCGATCGCATGGATGTTTTTGCGGACGAGCGGCCGGTTGAACGTGAATCAGTGAATATTCATGCTGTGCTCGAACACGTGAAACGGCTCGCACAATCGGGATTCGGACGCCATATCAGGCTTGTCGAGGAATACGATCCGTCGCTGCCGCCAGTATTCGCGAGCCGCGACCAGCTCATTCAAGTCTTTCTCAATTTGGTCAAAAACGCAGCTGAGGCGATCGGGGAGGCAGGCGACGGAGAAATTCGCCTGACCACAGCGTTTCGCCCGGGTGTTCGGTTGACCGTGCCGGGCTCGTCGATGCGTGTCGGTTTGCCGCTCGAATTTTGTGTCGTCGACAATGGGCCAGGGGTTCCCGAGGATATCCTGCCGCATCTTTTCGATCCGTTTGTCACCACGAAACCGACAGGAAGTGGGTTGGGCCTCGCTCTGGTCGCCAAAATCATCGGCGACCACGGTGGGATCGTCGAATGCGACAGTCAGTCGGATCGCACCACGTTCCGCGTCCTCATGCCGATGTATAACGATGTGGGCGTAGAAGAAGCGGTAACGGAAAGCTGAGGAGCCATGCCCGCCGGAAGCATTCTCGTTGCCGACGATGACGCCGCGATCCGCACGGTGCTCAACCAGGCACTTTCGCGGGCGGGTTACGAAGTACGCTCGTGCAGCAATGCCGCAACGCTATGGCGATGGGTCTCACAGGGTGATGGTGACCTAGTCATCACCGATGTGGTTATGCCGGATGAAAATGCATTCGATCTTTTGCCGCGCATCAAGAAGGCGAGACCGGATCTCCCGATCATCGTCATGAGTGCGCAGAACAATTTCATGACAGCAATTCGCGCTTCTGAGCGCGGCGCCTATGAATATCTGCCGAAGCCTTTCGATTTGAAGGAACTGATAGCAATCGTCGGCCGGGCTATGTCGGAACCGAAGCGCAATGACGTAGCTGCGGCGAAGCCCGAAGAGCCTGATAGCATACCCCTCGTCGGGCGCTCACCCGCGATGCAAGAAATTTATCGATTGCTAGCGCGCTTGATGCAGACCGATTTGACGGTGATGATTTCCGGCGAGTCCGGCACCGGTAAGGAATTGGTTGCCCGCGCGCTGCATGATTATGGAAAGCGCCGAGGTGGTCCGTTTGTGCCGATCAATATGGCGGCGATTCCACGCGATTTGATCGAGTCTGAATTATTCGGTCACGAGAAGGGGGCGTTTACCGGCGCGCAAGCGCGAAGCTCTGGCCGTTTCGAGCAGGCCGAAAGCGGAACACTATTTCTCGATGAGATTGGTGATATGCCAATGGAGGCGCAGACGCGTCTTCTTCGCGTGCTGCAACAGGGCGAGTACACGACCGTTGGCGGTCGTACGCCGATCAAAGCCGACGTCCGCATTATTGCCGCCACCAACAAGGATCTGCGCATTCTGATTCAGCAGGGCCTTTTCCGCGAAGATTTGTTTTTCCGGCTGAATGTCGTTCCTTTGCGTCTTCCTCCGCTTCGCGAGCGCACCGAGGATATTCCTGATCTTGTGCGTCATTTCTTCGCGCTTGCCGAACGCGAGGGCTTGCCTCGAAAGCAGATCGAACCGGCGGCGGTTGATCGACTCAAGCGGTATCGCTGGCCTGGAAACATCCGCGAACTGGAAAATTTGGTGAGACGCCTTGGCGCGCTTTATCCCCAGGAAATCATCGGAGCTGCCATTCTCGATGCCGAGCTTGCTCAACCTGTGACAACTGTCTCGGAAGCTGAAAAAGCCGAGGAGGCGCTATCGGTCTCGGTCGAGCGCCATCTGGCGCGGTATTTCGGCGGTTACAGCGGCGATAGTCTGCCACCACCTGGGCTCTATCATCGCATACTCAAAGAGATAGAGGGACCGCTGGTAACGGCTGCCTTAGCAGCTACCCGAGGTAACCAAATCAAGGCGGCGGAGCTTCTGGGCGTGAATCGGAACACTCTGCGTAAGAAGATCCGAGATCTTGACGTTCAAGTCATAAGAACGGGCCGATAAACCCTTTTCACTGAAAAAGGGGTTTGAATCTGTCACATTTTTGCACCACTGTTGTATGAAGGCATCAGTAGCCTGCTTCATAACGCCAGTGGTCACCAGCGTATGCCCGAACAAGGATCAAAATCCTCCAAACTGACGGTATCGCCGCCGTTTCCCCGGCCGCCGCGCAGCATTGGGGGGTATCTGGCGCCCATTGCCGTAGTTCTAGCGCTCATTTTGGCGTTTTTGACCTTTGTCGTTCTGACCGGTCTCACCCCGATCGCGCCCACCCACCAAGTCGTGGTTTCGATCCTCCTTGCGGATCTGGCGATGGTGGCAGTTTTAGCCGGCATCGTTGCTTGGAGTTTTATTGACCTCATACGAGCGCGGCGAAAGGGCCGAGCAGGCGCACGGCTGCATGTCCGCATTGCCCTGATGTTTGGGCTCGTAGCCGCAGTCCCCGCCATTCTGGTTGCGATCATAGCGTCCATTACTTTAGACCGCGGGCTTGATCGCTGGTTCTCTACTCGCACGCGGGCCATTGTCACCAACGCCGTCACCATCGCCCAAAGTTATGTACGCGAACACGCTTTGGGTATTCGGACGGATCTTGTCGCGATGGAGGATGATCTCTCACGCCTACGAAGCGTCTTCGATGAAAATCACAATCGGTTTGTCGAAATCTTGACGGCGCAAGCGTCAGTACGCGGATTGCCTGTTGCGTTACTAATACGGGACAATCTCACCATCATCGATAGGGCCAACATTGAGCCCAGCCGTGACGTCCAAGTTCCGGCTAACCTTGCGGTCCGCCAGGCTACAAATGAACGCCCACTCGTTTATTTTTCCAACAATGCGGATTTCGTCGCCGCTGTGGTTCCCGTTCGCGGTTTCGAGAATATGTATCTGTATGTTGCACGTGGTGTGGACCCGCAAGTTCTCCAATATCTGCGATCAACAGAGGCAGGGGCCGTCGAATACGCAGGCTTGGAGGAGCGCCGTTTCGGCGTTCAAGTTGCGTTCGCACTGATGTACACATTGATTGCGCTAATTGTACTTTTGTCGGCGATTTGGATCGGGCTCAACTTTGCAAATCGATTGATCGCGCCGATCCGGCGCTTGATTACGGCCGCTGACCTTGTCGCCTCTGGCGATCTACATGCACAAGTGCCTGTGCGGAGAACCGAAGGCGACCTCGCGAACTTGAGTGAGAGTTTCAACAAGATGACTCAAGAATTGCGAGCCCAGCACGACGATATCGTTGGTGCGCGCGATCAGATTGATCAACGTCGGCGATTTACTGAAGCTGTGCTCGCTGGGGTAGGCGCAGGCGTGATCGGTCTCGATACGAAAGCTCGTGTTACGATCCTCAACCGTTCCGCTGAGCATTTGATTGGGCGGGCTGAAACCGATGTCATCGGTGCTCCGATTGATGAAGTTATACCCGAGATATCCGCGTTGGTCGACGAAGCACAATCGGGTGTAGAGCGAACGCAAGGCACTATCTCGCTTGCACGCGGTGAACGCGAGCGAACTATCAACGTACGCGTGACAACGGAAGCCTCGTTCGAGTCCGAGCATGGCTATGTGATTACGCTGGACGACATTACAGAATTAGTTTCCGCGCAACGGACTTCAGCTTGGGCCGATGTTGCCCGTCGGATCGCGCATGAGATCAAGAATCCGCTTACGCCCATCCAGCTCTCAGCGGAACGACTCCGGCGAAAATACGGGAAAGCGCTGATCGCAGACCGCGAGATCTTCGAACAGTGTACGGACACCATAATCCGGCAAGTTGGCGACATAGGGAGAATGGTCGACGAATTCTCCGCGTTTGCCCGGACGCCAAAACCTGTGGTCGAGACCCAGGATTTGAATGATAGCGTTCGCCAGGTTGCGTTCCTCATGCGGGTTGGTCATCCTGATATTAAGTTCGACGTCGAAGTTCCCGCTGAACCCATGCTTGCACGATTTGACCGGCGACTGATTTCGCAGGCGCTTACCAACATCGTGAAAAATGCGATTGAAGCGATCGAAGCAGTCCCGGCAGGTAGGCCGCAAGAAGGGCGGGTTGTTGTACGTGCCGCACGTGAGGGAGCCCTCGCGGTGATCGACGTTATCGACAATGGAATTGGTTTACCGCAGGAGAACCGAGATCGCTTACTTGAGCCGTATGTTACGACACGCGAGAAGGGCACAGGGCTCGGGCTGGCGATCGTCGGCAAGATTCTTGAAGAACATGGTGGGAAGATCGTTTTGCGCGATGCTCCGCCTACAGAAGGTGGACGCCGCGGTGCATGGGTGCGGCTCTCCTTTGTCGCCGACGGATTTGCTGAAGCAAAGCCTCTGACCGAAGCAGAAGATCCTCTTCCCGGTAAAGAGATCTCCAGGGTTTAAACGATGGCGACCGATATCCTCGTAGTGGATGATGAAGCCGATATTCGCGATCTCGTCGCTGGAATTCTGCAGGATGAGGGCTATGCCGTCCGTACTGCGAAGAACGCGGATGATGCAATTGGTGCAATTCAAGTTCGACGTCCGCACTTGGTGCTTCTAGATATTTGGCTAGAGGGCAGCCGTCTCGATGGTCTGGCGCTTCTAGACGTCATCAAAAGCGAACATCCGGATATGCCGGTCGTTATGATTTCTGGTCACGGGACTATCGAGACCGCCGTTGCTGCGATCCGGCGTGGGGCTTACGACTTCATCGAGAAGCCTTTTAACGCGGATCGGCTCGTACTCGTAGCCGGACGTGCAATTGAGACCCTACGGCTTAGGCGCGAGGTGCGGTCCTTAAAGCAACTCGCACCGCATTCCGACAAGCTCGTAGGATCATCTCCGGCGATGCATCAATTGCGTTTAACGATTGACCGGGTCGCGCCCACCAACAGCCGTGTTCTCATTATTGGACCTTCCGGTTCCGGAAAGGAAATTGCCGCGCGGATGATTCATGCGCATTCCGCGCGTGCGGCAGGTCCCTTTATCGTCATCAATGCCGCAACGATCACGCCGGAGCGTATGGAGCCTGAACTATTTGGTATTGAGGGAAGCAACAATGGTGTCTCTCGCAAGATCGGCGCGCTTGAAGAGGCCGACGGCGGAACACTGTTCATTGATGAAATAGCCGATATGCCGCGCGAAACGCAGAATCGTATCTTGCGTGTGCTAGTCGAACAGAATTTTCAGCGTGTGAACGGAACAGTACGCATTAATGTCGACGTCAGAATTATTTCATGCACAGGGCGCAATCTTGAGTCGGAAGTGGCGGATGGAAATTTTCGCGAGGACCTCTATCATCGTTTGAGTGTGGTTCCGATCCGTGTGCCACCTCTCTCTGAGCGGCGAGAAGACATTGCCGAGTTGGTTGATCACTTCCTTGATCAGATTTCAGCAGCGACAGGATTGCCGCGCCGGCAAGTTGGCACTGATGCGCTGGCAGTTTTGGAGTCTCACGACTGGCCAGGGAATGTTCGGCAATTGCGAAATAATGTCGAGCGGTTATTGATTCTCGCAGGTGGTGCGCCAGAAGCTACCGTGACCGCGAGCATGTTGCCGCAGGACGTTGGTGCACTTGTCCCGAACATGCCGAATGGCTTCGGCGGGGAACATTTAATGAGCCTGCCGCTGCGTGAAGCGCGTGAGGCGTTCGAACGCGAATACCTGATCGCGCAAATCAGCCGCTTCGGCGGAAATATTTCGCGCACTGCCGAGTT
>Ga0134122_10001231_pt1 | contig 18374 bp, 16 predicted proteins | sample KB302_FD_96461 | JGI IMG/M metagenome (GOLD analysis project Ga0134122, IMG submission 96461) | Terrestrial soil microbial communities without Nitrogen fertilizer from Kellogg Biological Station, Michigan, USA - KB3-0-2 | ecosystem: Environmental > Terrestrial > Soil > Unclassified ... | reverse complement strand
TGGCTATCCAGGTACGCCTCGTCATCCCAATAGTTGGGCTGCTCGCGCGGGCCGCAGGTCGATCCCGCGGCGCACTGGGCGAGGAACGCCTCGTATTCGCCGTTGGTCACCTCGGTCCGCCCGATCTTGAACGTCGAAACGTCGACGCTCTCCTGATTCTGGCCGGAGGAGAAAATCCCGCCGGGGATCTCGATCCAGGGCTCGGTGGAAGCAGGAGCCGAAGGCGAGGTCTGCCCCGGAGTATTGCTGTCGTTCGACGTGGCGGCGGTCGAGGTCGTCGAACCGTTGTCGGCCGACGTCGCCTTCGGCCGGTTCCAGGGCAGCTTATCCTTCGGGACGAACTTGTAGATCGCAGTGCCGACCAGGCCGAGGCCGATCAAGAACAGCAAAGCCTTGGCGAGCGGGGTCAATTTCATAGTCGGGAGCTCCTTTGCGCCGTCTGCCGGGCGTGCCTGGGATGGCACGCCGAGGCTCGGGCGTCACCTTCGAGAGACACCGATGCTATGCGAGGCGTTCATGGGGGTCAAAGGCGGCGAGCCGGGCGGGGGGTGCGATGCGAGGCTCTTTGCCGCCCGAGGTTACGCCACAATGCCGAGGACGGGCGAATTTGGCGCTCGACCGCGGACAGACGCCGATCGGCTCAGGTGGTAAGCAAAATCCTGAGCTGATCGAGCGTGTAGGGCGGATTGCGCAGGTGAACAACGCGATGGCAGTTGGCGCACAGAATCGCAAGGCCTTCCATCCGCGTGCTAGTAGTGTCATCCACCTCCGACAACGGCAGCAAGTGGTGAACCTCGCAGTAGTCGATGACCGCACCTGCGTAAGCGCGGCGGAAAGAGAACCCGCACACCTCGCAGTCGAGGGATGCCGCCTGCCTTTTCTTCTTGCGCACGATGGCCTGATCACGTTCGCGCTGTAGGTGCAAAACCAGCCGGCGACGCCCTTCCGTAGCAACGGTAGTGTGGATGTCCACATCGAGGCTGGGAGAGGCGTTTGAATCGACTACACGCACGTAATCGGGAATGGCTGAAATGCCAGGCTTGGGAACGCTGATTTGCTTGCCTACCCTGATATACGGTGAGGTCCGATACTCATCTTCGGTCGTAAATAGAACGTATCCGGTGGCGTCGAACAAGGCAGCCGGGAATTGGGCAAGCGCGGCATACCAGTGGCCATCGTGGCTGTAACGAACTTGGGCTGCGCCAACACCCCAAGCTCTGTTAAGGCGGACGGCTTTGTCTCTGTTCAGCGTGGCCTTGGTTCTTCTGTCCATGTCCAGCTACACCTAAGTCCTCTTATGCAGCGAACTCGAAATCCGGCGAGCCGGTGCGAACGGCCTCATCAAGCTTACGTTCCCAGGAGGTGAGTTGGAGGAACTGAAGAAATGCCCTCGCCTCGCGAAGCAGCGGTCTATCTTGGAGCGCGACAGCGATCTGCCCGAGCAAGAGGTGCGCTCGCGGATCCTCGAGGCTGACGTGCGCAACGGTCTCAAGGGCCACTTCACGGGCTGCGTCAAGCTCCCCCGCGCGAGCGATCCTCAGCGCGTGGCTCAGGTATAGATCCAACCGTGCGAGCTCTGTCGCCTTAAAGATAGTCCAGCAATCAATGGCGGCTTCGGCTGTTGTGATTGACGCGCTGTCGATCGCGGTGAAGATATTGCAGCGGGGACAGCGGTCCAACGCGAATTGCTCAATACCCATCCCTCTCAGGTCTCGGAGCATCGCAACGAGCTCGAGAGAACTTGACGAGAGGTACTTCACGGCCGGGCCACTACCGAGAAGAACTCGAATGTAGTCGGCTGCACGAAACGGAGTGCTGAAGATCGGCAAACACAGGGATCCACTCTCGGGCAGTGTGATCGTCACAACGTTTGCCCGGCCGCCACCAAGGAGCGCCACGAACAGTGGACTCTCCGCTTGTGGGCGCCGCGGAGGCTCGCGGAGCGAACTTTCGATTGCTTCACGTTGAGTGACGAAGGTCTCGCCTGCTTCCCTTGCTGCGAGCTCCGATGGCAAGCCTCTGTTAGGCGTCCTTCGGACAGCAGCGTACTCGGGCATCTTGTCGCGCGTACGCCTGCGTTTGAGCCAGTCCAACACGAGTAGCTACCTCCTGCGGTCGCCCAATGCGGTGTATGTGTCTGTCCAGCGTGTATTAGGCAGACCTGCATAACCACCGCGAACGCAGCGAGCTGGACTGCCTATTGTTGCTCGGGACGGGCGGCAGTCGACGCAAATCGCCACGATTTCGGACGATACGCTACGCGCCGGAGTGGAAAGCGATTGGCGTTAGGCGGGTCTGTCTAACGCCGTCGGAGAGCTGGTGGTTCAGGTGGCCGCGCGTCATCCAATTTTCTCGCAGCGCAGTATGCGCCCGCTGCTTTTCGGCTGTCAAGCGCGTGCTTCATAACGCCCGGATCAGAGAAGAGGGAGCATTCGTACTCGCGAGGTCGCCGAATCGATTACGGCCAGTGCGCCCTTTTCGAGCAGCTCTCGATGCTGTCGAAGGGCGGCTAGAACAAGCGGTCCGATGCTTGGCGGGAGAACGTCCTCGGTGCGAACTTGGACCACACTGGGACCCACGGCGCGCGTCAAGGCGAGAAGGCGGGAAAAGTCGAGGTCGTGGGAGAAGACGACGAAGCCATTCTCGCGAGCCCAAGCCAAAATCTCAGGATCGCTTGCTCTTTGATCACCGACCCGGGACCAGTGAGCGGCCTCGAAGCCGTGTCGGGAGAGGTAATCCGCCCAAAGGGGCGAGAGATTCATGTCGATGACGATCTTCACTGGCTTCCTACCAACACCTCGCGTTCTTCGACTCGCCATGTGGCGTAAGCCAGGGCGGCGCGAATGTCGCCAAGTTCGAGATAGGGATACGCAGAGAGGATTTCCTCTTCGGAGTGCCCCGAGGCCAGGAGTCCCAAGATCGTTCCGACCGTGACGCGGAGCCCTCGAATGCAGGGCTTTCCCCCCATGACTTCCGGGTCGAGGGTGATGCGGGCTAGGTCGCTCATGGGTTACCCTCCGAGTGGCTATGTCGAATATATCTTGCGGAGCGCACATTGCGGTCTCTCGCGAGAAGGAGCGTCCGCCATGCTTTTCATGATCATCGAACGATTCCGGGACGACGACATGATCCCCGTCTACCAGCGCGTTCGCGACGAGGGGCGCAAGCTGCCCGAGGGTCTCACGTATCTGGACAGCTGGGTGGAGCCGAACTTCGGCCGTTGCTTCCAGCTCATGGAATGCGACGACCTGCGCCTGCTGCAGGAGTGGGTTCTGTCGTGGCGGGGGATGGGGGTGACGTTCGAGATCGTTCCGGTCGTGCGGAGCCAGGAGACGCGGGCGGTGGTGGCTCCTTTCTTGGAGGAGGCATTAGCCTGACCGCGGCCCGCAAGAAGGTGGCCGGTAACGCTCAGTGCGCCGCCGCCTCGATCATCTCCGCAAAGCTCAGAAGGTCGCCGGATTTCGCCCGCGGCGTCAGCCACCGGAAGCATGGATTTTCAATCGCCTCCGGCTGTCGAAGGAACGCACGCGCCTCGTCCACCTGATCGTGCTCGACGAGGAAGCGCTTCAGGTCGTTCATGAAGCGCCCCGCGCCGAATAGGTGGAAGTTGAAGAAGCCTTGGACGAGCGGCCCTTCGAGACGCCAGGCGGGAGACCGGTTCGCGAGGCGCGACCACGCTTCGGTCGAGATGACGGAGCCTGCCGCGAGATCTTGGGCGACGATCGTCAAATCGGTCGCTTCGTTGGCCTTGCCGTAGTAAACCAGCCAACCGGTGTAGCTCCGGAGCCGCGAGGCGTTGACGGTCTGAACCGCGAGCAGCGACCAAACGGGATGATCCCGGTCCAACGCGTCGAGCTCCTCGAGCATCCGGCGCACGCTGGCGAGGAGGCTCTCGCGCAGAGCGCAGGGCACGTCCTTGCTGAGGAAAGCGTACCTCTCGGCGAGCAGGCGCTCGATGTCGTGGGCGCTCAAGCGCGGACCCCCGGCCTACGAGCTCCCCTGCGGCTCCGAGATCGTGAACTTGAACCCGTCGGGATCGGCGACGGAGAAGCCGTGCGGTCCCCAGGGAAGTTTCTGCACCTCGGATTCGAGAGCGTAGCCGGCCGCTTTCACCTGGTCGGCGAGCGCCTGGAGATCCTGCGAGGTCTCGATCCAGAAGCGCAGGCCGATGCCCTTCGCGCGATCGCGCCCCTTGGCGAAATCGTCCTGGCCGATCCCGAGGTACCCTTCGCCCGCCTTGAGCATCGCGAAGCGGAGCACCCCTTCGTGCTCGTCGCGGTTCAAGACTTCAAACCCGAGCGCCTCGGTATAGAACTTCAGACTCGCCGCGATGTCGTTCACCGTGAGCCCGGGGGCGATGCCTTTGGCTTCCAGCTTGACTGTGCTCATGTCGTGTCTCCCGAGAGAAAGTGGAACCTGCTTCGACTCGGAACCATATGACGAGCCGGCCGGATCGGCCAAGGCAGCGTGGTGACGTTTCAGACCCGAACCGACACCCGCAGGAACGTGGCGGAGATCGAAATGCCTCCGTCGGTGGCCGCGTTCTGCGCCGTCGCCAGTTCGAGAAGCTGGTCGTGCAGGTCGGCTTCCCGCCCCCCGGCGCGCGCCGCGTCGAAGGCGTTCATTGTCGGGCCGTAGTAGCGCCGGAACAGATCGACCAGATCGGCCGGGCTCTTGTCGTTCGATACGAAATGGAACGTATCCTTGGCCAGCGAGATGTTCTCCTCGGGCACTCCGGCCTGGCCGAAGCGCTCCACGATGTGAGACTCGATGCCCCAGGTCATCGGGCTGACGAAACCTTCCGGCGGGGGCGGCGTGAAGGTTGAGCTGATCCGCAGCAGTTGGGAGACGAACGACGTCGGGTCGTTCGGAATCCAGTTGCCCATCTCGACGCGACCGCCCGGTTTCGTCACCCGGACCATCTCTTGGGCGACGGCGAATGGTTTGGGCGCGAACATGGCGCCGAAGACCGAGAGGGTGAGATCGAACGAATCGTCTTCCACCCCTTCCAGGTTGCAGGCGTCGCCTTCCTGAAAGGTCAGCCGATCGAGGCCCGCCGCCGCGGCTCGCTTCCTGCCGGCCGCCACGAGGTTCGAGGCGATGTCGATGCCTACGACCTCGGCTCCCCGTTGGGCCAGCGGAACGGCGGTCGTGCCGTCTCCGCAGCCGAGGTCCAAGGCCCGAAGCGGCGGCGCCACTCCGAGCGAGGCGACCACCGCTTCGCCGGAGCCCCGCATCAAGGCGGCGATCTCGGTGAAGTCTCCCTTTTCCCACAACGCTTTGTTCGGGTTCATGACATCTCCTCTCCACATCTTCATCGGAATCTGCCGGCCCAACCCGACAAGGAATCGAAAAATCGTTGGCTCGGGGCGGGAAGAGCGGCCCGGGCCTCTCAGTGCCCGGCAGTTTCCTCGATGTCCGCCAAGCGCGCCTTCGCGGTCACGACGCGATAGTCGTTGGCCGGCAGAGCCGCCGCAAGATCGGCTTGGCTCGAGCGGAGGAGGGGCAGGGCCTGCTCGCGGCGGCCGAGCGCCAGGAGCGCCGCGCCCTGCTCGTTTTCGACTTCGGCGATCCGGTAATGGCGCGGCGCGAAAGTTGCCACCCGGCTGGGCAGCGATCGATTGAACAAGATCAGCGCCTCTTGGGCCTCGCCTCGTCCGAGCAGCAGGCGGCCGAGCGCTACCATCGGGCGCGAGGTGTTCAGATGCGACGGGCCGTAGGTCTTCTCGATCAAGACCAGGGAATGGCGAAGCTCGGGTTCGGCTTCTTCCGGACGTCCCATGCGGCGATGGAGATCGCCGAGATTGGAAAGCGTGAGGGCGGTCATCGGATGCTCGGGTCCGAGGATCTTCTGCCGCATGGCGAGCGCATCGCGGTAGAGCGCTTCGGCCTCCGGGAAGCGCCCCTCGTACATCAAGGTGGTGGCGAGGCTGTCGATGGCGAACGCGAGGTCCGGATGCGCCTCCCCCAGCCGGTGGCGCAGGCCGGCAAGCGCCTCGCGCAGCGCCGCTTCCCCCTCGGCCAGGTGGCCTCTTTCGCCGAGCATCACGCCGTAGCCTTGCAGGAGATCGCAGACCCTCGGGTGGTCGGCCGGAAAGTTCCGCCGCGCGATGCGCAAGGCGAGCCGGAGATAGCCGAGCGACGCCTCGGAAAGCCCCTGCCGTCCGCGAATCGTGGCGAGGTACGACAGGCTGGAGGCGACTCTGGGGTCGTTCGCTCCAAAGAGCCGAAGGCGGATCGCGAGCGACTCTCGCTGCGCGGCGTAGGCATCGTCCAAGCGTCCGAGCTGGAAGCGCGACCGGCCGAGCGACTCCAAGGTGTCCGCGCGGGAACCGGCGGCCCCCGGCCCCAAGGCCCGTTGCTGCTGTTGGCAGGAGGTCAGGATGCGTTCCGCCTCGGCGTGCTTGCCTTCGAGAAAGCGGAGCAGGCCGAACTGATATTGGGCGGTCAAGGCCTGAGCCGCCGGTACTCCGGAGCGGCCGCCGAAAACCAGCGCCCGGACGATCATCGGCTCGGCCCGATCGTAGACGCCGAGGTTTAGATAGACGTCGCCGATCACGCTCGCGAGGCGCGCCTCCACCTCGGGCTCTCCTTCGACCTGTTCCAGCAGGTGGCGCGCGCCGAGGTCCAGCACCTCCTCGACCGTCGGCTTCTGACTGTTCACCCGGGCGTCCGGGTCGGCGCCGCGGAAGAGGTCGATGAGCAAAGAGAGGGCGCGCTCCGTGCGTTGGTGCTCCCGGTCCACCTTGCGCTCTTGGGCCGAGGCGAAGAATCCGTAGCCGAGACTCGACAGACCGAGCAGCCCGGCCAGCACCGCGGCGAGCGGATTGCGGCGCAGGAACTTCGCCGCGCGATAGCCCCAGCCGTCCGGACGCGCCTCGACCGGCAGGTGTTCGAGGTAGCGGCGCAAGTCCTCGCCGAGCCGTTCGGCCGAGGCGTAGCGCCGCTCCGGCTCGGGGCGAAGCGCTTTTTGCAGGATGTTGTCGAGGTCGCCCGCGAGCTGCCGGACCAGGCCGCGCGGAGTCGTGGCGCGGCGGCGGGCGATCTCCTCCGGCGTGAGGGTCGCTCCGCGGAGCGTCGGCTCAATGCGTCGACTTCGCCGGCTTGAGGGATCGACCTCGCCGGACGCGGAGACGGAAGTCGTGGGCCAGGTCGGCGACGTGCGGGGGAGCGCGCCGGTCAGCAGGCGATAGAGCACGACGCCGAGCGAGTAGATGTCGGTCGCCGTGGTCACCGGGTCGCCGCGCAGCTGCTCGGGGCTCGCGTAGCTCGGCGTGAGGGCCGGCGAGATCGTCCGCGCCCCCTCTTCGTCGAGCTCGTTGGGGGAGAGCACCTTGGCGATGCCGAAATCGAGCAGCTTCGGCGCGCCGTCCGCTCCGACCAGAATGTTGCTCGGTTTCAAGTCGCGATGGACCACCAGGTTCCGGTGAGCGTGGGCCACCGCGGCGCAGACGGTGCGGAACAGGCGGATCCGCTCGGGGATCGAGAGCCCCTGCTCGTCGCAATGGCGGTCGATCGGCAGCCCGTCGATCCGTTCGAGGACGAAGAACGGGACGCCGTCCTCGGTGGTTCCGCCGTCGAGCAGGCGGGCGATGTTCGGATGCTCCAGCCGCGCCAGGATATGGCGTTCCGCGACCAGCCGCTCGGCGAGCCGCGGATCGACCAGCCCCGGGTAGACCAGCTTGACGGCGACCTGATGCTCGTAGGCCTGATCGGCGCGCTCGGCGAGGTAGACGACGCTCATCCCGCCCCGGCCGATCTCGCGCACCAGGGTGTAATTTCCCACCCGGCGGCCGGCCCATCCCTCGGCGGAGGCCCCGGCGGCCGAGGGCAGGACGGAGACGATCGGCCGCTGGCCGAACGGCTCGTTGCGGGCGGGCGGTTCGAGGAACGAGCCGGCCTCGCCGTGCGCCGCGAGCAGCGACGAGACCTCCTCCGCGAGATCGGAATCCTCGCCGCACTCGGCCGCGAGCCACGCGGCCCGTTCCTTTTCGGGACGTTCGAGCGCGGCGTCCAGCAGCTCGGTAATCCGCCGCCAGCGATCAGCGTCCAGAATCGGCCTCCGCCGCACCCGTCGGTTTGAGCTCCAAATAGAGCCAGGCTTTCGCGGCGCGGAACCTGCGGACCACGGTCGCCGGAGAGAGGTCGAGCGCGGCGGCCGTCTCTTCCAGGGTCAGGCCGCCGAACGTGTGCAGCTCGACCACCGAAATCGCTTGCGGGTCGAACGCCGCCAGCCGTTCGAGCGCGTCGTCGAGAGCGATCAGGTCGAGCTCGCGCGCCGGGGCGGCGAGACCCGCGTCTTCGAGCAGAACGCGCACCCGGCCGCCGCCCCGCTTGTCGCGCGCCAAGCTCCGCGCGTGATCGACCAGGACCCGCCGCATCATTCGCCCGGCCATCGCGCAGAAATGGCTGCGGCTGCGCCAGTCGATCGCGCGCAGCTCGGCGAGCCGCAGATAGGCCTCGTGCACCAGGGCGGTCGGCTCCAGGGTGTGCTCGTCCCGCTCGCCGCGCAACTGCGCGGCGGCGAGCCGGCGCAGCTCGTCATAAAGCGCCGGGACCCAGGAGTCCGCGGCATGGAGATCTCCCGCGCTCCAAGCGTGCAGGAGCTCCGTCACCGAACGTTCCGCGGGCGCCGATTCCGAAGGCATGGCTCTCAGTATACGGACCCTGCCGCGCCAGGTTCCTGTTAGTTGGACCCGTTTGGGATTGATTGATTCCGCGGCGGTACGGCGCCTATGTAGGTGACGGCGGACTTCGCAGGCGTCCGGTTCGCCGGGGAGAGATCGAAGAAATGTGTCGAGGTGAACTTTTTTCTCGCATCCAAGGGCTTCTTCTCTTGCAAGGGGGCGGCACGGAGCGCACCAACACGCCGGATCGTCTGCCGAAGCCATCGTGGGAACGCATGCTCTTCGCCGCGGCGCTCGGCACGGAGGAGCAAGGTTTGCTTGCCAGCTTCATCGACGACACCCATTGGTGTCTGCTGACCTCGAAGCGTCTGATCTGGCGCAACGCCCCGACCTCGGGCAGTTTGCGCTGGTCGGAAATCCAAGAGTTCGATGAAGGTTCGCAGGAGGTCACGGTGGGCGACGGCTGGGGCGATCGCATGCCGCTCCCCGCGGAACCCGGCCGGGGGCGGATGCTGCTCCAGACCGCCCTGTTGGAGCTCTGGCCCGGGGTGACGGCGAAGGCCGCCTGAGCGGGAAGCAGGGCGGCCCGCACGGCCGACACCTTATGTTAAAGTGGCGATGAGTCGCCGCCCATGCGTTCGGGCGGCGAAGCCCGCCCCTGCCGGGGATCTCCCATGACCGGCACGAGAGCGGGGGAAGACCTTTCGGCAGGGACGCCCCAAGTCCTGAGAGGAGCTGAAAGGAGGAGTCGCGTGAAAATCCGACTCGGAACCATCCTCTGGTTCATCCTCGCCGCGGTCTCGCTGTTCCCCAACTCGCTGCACGCCACCGAGGTCGAGATCGCCGGTCCGACCCAGGTCACCCCACCCAACGCCTTTTCCCACTACAACACGACCGGCGCCACGATCGGCAATTACCTCTACCTCTATCAGCAGGGAGGCGGCGATATCGCGGACACGACCTGCACGGCAGGAGGCGACAAAATCATCGCCTACCGGGCTCTGATCACGAACGGCGTGCCCGGCGCTTTCGAGCGCGTCGGCCGGATCTCGCCGTGCGTCAAGTCGCCCGCCTGCGTGGACAACCCGAACACTCAACCCAACGAATGCAGCCCGTGGCCTGCGGCGTCCTACGGTCCGGGCCAGACCTTCCAGGCGACGGTCAACGGCGCCACTAAGTGGCACCTGTTGGCGGACGTCTCGAACACGGTCGACTTCCATAACGTCTGGCACGCGGAATCGACGGACGGCATCAACTGGACCTGGTCGATCTCCGGATCGCTCAACGGCTCGCAAACCGAGAGCAACATCCAGGAGCGCGCCGGCCTGCCGGGGGGCGACGTGGTGGCGCACACCATCATCTCCAACTGGTCCGCGAACCCGTTCCTCAAGGCGGACAATTTCACGCTGCTGAATCCGATCCTCCGCAGCTTCGACGGCAGCAACAACTCGGAGTGGTGGGGGTTCTTCAACTTCGGCGGCGGCGTGAGCGCGATGCGGATCGCCTGGTCCACGGGCTCACCGGCGGTCAGCGTACTCACCAGCATCTCGCCCTGGACCTACACGTCGGTCACGAACGGCAACCTGACCGGCCTCAGCCCCTACGCTCTCTATCCGGGCGCGAACGTCAAGAGCCTGATCTTGGAACCGGCCTCCGGCCAGTATCAACTCTGGGGCTCGATCGGTACGTCCGCCACCTATGGTTCGAACGTCGATTGCAACACGAACACGACCGCGACCTGCACGATCGCAGGTGGTTGCTTGACGGGTGACGGTTCGACCGTCGCCAACGGTTTTGCCGGCCGCCCGTTCTGGTGGAACACGGGACCGCAGGGAGATGTCGCCTGCCCGTCGTGCGGCTCGAACGGCATCGCCTGGTGGCCGGTGACTCGCACCAGCTTCGGCGCCACCAACTCGGTGTCGTCGCAGGTTCGAAAGCTGCCGTCCGGCTACGAGGTCGCGCGCCTGTTTCCGTTCCGGTGGAACTCGCCGACCGGCAACCGCTACCTGTTCTCCGCGACCAACGACAGCCACATCTGCAACGAGTTTCTGTTCAGCTCGTTTTACAAGATGTACGTGGTGCAGACGACGGTCGCCAACCTCTCCGACGTCTGTACGCCGTCGTCCACCAAGCTCTGCCTGCAAAACGGCCGCTTCGAGGTCTCGGTCGATTTCGTCAACGGGGGCGTAACCCAAGCCGCCCAGACCAAGACCTATTCCGACCCGAGCGGCTTCTTCACCTTCTTCGATCCGGCCAACCCGGAAGTCGGAGTAAAGATCCTCGACGGCCGGCCGATCAACGGCAAGTGGTGGGTTTTCCATGGAGCGCTCACCAGCTTGCAGTACACCGTGCGGGTTACCGATACGGTCGCCCACCTGTTGAAGACCTTCGTCCACCCGGCTTCGAGCGGATCGTCCCTCTGCGGCGGCGCCGACACCGGGGCGTTTTTTGGCGCCTTCGCCGCGAAGGACGAGGCGTCGGGGAAGGAGGCGCTCGAATTTCCGGCGACCGCACCGTACGCCCCCACGGTTTCCTTGACCGCCTGCGTGCCGAGCTCGACGCGGCTCTGTCTGCTCGGCAGTCGATTCCAGGTCGAGGTCAAACGCGGCGGGGTGAGCCAGGGCGCCGCTCAACTCTCGGACTTCTCCGGAGTGTTCTGGTTCTCCGACGCCCAGACCGCCGAAGTGCCGGTCAAGGTGATTGACGGCACCGGGTTCAACGGGAAATTCTGGGTCTTCTTCGGTTCTCTGACCGACCAGACCTATCAGGTCGTCGTCACCGATACGGTCACCGGCCTGGTGAAGACCTACAACCCGCCGGGGTCATTCTGCGGCACGGCGGACACGACCGCGTTCTGATCGCGGTGAGCTGACCTTTAAGGATGCGGGGCGCGGCGGTTCTTGGGCCGCGCCCCTTTTCGACCGGGAGCGCCACGGAAAACCGTCCCCTCTCTCCCCTGTCGTCGCGACCTGTGGTAAGACATCTCACAGCTTTTAGAGATGTGCAATCAACCGGTTGTTCGACGTCGGGCACTTCGCCCGGCGGCATGCATTTCAGGGGAGATGACGACATGGACGCGAGAGGCAGGAGGTTGACGCTGTTGCCAGGGCTCGTGCGTTGGGCTCTCGTCGGTGGGGGTCCGCTCGCGGTGGCCTTGTTAATGACCGCTCTGATCACCGTGTCGCGGGGCGCCGTCGCACAGGACGCCCCGCCCAGCCCGCCCGCCGCGCAGGCCGCCGAGGAGCCGCAGCCCGAGGTGGTGAGCGAGGAGATCACGGTCACCGCGCGCAAACGGGAAGAAACGATCCAAGAGGTCCCGTTCTCGGTCGCCGCGCCGAGCGAGGAGGAGTTGCGCAGCCGCGGCGCCCAGGACATCGAGGGAGTGGCCGCCAACGTCGCCGGATTCTCGGTCCAGAACTTAGGCCCCGGACAGAGCCAGGTCGCCATGCGCGGCGTCTCGGCCGGTCAGATCGTGCGCGACCAGCCGGGGGTGAAGGAACAGGTGGGCATCTACCTCGACGAGTCGGTGATCTCGCTCTCCCTGTTCACGCCGGACATCGACCTGTTCGACGTCGGCCGGATCGAGGTCCTGCGCGGCCCGCAAGGCACCCTGTTCGGTTCCGGCTCGGAATCGGGCACCGTGCGCTACATCACCAACCCGCCGAAGATCGGCGTCACCGAATCGTACGGCGAATTCTCGGCCAACGGCACCTCGGGCGGCGATCCGGGAGGGAGCACCAAGGTGGCGGTGAACGCCCCGGTCGGGCCGAATTCGGCGCTCCGCGTCTCGGCTTACTACGGCAAAGCGGGCGGTTTCGTGGACGCGGTTCAGCCGGGCTTGCGGGTCAAAGAGGACGTCAACGGTTTCGATCGCTCCGGCGCCCGCCTGGCTTGGCGGACCCAGCCGAACGAGCGCCTGACGATCACCCCGCGCGTCATCTACCAGAAGCTGAACGCGGACGGCTGGAATCGCGCCGACGCCTACAACATTCTGGGTAACCCGTTCACCACGACGCGTCCGGCGGTCCGGCTCGGGGAGCGCGAGCAGTTCACCCAGATCGAGGAGCCGACCACCGACAAGTTTCTGCTCGCCGACCTGAACCTCGAATACAAGCTCGGCGAGGCGACCTTGACCTCGATCTCCTCGTACACGGACCGCGACATCCTGGTCGTGCGCGACGCGACGGCGCTGACCGCGAGCATCACCGGCGGAAGCATCGGCCTGCCGGAGCGGATCTACTCGATCGACGCGCCGTTGGATGACACGACGAAGGTGAAGGTGCTCACCCAGGAGCTTCGCCTGGCGGGCAGCCGCGACCGATTGGAATGGGTGGGCGGACTGTTCTACAGCAAGATCGACCGCGACTACGACCAGAGCCTGCTGGTCGCGGGATTCGAAGATGCCTCGGGCATTCCCACCCGCGGACTGCGCGCCCCGAAAGACGTGCTTTTCTTCTCGGATCTCTCCTACTCGCTCAAGCAGTCGGCGCTGTTCGGCGAGGCGACCTGGGCGGTCAACCCACGTTTCGATCTCACCGGCGGCCTGCGCTACTACAACTTCAAAGAGGATCGCACGCAGGTCTTCGACGGAATTTTCGGCAACGACAACAACGGCACTTCGCTCGTGGCGACTTCGGGAGACACCTCGGCGAACGGGTTTGCGCCGCGCCTGATCGGCAGCTTCAAGCTGAGCGACCGCACCACCTTGAACGCCCAGGTGGCCAAAGGCTTCCGGCTCGGCGGGATCAACGATCCGCTGAACGTGCCGCTCTGCACGCCGCAGGATCTCCGGACCTTCGGCGGCCGCGGAGCCTGGAAGGACGAGACGCTCTGGAACTACGAGGTGGGTGCCAAGACCCGCACGTTCGGCGGCCGCGGCTCGGTCAACGTCGCGGCGTTTTACGCCGACATCACCGACCTGCAAGCGACCGTGACCGCCGGGTCGTGCTCGTCGCGCGTGATCTTCAACGTTCCCAAGGCCCGCAGCCAGGGCCTGGAGATCGAGCTGACGGCGGCGCCGAGCTCGAACTTCGATTTCTCGCTCTCGGCGAGCTATGCCGACTCGGAGCTGCGCTCCACCCTGACCTCGACCGATGCGGCGGGCCACGTCACCGTGGTGTCCGGAATCAAGAGCGGCAACCGTCTGCCGACCGTACCGAAGTTCCAGGTCGCCGCCTCGGCCACCTACCAGCGGCAGATCCGGACCAATTGGCTCGGTTACGCCACCGCTACCTACCAGCACACGGGCTCGCGCTTCACCCAGATCGGCGACCAGGACACGGGGTTCGGCACCGTCAACCTGCTCTCCTTCGCGCCGAACACGATCGGCGGTCCGCTCACCGCGAGCACCTTCACGTTCGATCCGGAGCTGCCGGCGTACGACCTGTTCAACGTCCGCTTCGGCCTCGCCTTCGGCAAGTGGGACCTCGCCCTCTTCGTCAACAACCTGACCGACGAGCGAGCCCTGCTGTCGCTCGACCAGGAGCGCGGAACGCGCGCCCGCGTCGGCTTCCTGATCAATCAGCCCCGGACCTTCGGATTGAACACGCGGGTTCAGTTCAGGTAGGGGTCGCTGGGCCGGCGAGCGTTGCGGCGCTCGCCGGCCGGTGCCCTCAATACATGCAGCTCATCGGCTTGCAGACGCGCGGTCCGGCGCCGTCCTTCGAGCAAAAGGCGCCGTGCCGCCCTTTGCATTGCTCGTCGCTCGCGCAGCTGTCGAGCGGGGTCTGGCAGGCGTAGGCGACTTCGAGGAAACAGCCGGGGTTCGGCCAGTACTCGCCGCAGACCGCGCCGTCTCTGCAGTCTCCGTCGGTGCGGCATTGGGTGGGGACGCAGCGTCCGGCGGGGCTCTTACACTCGCAGATCTCGTTCTTGCCGCAGTCGGAATCCTGCGCGCAGCCGTAGTGGCAGTCGAGCTTGTAGATCGGCAGAACCACGTCGCACGAGCCGTTCGGCTTTTCGCGGCAGTCGGTGTCCTGCTTGCAGCTGCCGCTGAAATCCGTGCCCGGAGGAGACTCGAAATCAGAAAGGGGCCGCGGCACGTAAGGGCAGGCGACCGCCTCGGGCCGGTGGCGGAGGCCGTTGGCGCAGGTGGCGAAACCGGTTGGCTTGCCGCCCACCTCGATCGGCTTCGAGTCGGTGCAGCGGATCGCGGCAGGCAGCAGAAGGCCCGGCGGCACCTTCTCGGGGGCTCCGTAAAGGGCGGCGCCGGTCAGGCCGCAGGAGAGGCAGGCGACGGCGAACGTGTTGAGCGGGAGACGGAGTCGTTTCATCGGGTCATCCTTCCACACCGCTTGGAACTTTCGGATCGGAATTCGGTTCCCGCGACTCGGGATATAGTTCGCCGCTCACATGAAGATCCTGGTCACCGGGGGCACCGGATTCTTGGGGCGGCGGACGGTCGCCGAGCTGGTCGCGCGAGGGCATGCGGTCCGGCTGCTGGTGCGCGCGGGCTCGTCGCGGGATCGGTTTCCCGCGGGGGTCGAGTTTGCGACCGGGGATGTCACGGACCGGGGGAGCCTGGTCGTGGCGGCATCGGGCTCGGGCGGGTGCGAGGCGATCCTGCATGCCGCGGCGCTGGTGAAGATCCTCGCTCCGGCCGAGCAATTCGACCGGATCAACGTCGGCGGCTTGAACAACGTGCTGGCCGCGGCCCGCGCCACGGGCGTTTCGCGGATCACCTACGTGTCGAGCTTCATCGCGCTCGGTCCGACCGAAAACGGCCCCGGCGGGTTGCTCGACGAATCCGCCAATACCGCGCCGCCCCAACGCGAACGTACTTGGATCAACGACTACGAGCGGACCAAGACGCTCGCCGACCGGCGCGCTCGGGCGGCGATCGCGGAGGGGGTGCCGCTCTCGGTCGTCTATCCCGGCGTGATCTACGGCCCGGGCGAGCTGACCGAGGGCAACATCGTCGTCCGCCACGTGCTCGACCTGATCGCCAAAAAGCTGCCCGCGCTGCTGGGAAAACCCGAACGGCGCTGGAGCTACGTGCTGGTGGACGACGTGGCGCGCGGCACGGCCGACGTGGTGGAGCGGGCACCCGGCGCGCGCTACGTGCTGGGGGGCGACAACGTGACCCTCGCCGAGTTCTACGCCCTGGTCGAGGAGCTGACCGGTGTCCCCGTGCCGAAGCGCCGCTTCCCCGACGGGGTGGCGATCGCGGCCGGGGCGATGGCCAAGCTCTGGGCCAAAGCGACCGGCAGGGTTCCCGCGCTTACGCCCGATCTGGTCGAAATCTACCGGCACGACTGGGCGTACAGCTCCGCCGCCGCGACGCGCGATTTCGGCTATCGGCCGACCTCCCTGCGCGACGGATTGGGCGCCACGCTCGCCTGGCTCAAGGAGATCGGCAAATGGGCTTGAGGCCGCTCCCGCCGGGCGAGCTGCCGCGAAAGGTCGTCCACATCGGGAGCGGCCTGTTCGCTTTGGCGCTCCGGTTTCTCGGGCCGGTCGGCTCCGCCGCGATGGCCTTGTTCGCGGTCCTGTTCAATTTTCTGATCCTGCCGCGCGTGGGGGGCAAGAACCTGCTGCGCGAAGGGGAGAGCGGGCGATCGATCGGCATTCTGCTCTATCCCATCTCGGTGTTCCTGCTGATCCTCGTCTTCTGGCGCCATCTGGAAGTCGCGGCGGCCGGCTGGGGATTGCTGGCGTTCGGCGACGGCATGGCCTCGGTGGTGGGGCTTGCGCTGGGCGGCGAGCGGCTCCCTTGGAACCCGAAAAAGAGCTGGGCGGGGACCCTCGCCTTCGTGCTGTTCGGCGGCGCTGCGGCGACAGCCTTCGTGCTGTGGACGGCGCCCGGGGTGTACTCCGTGCCGTTCGCCGCGGCCTGCTGTTTCGTTGCGGCCTTGGTCGCCGCGGCGCTCGAATCGCAGCCGCAGGGGTTGGACGACAACCTCGGCGTTCCGATGGTCGCGAGTCTGTTTTTGCTCGGCCTGCTGCTCACCCAAGGGCGCTGGGCCGACCTGCTCGCGGGCGGCTTTTGGACCCGGGCGGGCATCGGCTTCGCGATCAACGCGGCGTTCGCCGCGGCGGCCTATGCGGCCCGCTCGGTCGATCGCTCCGGGGTGATCGCGGGAACCTTGCTGGGCACCGCGATCTACGCGTTTCTCGATTGGCGCGGTTTCCTGCTGCTGGTCGCGTTTTTCGTCATCGGCACCGCCTGCACGAAGCTCGGCTACCAGAGAAAAGCGGCGGCGAAGCTCGCGCAGGAGGCGGGGGGCCGGCGCGGCGCGCGGCATGCGTTCGCCAACGCGGGGGTGGCCGCCGGTTGCGCTCTGTTCGCCGCGGCCACCCCGTATCCCATCCTGTTCGGTCTGGCGTTTGCCGGGGCCTTCGCGACCGCCGCATCCGATACCGCGGGGAGCGAGATCGGCCAGCTGCTCGGCCGGCGGACCTTCAAGCTGACGACCCTCCGCCCGGTGCCGCGCGGCACGGAAGGGGCGGTCTCGCTCGAAGGAACGCTCGCCGGAATTCTCGCCTCGCTGGTGATCGGTGGCCTCGGCTACTGGGTGGGGCTCTACCCCGCGCCGGGAATCGCGGTGGTCGCCGTCGCCGCGTTCGTCGGGACGACGTTCGAAAGCCTGGTCGGCGGCGCGCTGGAACGCAGCGCCCTGCTCGACAACGAGGCGCTCAATTTCCTCAACACGCTGGTCGGCGCCCTGGTCGCGGCGTCCGCCGCGCTGGTGGGAATCTTGGGGCCGGTGAGCTGAGTTTCTCCTCAACCGATGGGACTTGATTTGAGCCGACTGAACCTCTACCGCCAACTCGCGCGGCCCTTCACTCTGCTGCCGCCGCTTCTCGGCATCGTCTCGGGCGCGATCTGCGCGTTCGGCTCGATCCACAACCCGGACCCGAGCCGACAGGTCACCCTGTCGGTGATTCTGACGATCGCGCTCGGTTCGCTCTGCGCCAGTTTGATGAACGCGGCGTCGAACGCGATCAACCAGATCTACGACCTGGAGATCGATCGCCTGAACAAGCCGGACCGGCCGCTGGTGACCGGGGCGTTGTCGATTGCCGACGCGTGGAAATTCACCTGGGTGCTCTACGCGCTCGCACTCTTTCCCACCTGGCTGGTCGTCCCCTATCCGTACGTCACCTGGACGGAGAAGCTGCACGCGCCGATCGGGGCGCACGTGGTGTTCTTCATCTACCTGCTCGGCCTGGCGTTTACCTTCGTCTATTCCGCGCCGTCGCTCGGACGGACGAAGGTGCGCGGCATGGCGGCGAACTTCACCATGGCGATCCCGCGCGGCTTCCTGCTCAAGGCGGCGGGATGGGGGATGGTGGCGCCTGTCGCCTCGACCGAGCCCTGGTTCATCGGTCTCGCGTTCTTCCTGTTCCTGATCTTCGCCGCTTCGACCAAGGATTTCGCCGACATCGAAGGGGATCTCGCGGGCGGCTGCCGGACGCTGCCGATCGTCTATGGCGTCAAGCGCGCCGCTTGGATGATCAGCCCCTCGTTCGTGCTGCCGTGGATTCTGCTGCCGCTCGGCGCGCATCTCCGCGATCCGCAAGAGCCGAGGCACGCGATCCTCACCGGCAATCCCACTCTGCTGGTCGCCTTGGGCGCGATTTTGATGCTTTGGGGGGCGTATACCGTGTATCTCTTGGTGCGCGATCCCGATTCGCTCACCGCGACCGAGAACCACCCCTCGTGGAAGCACATGTACCTGATGATGATGTTTGCCCAGGTGGGTTTTGCCCTAGCGTATATTCTCTAGCGGGGCTTTCCGGAAAGGA
>Ga0134122_10001230_pt1 | contig 18375 bp, 21 predicted proteins | sample KB302_FD_96461 | JGI IMG/M metagenome (GOLD analysis project Ga0134122, IMG submission 96461) | Terrestrial soil microbial communities without Nitrogen fertilizer from Kellogg Biological Station, Michigan, USA - KB3-0-2 | ecosystem: Environmental > Terrestrial > Soil > Unclassified ... | reverse complement strand
TTCGTGCCGGAGGAGGAGATCGACAAGCGCTACTACGAGCGTCCCTACTATATCGCGCCCAATGCGAAGAGCGGTGAGGAGGCCTTTGCCGTCATCCGCGATGCCATGAAGGACAAGGGACGGGTGGCGCTCGCCCGCATCGTGTTCGCCAACCGCGAGCACATCATGGCCATCGAGCCGTGGGGCAAAGGACTGCTCGGCACCACTCTGCGCTATGATTACGAGGTGCGGGATGAGAGCGAAGCGTTCAAAGGCATTCCATCACCTCGCGTGCCCAAGGAGATGGTGCAGCTGGCCGCGCACATCCTTGACAAGAAATCAGGACATTTCGATCCGGCGAAGTTCAAGGATGAGTATGAGCTCGCGCTGAGGAAGCTGGTGAAGCGCAAGGCCGCCGGCAAGACCATCGAACGACCGGAGCCGACAGAAGACCGCTCCAACGTGATCGATCTCATGGCGGCGCTTCGCGAGAGCGTCGGGAGCGGGGGAAAAAAAGCTTCCGTAAAGAAGAAGGGCAAAAGCCAGGGTGGCAGGCGCAAAGCCAGCTAGCCCAGAGGCGAGATCGCACAATGCCGCACAGGGCGTGGAAAATCCTGAAGATCGCGGTGGATCAATGGTTCACCCATCGCTCGGCGCGACTGGGGGCGGCGCTCGCGTATTATTCTGTCTTCTCGATGGGTCCCTTGCTGCTGATCGTCATCAGTATCGCCGGGCTGTTCTTTGGTGCGGATGCAGTCCGGGGCAGCCTGACCAGTCAATTCAGATCGATGCTGGGAGAGACCGGGAGCAAGGCCGTAGAAGCGATGCTGGCGGGGGCAAGCTCACCCCAAACCGGACGCTTGGCAGCGATCACCGGCATTGTCCTGTTGCTTGTCGCGGCACTGGGCGTCGTCAGTCAGCTTAAGGATGCAATGAACACCATCTGGAACGTCGAGGAGCCTAAAAAGGCAGGCGTGGGGTGGTATCTTCGCACGTACTTCGTCTCATTTGCCGGCATCTTGAGCCTTGGCTTCCTGCTCGCGGTGTCCCTTGTCATCAGCACGGGTCTTGCCGCGTTCTCATCGTGGACCGGCATGGCGTCAACTGCCATTGGCGAGGCCATCAATTTCGTAGCTTCGCTCGCCATCCTGACGGCGCTGTTCGCCATGCTGTTCAAATGGTTTCCCGACACCGACATCGCTTGGCGCGATGTACTGCCCGGCTCCGTAGCCACCGCACTGCTGTTCAACCTCGGCAAGTTCGCGATCGGTTGGTACATCGGCACGCAAGGGCTCGAGTCGACCTACGGGGCTGCGGCGTCGATCGTGATCCTGCTCATCTGGGTCTACTACTCCGCGCAAATCGTCCTGTTCGGCGCCGAACTCACGCATGCGTATGCGACCGAGATCGGATCGCGGCGGGCGGTGGACGTGAATGCCGAGCTGCCGCACAAGGCGACCGTTTAGCCCTTGTAACCAGCCCATGACCATCCATATACCATCCAGTTGGATGGAGAACGCAATGTCGAACGTAACCGCGCTGCGCGAAAAGGCCGGTGAGTCAGAGAAGATCACGATCAATCTTGGCTATGTGGACCTCGGCCGTATCGACCTGCTGATCCAGGAAGGGTTTTACTCGAACCGCAGCGATTTCATTCGGACGGCCATCCGCAATCAGCTCACAGCCCAGTCAGACTTTGTTTCGCAGTCGATGGTTCGGCACACGTTGGAATTGGGTTTGCGTCACTTCAGCCGCGAAGATCTTGAGACCGTGCGGAAGGCTCGGCAAAAACTTCACATCAAGGTGGTTGGCCTTGCGCGTATCGCGGCCGACGTCACCCCTGAACTGGCTTTAGCGACCATCAGTTCGATCACTGTTTTGGGCGCGCTTCAGGCTAGTCCCTCTGTGCGATCCGCACTGGCCGAACGCATCCACTAGCTCCTCAAGGGAAAAGACCATGACAACGAATTTTGCCGCGGCCATGCGGCGGGCGGCACTCTCGACGCGCGCCTATGATCCAATCGAAGCGACGCGCATCATTCAGGAGGCGCTGGCGCAGCGAACGGGATTTCAACAGCCAGCCGCGGACTCGAAGCGCCCGCCCTCGCTGCGGTTGATCGATCCAGGAGCAGAGGTCATTCCACGCCGAGCGCGGCACGGGCCGGTGCAGCGCAAGCCCCTTGGCGACGTTCTGCAAATACTGAAGGATGGCAAATCACGCTTCCGGGCGTTCGAGACCTTACGCAACAGGTCGATTGGAACGCCACCTCCTCCCATCGCTAAAGGCGCGCAATTCATAGCCCGGTCATTTGCCTGCGCGGCAGGGGCCAGGAGCTACAAGCTGTACATTCCTGCATCTGCGCCAACGCAGCCGAATGGCCTCATCGTGATGCTGCACGGTTGCAAGCAAAACCCCGATGATTTTGCGGCCGGCACGGCCATGAATGCCGTTGCAGAGACGCGTGGGCTGATAGTGGCTTACCCAAGCCAGAACTCCTCGGCGAATTCGTCCTCCTGCTGGAACTGGTTCAGCCCGTCGGATCAGCTGCGCGATAAAGGTGAGCCGGCCATCATCGCCGGGATTACGCGAGAACTCATCTCCGAGTTTGGCATCGCCGATAACCGATCATTTGTGGCGGGGCTATCGGCGGGCGGCGCTATGGCAGCGATCATGGGGCAGACCTACCCTGATCTCTACGCCGGCGTCGGCATACACTCGGGGCTCGCCTATGGATCGGCAACGGACGTGATGTCCGCCTTTGCAACCATGCGCGGTGACGCAGCGCGAATTGCTCAGGCGCCAAGCGTCCGGGTGCGAACGATTGTGTTTCATGGCAGCTCGGACGACCTCGTGCATCCATCTAATGCGGAGCGTATCGTTGCCCAGGCCGCCCCCGAACATCGGTCGCGAAAATCAGCGTCGAAGCGGATGCATGTAAACGGTCGCTCATGCACCCGGACTGAAATTGCAAGTGCGGACGGTAGTCCCGTCGTTGAGTATTGGCTGGTTGAGGGGGCTGGGCACACGTGGTCCGGTGGGCATCCCAGCGGAACCTATACGGATGGCAGAGGTCCCAACGCATCTACCGAGATGGTTCGATTCTTCCTGGGATAGCGAAGCTCCTCCAAACGGCTGGTCTCCCGCGGGGGCGAGCCGCCGACTTTCGATACTTTGGCATCGATCAGTGGAGCCAGTCTTCACGAGAGCAATTGCAGTCGGTGGACCTCTTCGCGGCTATCCGGAAGGTCTCTTGAGTGCCAATTTTCGCCATCCCAATGGCCGATGCCTATCCGCCGCCGCGCAGACGTTCGAGCCGCGTGCAAAGCTCCTCGGCAGTCAAGATCGTCTCGCACGGATCCGACTTGCCGATTGTGTGTGTCAGACGTCCGGCACGCGTGGCCGCAAGCGCCGACCGGAACCGCTCCGACTGGTCGAACAGCGCCTGATATGCCCGATCGAGCAAGCCCTGGTACTCGTCGGATAGCCGATCAAAGGACTTGCCTCGCCACCACAGCGTGCCCGTGACGCGCCAGTCGTGCTTGCGTCCCACGCTTTGGGCGACCGGCCCGGCGAGGCAACATACCCGCTCCTGCTCCCTCACGTCCTGGATCTTGAGGCTCTGCAGGAAACCTTCCATCGAGGCGCAATGGACACCATCAAACGTGAAGGAATGCAGCGCGAAATTGCTCAACTCGCCCGCGGGAAAGGGCGCCTTCGCCTTGATGTCGAAGCTGTCCGTCATCGGCCCTGGCGTTCGTGTCGAATTAATCGGCTTGATAGCCTACCAAAGCTACTCCAGTAGGTCAGGTCTCCACCCGACTTGCTCCGTGCGGTACTCGGTTCACCTCTGGTGCCATGGCGTCGGCTCAGCAGCAGTGACAAGGGGACCTGAGCACCGTCATCAGTCCTGGATCAGTTGGCGGAGGTCGCGAGCCGCCGACGCAATACAGCGCATCGTGCGCTGATCGTTGGCGGGTTGGCTGGTGACCGCGGGTCTCGTCGGTCTGCCCGTCGTAAGCCGCGTTATCTTGGCGCCATGACGACCATGTTAGCTAGAGGGGAGTGCGTTGAACACGTCCCGTAGCGCACACCCCAGTTGCTCGTCGTCGATTTCATCGGTCGCCAATAGATCCACGATAAGAATGCCTTTCTCGATCTGTCCCTCGCCAAGGCGCACCGACGGGCGTCTCTCTGTGAGACGACGGCACACTTCCTCGGCACGCTTGGCCAGCTTGATGTCTATCGCGAGGCGGGGCAAGGCACCCTCGCGCCGTCCGGCAATGATCTCAGTTGAAATGCCAGACAGGCTTGCTAGTTGCTCCTGCAGGCGCTGCAATCGTGCATGCGTGGCAGCGTGCCAAGCGCCGTGATCACGCTCGATAAACTCCGTCAGCGCCACCATAAGGCCGACAATAGCCTCTTTCGACGCTTTGAAACCTCGTCCGATTCCATGTCGTGGCAGGGCCGATGGCTGGCCGTTGCCGAAGAACGCAGTCGGCGCGACGAAGGCCGTGGGTCGCACATCCATATCGAGCATCTGCAGTGCAGCGGACGCGATCAGATCGCGCCGCCCGGCTAGAATTCCCGAAGCCTGCGGCCCCCCAATCGCCTTGCCACCGGAATAGACCACGAGACTTGCGCCGACTGCCAGCGGTGCCCGCAGATTGGATATGGGTGGCAGTTGCGCTGCTGCGTCGACAATCAGCGGTAGGTGGTGGCGTACTGCGATTTCGGCCAGCAGTGGCAAGTCCTGCTCCGTCGCGCCCGAGGCGTTGCCAAGAATCGCTACCGTCTTCGGGCTGATCGCCGTTTCGATTTCCCAGGCTTCGAGGCCACGCAATCCAGCGTCGGTCTGCCGATCCGCAGTCCCAACGTCGATCAGCTTGGCACCGGCAACGGCTATCGCGCGGTCGTAGCCGTTGCGATGCGTGCGAGGCACTAGGATTTCATTGGGGACGTCGCCGGTGAAAGGAAGCGCCTGCATCCTGGCGACGTCGAAGCCGGCGATGGCGGCAGCGGCGGCCAGCGTCAACCCGGCTGACGCACCCGTCGTGACGAGGCCGGCTTCGGCGCCTGTCGCCTGCGCGATGCGGACCGAGGCCGCGGCCTGCAATGCCCACATGTCGAATGAGCTCTGAGCCGCTTGCGACATGGCGGCGGCCACAGCCGTGCTGACGCGTGCGCCGGACAGACGGGTCAGCGTCCCCGCGGCGTTGATGATCCTGCTGGCCATCAGATCGGCTGGAATATGGTTCACCACGCAGGCGGGCTCCAACTCGTGTGCTCATCGAGCGGGTAGACGGGTCGCCGCAGCCCTCGCCACTGGCGCCGATCCAACGCCGGCGAAGTTAGACCTTCGGTATCGACCTCGATCACTTGCTCAGGCGGGAACCAAGGCAGGAAGCCGGTGCGGAAATGTCCACGCGACTTGACGACGACAGTCGATGCCTTGGAAATATCGAGGCCGAACATCTCGAAGAACATAGGATCAGCGGTCTGAATCCGGTCGGAAATTACGACGACGACGATGCCGTCCGTGCCGCCGATGCGCAGTGCGGCAGATGGGCCTAGAACCAAGGTTCGACCCTGGACGTACCCAAGCCGGCCGACAATCGTACCACCGTGCAAACCGACGACCTCGACGTCAGCCGCGAAGGGGAGGTCACAGGGCAGGCCCCGGTGGCTATTGAACTTCGCCTTGAAGCGCGCTCCGAGCCCCAACCCATGCGCCTGCGCGGCAAGGGGCGGATCAAAGAAGCTGCCGTAGAGCACGTTGCGGGCATCCGCCTTCACGAGGGCCGCCAGCAATTCTGTGCAGCGCCCGGTGCCGCCACCACCAGGGTTATCGGCACATTCCGCCATGATCATCGGACGCCGGTTAGACGTCCGGGCCGTCGCTACGGCTTCGTCGAGCGGTGTCAATTTCTTGACGAAGCGCTTTCTGTTGGCCCAGCAGCGATCAGCGATCTCGCGGGCGAGCGCACGGGCATGGGCTTGGTCGCGACGCGCAGTGACAACGATGGCAATGCCGTTCTTAGCACTGTCGGAGAAAACGAAGCCCCCAAAGATCGAGACGTTGAGAATATCACCCGCCAGCTCTGCCCGCCGACGCGTGCCATAGTCGATCAGGTCGCCGTATGGACCATCGGCCGTCAGTAGTGCGATCGGCGCCGGTGTGATCGGCAATCGGATCAAAGCCGATCTGGGGTCGGCCCGGCCCGCAAGTATGAGGCGCAACGCGAGTGCTGCCTCCTCGCCCCTCTCCATCATGTCCACGTGCGGGTTCGTCCGGTACCCGACGATGAGGTCGCAGTTGGGAAACCATGCGTTCGGAGATATTGCCGTGAAGATCCAGGGTGACGACGATCCTGGTGCGTGGCCCGACAAGCTCGCGCACGAGTGCAAAGACGCTCCCGTCGGGGTCCTCATCGTTGGTCGCAAGCATGGCGCCGTGATTGGCGATATAGACAGCGTCCAAAGCACCTGCTTCCGCCAAACCCGTTCGAATTGTCTCAAGGAACCGGTCCATCAGCGCCCCATCGACGGGGCCGTGCGGGTGACACCCGGCCAGCAGAATCGGCACGGGGGTCCAAAGCCTGGTCGCATCCATCGTCTGCACGAACGCCGCCGCCTCGCCCATGATCAGCGGATTGGCAGCCCGCGCGGCATCTAGAATTACCGCGCCCTCGAGACAATAGTAACTTTTGAAATCGTGGGCCGCGGCGACAGGCGCCTGCCGATTGCTCTCAAGCCAGACGCCCACGATAGCCACGCGCGGACCTTGCATGCCGCTCCACCGTTGAGTTCGCGTTTCTAACTGGCAATCTGAACCTTCATGCCCTCGTTAACATGCCACGCTTGCCCAAAGCAGGTCCACAATGAGTCTCAATAGGGAGCGGCAAGTCCGCTCGCGAGCAGACGGTCCAGCGAGCTCTTTGCGAGGAGATGACGATGACAAGGGGATCGAAGGTTTTCAGACCGACCGACGTGCCAGAGAGCAACGCGTCGAGCTATCCTGAGCCATTCCGCGAGGGACAGCGCAAACGTTTCAACCGACGCCTGGGCGATCATGCGGGGCTCAAGAACTACGGCGTCAACTTCATACGAGTTCTGCCCGGCGGCCAGTCGTCGGCCCGGCACGCGCATTCGAAGCCGGATGAGTTCGTCTACGTGATCGAGGGCGAGTTCGTGCTCGTGACGGACACGGGTCGCGAAACCGTCACGGCCGGAGATTGTATCGGGTTCCCCGCCTGACCGGCGACGGTCATCATTTTCTGAATCTCACGGAGAAGGATGCCTTTTTTATCGTCGTCGGGGACCGGACGACAGGCGACGAGGTGACTTACCCCGATATCGATCTCGAGCTCAAAGCGGGACCTGACGGCGTCAAAGGGTTCCGTCGCAAGGATGGAACACTGTATCCACGGGTGAACCGTGACTGACCCACGGGCGAACCTGGAGTCCTCTCAACGGCTGAGCGAACCCCAACAGCGATCCTCCCAAGTTCGGACATGTGAAATTAGCGCAAGCGTCGGATGAGAAAAACGCGCGAGCGCCGGAGCTGATCTCAGGTCCACAGGTTGTTAAGCTACCGACCTCTGTCATCTCCTTGTTCGTCGCAAACGGGACTCGTTCATGGTCGAGAGCGAGTGGTCAGTCATCTTCCGCGCTTATCAGGTAGCCGACTATGGTCCAGTTGCCGCGCTTTGGACGCGCATCAATCGCGAATTGGCGCCTCCCGAGATGCGCGAGCTATTCGAGCAATACATTACGACCGCCATCAACGGAGAGCTGAGGCATCTGCAGGGCGTCTTCGCGGAAGCAAAGCGGAACGATTTTTGGGTCGTCCAAGCCGACAAGGGGGTTGTCGGTACGTTTGGTATCGAGAGCCGCAGCGAGGACAGCACGGAGCTACGGCGCATGTACCTCGATCGAGATTTTCGCAGCCGAGGCATTGCACAGCGCATGCTGCAACGTGCCGAGGCGCGGGCGCGTGAGTTCGGGTTTTCGAAGATGATCTTGAGCACCGCCGAGGTCCAGAAGGCGGCGATCGTCTTCTACGGAAAGAACGGGTATCAGCTCGTCAGAACCGAGCTTGCCAACACGATGTCGACCAAGACCGTTGGTGCCGGTCTCACACGCTTTCATTTTGAGAAGCTGCTGTGAGAACAGCGGGCACGGTCAGCTGTCCACTTCAGCGGAGTCGGTGCGCAACATCCATGATCAACCGTGCCGCCTCGTGCGCTAATCGCTGGCGGCGGGTGCACTGGCTGGGGATCGCGGGTCGGTACTGAGTGCAGCTGCAATGCCGGTCTTAGCGAAAGGTCTTTCGAGTAGGGGGAGGCCGGCTTGTGCTATCCGATCCTTCTCCGGAGTGCGCCAGGGTTGACGCCGAGGCGATTGCGAAATGTTGTCGTCATGTGCGCATGGGAAGCAAACCCTGATGCATGCGCTATTGACGTTAGATCGAGTCCGGTGCTCCCCAGAAACCGCCTTGCCCGAGAGACGCGGCAATCGATGATGTGGTCGTGCGGCGCCTTGCCGACCGCCGCCTTAAATGCGCGGGAGAAGAAGCCCGCAGAAAGTCCAAGAGTACCCGCCAGCTCTTGGACCGTCACCTTGGCGTCGAGCCTTGCCTCGATGAGCTCATCGACAAGCCTCAGTCGTCGCGCCGTCATCCACGAACGCGCACGGGGCGTCGCAACTGTTGTCTTCAAGGCCGAAGCCACCTGTTTCTCAAGCGCCTGGACGCAGCGTTCGCACTGCAGAGGATCGCGATCGTTGCTGAGTAGGTGGCGACGAAGTTCGTGCGCGGCAGCAATTGCGAGATGGTCGATGACATCACTGAAGCGGTGCGCGTACCTACACGAATGGCTGGGTTCGCACACCAATGTAATCTTCAGGTATTCGCCGCCGCTTCCCGAACTGGAGTAGACATCGCAACCCGCCGGTACGTATGCCAGGCCGTTAGGCTTGGCCCGAAATGCAGCCCTGCGATCGGTTCCAAATGCGTGCACGCCGACCTGGCTCTCGAATGCGAAGCCGATGATTGGGGCCTCGGGCGTGTAGGCCGCCTGATACGCGTTGCGCGGCAGCAACTCGGCGACCCAGGAGCCCGCCATGGCGAACCGGCGTGGTGCAGAGGCCGCAGGGGCTCCGGGTTGGCGTAAGTGACTTTGCATTTAGCATCTTACCGCCAATGCCAGCGGTAGCCACACATGCACGACGTGCAAGGTTCTTTTTGGTCAGAATTTTGAAAGCGGCGGGACACTGGCGCGGGTATTCACGGGAGGATCATCAAGGAGCCCAAAATGCCGCTCTTCACACTAGATGAGCTCGAGGCCGCTAGCGCCGTCGTGCGCAGTTTCGTTCCTCAAACCCCGGCCTACACGTGGCCGCTGCTTGCGAGCAGAACGGGTGCCGAGGCCGTCGTGAAGCACGAGAATCACACTCCGACCGGCTCGTTCAAGGCCCGTGGCGTACTGACATACATTGACGCGTTGCGTCGCGCCGACCGCATGCCTAAGGGGCTTGTGACTGCCACACGCGGCAATCACGGCCAGTCGGTTGCAATAGCCGCCGCGCACAACGGCATCCCGGCAGTGATCGTGGTCCCCGAGGGGAACTCGGTGGAGAAGAACGCCGCCATGGAGGCGCTCGGCGGCGAATTGGTGACGGCCGGCAAGGATTTCGATGAGAGCCGCGCGATTGCAGCGGCGATCCAGCATCAGCGCGGCTATCATTTCGTACCCTCCTTCCACCGCGAAATTGTGAAAGGCGTTGCGACCTACGCGCACGAGCTGTTCACCAGCTGCGCCGACCTCGACGTGGTCTTTGCGCCGATCGGGATGGGCTCTGGCATTTGCGGCCTGATCACCGTGCGCGACCTTCTCGGGCTCCAGACGGAGATCGTCGGGGTTGTCGCTGAGAATGCGCCAGCGTTTGCCTTATCGCTCGAGGCCGGTCGGCCGCTGCAGACCAACGCCGCACGCACATTCGCCGATGGGCTGGCGTGTCGTGATCCCGATCCCGAGGCCTTTGAAATCATCCGCAAGGGAGTCGCGTATGTCGTCCGCGTCAGCGAGGAAGAAATCGCAGAGGCCATCCGCATCTACTACACCACGACGCACAATCTGGCCGAAGGTGCCGGCGCGGCCCCGCTCGCGGCTCTCATGAAAGCAACCGACCGACATGCGGGCAAGCGTGCTGGTCTCATCCTCTCGGGCGGCAATATCGATATGCCGGTCTTTGCACAATTGCTCCGTGGCGAGACGCCTGCCGTCTGACGAGGGATGACAAGACCGCTGAGATGGAGCTCTCCCCTGAGCGTGAAGGTGGGCGACGGTGGTTGTGATTCCTGCGGCTAGGGTGTGCCGGGTCGCCTTGCAAGGGCGAGGGAGAGGCCGAGACCTGAAATGATCAAGCCGGAGCCTTGCCGCAGGCGCTGAATGACATGCGGCTTGCGGACGAGACCGGCGCGGGCAGCAGAGGCCATGAAGACCACGACGATATCGCCGGCGGTGTTGAGCGTCACCGAGATTAATCCCAGCACTGCGAACTGGAGCGCGGCATGCCCGGCGGCAGGTTCGATGAATTGCGGGATGAATGCCAAAAAGAACGCTGCAGTCTTTGGATTCAATGCCTCGACCACAATGCCTTGCCGAAATGCTCTCACGGCGCCGGTGGAATCACCCTGCTCTGGTATTGCCATGCGCGATTCGCAAATCGTCTTGATTCCCAGCCAGACGAGATACGCGGCGCCGACAAGCTTCAACGCACCGAAGAGTTGTGCGCTTGCAAGAATGATTGCCGAGACGCCAAGGGCACCCGCAAAGACGTGCACCAATCCGCCTATCGCTGTACCGAAGCTAGAGGCGATGCCTTCGTCTCTGCCGCCCGACAGCGTCCGCGCTGCCACGTAGAAGATGCCAGGTCCCGGGGTTGCAGCGATGACGAGCGCTGCCATCATGAACAACGAAAAACTCCAGGTATTGAACATGGTCGCTTCCTCAGCAAAACCGGATGGCGACGTTGTCACGCGGCGGCAATTGCTTCGATCTCGATCAGGTATTCCGGTCTCGCAAGAGACGACACAACGACCGCTGTCACCGCTGGCGGCTCTGCGGAGCCCCAACGGCTGCGCCGAATATCGCCGAGCGCAGGCGCATCGGCAGGTCGCGTCAGGTAGTAGTTGAGCTTGACGAGGTTCTCTTTTGACATGCGGGCTGAAGCAAGGAGAGCCTCAACGTTGTTCATTGCAGTCTCAACCTGCTCGTCAAATCCGGCCGGGAGACTGCCGTCAGGAGCCACGCCGAATTGGCCGGAAATGAAAAGCATGCGCATTCCGGCGGGCAGTTCCGTTGCATGTGAGTAGATCGTCCGAAACCCTTGCGGGACGGTCCAGACGGAAGACGGATTATGAGCTTTGGTCACTGAAGCCATGGTGTTTTCCCCGGCGATATGAGGAGAGAAACAAAAAAGCCGCGCATCGGGGCGCGGCTCGCGGATGGACGCTGCTATTGAAGCGTCATCGCACTCGCGCCCGGTTAGGCGTGAGGATGCGGCGACGTCGCAGGGTCATCCGTTCGTTCATGGCGAACGATGTCCTAAGGGGTCAAACGGTCGGTGTCAACGTTCCGCCTAGCTTTTCCTTGCTCGGCGTCGAACGTCGGAGTTGAGCACGGCGTCGATGCGCTCTCCGCAGCGAAAGATGGCGCTCGCGATAATAGGCGCCATGAGTTCGAAGGGTGCACGAGGTGGCGAGCAGACGTCCTCAATCATGGATTGGAATGTTCGGGATGCCAGGTTGCCATGTGCGTGAGGTGGCTTTCGCTGCACGCGCCTGGCCGGAAGTACTTCGCGTAATAATCCAGGTCGAGATGATGGGCCTGCATGAACCACATGAGATGCATGGTGTCGACGCTGGCGGGGAAACGGCCATAGGTCTCGTAGATGTACTTGCAGACCGCCTTTGCACAGGCAATGCCCTCGTGGCTGACCTCGAACATGCCGTCACGGAACTCCGCATCCGCCATCATGTGCGCTGCCGGTCGGTTCGGCGGTGGTAACGCGGTCGCGCCCTCGCGCATCATGCGAGCGACCACAGCGTCGACCGCCTCTTCCATCGTTCGGTAGTACGGCGGGCAATAGCCTTCGAGGAAACCATCCAGACCAACCGGATTGGCAAAAGCACCCCTGTCAGTCGGCCCAGACATCCGGAAACCCATCGCTTGCATGATTTCGAACGACAGGAAACCGCAATGCATCCATCCGCCGATGCCCATGGCCTCGGTGGCGAGGAAGATATTTTGACAGATGACAGCAGGTTCGCTGAACATGAAGTAACAAGCCTGGCGCTCGAGAATCGACAATGGCAGGACTTTGGCCTTGTCGATGAAGCCGCTGTTTACCCACGGCTCCGTTCCGGCGGGTCGGCACCCATGCCGATCGTCGACGACGTTCATGCCACCCCCGTGGCCTCGCACGTAGCGCCCGCGCTCGCCATCGACCAGACTGATGATCAAGGAGATCAGAGCAAGGCTCACATCGCAGATGGGCATGAACACGGTCGAACCCGGAAGGTTGCAGTCCCACATGTTGTGACCAAAGAGCGGAGGGGAACGCCGGGGGATTTCCAACCGGTGATTGTTGAGGTGCTTTCGATGCTGCTGGTAAAGACCGAGAACCTTCTCCCGCTCCGCAACCGTCTCGATCTCACGCGTTTTGCTTGCCCATTTGCCGATCGGTTCGATGGCATGGAGGCCTGAGTCGTTCGTGAAGAACAGAGCGGTCCGGCGGCCGTGCGCGGTGCTGCCGAACGTGCGCCCGTCGCCCCCGCGATATCCCGGCGGACGGCTGCCGTCCCACAATGGAATGCCGGTAACGCCGATACCGGCGGCCACGAGCACAGCCTCTTCGAGTTCGCTCAGTGGAACTGGCGGTTGCTCCGACTTGTACCGAAACGGCCCCTCCGCAATCTCGAATCCGAGGCCGAAGCGCCGCGATCGCCGGCCGTACAGCGCCTCGAACAGCGGATAATCCCAGACACCGTTCAACAAGCTCGGGCGATTCAAGTCCGTCATGCTCGCGCGCTCCACGAAACCCGTCGCATTGGAGTCTAAGCTTTACTGGCTTGTAGAGATGGTCCAGTTTGCCCTCATGGAGCAGACCAGATTCACCGCGATGGTTCCCGATGCGAACGCAAGGATGGGCCGAGCTCTACGCCTGGCAGCTCGACCGAAAGAGCAGCGTCCCGCTGTCTCGACAGATCTACATGCAGGTGCGGTTGGGTGTCCTAGCGGGCGTGCTAGCTCCGGGTATTGCGCTGCCTTCGTCCCGGGTGATGGCGAAGAAGCTGGGAGTTGCCCGCGCATCAGTGGTTGCCGCCTATGAGCAGCTCTTGGCGGAAGGTTATGCCGAGGGCCGAGCCCGATCGGGGACGTATATCTCGAAGGACCTGGCCGGTCTCATCGCCGGCCCTACGCGTCGCCGATCCACTCGTCCGGCAGCCGAGCGCCGAGTTGTACCCGCCCCGGCGCAAGCCTTCGCCGAGTTCGCGCAATCAACAGCACAAGCTGACGAGCGGCCCTTCAACACCGGCCGCACCCTCGTCGACGCCCGTACCATAGAGATTTGGCGCAAGCTGACGCACCAGGCCGTGCGCTCCCTTGGCCCGCAGGATCTCGGCTACACGGATCCTTGCGGGTTCATCGAGCTGCGCCGCAGCATTTGCGATTACCTCCGGACCGCGCGTGCCGTGCGTTGCCAGCCGGAGCAGATCGTTATTACAGGGGGTACCCAGCACGCTATCGATATCGCCATCCGAGTGCTTCTGGCACCGGGCGATGAGGTGTGGGTCGAAGATCCCGGTTATTTCCTGACCCATCGTCAGTTGCTGCTCGCGAAGACGCGGCTGCGCGCGATTCCAGTCGATGCCCAAGGCATCAGGATCGATGTCGGGCTTCGCGTATCTCCAACAGCGCGTGCCGCGTTCGTGACGCCTTCGCACCAATTTCCGACGGGCGTCCAGTTGTCCATGCCGCGTCGGCTCGAACTACTGGCATGGGCGCGTGAGGGCGGCGCCTACATCGTGGAGGACGATTACGTCAGTGAATTCCGGTACTCCGGGCCGCCATTGGCATCCCTGCAAGGACTGGATGAGGACGACCGCGTAATCTACGTGGGGACGCTCAACAAGGCCTTGTTCCCGGGCCTGCGGTTGGGCTACGCGGTTGTGCCGCCCCCGTTACTTCCCGCCTTCGTCAGCGCCCGCTATCTGATCGATCGCCAACCGCCGAGCCTCTATCAGGCCGTAGCAGCAGAGTTCATGCGACAAGGCCATTTCGCGGCGCATATCCGCCGCATGCGCCTCTTGTACCGTGAGCAGCGCGATGCGCTCGCCGCAACCCTGACGCGCCGGGCCGCAGGTCATCTTAGGGTGGAGGTGCCGGATCAAGGCATGCATCTCGTCGCCTACCTCGAGAATGGCGCCTCCGACATTGAGATTGAGTCCGTTGCAAAACGTGCGGGCATCGTTGTGCGTGCCATGAGCCGCTTCTATCGAACGGCGCGGCCCAAGCCCGCCCTGATGCTGGGGTTCAGCGGATTTCCCCGCCAAATCATCATTCCCGCAGCGGCACGCCTTGCAGCACTTGTCCAAAGGCCGGACTCAAGATCGAGACGCGTCGCTTGAGATGGCCTGGTCCCTGGGGTGATCTTTGGCCTTGTTCAGTTTGGCGCAATCCGCGCCTGTAGCATCTTGCGCAAGCGCGGCCATTCCTCGGCGATGATGCTGAAGACAACGCTGTCGCGCATACGGCCGCCCTGCGAGACCATGTGCGAGCGGAGTACACCTTCGCGGGTAGCTCCCAGCTTCGCGATGGCTGCTTGCGAGTGGAGGTTGCGCACGTCGGTGATGAAGGCGACCCGCTGCATATCGTGGACCTCGAACGCGTTGGCCAGGAGTAAAAGCTTGCATTCCGGGTTGACCATGCTGCCCCACGTATCCGGCCGATACCAGGTCGCGCCGATCTCCAACCGTCGATGCTTTGGCGAGATGTCGAGGTAACTCGTGCTCCCAACGATCAAGCAGTCAGCCATTCTGCGGACGGCAAAGGGATACCATCGACCAGCTGCCCGCTCAGCCAGCAGTGCATTGAACCAAGCATCGAAGCCGTCGCCTGCGGCTCGCACGATGGTTGTCGCCCAAATCCGTTCGTCATCGGCGGCTTGACGCAATGGCTCGCGATGCGCTTCAGCAATCGGCTCGAGGGCTACCCAGCGGCCCTTGAGTGTTGGTATCTGCATCATGGAAGGCTTCCCAACGTCTGCTTTCCCCTCACGTTAGACTGCGTCGGACATGGAGGATATATCGGTGCAGGTTCTTGGGCTCGGGGAACAGGGTCAATGGCTCGGGCGTCGTGCGAGAGTTGGTATCAGGCGGGGGGTCGAAGTCGGCAGGGCGCTTGAGATAGAGGCACAACTTTGTAGCGAGTGTCATCCCGATCGGCTGGTACAATCGGCGCCGACCACATCGGGCAAAAGCCTTGTGTCGGTCGTGATCTGCAGGCGCCCGCAGAAGGACTGAGCCAATGGCCGAATTCACCGAAGCCCTGAACGACGGCCATGTTGAGATGATCGGCAAGCAGCCGATTTTCTTCGTGTCGACCGCAGCAGCCGACGGACGGATCAACCTGTCGCCGAAAGGACTAGACTGCTTTCGCGTGCTTGCTCCGCGCCAGGTCGGCTACCTTGATCTCGGCGGCTCGGGCAACGAGACGCATGCGCATCTGGCTGCCGACGGCCGCATCACCATCATGTTCTGCAACTTCGACCAGCCTGCGCTGATCCTGCGCATCTACGGCCGGGGACGACCGGTGCTGCCGCAAGACGCAGGCTGGGCCGTGCTGGCGCCGAAGTTCACACTGCTGCCCGGCACCCGCCAGATCTTCCTGATCGACGTCGAAAGCGTGCAGACGAGCTGCGGTTGGGGCGTGCCGTTCATGGCGTTCGATCGCGAGCGCGTCACGCTGACCAAATACCACCGGCAAGCCGATCCGGCTGCTTGGGTGAAGAAGATGTCGGGTCGGACACGCAGCATCGATGGCCTGCCCACCCGCGCCACCGATCGCTTCATCGCGGGCGAAGAGGGTCGTTGAAGTCCCGTTCACCGCCCCGAAGCGATATCGCGTCGGGCATGCGTCAGTTCTCCAATCGATTGGCAGCGGACGTAGTCCATCGAGGTCGAGCAGCTCATCGTTCGCATGGAGGGATGCGGCATCCTGCGGGACTGTCGCTATCTCCTGCACGATCGGGACTCAAAATACACTCGGTCGTTCCGGGCCATCATTGCGTCGGGTCAGGTCGAACCGCTCGCGCTGCCTGCCCGTTGTCCGAACTTGAATGCCTATGCGGAGCGCTGGATCCGCTCGGTGAAGGAGGAGTGCTTGTCCAAGGTGATCCTTTTGGGCGACTGCTCGCTGCGGCGGGCGCTGAACGAATACGTCGAACATTATCATGCCGAGCGCAATCACCAGGGCAAGGGTAACGTCCTGCTGTTCCCTCGTGATACGGATATCCGCCGCGGGCCGCAGCCTGTTCAATGCCGGGAGCGATTGGGTGGGCTCCTGCGCTATTCATCAAGAGGCGGCGTGATCGCACGCCTAAGGTTCGATCCGGAACTCTGATTCTGCGATGCTGTGCGCTGCGATTGAGAGATCGAGGATCGCGGAAGCCGCTTTGCTACCCGTCGCCCCAACTCTGCGCTCCGGCAAGCTCGATCGCCCCGTCCAGTACAGGTTCTTCTCCGCCGTTCCAATTTTCTGGTCCTACGGGATCCCGCAACTCGAGACAAGCGTCTTCACCATAGCACGTACGTTTGTCCAAACGGCGCGCGCGGTTCGATCGGAAAAATCCCGCAAGCGAACCTTCGACCGCTGATTAGGTCACGCCGCATTCGATTCACGGGGGCGAGAAACCGCTACTGATTTTGCGCAATACGCTCCCCATGCGCTCATGAGCTCTTTCCGCTCCTCCAAGAAATTTGTGCGTAGATAGGCTGCGCGCGCTTTCCCCGGAACTGTGTGGGCGAGGGCCGCTTCGCTCACTTCATCGCGCACTTTCGCAACTTCGGCGCACCAAACTTTGAAAGCGCTTCTCATTCCGTGGGGGGTAGCCTCGGCCGCATACCCCATGTCGCGCAGCACCTTCGTGAAGGTCATATTCGAGAGCGCGGAATCCAGCTTTGTTCCAGGGAAGATCAGATGCGAGGCCGGATAGATTGCGCGCGCGTGTTTCAAGATCTCCAGACAACGAGCGGAAAGCGGTACGATGTGCGGACATTTCGCCTTCATACGCTCCGCGGGGATTGTCCAGAGGTGCGCCTGTTCGTCAATCTCGCTCCAGCGTGCACGCCGCGTCTCGCCGCTACGCGTAGCCGTCAGGACAAGCCATTCGAATGCCAGCCTTGTGGCTGGCTGAGAATTGCTCGCCCTCAAATCGCAGAGGAATGCGGGTACTCTCTGATAAGATAGAGCGCGATGGTTGAGGGCCTTTTGATGGCGCGTGCCCAGTTCCTCCTTGACGCCAACACAGGGCGATACTCGCTGGCGATGTCCCCGCAAAATTGCGGATTTGAACACGATCTCCATGCGCTGAAGAACGCGTCTCGCCGTCTCGGCCTTCGTAAACCAGATCGGTGTCAGCAGGTCGATGATCTCCCGCGCTTCGATCTCTCCGACCGGCCGATTGCCAATTGTCGGGAAGACGTAGCTTTCCATTGTCGATTGCCACTGCGCGGCATGCTTCTCATGCGACAGGCTCTTGCGTTTACTGGAAAAAAATTTTCGAAAGCTTGGCGAAACGTTATGCCACTTGCGTCCGCCAGTCGCCGGGCGCGCTCGCGCTCTTCAATCGGATCAGTGCCGGCGAGCCGCTGCAGCCGGCACTCGGTAGCCCTTTCCCTAGCCGCTGCAAGCTTGATCTCGGTCAGCGACCCTAGGCCCATCTGGCGTTCGCGGCCGCCGACGGAATAGCGAAAAAGCCAACTCTTGTTGAGCTGTCCCGCGACCGTTTTGGTCACCTGCAAATAGAGACCACCGCCATCGGCATGCATGCCTACTTTGGCGTTCGCCACCTCAAGCGGCGACAGGCGATTCATAACCTGGGGCACCAGGGATCCCTCCGCATATGGACGTCTGTACCCACGTTTTGTTCGTGGATTGTACCAAACGGTAGCGGACGGTATAAAGCGCTAAAATCGGAGGAAGCGCATGAAATTATTGGAGTTTCTGGACGCCTTCGGATCTTATGGGATTTGAGCGGCCCGAGACATAGGTGACAGAACGTACCGGACACATGGGTAACACTTTCCGCCAGCGACGACGGGGGGCCCCGGC
>Ga0134122_10001229_pt1 | contig 18376 bp, 14 predicted proteins | sample KB302_FD_96461 | JGI IMG/M metagenome (GOLD analysis project Ga0134122, IMG submission 96461) | Terrestrial soil microbial communities without Nitrogen fertilizer from Kellogg Biological Station, Michigan, USA - KB3-0-2 | ecosystem: Environmental > Terrestrial > Soil > Unclassified ... | reverse complement strand
TCATCGAGCAATTGAATGCGCCGGGCGTGGCGCCCCCCCTCGAATTCCGTGTCGAGGAAGGCGCGCACGATGTCGAGCGCCATCTCCAGCGGAATCATCCGCTCGCCGATCGAGATCACGTTCGCGTCGTTGTGCTGGCGGCCGAGGCGCGCGGTTTCGTGCGACCAGCAGAGGGCGCAGCGGGCCCCTTTCACCCGGTTGGCGGCCATTGCTTCGCCGTTGCCCGAGCCGCCGAGGACGATGCCGCGATCGACCTCGCCGCTGGCCACCGCCTCCGCGACCGGGCGGCAGAACAGGGGATAGTCGACCGATTCGGTCGACCAGGTGCCGAAGTCCTTCACCTCGTGACCGAGGGAGAGGAGCAACGCTTTGATCTCCTCCTTGTAGCGGAATCCTGCGTGGTCCGAGCCCAGGGCGATGCGCATCGAGCGAGTCTCCTCATCCCCTCAGCCGGTCGCAAGGGTTCCCGGATTGTACAATCGCGCCCACATGACTCGCCGGGCCATTTTCTTCGTCGCACCTCTCCTCGCGCTCGGCTTCGCCGGCAACGCCGGCTGCAGCAAGCCGGCGCCGCGGCCGAACGTCATCTTCATCCTGCTCGACACGCTGCGCTCCGATCGGCTCTCCTCCTACGGCTACGGCAAGCCGACGACGCCGAACCTTGATGCGTTCGCCAAGGAAGGGGTGCTGTTCGAACAGGCGCGGAGCCAGGCCTCGTGCACGTTCCCATCGGTCAATTCGATCCTCACCTCGCGCTGGCCGCTCCACTTTCTCGGCCAGGCGGACGATCGAATCGGCATTCCGAAGGAGTACCCGGCGCTCCAGGAGATCCTCAAGACGGCGGGATACCAGACGCTCGCGGTCACCGCGAGCCCGATCGTGCGCCGGAGCCCCTCCCACCACAATCTTCACGGCGGATTCGAGCGCGGGTTCGACGTCTTCGACGAGACCTGCCACATCCGGCGGGCGAACTGTGTCAACCGCCGCACCGCGCACCATCTGAACCGGCTGGGAGAAGGGCCGTTCTTCCTCTATCTCCATTACATGGACGTTCACAGCGCCTACATCCCCCCGTCGCCGTGGAAGGAGCGCTTCGTCGAGCCTTACCCGGAAGCGCGCCCGTGGATTCTGATGGGCAACCCCAGGCCGATCCGGCGCAGCTTGACCGGCGAGGGGCGAAAGGTGGAGATGTCGCCCCGCGACGTCGCTTACATGAGCGGCCTGTACGACGGCGAGCTGGCGTATCTGGACGATCAGCTCCGCCGGCTGTTCGCGGATCTGAAACAGCGCGGCCTGCTCGATTCCTCGATCGTGATCGTTGCCGCCGACCATGGCGAAGAGTTCATGGAGCACGGCCGGATGATCCACTGCGAGGTGCTCTACGACACCTCCGTCCACGTGCCGCTGATCGTCCGTTTGCCGCCCTCCTTGCGGCCACGCGGAGAGAAAGCGTCGGCGCGGATCGCGGCGCTGGTCGAGAACATGGATCTCACCCCGACGATTCTCGACTATCTCGGGATCAAGCCTCCGACTCCCCTCGACGGCGTGAGCCTGCGCCCGCTGATCGAAAACGGCACGTCCCTCCACGACACCTCCTACGCGCTCCAGTACGCTCTGCGAAGCGTCACCGACGGCCGCACGAAGCTGATCTTCGACCCGGGAACGGGCAAGTTCGAGCTGCACGATCTCGCGGACGATCGCTTCGAGCAGAAAGACGTGCTCGCCGCGGAGCGGCGGACCTATTACGCGCTCCGGAAGAAGCTCGAAGCGCGGATGACGGCGCTCGAAGGAGGGTTGGCGACGAAAGGAAGCCTGGACGCCGCGCGCGAAGGAGAGCGCCAGTTGAAGGCGCTCGGTTATCTTCAGTGAGGTTGGCGGATCGCAACCGCTGGGTTTGGGCGGTCGCGCTGTGCGCGATGCTCTTGGCTCTCGGAATGCTCGGAGCATGGGCCTGCGGCGCGCCGAAGGCGAAGGAGCCCGCTCGCCCGAATATGATCTTCCTCCTGATCGACACGCTACGCGCCGACCGGCTCTCGTCTTATGGCTATTCTCGGGCGACGACGCCAAACCTCGATGCGTTCGCCAAAGAAGGGCTGCTGTTCGAGCAGGCGCGCAGCCAGGCGGCCTGCACGTTTCCGTCGGTCAACTCGATCCTCACCTCGCGCTGGCCGGCGCGCTTCTTCGGCCAGCCGCAGAGGCGGATCGGAATCCCCGAAGGGTTTCCCGCCCTGCCGGAGATCCTCAGCGCCGCGGGGTATCGCTCGATCGCGGTCTCGGCGAGCCCGATCGTGCGGAAGACGACCTCGTCGTTCAATCTCCACGGCGGATTCGATCGCGGCTTCGAGATTTTCGACGAGACCTGCTTTCATCGGCGCGCCGACTGCATCAATCGGCGCGCGAACCGCTACCTCAAGCAAACCTCCCAGCCGTTCTTCCTCTACCTGCACTATCAGGACGTCCACAGCACGTACGCCGCGCCGCCGCCTTTTCGCGAGAAATTCCTGCCGCCCGAGGCGGCTAAAAGCGCGCGCGATTGGGTGCTCGCCGGCAACCCGCAGCCGCTGCTGTCGAGCCTGCTCGGCGAGGGGCCGAAGGTCGAGGCGACGCCTCAAGAGCTCGAAGTCTTGAGCGCGCTCTACGACGGCGAGCTCGCCTATTTGGATGGTCAGCTCGGCGAGCTGTTCGCGAACCTGCGCGCGCGCGGCCTGCTCGATTCCTCGATTCTGGTGATCGCTTCGGACCATGGCGAAGAGTTCATGGAACACGGACGGATTTTGCATTGCGAAACCCAGTTCGAGACTTCGATCCACGTACCGCTGATCGTGCGGTTCCCGGGCGGTGACCGTCGCGGCCGGATCACGGCTTTGGTCGAAAATCTCGATCTGGTGCCGACGATCGTTGACTATCTGAGTCTCGCCCCCGGCGTGCCGTTCGAGGGGACCAGCCTACGGCCGCTGATCGAGCGGGGACAGCCGGTCCATCCGACCACCGAGACGCTCCAATACACGCTACGCAGCACGACCGACGGCAAGGCGAAGCTGATCTTCGATTCCGGCCGCGCCGCAGGGAGGGAAGGCCGGTTCGCGCTCTACGACCTGATCGCCGATCCGAACGAGCAGCGCGATCGCCTGACGGCCGATCCCGAAACCTACCGCCGCCTCCGCACCCACCTCGAAGCCCGGCTCAAGAAAGCCGAAGGCGACCTCTCCGCCGCCAAGACCCTGGATGCCGCCCGCGAGAGCGAGCAGCGCCTCAAGGCGCTCGGCTACCTGCATTAGGCTTCAGTTCACCAGCTCTTCAGGCTCTTGGGGCTCCGGCTCCAAATCCCCCTCGTCCTTGAAGTCCTTGCTGTCCTTGAGGTCCTTGAGGCTCTCCTGCACCCGCACCAGCTCTTCCTCCAACTCCCACGCTCGCCGAAGCTCCTGATCCCGCACCCGGCGCCGCTTGAACGCCACCAGCGCGAGCGCCGTGATCCCCAGCCAGAGGGCGGCCCCGCTGGTCAGAAACGGCACCCAGCGGTTCCAGAACGTCCGCCGCCGCCAGTAGGAGGCTTCGACGTTCGCGAGCGTGTCGTCCGCGGCGGCCTGAAACGCCGTGTCGAAGCTCTCGCCCCGGGCGATCCCGGCGAGGATCTCGGGAGCGGTGTCGGCGCCGCGGCGCAGCAGGAGGTCGGCCACGAAATCGCCCGCCAGGGCATAGGCCACCTGGACGTCCGCTTGCCCCCCGGCGAACCGTGAGTCGAGATCGGAGAGCGTGGTCCGGCCATCGATCAGGATCGCGAATGCCGTGCGCGAGCGGTCTTCGAGACCTCGCCCGCGCCCGGCGGCCATCGCCAGCCCTTCGTGAAACCAGCGGGGCACCGGCCGCCCGCCGGCCGCGCGGTCGATCAGAACGTGCGTCACCTCGTGCTGTACCAGCGCGTCGAAATCGGAGTCGGGGTACCTTTGGGCGCGGGCGGGGAACAGGACGATCGCGCCCGCCGGGCCGATCGCGTAGCCGGAGATCCAGGGCGGCGCCGACCGGGCCTCTCGCGAGCCTTCGGGAGCGAGAAGGATTTGGATCGGCGACAGGTCCGATGCGCCTGTGAGCTGGATCGCCGGAGCGAGCAGTTGCGGATCGAAGTCCTCGACCGTCCGGCCGAGGGCGGCAAGCTCCGGCGGCGCCTGGACGATCAAACGGGGGACTACCGACTCCGCGCCGGCCCAGCGGCTCCAGAGGAAGAACCAGCAGGCCACCAGGGTTCGGAGAATGAGTTGAGGACGGGACATCACCGCCTCAGTGTAGCGCCGGGCCGTGGTGCCTCGCCGTCGATCTTGCTAGGATGGAAGCGTAAACGGGGCGGCATCCTTGAATTCTACGACCTATCCAACGGCTCTCGATTTCGGCGCGCTGGTGGCCGATCTGGAAGCCGATCCGCGGCTTGGCGCGCGGATCGTCCATGCGGCGGAGTTGCCCGCTGTTCCCGCGCGGTACGGCGCGCTCGAACCGCCGTTGCCCGAGCCGCTGCGCCAGGCGCTCGCCCGGGGCGGGGTGAGCCGGCTGTGGAGCCACCAGGCCGAGGCGATCGCGGCGGTCCGGCGGGGCGAGAACGTGCTGGTGACGACGCCCACCGCTTCGGGCAAGTCGCTGGTGTTCCAGGTGCCGCCGATCGAGGAGGCTTTGGCCGGCGGCCCCGGGCGGGCGCTGTTTCTCTTTCCGCTCAAGGCGCTCGGCCAGGACCAGCGGGGCAAATTTCGCGACCTTGCCGCCGCCTGCGGGCTTACCCCGGAAGAGGCCGGGTGCGAGATCTACGACGGCGATACGAGCCCGAACGACCGGGCGGCGATCCGGCGGCGCTTTCCGCGTGTCCTGATCACCAATCCCGACATGCTGCACCTCGGGATCTTGGCCCATTGGACCTCGTGGGGACCGTTCCTCGCCGATCTGCGCTGGATCGTGCTCGACGAGCTTCACACCTACCGCGGCATCTTCGGCAGCCATTTTCACCACACGCTCTCGCGCCTGCTGCGCCTCGCCCGGGCGCTCGGGGCGGACCCGCAGGTGATCGCCTCGTCGGCGACCGCGGGCAACGCCGCGGAGTTCGCGCAGGCCCTCGCCGGCCGGCCGTTTCATTGGGTGGAAGAGGCGGGCGCGCCACGCGAGGGCCGGCGGTTTCTGTTGCTCCAGCCGGAAGTGAGCCCGTACACCTCGGCGCTCAATCTGTTCGTCGAACTGCTGAAGCGCGGCGCCAAGACGATCGTCTTTACCAAGGCGCGGCGGATCACCGAGCTGCTCTACTCCTGGCTGCGCAAGCGCGAGCCCGATCTCGCGCGACGGGTCTCCGCCTACCGGTCGGGGTTTCTGCCGGAGGAGCGGCGGCGGATCGAGGGGGAGCTGTTCGCCGGCCGGCTCGACGGGGTGATCGCCACCTCGGCGCTCGAAATGGGGATCGACATCGGCGGCTTGGACGCCTGCGTGCTGGTCGGCTATCCCGGGAGCGTCATGTCCACCTGGCAGCGGTCGGGCCGCGCGGGACGGTCGGGTCGCGAATCGCTGACCGCGATGATCGCGCTCCCCGACGCGCTCGATCAATATTTTCTCGCCCATCCCGAGCAATTGCTCGGCCGGCCGTGCGAGCGGCTGGTGGTCGATCCGAGCAACGCCCCGGTTTCGCGCGCGCACCTGCTCTGCGCCGCCTCCGAGTTGCCGTTGGAGCGCGGGCCGGACGCCGCGTATCTCGCCCCCCACGCGGCAACGATCGAGTCGATGCTCGCGCGCGGCGAGCTGTTCCTGGGCGAAGGGGGCGAGCTGTTTTCGCTGCGCCAACGGCCGCAGCGGCTGGTGTCGCTCCGCGGCTCGGGCGAGAGCTACGCGATCGAGGACACCGAGGCGGGCCGGACGATCGGCACGATCGACGGAATCCGCGCGCTGCGCGAATGCCACCCGGGGGCGGTCTATCTACACGCCGGCCGACAGTACCTGGTGAAAGAGCTGAACGGCGAGGAGCGGCGGGTGCTCGCCGAGCCGGCGGACGTCGATTGGTTCACCACGGCGCTGATGTCCAAAGAGACCGAGATCCTTGAAGTACTGGCCGAGCGGACGGACGGCGCCGCGGGCCGGCTGGTCGCCACGCTCGGGCGCTTGAAGGTGACCGAGCGGGTGGTGGGCTACGAGCGCCGCCGGGTCGGTACGCTCGAACGACTCGACCGGCACGAGCTGGATTTTCCGCCGATCCACTTCGAGACCGTCGGCCTTTGGTGGCGCGCGCCGCGGCCGTTCGAGGAGGCATTGCGCCGGCTGGGAGAGGACTTCATGGGCGCGCTCCACGCTTCGGAGCACGCCGCGATCTCGCTCTTTCCGCTGCTCGCGATCTGCGACCGCAACGACATGGGAGGGATCTCCACTCCGTTCCATCCGCAGGTCGGCTGCGGTGCGGTGTTCCTCTACGACGGCCATCCGGGAGGCGTGGGAATCACCGCGAAGGGCTTCGAGAACCTGCCCGACCTGCTCGGCCGGGTGCTCGATCTGCTGACCGAATGCCCGTGCGAATCGGGTTGCCCGAGCTGCGTCCAGTCGCCGAAATGCGGCAACGGCAACCGGCCGCTCGACAAAGCCGGCGCGGCGCGGGTGGTGCGGCTGCTGCTGGAGCGGGAGGAGCTGAGCGAAGAGGACGTCGCGGCGGCTGGTGCGCGGGCGGCGGCGGATGCGGCGGAAGCGATGCCGGTGGTGGGCGAGCCGGAGGGGTGGTGGGCGGGGGAGGAGACGAGCACTGCGCGGCGGATGCGGGGGTTCTTGGCGCCTGCGGTGAAGGAGCCCCCCCCTCCTGTCCTCCCCCCTCAAGGGGGGGAGGGACCCTTCGGAGAGCGGGGTTCTAGGAGGCGGCCGTCTCGCGGTTCCGAGGGTGGCCGGAAGGACAGTCTGGCCCGGTTCGAGGCGTTGCCGAAACCGCCTTCAGGCCCCGCGCGGACGATTCTGTTCGACCTGGAAACGCTTCGCTCGGCGGCGGAGGTGGGGGGGTGGAACCGGGCGGACCGGATGGGGGTGGCGGTCGGCGTGCTCTATTTCCTCGAAGAGGACCGGTTCGAGTCGTACCGCGAGGACCGGGTGGGCGACCTGGTCGAGGCGCTTCGCAGCGCCACCCAGGTGGTGGGATTCAACAGCCGGCGGTTCGACTATAAGGTGCTCGAAGGGTATGCCGGCCGCGGGCTCTCCCGCGAGCTGCCGACGCTCGATCTGCTCGAAGAGGTGCGGCGGGTCGCGGGCTTCCGCATGAAGCTCGACCACCTGGCGCAGGAGACGCTCGGCGCGGCGAAATCGGCCGACGGGCTCCAGTCGCTCGCGTGGGTCGCGGAAGGGCGATTCGACGAGGTGGAGGAGTACTGCCGCCACGACGTCGAGATTCTGCGCGACCTGTTCCTGTTCGGCCGCCGCGAGGGGTATCTGATGTTCCGCGACAAGCGGCGCGACGTGCGGCTGCGACTACCGGTCTCCTGGTAAAGTTCGCGGCCCGACGGCCTTCTCGCCGTTCAAAATGCTCCGAGGAGAGGGATTCGAGATGTCCAAGACGTTGATTCGCGCGGTGATCGCAGGTGCGGCCCTGGTCCTGGTGTCGGCTTCGAACGTCGCCTCGGCGGCTCCGGTGAAGAAAGTCACGCTCCAGGCGAAGAAATTCGACTGGATTCCCGCCTCCATCGAGGTCAAAGTCGGACAGCCGGTCGAGCTGACCCTCATCTCGCTCGACGTCCCGCACGGGATCTCCTCCCGCGACCTGAACATTCCGCCGACCACTTTCAAGAAGGATCAGCCCGCCAAGGTGACGTTCACGCCGACCGAGACCGGCACTTTCTCCTTCAAGTGCTCGAAGTACTGCGGCAGCAAGCATCGGAAGATGACCGGGCAGATCGTCGTCGTGCCGTAGAAGGCGGTCCAGGTGAAACATTTCACCGGCGAATCCATACTAGGGACATGAAGAAGACCGCCCTCGTTCCGTTCGCCGCTCTCGCCCTCTCCTTTTCGCTTTCCCTGCCGCAATCGGCCTTCGCCGAGGACGCCGCGCCGCAGGAAACCCGCTGGACCTTTCAGATTCAAGGAAATGAGGCGGGCGGTCAGACGATCCGTCGGCTTCCGGACGGCAGCTTCGAGACCCACTACTTCTTCAACGATCGCGGCCGCGGTCCCGACCAGACGGCGCGGTATGCGTTGTCGGCCGACGGCTGTTTTTCGCGCTACAACCTGTCGGGGGTGGACTACCTGAAGGGTCCCGTCTCGATTCATTTCGAGCGTGAGGGGAAGAAGGCGTCCTGGCAGAGCGCCAACGAGAGCGGCAAGGCCACGGTGGACGGGCCGGCGTTTTACTTGCCGCTCGAAGGTCCGCCGGAGATCTTCGGCATTCTGGTGCGGGCTCTCCTTGCGGCGCCGGGCGGCAAGCTCCGCCTACTGCCCGTGGGCGAGGCCTCGATCGAGAAGCTCGGAACACTCGATCTGGAGCACGACGGCACAACGCTTACGGTGCGCCAGGTCGTGATCACCGGCCTCGGCTTTAATCCGGATCGGCTGTGGATCGACGAAAAGGACGGCTCGCTGTTCGCGACCGACGACGGCTGGTCGACCATGGTCCGGGCCGGATGGAATGCCTCGTTGCCGAAGATCTCCGCGGCGCAGCAGGAGTCGATCGAAGCGCGCGAGCGGGAGATGGCCAGCAAGCTCGCCCGCCATCCCGAAAAGGGATTGGCGATCGTCGGCGCCCGGCTGTTCGACAGCGAAACGGGAAAGGTGACACCGAAGACCACCGTCGTGGTGGTCGGCAACCGGATCGCCGCGGTCGGCCCGGACGGCAAAGTCGAGATCCCCGCGGGGGCCGAGGTGATCGAAGCCAAAGGCAAAACCTTGTTGCCCGGCCTGTGGGATCTCCATACTCATCTGGACGCCAATGCCGGAATTCCCAATCTCGCTTCCGGCATCACCAGCGTGCGCGACCTGGCGAACGACATCGACATGCTCGCCGCCCTCGACAAGCGCTGGCAGAGCGGTGCGGCGCTCGGGCCCCGGGTGGTGAAAGCAGGATTCATGGACGGCCCCGGGCCGTACGCCGGACCGACCAAGATCCTCGTCTCGACCGAAGAGGAGGTCAACGCGGCGGTCGATCGCTACGCCGACTTGGGGTATGTCCAAATCAAGGTCTACAGCTCGATCAAGCCGGAGCTGGTGCCGGCGATCGTCGCCCGCGCGAAGCTGCGGGGCTTAAGGGTCTCCGGGCATATTCCGGCGTTCATGACCGCCGAGCAGGCGGTTAACGCCGGCTTCAACGAGATCCAGCACATCAACTTCATCGCCCTCAACTTCCTGTTCGACAAGGTGCAAGACACGCGAACCCCGGCCCGCTTCACGGCGGTCGCCCAGCACGCGATCGAGATCGATCCGAAGTCCGAACCCTTCCAGAAGTTCGTCCGCCTGTTGAAGGAGAAGAACGTCGCGGTCGATCCGACGGTAGGCGCCTTTGAGGACATGTTTCTCTCCCGCCCGGGCAAGCCCTCGGCCGCGTGGGATCGGGCGATCGACCGGCTGCCCGCGAACATCCGCCGGGAGATCGCGTCCGGGGGCGGCGGCCTGGAGCCGCCCGCCGGCATGGACGGCGTCTACCGCGAGTCGTACCAGCGGTTGCTCCAGATGATCAAGGCGCTGTGGGACGGCGGCATCGCGATCGAGGCGGGGACCGACGCCGCCCCGGGCTTCGCGCTCGACCGCGAGCTGGAGCTGTACGTCGAGGCCGGCATCCCCGCGCCCGCCGTGCTCCAAATCGCGACGAGGAACGCCGCGCAGATCCTCGGCCAAGGCGAAGAGCTGGGCTCGATCAAGGCCGGCAAGCTCGCCGACCTGGTCCTGATCGACGGCGATCCGACGACCAAGATCTCGGACATCCGCCGCGCGGTGCTGACGGTCAAGGGAGGAACGGTCTACGACACCGCGAGTCTCTGGCGCGCGGTGGGGGTGGCGCCGGTGAAATAGAGCCGGCCTCGGTCGTCCGCCCGATGATCCACGGTTGTCGTAGGGGCGACCTCCCGTTGTCCGTCCTCGATCGCCAGCGGCCCTACACCCGCACGAAACGCACCATCCGCTGCGCCCGCGGGTGCCCCCAATCGCCTACGTGCTCGACCCGCCAGGGAAGGCCGTCGGCGAGCCAGTCCAGATCGCGGGCGCGGTAGTGGTAGGGGTCGCGGTCGAGGTAGCTGGTGATTCCGCCCGGTTCGTGGTGCAGCTCGATCGCGTCAGGACGGTCGTCGGGGCATTCGAAATAGGTGGCGTAGAACCGGCCGCCGGGCGCCATCGACTTGGCCAGCTCGATCAGGCAGCGGCGGATGAAATTCGCCGGCAGGTGGGTGAAGACCGACTGAGCGAGCGCCATGTCGAACTTGATACCGAACCGCCACGCCTCGAACGATCCGTTCGCGAGCAGGTTCTCGCGCGGGAGCCGGTCCTGCAACCCGGCAGCCGCCAGCTCCACATCGTACCCGGCGTCAAGCAGCGGGGCGGAGACGTCGATGCCGAAATAGCGCCCGGGTACAAGGTAGGGGATGAAGTGGACCCCGCCGCGAAGGCAGCCGCAGCCGACATCGAGCAGGGTCATCCACGGATCGAGCCCCTCCGCCGTCAGGTAGTCGAGCTGAAGGCGCCCCATCTCCTCCCACAGGCCGCCGATCCAGGTGCGGTGCCACCCCGAAGCGATCTGCTCGGCCGAGAGCCCTCCGGCGTAGGCATTGAAAGCGGTGCTCTCGTGCTCCGGCGCGGGGGGAATCGGCGAATCGTCTTCGTTCATGGGGCGGCCTCCACGGGGTCCAAAGGGGCGAGCGGCGCCTGCGGCCAACTTTCGTCGAGAACCCGGCCGCCGAAAACGAGCCCAAGCACCAGGAGCGCGGCGGCCAGGGCGCCGATCGTTGCCCGGCGCGAGAGCCGGACGCCTTGCCACAGGCCGACGACTCCAAAGGCGGCGAACAGGTCGAGCACCGGCATCATTTGGATGCGGTAGCGGGTCTTGGCATGCAGGGCGAGGAACAGCAGCAGGTTGTAGGCGAGAAACCCGAGCAGCACGGGGCGGAAGGGCGCCGCCGCCGGAGCCCACGCCGCCCGGCCGCGGGCAATGCCCAGCACCGCGGCGAGCAGGATCGCGACGTAGATCGCAACGCCCAACGCGTTTAGAGAAGCCGCGAGCCCCGGCGACACGTCGCGATAGCCGTGCCCTTCCGCGACGATCGCGCCGCCGGGCAGTTGATCGGTGAAGAAGGAGGCTCGGTCGAACAGGCGAAACGGCTGGCGCTCGATCTGGCGCAGGGCGAGCTTCGGGATTCCCTCGCGGGCGACCAGCCGGCGGATCTTCCGGTCGAGGATCGCGTTGCGCTCCGGGAACGTTGGCGCGCTCTTTCGGTACAGGTCGTATTTGCGGCCGACGATCTCTCCCACCAGGTTGCGCCGCGAGGTGTCGTTCAACCCCACCCAGAGGTTGAACCGCGAGCTGTCGGCGAGGCGAAAGCCGATCCCCTCGCGGACGTTCGCGATCAGCGTGGGGGAGAGCGTCGCGGCGAGCGCCGCTGCAAGGACCAGGGCACACAGCGCGCCGCGGCGGGCGCCGAGTCGCCGGAGAGTCGGCACCAGAAGGATGGGGACGAACGGCAGCAGCAGGCTCTTCGACTGAAGCGCGAGGCCGAACGCCCCCCCCAACAGCGCCATGCCGCCGAGCGGCAGGCGGCCCGGGGGAGCGCTCACGTCGCCCGATGCGGCGAGCCGCCCGTGAATCCGGACCAGCCCCCAGAGCGCCGCGACGAACAGGAACAGGTGGACGATCTCGGGCCAGAGGTAGTGGGAAAACGCGGCGATCTGCGGATCGAGAAGCAACAGGCCGCCGGCCGTCACGCCGACCAACGCCCCGGAGTGCCCGTCACCTTGCCCTCCATAGGCGCGTCGCGCGAGGTCGCCGAGCAACAGCGCCGTCGCCGCCAGCAAGAGGGTCTGGGCGATCTCGACCGCCAAGTGGGAGACTCCCAAGGCGGCCAGGAGGTGCGGATAAAGCGGCGGCCAAAGCGGGTCGAGCTCGCTCGGACCGCCCCGGAGAACCCGGCGCGCGGCGGTGAGGTAAAGCACCTCGTCCCCCCACAAAAGGCGCCCCGCGCCTCCTCGTTCGAGGGCGAACAAGAGCGCCTGGAGCACTGCGGCCAGCCCCGCAATGGCCATCGCGAGGCGGGCGACGGCGCGCCCGGAGTGGGCGGAACGGGGCACAGGATCGCTCATGGTCAAGGCAACTCTATCGTCTCGTTGCCCGGGCGGATCGCGGGTGAGATACGCTTGTCGGGACCAACAGGTCGTAGAGGAGAGTTTCACGATGATTTCGATCGATACGAACCGAAGGACCCCACCGAGCGCCGCCTGGCTCGGAGCCGCGCTGCTCGGCGCCCTGCTGACGATCGGCCTCGGCGCTTGCAACAGCACCAGCACCCCCTCGGGCTCGCCGTTGGCCGATTCGGCGTTCCAGGTCGAATGGCTCTCGGCGGAAGTTCCCGCGCAGATGAAGCCGAACGAGGTGGCGACCGTGAAGGTCAAGTTCCGCAACATCAGCGATCAGGTCTGGCCCGATCCGAAGACCGCCGAACCCGCCGCCAGCGGCGCCTACGCCGTCCGGCTGGCCTGGCGCTGGCGCACCTCGGAAGACATGACGACGGGCGAGGGGACGGGCGTCCGCGCCGACCTCGTCGAGCCGCTCGGCCCCGGGCGCGAGACGACGCTCTCGATCGACGTCACGGCGCCCAAGCAGCCCGGGCAATACCGGCTCCAATTCGACTTGGTCCAGGAGCTGGTGGCCTTCTTCGAAGATCGAGGCGCTAAGCTCGAAATCGTCCCGGTGAGCGTCCAGTAGGCAACGCAGCGTTGGGGGAGGGCTCGAAGAGCATGCAGATCTTCGTCCTCGGCATGCACCGGTCGGGAACCTCGGCGCTCGCGCGCACCCTGGCTCTCCTCGGGTGCCACGCGGGCGATGCGAGCGATTTCCCCGCCGCCGACGATGCGAACCCGCGGGGCTACTGGGAGCGGCGCGACGTCTGGCGCCTCGACGAGGACCTGCTGCAGGCGCTCGGCGCCGCCTGGGACGAGGTGGGTCACCTCAATCCCGATCTCCTCCTCTCGGCGCTGCCCGTGGCCGACCTCGAAGCGTTCGAGCGGCGCGCCCGAGAGATCGTCGCGAGTCTCGATGCTTCGGCGGGGGCGGCAGGGCCGGGCCGCCCCTGGGTGGTCAAAGACCCCCGCCTCTGCCTGACCTTTCCGCTCTGGCGCCGGGTGCTGGAAGCGCCGGTCTGCGTGATCATCGAGCGGTCGCCCCTTTCCGTCGCTCGCTCGCTCGCGGCGCGCGACGGCTTCCCCCTGGCGCTCGGGCTCGCCCTCTGGGAACGCCACCTCCGCTCCGCGCTCGCCGCCTCGGCCGGGTTGCCGCGCCTGCACGTCCGCTATGAAGATCTGATCGACCGTCCGCGCGAGACCTCCGGCCGGCTGCTCCTGGAGCTGCAGGCGCTCGGAGCGGAGGGGCTCGCCGACCCGGCCGAGGGCACGCTCGAAGCGTTTCTCGATCCCGCGCTCGAACGGCACCCGCGCGAGCCCGAGGTCGAGGCCGATCTGCTCAACTCGCCGCAGCAGGCGCTGCTCGATGCCCTCCGAACCGAGCTGCCCGAGGACGCCGGAGCGCTCTCGCTCGGCGCCCGCGACCTGCTCGAACGCCACGCCACCGACAGCCGGCAGAGGGCGACGCGCCGGGTCGAGATCGAGGGTCTCTACGCCCGCCTGGCGGAGACGGCCGCGAACGCCGAGCGCGAGCGCGCCGCCTTCGAAGCGGGGCTCGCCCGAGCGGCGAAGGCGGTCGAAGTCGAGCGCCTGGCCCGGCGCGAGGTCGAGACCGCCGCCACCGCCGAGCGAACCGCGCGCCTCGAAGGAGAACGGCTCGCCGCCCAAGCTTTTGCCGCCGAGCGCGAGTCGCGCGAAAGGGTCGAGGCAACCGCGAAAGAGCTGATCGAACAGGCCCGCACCCTGCACGAGAAGATCGCCCAAGATTCCGCGGCGTTCGCCCTGGAGCACGCCGAGCGCCTACGCCTCGAAGCGATCCTGGCAGGCGGAACCTAGGGTCAAGCGGTGTTCGCCGTATACTCAAACCGACCCGAGGAGGGTTCCTATGGCCGCCACCACCCAGTCCATCGTTAGAGCTCTCGGCGGCACCCATGTGTTTCGCCGACAGGTCAGGGGCGTCGAGGATTTGCTCGCCCGGGTCCGCGCGGGTCTGCCGTTTGCGGCGGTCGATGAGATCGGAGAGCGTTTCGACCTGGATCGCGCCAATCTCCATGCACTCCTGCGGCTGTCGGCTTCGCCGTCGTCCCGAGGCCTTCTCGGCGCCGAGGAGTCGGATCGCTTGGTTCGATTGGCGAGAATCGCGGCGCTGGCTTCCGATGTTCTGGGCGATGACGCGAAAGCCTCTCGATGGTTGCAGCGCCCCAATCGCGCTCTCTCGGGCCGTCCCCCATTGTCGCTGCTCGACACCGATCTGGGAGCCCGCGAAGTAGAGGCCGTTCTCGGTCGGATCGAACACGGCGTTTTCAGCTGACGCACCTTTTCCATGTCTCGCGGTCTGGCGCAGCCCCGGGAGGTCTGGCGCATCGTCAAAGCCCGCAGAACGTTCAGCGCATTCGATGGAGAGGGCGCGCGGCGATTTGGAGGAAGGTGGAACTCGCCGGGAACGCCGATGGTTTAGACCTCGGGGACTCTGTCACTGGCAGCGCTTGAGCTGTTCGTTCACCTTGATCCGCAAGAAGGGCCCTCCGACCTTATTGCAATCCAGGCGTTTCTCCCCAAGGGTCTTGAGGTGGAAGACCTCGAAGCGAGTGACCTCCCCGCAACTTGGAGACACCTCCCTCCGCCAGAGGAGCTCCGTGAATTGGGGAGCCAGTGGGTGCGAGAGGCTCGAACTCCGGTCCTGTCCGTGCCTTCGGTGATCGTGCCGCGAGAGCGGAACTTCCTTCTGAATCCGCTCCATCCGGCCATGGCTCGAATCCGAGTCGCCGACTGGGAGCCGTTCACTTTGGATTCTAGAATCTTGAAACTTAGTGCGACCTCTTCGCGACGAAAGCGACCCGCATAGCCGGGTCCCCGTTTGAGGGCCGAAGGCCCCGCCCTAGACCAGCCTAGGGCAACGCCCTAGGTATCGGTTCGCCCCCTCGAATCCCCAAGGGCCGAAGGCTCGCCTTATGCCTCTCATTCCAGCGCCGTGCGCAACTGCTGCCACCGGCCACGCAGGCTGTTCAGGATCTTGCGGTAAAACCACGGGCGCCGGTCGAAGACGGGCGGGGTGTGTAGGATGTCCTGCTCTTCGTAGGGGTCGAGGTCGAGGTCGAACAGCTGCTCGTAGATCGGGGTTTCGCTGGTGTAGCGGACATACTTCCAGCGCGAGCGGCGGACGCCTTCGCTCATCGGGATGCGGTTGAACAGCAGGTGGTGCTCGAAGAACCAATCGCCGCGCCAGGTCGTGGGGGTGCCGAAGATCAGCGGTTTCAGGCTCTTGCCCTGCATGCCGGCGGGGGCGGGGAGGCCGGCGGCGTCGAGGATCGTCGGGGCGATATCGACGTTGAGCGCCATCTTCTGGGATTTGGCGCCTTGGCGCGCCGCGGGAAGGCCGGGCCAGACCACGAACAGCGGCACGCGGACCGACTCTTCGTACATCAGCCACTTGCCCGTGAGACCGTGCTCGCCAAGCAGCAGGCCGTTGTCCGAGGTGAAGACGATCACCGTCCGTCCGGTCAATCCGCGCGCTTCGAGGGCGGCGAGCATTTCGCCCACCGCGCGGTCCATGCCGGTGATCAGCCGGTAGTAATCCTTGCGCGATTTTTGGTCCAGCTCCGGCGTCACGAACTGGTCGAACCAGCGAGCCCGCCCTTCCGATTCTCGAAGGAATGGGGGGAGCGCGGCAAACGCCGCGTCGGTCGCGGTGTGCGGCTTCGGAATCGAGATCTCGTCGTAGAGATGCAGGTCTTCCGCGTCCGGCGGCATCGTGCAGGAGCAGCCGCCGTCCTGGACGTGCGGCGCCTTGAACGCCAGGGTGAGCTGGAACGGCTCGCGCGCGGTGCTTACGAATTCCGCGGCCTGGTGCCCCTGGCGGCGGGTCAGGTGCTCGGGAATGCCCGGCTCGTAATAGTTCCCCTGGCCGGCGAACCCCTGCCAATCGTCGAATTCCTGCTCCGGCAATTCGCCGCCCAAGCCCCATTTGCCGATGAAGCCGGTGAAGTAGCCGGCTTGGCGCAGCAGGGCAGGATAAGTCTGGGTGAATGCCTCGGGCGAGAGAAACTCCTCGAAGCTGTCCACCCCGTGCCGCCGGTTGTACTGGCCGGTGTAGAGCGTGGCGCGGCTGGCGTAGCAGACCGGCGTGGTGCCGAAGCTATTGGTGAACATCACTCCGCGCGCCGCGAGCCGATCGAGGTTCGGCGTCTTCACGATCGGGTTGCCCGCGGCGCCCAGGGCGTCCCATCGTTGGTCGTCGGTCAGGATGAAGACGATGTTCGGCCGCTCGGGCGGGGTGAGGGAGCCGGCGGGGCTCCCCGAGCCGGCGGCGAGCGCGGCGAGCGATCCGAGGAGAAGAGCGAACCTTCTCTGGCTGTTCATGGTTCGCGAACGCTACCACGCGGGATCGCGGCGGGATGTTAAGATTCACACCTTCCTGGAGGCCTACGCCCATGCCGAAGAACCGCCGCCCCCTGCTTCGCACCCCGCTCGCCGTCCTTCTGGCCGTATTCGGCGTTCTCGCCGCGTCTCCCCCTCGTCCGGCCCATGCGGGCGGCGACTGGAACGACGCCGGGATCGCCTGGCGCTCCTACGCCGACGGCGTCGCCGAGGCGAAGAAGGACGGCAAGCCGATCTGCCTGATCGCCTTTACGGAGTGGTGCGGACACTGCAAGAACTACAGCGGCGTGTTCCACGACGCGAAAGTGGTCGAGATGGCAAAGAAGTTCGTCATGATCCGGCTCGACCAGGACAAGAACGCGGACCTGCTCAAAGACTTCGGCCCGGATGGCCAATACATTCCCCGGACCCTCTTCCTCTCCTCGGCCGGCAAGCTCGACGCGGATCTCCGCACGCCGCGCGAGACCTTCCGCTACTTCTACGACGAAAGCCGGGGGGACGGCGCCTCCGGCGTGCTCGCCGGCATGCAGCGCGCATTGGACAAATTCGCCGTCAAGTAGAGACGCCCCGGTACCCAAACACGATCCAATCCGGGTGCTGGCCATCGGGGCGTCTCCTCGGCGCCCCAAACGAGCAAGTTTTCGATAGCCCCCTCTGATCCCAGGTCTATACAGTCCGGCCGCGCCTCTCTTTCGAGCGGCGTCGCGGCAGTCCCGGAACCGAGTCTCGGCGCCTGGGACGCGGCGATCCATATCGGGGCGGGCCGGTGTCCGCCCTTCGAGGGTTCGGGGCGCGGGGTGCTCTCTCCACGCGGCTCGGAGCCTGATCCGGGAAGGCAGAGGAGGCATCCGTGCGCGACGAGCAGACGTGTCTGGAACCCCGTGTCGGTTCGTCGAAATTTCCCCGGCTGGTCCGGTCCGGCTGGATCGGCCTCGCGGTCTGGGCCTTCGGAGCGCTCGGTGCCGGCCCCGCGGTCGCCGCCTCGGCCGACTTCGTCCTCACCAGCCCCGCCTCTCCGGCCTATTACGCCTACGGCGCGCTCGCCGGGCGGAAGGTCCAGCTCAAGGGAACGGTCGAGGTCGTCGGCAACGTCCACTCGAACGACCAGGTCCACCTCCAAAACGGCAGCCGGGTGACCGGTAACGTCTCGGCCTCGGGGACCGTCCAGAATCAGGGGACGGTCACGGGGACGGTCCGCTCCGGCGCTCCGCAGGTGGCGCTGCCGGCGCTGCAGTCCGAGGCCGAGCTGCGGGCGCTCGCCGATCGGGTGATGAACGGTCCGGTGACGCTCGAAAACGCGACGATCGACGACGTTCTGTTCGTCCAAGGCGACGTCGAGATCCGCGGCACCCTGCGCGGCACCGGCACGATCATCGCGATTGGACAGATCGTGCTCAAGGAGGTTTCCTCCTCGACGTTGCCGCCCGCGTCCGAGCGGATCTCGCTGATCGCCAAGAAAGACGTGAAATTCCAGAAGGGGCGCGCGTTTCGCGGCGCCATCTACGCCGCGGGCGACGTGGACGTCCAGAAGGACTCGAAGCTCGCGGGCGTGCTGATCGCCGGCCGCGATCTGACGATCGACAAGAACACCCGGCTCGATTTCAACCGGGTGGACGCTGTCGCCCCTTCCATCCGATTGCTGGCGCCCCTCGCCGGCTCGACCGTTGCCGACCCGCGCCAGCGGATCGAGGTCGGGCTGTCGGAC
>Ga0134122_10001228_pt1 | contig 18387 bp, 14 predicted proteins | sample KB302_FD_96461 | JGI IMG/M metagenome (GOLD analysis project Ga0134122, IMG submission 96461) | Terrestrial soil microbial communities without Nitrogen fertilizer from Kellogg Biological Station, Michigan, USA - KB3-0-2 | ecosystem: Environmental > Terrestrial > Soil > Unclassified ... | reverse complement strand
GTGAGCAGCCCGGCGATGGACGCGCTGCTCGTCTCCGGCGCGGCCACCAACGTCGAGCTTGCGGTGGGTCGAAGCCACAACGTCTACTGCGCGATCGTCGACGCCGGCGGCCAGCTTGCGGGGGTGTTCCGCTCCGGCAACGGCGGCACCTCGTGGACGCAGATGGACCTGCCGATGACGAACGAAGGCGGCCCGATCGGCATCCACCCCGGCTTCCAGGGCTTTGTGCATCTGTCGATCGCCGCCGATCCGGTCGATGCGAACGTCGTCTACGTCGGCGGCGACCGCCAGCCCTACAAAAACGAAGCGCTCGGCGGCCCGGTCGAGCTTCCCAACTCGATCGGCGCGAACGACTTTTCGGGCCGCCTGTTTCGGGGCGACGCGAGCAAGCCCGCCGGCAGCCAGTGGGTGCATCTGACCCACTCGAACGCGCTCGGCGCGCCGGGGGGAGGCACGGCGAGCAACAGCGCGCCGCACGCCGACTCGCGCGAGATGACCTTCGACGCCGCGGGCAACTTGATCGAGACCGACGACGGCGGCGTTTTCAAGCGGACCCGCCCGCGCAACAACACCGGCGACTGGTTCTCGTTGGTCGGCAATCTACAGACCGGCGAGTACCACGACGTCGCCTGGGACGGAAACAGCAAGACGCTGATCTCGGGCTCGCAGGACAACGGCGTCCAGTACCAGCAAACGAGCAACAAGGCGGAGGATTGGGCGCTCCTGTTCGGCGGCGATGGCGGGGACGTGGCGGTCGATGACACGACCACCCCGGGCGTCTCGATCCGCTACTCGGCCAACCAGTTCCTCGGCAACTTCAACCGGACGTACTGGGATTCCGCCAACCACTTGCTCGGATTCGACTTGCCCGCGCTCAACGTGCTGGGCGGCGATCCGCCCCCCGCCGGCACGTTCGTCAACCCGGTGGAGCTGAACGCGGCGAATCAAAACCGTTTGGTGATCGGCGATCCGGTCGGGGTCTACGAGTCGCTCGACCGGGGCGACAACGTGCGTCTGATCGCGCCGGATCTGGTGGTGAACAACTCGGCCCAGGCGCCGCTCGCCTACGGCACGCCGGCCAATCCCGACGCGCTCTGGCTCGGATCGGGGCCGCGGGTTTTCGTGCGCACGGCGGCTCACCCGGCGCCGCTGGTTCAGTCGCTCACCTACCCCGGAAAACCGACCGGACGGCTGGTCGCGGACATCGCGCTCGATCCGGCTTCCGGCACCAGTGCCTACGTCACCGATTCGTCCCACGTCTACCGGACGACCGACGCCGGGGTCACCTGGACCGAGATCACCGGCAACCTGCAGGCGTTCGCACCGGGGCGGCTGCGCACGATCGCCTTCGTCAACACCTCGTTCGGCGATGCGATCGTCATCGGCGGCCAGACCGGCGCGTTCCTCGCCGCCCGCTCGACCGGTTTTCAAACCTGGTTTCCGCTCGGCCTCGGCCTGCCGACCGTCCCCGTGTTCGACCTCGACTACGACCGGAGCGCGGACCGGCTGATCGCCGGCACCCTCGGCCGCGGCGCCTGGACCCTCGATCAGGTGAAGATCGCGGTCCGGCTCGCGCACTGAAACCTGTCCTGGAGATGGAAACCATGCCCACGAAAACCTTTCGAACGAGCCGCGGACCGGCGCAGCGGCTCGCGTTCGTGATGCCCCTCGCCCTGGGGGTGCTGCTCGCCCTGGAGACCCTTCCCGCACGGGCGGCCGGCCTGCTTGGCGAAGGCGCCGTCGTCGATCCGGCGGGCGCGGTCGCCTTCGTGGCCCGGCCCCAGGGCGGCATCGAAGCGATCGAGCTGGCGACCGGCACCTCGCTGTGGACCCGCGCCGACGCCGCAAAACCCCTTGCCTCGACGGCCGGCGCTCTCCTCGCCCAGGCGGAGCCGGGAGAGAAGGGGGAGCTGCAGCTCGCGACTTTGAATCCGCGGACGGGAGCCCTGATCGGACGCTCCGCGCTCGCCTTGCCGGCGGGAGTCCGAGCCGGGGTAGCCGATAACCTCCAAGGGTCTTTCCGCGTTCGCGCCGTGGCGGCGGCCCCTGCGAACTCTGCGGACACCGCGGTGCTCCTGGCCTGGACCGCCACGCACGCGCCCCTCCGTGGCCGGCGGCAGGATCCGCTCGCAGGGATCGAAAGCCCCGCCGAGACCGGCGACGTGCTCCGAGGGGCGGCGCGGCTCGATCTTGCCACCGGCAAGGTCGCGGCGGTGGCGCTCGACGAAGTCGCTCGTTCGACCGCCGAGAGCGATGACGGTTTCACCTCGCTCGACGGCCGCTACTCGCTCGTCGCGGAGCGGATCGAGGGCGCCCTCCACGAATACCGCTGGACGCTCGCCGACCGCGCAACGGACAAAGTCGCCGGAGTCCTCGACCTGCCGGTCTCGCTCGCGCCGTTTGCGGTCGCCGGATCGGCCGTCGTCTACCTGGCGCGGGCGTCGATGAGAGTGGAGAAGGGCGAAAGCCACAGCGAGCCGCTGCGCCTGCGCGCGCTCGACCTTTCGACCGGCGCCGAGCTCTGGACCCGCGAAGTCCGCGACTCAGGCTTCCACGGGCCTTTCCCGCCGTAAAGCCGCGGAGGTGGCCGACCGTATGGCGCCGCTGCTGCGTTGAGGAGGGATCTGTGGAGTGCGCCGACGCGTCGGCGCTTTGGACGCCGGTGGTGACGGTAAGACTTCGGTCAAAGCGGCGACGCGTCGCCGCACTCCACATCAACTTCGGTGGAGGAGGGCCGAAACGCTCCCGAACGCGATGAGGAGCAACGCCACGACGAAGAGCACCGTTTTGGTCGCGGTAAACATGGCTCCCAGAGTCGCGAGCGGGGAAGCGGTGCCGTCGAAGCTCCACGCGAGGTAGGCGGCGGTCACGTTCTCGCCCAAGTCGCAAACCGCCGCCCCGAAGGGGATGAGCAGCAGAAGCCGCGAATAAGCCGGGCTGTAGAGTTGGAATAGGAAAACGCTGAACAGCGCCCAATAGACGCACGGGAACGCGAGGTCGAGCGTCAGCTCGGTCACGGCGTAGGTCTGCCGCTGGTTCCGCCCGTCCAGCTGTTTGAGAAAGTCGCGCGCCTCGTCCGGCGAGTACCACAGGCGGGCATCTAGGCTCTTGATCCCGCCGAATGCCTGCTTCCGCGCTTCGAACCCGAGGTTCAAAAGGAGAAAGAGAAAGAGGCAAAGCGCGGCGATCGGCCAGGTCGCAATGTTTCGGACGAGCTCTTGCAGAGCGTCGGGCATGGCGTTCCCTTCCTTTCGCGTCGCGAAGCCCCGCCGGGACAGGCGGTGTTGCCTTTCCTTCTTTTGTTTCGATGGTCTACTTTGAGAGTACACCCGTTGGGTTCAGATGTCAGCAGCGTCCGCAGGCGACGCGATAGCGGTCGCCGTTTTTCCCAGGGTGAGAACCGCGTGCGGACAGGGTGTTGCGCAGCGATTCCGTTGGATCGACGCCCGGCGCACCCAGCTACGTTGATGGAATAAGGATAGCGCGGGTCTCACGGTACCAGGGTCAGTGCCTGGTTGTAGCGTGGACCCACTCGAAGAGCGGTGAAGTGAGCTCTGTCGATCGTGAGGACTCGGTATTGTTTCCGCCGCTCAGCGACCGTTGCCACGGTTGCGTCGACCAAGCCCAGAGAGAGGTTCGCGAACTTCACGTCAATCTCCATGGCACGCTTCAGATCCCCGGCGACAACCGCCTCCAGCTCATAGGTGGTTCCGGGGTCCAGGATCTCCTCGACGAGCCTTTGCATGGCCGGCCGTTCGAGCCGAAGAAAGTAATCCACTTCGGAGAGCACGAGGGCCGGTACGATGACGACGGAAGCTTCTGTGAGGGCCTTGGTATAAGCCGGCCATGACGGAGTGCCGTCGGAACGACACGCCAATGCGCGAAGCAGGCCGCCGGTGTCGGCGACCAGCCCCGCATTCACCGCTTGAGGTCCTTGAACAGCTCCGACTCCTCGCCCAGTTTCCGATCCGTCGATACGAAGAGGCCCGTCGAGGGTGGGCGGCGATTCTCATAGTAGGTAGACGCGACAATGCGCAGACCCCTGCGGACCAGATCGGATGCGGAAAGGCCATCTTCACGGGCCTTGGCGAGAGCTTCGGCGTCCTCAGGCTCCAATTGGACGGTCGTGGTGAACTTGCGCGACATGCATTCCACTATACAACCGATGTCGCCTCCCGAGCCGGTATGGCTTTGCCTTCCTGATCGGGCCGTCGCCAGGTCCAGCGGCCTATACGGCGACCCGGCCGGATGTGCGCAGCTCGGCAGCTAACCGTTGCGTAGCGATTCGACCGGATCGACGCTCGACGCCCGGCGCGCGGGTAGGAAACAGGCGAGCAGGCCGACCCCGGCCATCAAGGCGGACATCCCTCCGAAGGTCGCCGGGTCCATGGCGGCGACGCCGAAGAGCAGGCTCGCGACGATCCGCGAAGAGACGGCGGCGGCGGCGAGGCCCAGCACGAGCCCTAAGCCCACCACCCGCGCGCCCTGTGCTACGACCATTCGCCGGACGTTGGCGACGGTGGCGCCCAGGGCCAGCCGGACGCCGATCTCTCGCGTCCTTTCGGCGACCGCGTAGGAGAGGACGCCGTACAACCCGATGGCGCCCAGGAGGAGGGCGAGGGTGGAGAGGACTCCGAGCGTCAGCATGGTGAAGGACAGCTGCGCCATCGAATCGGCCGCCAGCCCCGCCATGGTGAAGACGCGGTACATCGGCGCCTCCGGCGCCACCTCGCGGATCAGCTCGCGGATCTCCGGCGCGATGACTTCGGCCCGGGCGGTTTTGAGGACGTAGGCCGGCGAGCTGATGTCCCAGCTCGTGGGCGTCGGTCCCACCAGCGGGAGGTAGACGAGAGCCTGTGGGGTGTCGCGGAAGCCGTCCTGCATTACGTCATCGACGACGCCTACGACGGTGTACCAGGTCGTCTCTTCCCGGGCTTGAAGCCGGCGGCCGATCGCGTTCTGTCCCGGCCACATCAGCTGGGCGGCGCTGCGGCTGACCACCACGTTGCCCGGCGTGGTGAGCTGGTCCGCCGTGTCGAACGGCCGGCCTTGGAGCAGCTGGATGCCCATGGTGCGGAAGTAGTCGCCGGCCGTAAACGTGTAGTTGAGAAGGATGCCGGCATCCGGGTCGGAAGCCATCGCTTCGTTGCGGAACCGGTCGTCGGCGGTGCCCTCGTTCAAGGGAACGTTCTCCACCAGCCCCACCGAGGTGACCCCCGGCACCGCCCGCAGACGCTGCATGAAATCGAGGTGAAAGCGCGCCCACGAAGGCCCGTCCTTCAACGGCTCCTGCTCCGGCGCGAATTGAAAGGTGAAGACATCCCGGGTGTCGTAACCGGGATCCACCTGGCGGAGAGCCTGGAAGCTGCGGACCAGGAGACCCGAGCCGATCAGCAGCAGCAGCGCGAGCGCCGTCTGGCCCACGACCAGGCCGTCGCGCAGCCAATGTCGCCCGGGGGTGGCGCCGCGACCTCCATCCCGAAGCGGCGTGAGGTGGCCCGTCACAGAGGCGCGCAAGGCCGGGATGAGGCCGCAGGCGAGCCCCGACAGCAGAGCCGCGACGGCGGTGAAGAGGATCGTCGCGCCGTCGAGCCGGACCTCGTCGAGGCGGGGAATTCGGGGGGCCGCGCGCAGAAAGAGGGGCAGGGCCAGAGAGGCGAGCAGGATCGCCAGAGCGCCCGCGAGGGTCGCCACGATCAAAGACTCCGTCAGCTGGAGGCGGATCAGCTGCCTGCGGGAGGCCCCTACCGCCCGCCGGATGGCGAGATCCCGGCGGCGCCCTTCGGCGCGCACCATGAACAGGTTGGTAATGTTGGCGCAGGCGATCAGCAGCACGAAGGCGACCGCCGCCAAGAGCACCCACAGGGACTTCGCGGCGGAACCCAGCATTTCGTCCAGAAGGGGGCGGACCACGGCGTGGTGCTGTTGGATGATCCGGGCGTAGCTCGGCGAGCCGCCGAAGCGCTCCGGCAGCCGCCGGGCCAGGAGGGTCAGCTCGTGGGCCACCGTTTCCGGGGTGGCTCCCGCGGCCATGCGTCCCACCAGCCGGACGCCGAAGTCGCCGGGCGTGATCTCCGCGGGGCGGACCTCGCTCGCGATCCATAGCAGAGTGCCGTTGTTGGGGAAGCGGAAATCAGGCCCCATCACCCCGATCACCTCGCGGCTCTCGCCCGCGATGCTGTAGGTCTTCCCGATGACTTTCGGGTCGGCTCCGAACCACGCACGCCACAGCTCGTCGCTGATCATCACCACGTGCGACTCGTCGGCGGCGACCGGCAGCCGGCCGAGCGCGGGTTGGGCGCCGAGCGTCGAATAGAGCGAGTTGGTGGGCGCGGACATCCGAATCCGCTCCACGCGGTCGCCGACGCGCAGGGTGGAGGTGAACGAGTTGTAGATCGCGACGTCCTTGAGCAGATGGGATTGCTCGCGATACTCCAGATAGAACTCGGGTGCCACCCCGAACTCTTCGGCGAGATCGGATCCCGGCGCGGTGCCGGCGATGTGGACCAGCCGGCCGGGCTGGGGATACGGGAGCGGCTTGACGAGCACCGTGTTGACGACGCCGAACATCCCGGCATTGGCGCCGAGCGCCAGGGCGAGCGTGCCCACCGCCATCAAGGTGAAACCGGGCCTGCGCCTCAAGGCGCGCGCGGCATGACGGAAATCGGCGATCCATGGGCTCCACATGGTCATTCCTCCTTGAGCGCCCGCACCGGCTCGATCCGCGCCGCCCGACTTGCCGGCACGAGGGCGGCGACGAGCGCCACGGTGCCGAGCAGGGCCACGACGCCGAGAGCGATCAGAGGGTCTTTCGCGCGCACGCCGTAGAGCAGGCTTTCGAGCAAGCGGGCGAACGCCCAGGAGGCGGCGAGGCCGATTCCGAGGCCCACGGCCACCCAGCGGCCCGCTCCGGCGAGAACCCAGAGCCCGATGTCGCGCCCAGTCGCTCCGAGCGCCATGCGGATGCCGATCGCGCGGCCGCTCCGGCTGACCGTGAAGGAGAGGACGCTGAAGATGCCGAGAGCCGCGAGGCCGAGCCCGAACAGTCCGAAGCCTCCGGCGAGATCCGCGTTCATCTTCTGGTCCGCTCCGGCGCGCCGGACCTGCTCGCTCATCGGCTGAAAGTCGATCACCGCCACGTCGGGGAAGTTCCGGCGCAGGCACTCGGCGAGCGGCTGCGCGAGCGGCCCGTTCGCGCGCACCATCAGGGTCATGCGCTGGCGGAAGCGCTGGGCGAAGGGGTAGTAGACGAGCGGCTGGATCGGTTCGGTCAGCCGGCCGAATCGGGTGTTGGCGACCACGCCGACGACCGCCACCTGGCCGCCCGGCACGTCGTCGGCCTCGACGGCGAGCCGTTGGCCGAGCGGCTGGCCCTTGGGAAAGAGCTGCTCGACCGCCGCCTGGTTCAAGAGCGCGGCGCCCGTGCCGTCGGACGTATCGCCGCTCGAAAAGTTCCGTCCGGCGACGAGGCGAAGTCCCAACGTCTCCAGATACTCGGGGCTCACGACGTTCATCGCGATCGGCACCTTCACTTCCTCGCCGGGCAGGGACACCGGATCGGTCGTGCCGGTGATCGAAAGCGGTACCCGCCAAGCGAGCCCCGCGGCGCTCACGCCGGGCAGCGCCCGCACCCGGTCGAGGATGCTCTGGTAGAGCTTCAACCCCTGCGTGTTGTCGGTGCTGCGTAGAGTGGGGATGTGCAAGGTCACCAGGGTCAACCGGTCGGGATCGAACCCGAGGTCCTGGCCGCGCACCTCCCGTTGAGTCCGCAGCAGGAGACCGGCGGCGAGCAGCAGCACCACCGAGAGGGCGACCTGGGCGATCACCAGAAGGCTCCGGAAGTCGAGGTTGCGGCTCGCGCGGTCGCCTTCCCCGCGGCTCTTCAAGGCGCCCACGAGATTGCGCCGGAGCGCCTGGACGAGCGGCGCGAGGCTCACCAGGAGCGCCGTGCCGAGGCAGAGCGCGGCGAAGAAGAGGGTCATCCGGCGCGGATCGGCGATCAGCGACGAGCCGGCGCTGAAGTCGCCCAGTCCCACCGGCACCGCCTGCAACAGATAGTGCTCGATCACCTGGGTGATGCCGCGCGCCAGAGCCAGGCCGAGTAGGCCGCCCGAGATCGACAGCAGCAGCGCCTCGGCGAGCAGCCGCCGGGCGATCCGCAGCCGGCCGGCGCCGAGAGCGGCGTGGATCGCCATCTCGCGCCGCTTTCCGACCGTGCGCGCGAGCACCAGGTTCGCGACGTTGGCGCAGGCGAGCAGTTGCAGCAGCCCGACCGCGATCAGCAGACCCTTGGCGGCCCTGACGGTCGGATCGGCCAGGAGGGAGGCATCCATTTCCGTGACCGGCGCCAAAGACATCAACCGCGGCTCGGCTTCGGCGTGGGCTTCGTCGAGCCCGCGCGCGAGCGCCGAGAGGGCGGCCCGGGCGGATTCGAGCGACACGCCCGGCCGCAGGCGGCCGAGAACCTGAAGGCGGCGGCTGGAGCGGTCGTCCAGGCCGCGCAGCAGACCTTCGGCGGTCGCGAGCGGAATGTAGATGCCGGTCGCCAGCCCGTCGCCTTGAAAGCCTTCCGCCGCGACGCCGACGATGCGGTAACGCTTCTGCCCTTCCAGCTCGACGGTTTGCCCCACCAGCGCGGGGTCGGAGCCGAAGTGGTTCTTCCAGAAGAAATGGTTGAGCACCAGCACGCGCTCGGCGCCCGCGCGGTCGTCGTTCGCGTCGAGCAGCCGGCCCAGGACGGCGGGCCGGCCGAACAGCGGGAAGTATTCGCCGCTCACCGCCGTGCCCCAGGCGTGCAGGGTCTGCTCCTTGGCGGCCAACGTCGAGCCGAAGATCTGATAGGCGGGCAGCTGCGCGAACGTCCGGGCGCCGCCGGACCGGAAGTCTTGCCAATCCAGATAGGAGCTGGCGCCGTCCGGCTCCTCGCGGGTGCCGGTGTGGACTTTCACCACCCGCCCCGGCTCGGGCGCTTCGATGGTCGGCGCGAGGAAGTAGCTCGCGTAACCGAAAAACGCCAGGTTGGCGCCGATCCCTACGGCCAGCGTGAGGATGACCGTCAGGGCAAAGCCCGGTTGCCGGATCAGCCCGCGCAGCGTCAGGCGAGCTTCGAGGAGCAATTGGTGCATGGCCGTCCTCCTGGGGCGAGTTCGCAGGAAAAGGATAGCCCGATTCAGGTCGAGATCGGGCCGGTCCCTAAGTAAACGAACGCGGCCCGTTCGCGCCCATCTCCCTCTCAACTCGGCTTGCGCTCCAATCGCGTCGGGGGCGCGCCGGGTCGCAGCAGGAGCAGCGCCTTGGGCGGCGCGTCCTCACCGTCGAGCTCGAAGCGGAAGCCGTAGCCGAAGGGAGCCCCTTCGATGCGGAATTCGGTGGACGAGGTCGGGTTGATCCGCAGGTTCGGCTGGAAGGGGGTGTCGGCGAACAGCAGCCCGTCGGCGATGCGGATCGTGATCTCCATCGGCGGTTCCTTCGCGAAATAGGAACCGGGATACCGGGCGAGTTGGGCCGCGCTCAGCTCGATCGCCGCGGCCGGCGGTTCGGTGGGGAAGGGAGGCCGGCGGATCGCGGCGACACACCCCTCGGTGTCGAGGCCTTGGAGGTTCCCTTGGTCGATGAACCGGTGTTCGAGATCCTCGATGCACTGAAGTCCTTCGAGGCCGTCCGAGCCGTGCGCGCCGTCCGGCACGATGAGGGTGCGGCTGTTCGACAGCGTCTTCGCCACCAGGAGGGTGTCTTTGGCGGGGGTGACCGGATCGCGCTCGCCCGTCACCAGGAGCGTCGGGATCGACGAGCGCAGCGGCTCCCAATAGTTCGGCGGCAGCGGCCCTTTCGGCCAGAGCGCGCAGGCCTCGCGTTGCTGGCGCACCCGGTAGTCGCCGAGGTAGGTGCCCTGGACGGCGGAGGCGACGTCCTCGTCGCGGATGCGCGCCACATCTTCCGGGCAAGTGACCGAGAGATACAGCCCGTCCGGCATGCCGCCGAGCGCGCCGCCGTAGACCGCGGCGTTCCTCGCCAGGACCGAATAATCGCCTTGGGCCGCCAGATGTACTCCAAGCGGAATCTCCTGCGCGCTCGCCGAGGAGTAGCTCATGTAGCGCAGCGTCTGCACCAGGGTCGCCCAGGAAAGCTCCCGCTCGACGTTCTTGCCGGTCTTCGGGTCCATCAGGGTCGCCCGCGCCGGGCCTGCTTTGGCGCTCGCCAGGACGGTCCGCAGATCGCCCGCGAGATCCGGGAACGCCGCCGCGCAGGTCGCCTCGGCGGCGCATTCGGCGAACAGGCCGTCGAGCGCATTCTGCGCGTCCCGCGCGAAATGGAGCGGCAGCTTGGTGTCGTACGCCACCACCCCTTCGAGGATCGCCGTTCGCACCCCTTCGGGATGGCGCCGCATGTAGGCTTGGCTCGCAAAGCTGCCGTAGGAACCGCCGACGAGATTGACCTTCGTATAGCCGAGGGCGGTAACCACTTCATGCACGTCGTCCACCATCACCGGCGTGGTGTAGGTCGAAAGATCGTTGTCGGCTTCGAGCTTGGCGCGGCAGGCCTTGACGCCTTCCAAGGGCAAGAACTCTTCGAGCATGCCAAGCTGACGGGAGCCGTCCTTCTGGTACGGGCAATCCAGCGGATTCGATCCTCCCGTGCCGCGGACGTCGACCAGCACGATGTCGTGGCGTTTGAGCAGCCCATCGCCAGCCAACCCGGAGGCGTATTCGGTCGCCGACTCTCCCGGCCCGCCCCCGAAATAGACCACCGGATCGGGAGCCGGATTCGGACCGGTCGCCGGCAGCACGACCACCTTGAGCCCGATCTTCCGTCCGCTCTTCGCTTCGCGATGCTCGAAGACCTCGTAGGTTCCGCAGCGAACCGGGACCGAAACCCCTTGGATCGTGCATTCCTTAAGCTCCAAGCGGGGCGAGCCGGCCGACGACGCCGGGGAGGCCGCGGAGGCCGTTCCCGAGCCCCCGCCGCTCGCACAACCGGCGAGGCCGATCGCGACGAACGCGCTCGCCAAAGAAATCCCGAGTCTCCATGGAGCCCTGCCGATTCGAACCGTCGAACTCTCCCGCGTGGTCTCGCGCATCGTTCCTCTCCTCTCAGCCGTTCCTCGTGGCCGTGAATCTTTTTCTCTTACGAGTCGGCCCGCGGAGTGTTTCGGCATTTCATCCCGGCGCGGGAGGCACCCGCCGCCGGGAGGATGTGCTCTTCCAGGTCTGATCGACTGGAAGCGACGGCCGAACCTACTGGATTCTGCGACCGCTTCCACTGCAAGCGATCGTCGCTTCCGGTAGAAACTGGGCCGTTTCCACTGGAACCGATCGTCGCTTGCACTGGAAACTGCGGCCGCTTCCACTGGAACCGATCGTCGCTTGCACTGGAAACTGCGGCGGCTTCCACTGGAACCGATCGTCGCTTCCACCGGAAACCGCGACCGCTTCCACTGGAACCGATCGTCGCTTGCACCGGAAACCGCGACCGCTTCCACTGGAACCGATCGTCGCTTGCACCGGAAACCGCGACCGTTTCCACCTCCTCCCCGAGCTCGGCAATTACCGGCGCTGGTTCGGCCGTAGCGGCAAGCAAATCAGATCGATCCGCTCCTCTCCCATTGGGCTTCGGCGAACACGTGCCGGGCATAACGGTAGTCCCGGATCATCTGGATGCGCTGGTTCCGAAAGCGGAGGAACCAGCAGTAGCTCGGGGGTTCGGTCGGGTCGTCGCGGACCAGGATCGCGGTTCGGCCGTCCACCACTCCGAGCTCGGCCCGGGTGGCGTGGAGCCGTGCGTAATTGTCGAAGTAGCTGCCCACGGCGGCGGCGCCGCTCTTTTCCGCCTTCTCGACCAGGTCGAGGCGAACGTCCTCGGCGAGCATCGCGCGCAGGGCCTCGAAATCGCGGGCGTTGAACAGCGTGACATAGCGCCGCAGTAACACCGTCTCTTCTTCTCCGAGGCTCGGAGCTCGTTGCGCGTCCGCCGAGCCGGCCAGCCTCAAGGCGGCGCGACCGCGGTGCAGCGCTCCTTTGATCGACGGCACGCTGGCGTCCAAGATCTCCGAGATCTCCTCCAGGCTGTAGGAGAGGACGTCCTTCAGAATGACGCAGCTGCGCTGGAGGGGAGTGAGCCGGATGTAGTACGAAAGCCCCCACTCGGCCAGCTCCGCCGCCTCAAGCGGCGACTCGTCGAGGGGTACGGGAAGCTCGCCTTCCAACGGTTCGCCGAAGCGCACGTCGTAGCGCCGCAGGTGGTCGAGCGCCTTGTTGTGGGCGACACGGAAGAGCCAGGCGCGCAGGTTTTCCACCTGGCCGAGCCGCGGAAGGCGGTAGTAGACCCTGGCCAACGCCTCCTGGACGATGTCTTCACCGTCCACCGCGGAGCCGAGCATGCGCGAGCAGTAGCGCAGCAGCTGGGGTCGCGTCTCGGCGACCATCTCGTCGAAGTCGGCTCGCGCCTGGGCCAGGGCCTCGAAGTCCATGGGTACCTCCTGCGGCATCCTCCAGCCCGCACCTCTAGTGACGATCGAGGGGGGCGAAAAGATCCGGTCTCCTCGCCGCATCTTTTCGCCGGGCTCGTCCGTCTTCCGGATGTACGGACTTCATCCTACCCGCCAAGGAGATTCCCATGACCGGAAGTGCACAGACGTTGGCCTCGCTGTTCGGCACCATCGATTTTCTCGTTCCCCTCGTCCTCGACGACCTCACCGAGGCCCAAGCTCGCGCCCGTTCCCGAGATCCGGAGGGACCGTCGATCTCCTGGTCGCTCGGCCATCTGCTGCACTTCCGACACAACGCGCTGGCGCTCCTGGGCGTGCCGGAGGACGATGCCTATGGCGAGCGGTTCGGCTCGGCCGGCGCGACCGACGGAGGGGACTATCCGTCGCTCGGGGAACTGCGAAGCGAGTGGGAGCGCGTCGCCGCCGCGCTGGGCGCTGGCCTCAAGAAGACCACGGAGGCGTTTCTCGACGTTCGAGCGGCGGGTCCGCACGATGAAAAAACAGTCCGGGACAAACTCGCGTTCCTCGCCTTCCACGAGGGCTATCACCTGGGCGTCGTCGGCGCTCTCCGCAAGTCCTTGGGGCTGCCCGGTCCTGCGGAAAGAGTGATGGCTCGGCAGGCCGAGATCAAATAAACCCGCGGGCGTCGAGGCGCCCGAGATCTCCTCCGATCAAAACAGCCGGAAGGCGAGCGTCGCCAGAAGCGTCGGAAGGAGCGCGGCGAGCAGCAGCTTGAGCGGCGAGATGCCGTCTCCGAAGAATCTACCCAGCAGCGCTTGGCCGGCGGGATTCGGAGCGTTGGCGATCACCGTCAATCCGCCGCCGGTCACCGCGCCTTGGACCACCGCGATCTGGAGCGCCTGCGGGAGGTTGGGAACGAGCGTCGCCAGGTAGGTGATCAGCGCGTTGTCGTTGAACCCGGTGAGGATCGCGGCGCCGAAGAATAGCGGCGTTTCGTTCAAGCTCGCGAGCACCGGGGCGATCCACCAGCCTTGCAAGCCGCCGTGGATTACCAGGCCGCCCAAGAAGAAGCCGACCATCAGCGGCCCGCGCAGCTCGATCTCGGATTGGTAGTGCGAGGTCGCGCGCACGAAGCCCAAGAAGAAAAGGAAGCCGCCGAGAAACAGCACGGGGGAATGGGCGTTCGCCACCGTCCAGGCCATGAATGCGAGATGGACCGCGGTGATCCATGCCGGTACCGGCAGGAGAGCGCCGTGGGACGGTTGGTCGCCGTCCGCGGCGCGCTCGTCCGACGGCTCGGGCATCTCCGGGTCGGCCACCGGCGGTCGCGCGGCGAGGGCGCGCAGCTCTTTCCTGAACATCAGCCCGTAGACGAGCGTCGCGCCGAACACGCCGAGCACCGCCCGCCCGCCGAGATGGGCGAGAAGGAACGGCGTGTCCCACCCCCAGGGGCGCGCGACCATGAGGATCGGCGGCGCGGCGAAATGGGTGAGCGTGCCGCCGATCGAGACGTTGACGAACAAAAGGCCCAGCGTCGCGTACTTGAGGCGCAAGCCGGGGGAGAGGTCGTAGAACTGGCGCGCGAGCAGGATGGCGCAGATGGTCATCGCCGCCGGCTCGGTGATCAGCGATCCGAGCAGCGGCCCGAGCGTGAGGATCGCGAACCACCAGGCGAGGGGAGTGCCTTTTCCGAGCGCCGCGACGCGCGAGAGCGCGCCTTGGGCCAGACCGATGATCGGTCGGGTCGAGGCAAGCGCCATGATCACCACCACGAACAGCGGCTCGGTGTAGTTGACCGTGTGGTTTAGATAGGTCGAGGCGACGCCCCAGCCGTCGTACAGAGCGAGTGCGGCGAACAGCACCACCGCCCAGAGCCCGAACACCACCTCGACCTCGCCGAAGAAATGCAGAACCTCCGCCGCGACGCTGGGGCCGGCCGGCCGCCGGTCGCCCTTCGCGCGTTCGTCGTGCCGGTGTTGGATGGCGTGGGCGAGCGCGGTGAAGCGAGCCGCCGCGAACGTGTGGAGGATCGCGAGAACGAAGATCAGCGTCGCAACGCCGTTCCACGGATCGGCATGGAGCCGATCGCCGAGTGTGGCGAGCAGACCGTCGGCCGAGGGCGGCGGATAGCGATCGAGCGGAGTCGGAAACGCATGTGCCGCGGTCGCCAGGCCGAAAATCATTCGGGCACCTTATCGGACTCCGGAACGAACCGGCAAAGCGCGGCGGGGAGACCGCGGCGGGCGCGGGCGGCAACCTACCGGCAGGACTCCGGCAGTTTTTGCGGGCGAAGACGATCGACGATGACGGCGCGCCCCGCATCCCGCCGACGGATTTGGCGTCGAAGTTGCAATTCGCTTGGCCTTGTTCGGGGGTTTCGCATACCATCCCCCGACTCGGAGCCAAACTTGAGGCGAAACCTTCCCGAATCCCGCCCTGGCGGTCGTCGTCTTCTTGGGCGGGCGGTCGAAACGAAGCCGCGCGCGGACTTCGACCCCATGCGCCCGCCGTTCATCCCCGGCGGAGGAAGGCCGTCCCAGAAAAGCACCCCCGCTTCGATAAAGCATTGGAATCTATGGCCTATAGGCCGAGTTCATCCGGTCCGCAGCGGGCTTGACAGGAACGGGGGGCCGAGTAGACTTCCCGCCCTGAGCTCGGAATGGAAAAAGCGCTCTCCTGCCGCAAGATCGCAGGAGGCCAGGCTGATGCAGCGTTCGCCGGAATGGTTGTTCTTTCCACCTGTCCAGAAGCTCGGGAACCAAACGGCAGTCTCACCCTTCTAACACGTCGGGGAAGCGGCTCTCATGCACAAGTGTTCGATCGCCATCGCAGTGACCCTCTTGATGCTCCCGGCCGTCGGCTGCAACAAGGTCAGGGCCCGGATTCAAATGAAGCAGGGCAACGAGTACTACGCGAACGAGGATTACAAGCGGGCGCTCACGGAGTTCCAGAAGGGCTTGGAGAGCGACCCGGAGGCGACGTTTGCCTGGCGCTCGGTCGGCCTGTCGGCGCTCGCCCAGTACAAGCCCGGCGATGAGAGCCCGGGCAATCAAGAGCTGGCGCGCGTGGCGACCGAGGCTTTCGAAAAGTACTTGGCCGATCCGGAAAACGGCGAAGACCAGAAGGTCAAGGACTACCTGCTGTCGATGTACCTGAACGGGAAGCAGTACGACAAGGCGCTCGCGTACGTCGATCAGGAGGCGCAGAAGGATCCGGCCAAGGCCGGCGACTTCATGCGCTCGAAGATCAACATCCTCAACCAGGCCGACCGGTATGAAGAGGCGGTCAAGCTGGGGATGGCGTTTGAAGGACCCGATGCCCCGGAGATCCTCTACACCTTGGGCGTGTCGGCGTGGGACAAGTCGTACAACGACCCGAAGTACAGCCTGGCGGATCGCGAGCACATCGTCGATTTAGGCCTCGGCGCGACGGACAAGGCGCTCAAGCTCAAGCCGGACTACTTCGAGGCGATGGCGTACTACAACCTTCTCTACCGTGAGAAGGCCAAGATGACCTCCGACCCGGCCGCGCGCCAGGCATGGCTGGACAAGGCGGAGGAATGGAAGCTGAAGGCGATCGAGCTGCGCAAGAAAGCAGCCGCCAACGAGCCGAAGAGTCCGGCGGAAGGGTAAGCCGATGTTCGAAGCCTCGCTCATCGATCTGGACAAGACGAGAATCTTCAGTAAGTACCGCTACCTGTTCGTACCGATAGCGATCGGCCTCCATGTCGTCGCGGCGGGGGGGTATCTGTTCGCCCACTATTGGAACATTGATCCGGTGCCCGAACCGCCGATCAACGTGGTGTTCCTGTCGGCGTCCGCGCCGCCGCCACCTCCGCCACCTCCGCCCCCTCCCCCTCCGCCGTCCGCGCCGAAACCGGTGGTGACGAAAGTCGAGCCGGTGGTGACGCCGACCGAGCCGGTGCAGCCGGTCGAGGTTCCGGAGGACATCCCGAAACCCACCGAAGAGCCATCGACCGCGCCGGGTGTGGAAGGCGGCGTCGAAGGCGGCATTCCGGGCGGTGTCGCCGGGGGTGTCGAGGGCGGTGTTCCGGGCGGCGTGTTGGGCAGCACCGGCGTGGCGCCGGTGGTCGATGACGCTCCGCTGCGGGTCGGCGGCGGCGTTTCGCGCCCCGAGTTCGTGACCCGGGTCAACCCGGTCTATACCGAGATCGCGCGCCGCGCCCGTTTGCAAGGCACGGTGATCGTCGAAGCGATCATCGACGAGCGGGGCAACGTCACCAACGTGCGGGTGCTCAAAGGCCTGCCGATGGGGCTCGACCGGGCCGCGGTCGACGCGGTCGAAAAATGGAAATTCCGGCCGGCGATGTTCCAGGGCCGCCCGGTCAAGGTCTACTACGTACTGACGGTCAACTTCCAAGTCCAGTAAGGTTCATTAGCTAAAGTCGAATCCGAGAAAAGGAGAACAAAGAATGGATCTTTCCCCAGCTGGTCTTTGGCAATCGATGGGCTTCATCGCCCGGGCCGTCGCCGTCATCCTGCTCATCATGTCGATCTGGTCGCTGTACATCTCGGTCGAGCGCCTGCTCCTCTACAACAAGGCCCGCAAGCAGTCCCTGGCGTTTGCGCGGCTCGCGACCGATCACATGAAGCATGATCGCGCCCAGGCGGCGATCGACGCGGCGTCGAAGTTCCCGCAGAGCCACCTCGCGCGAGTCGTCTCCGCCGGTCTCCAGTCCTACCAGTTCGAAAGCGAAACCAGTCCGCTTTCCGACCCGGAAGTCGTCGAAGCCGCCGCCCGCGCCGTCGATCGCTCGGCTCTGCTCACCACGGCGGATTTCAAGCGCGGCATCGGCACCCTCGCGACGATCGCGACGACCGCGCCGTTCATCGGCCTGTTCGGCACCGTCATCGGCATCATCAACGCGTTCCAGGGCATGGCCGCCACCGGTTCGGGCGGCATCGGCGCGGTATCGGCCGGTATCTCCGAAGCGCTGGTCACCACCGCGTTCGGCCTGTTCGTCGCGATTCCGGCCGCCTGGATGTTCAACTACTTCACCGGCCGCATCGAGCGCCTGCAGGTGGAGATGTCGAACTCCTCCTCGGAGCTGGTCGACTTCTTCATGAAGCGACAGAGGACTCGAAATGCACAAGTTCGCTAGCCGACAGCATCCGATCGCCGACGTGGGCGTCCGGGGTGACATCAACGTCACCCCGCTGGTTGATGTCTGCCTGGTGCTGTTGATCATCTTCATGGTGGTCACGCCGCTGCTCCAGAAAGGCGTCGACGTCCAGCTGCCGGAGACCGCCTCTCCCGCGAAGATGCCGGAGAACGAGAAGCAGCTGAACGTTGCTCTCAAGCTCGACGGCAATGTCTTCATTCAGGAGAAGTGGATTCCCGAGGCCCAGCTCGTGAACATGTTCGCGGACATCTACGGCCGCAACAACGATCGCGAAGTGGTGGTCAAGGCGGACCGGCGCTTGAAGTACAAGGACGTGCGGAAGCTGATGCAGACGATCAACGAAGCCGGGTTCACCCGTGTCGGGTTGATCACCGAACGCAAGGCGCTCGCGGGCGCCTAAAGAAAAATAGAATCGGTCCCTCACCGGACCCGAAGAGACGAGGTACTTGCGATGGCTATGGGCCCCTCCTCCGGTAGTGGACCCCGGAGCGACATCAACATCACCCCGTTGGTCGACGTAGTCCTGGTGCTGCTGATCATCTTCATGGTGATCACGCCGCTGATCCAGATGGGCTACCCGGTGCAGGTGCCGCCGAAGGTTGAATCGGCGCAGCCGCCACCGTCCTCCGACCAGCTGATCGTGCGCATGGACGACAAGGGCACCACCTTCATCAACAAGGTGGCGGTGCCGTTTGCTGAGTTTCCGGGCAAGCTCAAGGAAGCTTTGACCGGCCGGTCCTCGAAGGTGATCTTCTTCGCGGCGGACGGCGATCTCGAATACGGCCGGGTCGCGGATTTC
>Ga0134122_10001227_pt1 | contig 18393 bp, 10 predicted proteins | sample KB302_FD_96461 | JGI IMG/M metagenome (GOLD analysis project Ga0134122, IMG submission 96461) | Terrestrial soil microbial communities without Nitrogen fertilizer from Kellogg Biological Station, Michigan, USA - KB3-0-2 | ecosystem: Environmental > Terrestrial > Soil > Unclassified ... | reverse complement strand
GCCACCGGCTTCGCCGATCCCGACCGCGCGCGGCAGAACCTTCGCCTGGTGCTGGAGGGGCGGCCGCTCCTGCCGTACCCCGCGCGGGCGAGCGCGGCCCTGGCCCGGATGCTGCCGGTGCTGCTCGACGCGCTCTGGCAGAGTCCGGATCCGGACGAGGCCCTCAACCAGTTCGAGCGCTTCGTGTCCGCGGCGGGGCCGCGCACCGCCTGGCTGGAGCTTCTCGCCGCCCAGCCTCCGCTGCTCGCCAACCTCGTCCGGCTCTGCGCGCGGGGTGAGCTGGTCACCCAGATGCTCCTCACCCAGCCCGAGCTGCTCGGGAGCCTCGCCGACCCCGCCACCTTCGCCTCGCACAAGAGCGGGCGGGAGTTCCGGGTCGCGCTGGCTCCGGTGCTCGCGCCCGCGACGGCGCCCGAGCAAAAGGATCTCCTGCGCCGCCTCAAGGGGGCGGAGGAGCTGCGGGCGACCTGGCGCACACTGCTCGGCGTGACCGACGCCGAGCGGTTCTCGACCGAGCTCACCGCGCTCGCTCAGGCCGCGCTGGCCACCGCGTGGATCATGGCGGTGATGGGCCAGGCGGCGCGTCATGGGATTCCCCGGGACGCCGCCGGCCGCTTCATCGACGCGGTGATCGTGGGGGTGGGAAAGCTCGGAGGCCGGGAGCTTACCACCGGATCCGACCTCGATCTCTTCGTGATCTTCGACCGGGACGGGCTGACGGACGGGGAAACGCCCGTCGAGGCGGCGGTCTTCTACCACCAGGCGGTGGAGGCGCTGCAGTCCATCCTGGGCGACATCACCTCCGCGGGGGTGGTCTACCCGGTGGACCTCCGGCTCCGGCCCGGCTCCAAGGGCAGCACCTTCGCGGCCAGCGTCGACTCCATGGCGCAGTACTATCGCGAGTGGGCCGACCCCTGGGAGCGACAGACGCTCACGCGGGCCCGGCTGGTCGCGGGGGACCCGGGCGTGGGCCGCCGGGTGCGCCGCCTCGTCACCGAGCTGCTCTACGGGCCGACGGCGGAGCCCGCCGATCTCAAGGAGATGCGCATGCTGCGCGAGCGGATGGAAAAGGAGCTGGGCAGGGAGAACCCCGGCCTCTACCACGTGAAGTTCGGCCGCGGGGGACTGGTGGACGTGGAGTTCATCACCCAGGCCATCCAGCTCGTCCATGGGCGCCGCCATCCGGGCATCCGCCGGCCCAACACGCTGCAGGCCGTCCGCGCCATCGGCGCCGCCGGGCTCCTGCCCGCCGAGGACGCGGCCGCCCTGGCGGAGCAGTACCGCTTCCTGCGCCGCGTGTCGGCGAGCCTGCGGCTCTTCGGCGTGCGCCCGTCGGACACGCTGGAGCTGGCGGGCCCGTTTCCCTCGCGGGTGGCGAGGAGCCTCGACTATCCCGCGCGGAAGGACTTCCTCGAGGATTACCGGAAGCGCACCGCCTGGGTGCGCGCGCTGTGGAACCGCGTGGTGCCGGCATGAGCCCGCGCCTCTTCATCCTCGACGGGCCCGGCTTCCTCTTCCGCGCCTATCACGCGCTGCCGTACCTTTCCACGTCGCGCGGCATGCCGGTGAACGCGGTGCTCGGCATGTCCACCATGCTCTGGAAGCTGCTGCGCGAGGAGCAGCCGGACTACTTCGCGGTGGCGTGGGACCCGCCCGGCCCGACCTTTCGAGACGAGAAATTCGCCGCCTACAAGGAGACACGCGCGGCCACGCCGGATGACCTGCGGCGTCAGATCCCGGTGGTGATGCAGGTGTTCGAGGCTCTCAGGCTGCCCCTGCTCGAGGTGGCCGGCTTCGAGGCCGACGACGTGCTGGGCACCGTGGTGGATCGGGCCCGCAGCCAGGACCTCGACGTGGTGCTCGTCACCAGCGACAAGGACATGCTCCAGCTCGTCGGGCCGCGCGTGCGCGTGCTCGCGCCGGGCGCGCGCGCGGGCGAGCAGGTCCTCTACGACCCGGACAAGGTGCGCGAGAAGTGGGGCGTGGGGCCGGAGCAGATTCCCGATCTCCTCGCGCTCATGGGCGACTCCATCGACAATATTCCCGGCGTGCCCGGGGTGGGCCACAAGACCGCGGTCAAGCTCATCGGCCAGTTCGGCTCGGTGGACGGGCTCTACGAGCATCTCACCCTCGTGCCCGGCAAGCTGCGCGAGACGCTGGCCGCCAACCGCAAGCAAGCGCTGCTCTCGCGCGAGCTCGCCACCGTGAGCACCCGGGTGCCCATTCCGGAGGACCTCGAGGCCCTGCGGCGTCAGGAGCCGGACTGGGAGCGGCTGCGCGCGCTGTGGACCGAGCTCGAGCTGCGCACGCTGCTGCGCCAGCTTCCGGAGCAGCCCGGCGCGCCGGTGGCGGTGCCGGACGAGGCGCCCACCGAGAGCGCCGAGGCGCTCGCCGCCTTCCTCGCCAGGGTCCCCGCGGGCGAGCCGCTCGCGGTGGACTGGGCGGGCGAGGGCGGGCCGCCGGGTCCCCGGGTCGCGCGCGTGGGCCTGCATCACCCAGCCGCGGGCGACGTGCTCGTGGCCGGGGAGACCCTGGGGACGCTGGACGGCCGCACTTTGATCGGGCACGACGTGAAGGCGCTGCTCGAGTGGTGGCTCGCACGCGGGGAGCCCGCGCCGCCGGTGGAGGACACCGCGGTGGCCGCGTATCTCCTCAACTCGGCGCGGAGCAACTACAAGCTCGAGGAGGTATGCGCCGAGCACCTCGGCGAGGGGCCGGGGCTGGCGCGCCCCGGCGAGCGGGCGCGCTGGGTGTGGCAGCTCTGGGAGCAGGAAGCGCGCGAGCTGCGCGAGGCGACGCTGCGCTCGCTCTACGATGACATCGAGCGCCCGCTCATCCCGGTGCTGGCCGGCATGGAGCGCCATGGCGTCACCGTGGATCCGGCGCGGCTCGCCGAGTTCTCCAAGGAGCTGGACCGGAGCCTGGGCAACCTGACCGGCGAGATCTACACGCTCGCGGGCGAGGAGTTCAACCTGGGCTCGCCCAAGCAGCTCGCCACCATCCTGTTCGAGAAGCTCGGTCTGCCGCCGGTGCGGAAGACCAAGACCGGCTACTCCACCGACGCCGACGTGCTCGAGCAGCTCGCGCTGGGCCACGCGCTGCCGGCCAAGATCATCGAGCACCGCACGCTCGCCAAGCTCAAGTCCACCTACGCGGACGCGCTGCCCCTCATGATCAACGCCGAGACCGGGCGCATCCACACGTCGCTGAATCAGCTCGTGGCGGCGACGGGGCGGCTCTCCTGTCTTCCCGCGGGCACGCTGGTCAATACGCGCAGGGGACTGATCGGAATCGAGACGGTGCGACCCGGTGAGCACATCCATACCTCACGCGGCATGCAGATCGTGGAGGCCTCGGAGTGCACGGGAGTGAAGCCGGTGGTCGCCCTCCGCCTGTCCAACGGGACGGTCTTTCGATGCAGCCCGGAACACCGGCTCCGGAGCAAGGGGGTCTGGAGGACCGCCGAGGAGATCCGGGCCGGAGACCCGCTCTACATGACGTTCCGTGAAGGCATGTTCGGCGATCGGCTCCGGCTCGACGTGGCGCCGACCGCCGACTATGAGACGCGGAGATCTCCTCGGCTTCCGGCGGAATGGTCGGTGGAGCTGGCCGAGCTGGTCGGCTATGCGATGGCGGACGGCCACATCGCCCGGAGCAACTACAACGGCAAGCCCGCGAAGCTCGTTCTAGCATTCGGCTGGGATGAGGATGCGCTCGAGCAGCGGATGGCCCGCCACATCGTCAGGCTGTTCGGCAAGGAGCCTACCTTCCGGATCACTCGCAGCTGCCCTACCGTCGATGTCTCGGGGGTGAATATCGGTGGCTTCATCGAACAGATCGGGGCGGGAGGACTGTCGGGTGCGGTGAGGGTGCCGCCGTCGTTGTTCCAGGCTCCCAAGGGCGTGGTCGCGGCATTTCTCCGGGGCTACTTCGAGGGAGACGGGAGCGCCGATCCGCTGAGTGTACGATCCGTCTCGCGGGGGATGCTGGAGGATGTCCACTTCCTTCTTACCCTGTTCGGTATCCCGAGCGGCATCGTCGAGGGCAGCGTCGATCCCCGAGGATACGCTCCACGCCATACGCTCTACGTTCTGGGAGATCGGTCGAAGCGGAACTTCCTCCGGAACATCGGCTTCTTGACGCCGAGAAAAGTCGAGCGGCTGTCTGCGTCCGTGAATCGGCCGAAGGAGAGAAGTACGAGTGAGCTCCTGACGCTGCGACGCCCTGGCGACGTTCTGGAGATCAAGCCGGTCCTCTACGAAGCGGCACGGTCCACGGAGGGGCACGTGTCGCAAGCGCTTTACGTGTTTGCCCACAAGTTCGCGCGCGGGCGCACGACGATCACGCTTGGCCGCGCCGAGCAGATCAGACGAGCAATCCGGCTACGAGTATCGACTCCACCGGCCTATCTCGCCGAGATCGTCGGCGGTCAGTACTTCGAGGTTCACGTCGAGCGTGTCGAGTTCGAGGCTCCGGTCCCGATGTACGACATCGCCGTCTCACGCGAGCAATACATGGCGCACGGAATTGTCGTGCACAATTCCGCCCTGCCCAATCTTCAGAACATACCCGTGCGCACCGAGCTGGGCCGGCGCATCCGCGCCGCCTTCGTGCCCGCGCCGGGCTGGCGCTTCGTGGCCGCCGACTATTCGCAGATCGAGCTGCGCCTGCTCGCGCACGTCTCCGGCGAGGAGAGCCTGGTGGAGGCCTTCCGGAACGGGGAGGACATTCACCGGCGCACCGCTTCCGAGGTCTTCGGGGTGCCGCTGGCGGAAGTGACGCCGGCCCAGCGCGACGCGGCCAAGACCACCAACTTCTCCGTGATCTACGGCGTCACCGCCTTCGGGCTCGCGCGCGGCCTGGGAATCTCCTCTCGCGAGGCGCAGGAATTCCTCGACCGCTTCTTCACGCGGCACCCCAGGGTGCGGGCGTATCTCGACGCCACCGTCAAGGAAGGGCGCAGCAAGGGCTTCGTGCAGACGCTCTTCGGCCGGCGCCGCTATCTTCCGGAGCTGCGGAGCGGCAACCCCAATCTCCGCGGCTTCGCGGAGCGGATGGCGACGAACGCGCCCATCCAGGGCACCGCCGCCGACCTCATCAAGCTCGCCATGATCCGGATGGCGCGGGCGCTGGACGACGAGCGGCTGGAGAGCCGCATGCTCCTCCAGGTGCACGACGAGTTGCTCTTCGAGGCGCCGCCGGGCGAGGAGAAGCGGCTCGAGGCGCTCGCCGCCGAGATCATGGAAGGCGCCATGACGCTGGACGTTCCCCTCAAGGTGGACGTCAAGGCGGGGGCGGACTGGGCGGAGGTGTGAGCGCGCCCCGGACCTTCCTCCTCGCCGGCCTCACCGGCGGCATCGCCACCGGCAAGAGCACGGTGAGCGCGATGTTCACCCACCTGGGAGCCCGCGTCACCGACGCCGATCAGCTCGCGCGCGACGTGGTGGCGCCGGGCCAGCCCGCGCATGGCGCCATCGTGGCGGAGTTCGGCCCCGAGGTGCTGCAGCCCGACGGCTACCTCGACCGGAAGCGGCTCGGCGCGGTGGTCTTCGCGGACGCCGAGAAGCGCAAGCGGCTGGAGGCGATCACCCATCCGGCCATCCGGACCCGCTGGGATCGCATCCTCTCCGTCTACGACGAGGAGGAGTTCGCGGGCCTCGTATTCTGGGACGCGGCGCTGCTCTACGAGACCGGCGGCGCGCGCCTGATGGACAAGATGGTGGTCGTCTTCGCCGAGCCCGAGGTGCAGCTGGCCCGGCTCCTCGCCCGGGACACGTGCACCGAAGCGGAGGCGCGCGCGCGCATCGCGAGCCAGATGCCGGTGGTGGACAAGGCGCGGCAGGCCGACTACGTGATCGACAACTCGGGCCCGCGTGGCGAGACGGAGCGCCAGGTGCGGGAGGTGTATCGCGCGCTCCTCGGCGACCTCGCCGCCCGCGTCGGCGCCCCCCGATGAGACCCGCGCGCTCATGAGCCCGCGTCGGAACGCGCGCGCGGGCACTCGCCCTGCCGGCCATCGCGGAGCGAGCGGCCCCACCTCGGGCAAGCGGCGCGCCCTCGGCCAGCATTTCCTCCGCGACGAGGCGGCGGCGGCGCGCATCGTGGCGCTGGTGTCGCCCACCGCGCGCGATCTGGTGGTCGAGATCGGGCCCGGCGAGGGCGCGCTCACCCTGCATCTCGCGCGCACGGCGGGGCGGCTGGTGGCGGTGGAGGTGGACGCGGAGCTGGCGGCGCGGCTCACCGCCCGCTTCGCCGGCGCCGGCGCGGAGATCCTGCGCGCCGACGCGCTGGCGTTCGACTGGGCGGGGTTGCCCTCGCGGCGTCCGGATCCGGAGGGGCGCATCCTCATCGTGGGCAATCTGCCGTATAGCGTGGGCAAGCCCATCTTGATGGCGCTGGCCGGCGCCGCCCCCACGCTGGCCGCCGCCGCCCCCACCGAGCTCGCGCTCATGCTGCAGAAGGAAGTCGCGGAGCGCGTGGCCGCGGAGCCGGGGGGACGGACCTATGGCAGCCTCTCGGTGCTGAGCCAGCTCGTCTTCGAGGTGCGGCTGGCCTTCACCGTGCCCCCGGGCGCCTTCCGCCCCCCGCCCCTGGTGGACTCGGCGGTGCTGCATCTCCGCGCGCGCACGGCGCCGCCGGTGCCGGTGGCCGACGCGCGCCGGCTGCGCGCGGTGGTGCGCGCGGCCTTCGCGCAGCGCCGGAAGAGCCTCGCCAACGCGCTCGCGGGCGGCCTCGTACTCCCGGCCGAGCGGGCGCGCGTGGTGCTCGCCGATCTCGGCATCGATCCCACTCGCCGCGCGGAGACCCTCTCGCTCGCGGAGTTCGCGCGCCTGGCCGCCGCCCTGGAGACCGCATGAACGACCTCGACCTCGACGGCTCCCTTCCCGACACCTCGTCCACCGCGCGGGTCCGCGGGCTCGGGGCCCGTGCCGAGGTCTGGCGCGATCCGCAGGGCATTCCGCACGTGCGCGCGGCCTCGGAAGCCGATGCGTTCTTTGCCCAGGGATGGGTGCATGCGCAGGATCGGCTCTGGCAGATGGAGTACGACCGGCGCCGCGCGTACGGCCGCTGGGCCGAGCTGGCCGGTCCCGCCGGGCTCGCCCAGGACGTCCAGATGCGGCGCTTTCGCCTGGAGGCCAGCGCGCGCGCCGACTATTCCGCCGCGAGCGCGGACACGCGCGCCATGCTCGACGCGTACGCGGCGGGCGTCAACGCGCTCATGGCGAGCGCGCGGGCGCTGCCGGTGGAGTTCGGCCTGGTCGGCGCGCGGCCCGAGCCCTGGCAGCCGTGGGACAGCTCGGCCGTCTTCAAGGTGCGCCATATCCTGATGGGCATCTGGCAGGTGAAGGCGTGGCGCGCGCGGCTGGTCCGCCATCTGGGCGCCGCGCGCGCCGCCGCCCTCTGCCCCGGCACGCAGGACAATCCGCTGCTGATCATCCCACCCGGCGTCGAGTACACGGGGCCGGGTGATCATGCCGCCCGGGCGGGGCTCGCGGAGCTGAGCGCCGGCGAGGCCGCGCTGCCGGCCCTGCCCGAATGGGAAGTGGGCAGCAATAACTGGGCGGTGTCGGGACGGCGCACCGCGTCCGGCAAGCCGCTGGTCGCGGGCGATCCGCATCGGCCGCTCGACGTGCCGTCCGTCTATTACCAGAATCACCTCACCTGTCCCCAGTGGGACGCCATCGGGCTCTCCTTCGCCGGGGTGCCGGGCCTGCCGCACTTCGGCCACAATGCGCATGTCGCCTGGTGCGTCACTCATGCCCAGGCCGACTACCAGGACCTCTACGTCGAGCGCTTCGATCCCGCCGACCCGGGCCGCTACGCGTTCGAGGGCGGCTGGCGCCCGGCGGAGGTGACCCGCGAGACGGTCACCGTGCGCGGCGCGGCGGCGGTGGCGATCGAGATCACGGTGACGCATCACGGGCCCATCGTGCTGGGCGAGCCGCGCCGCGGCGCCGGCATCGCGTTCCGCTACACCGCCACCGCCCGCCCCAACCGGACGTTCGAGGCCCTCTTGCCCATGCTGCGGTCCCGCACCGCGGACGAGTTCGAGGAGGCGCAGCGCCCCTGGGTGGATCCCGCCAACAATCTCGTCTACGCCGACGTCCACGGCGCCATCGGGTACCGAACGCGGGGGGAGATACCCGTGCGCGCCCGCGCGAACGCGTGGCTGCCGGTGCCGGGCTGGGACGGCGCGCATGAATGGCAGGGGGCGGTGCCCTTCGAGCACATGCCCGCGCTGCGCGATCCCGAGGCGGGCTTCATCGCCACCGCCAATAGCCGCATCGAGGGCCACGAGTACCCGCACTATCTGAGCCTCGACTGGACTCCCGATTTCCGCACCCGCCGCGTGGTCGATCGGCTCCGGCCCCTCACGCGAGCCACCGTGGCCGACATGGCGGCCATCCACGCGGATCGCGTGTCCATTCCGGCGCGAGAGCTGGTCGAGATTGTCACCGCCCAGCTGCCGGCGATACGGGCGGCGCTGCCGGCGCTGACGAGCGACGCCGTGCTGCGTGACGCGCTGGACCGGTTCCTCGCCTGGGACGGCGTCATGGAGGGGACGGCGGTCCCGCCCACCATCTACAGCGCGTTCCGCGAGCGGCTGCTGCGCGACCTCATGGAGCCCATCCTGGGCCCGCTGTCCGCCGAGGCCTTCGCCGGCACGCCCCGCGGCGCCGTGGGCCACATGGCGCGGCTGCGCGCGCTGCTCACTTCCATGATCCGCCGCGACGATCGCGCCTTGCTGCCCGCAGGCGGGGCCTGGCCCGCCGCCCTGGCGCGCGCTTTCGCGGGCGCGATGGGCGATCTGCGGGCCCAGCTTGGCGACGACGTGGCGTCGTGGCGCTGGGGGCGCGTCCACACCACGCGGCCCGAGCATCCGCTCTCCCCCGCCTTTCCCGCCGCCGCGGCGCGGCTCGACCCGCCCGCCGTCGCGGTGGGCGGCGACGGCGACACCGTGCAGGCCGCGTCCTTCATCGCCTCGGCCGGCTACGGGCTCACCTCGACCTCGGTGGCGCGCTACGTCTTCGACCTCGGGGACTGGGAGCGGAGCGCCTGGATCGTGCCGCTCGGCGCCTCCGGCCATCCCGGAAGCCCGCACTATGCCGATCAGGCGGAGGCCTGGGCGGAGTGCCGCCTGCTGCCGATGCGTTACGGCTGGGCCGGCATCGCGCGCGACGCGGAGTCGCGGCAGACCCTCGAGCCCGCCGGCTGACGCCGGGTCAGGCCAGCGGCAGGGTGAAGCTGAAGCTGCTGCCCTTGCCTTCCTCGCTCTCCACCCAGATGCGTCCGCCGTGCGCCTCGATCACGCTCCGGGTGATGGCCAGCCCGAGCCCGGTGCCCTCGATGTCGCGGGTGGCCTTGCTCTTCACCCGGTAGAACTTGTCGAAGACATAGGGAAGGTCGGCGGCGGGAATGCCGATGCCGGTGTCCGTCACGCACACGGTGACCAGGGCGGCGGCGCTCGCCGGCTCGCCGCCCGGTGTCACGGTCACCCCTATCCGGGCGCGCCCGCCGGCCGGCGTGTACTTCACGGCATTGCCCGCGAGATTCATCAGCGCCTGCGTGATGCGGCCCGGCGTGACCAGGACGGGGACGCGCTCCGGCGTCTCCACCGCGAGCGCGATATTCTTGGCCTCCGCCTGCACCTGCAGGGCGGTGGCCACATCGTGGACGAGCGGGACGAGGTCCATCGGCTCGCGCGGGGCCTCCAGCCCGGACTCGATCTTGCCGATCTCGAGGAGATCGATGATGAGAGTGTTCATGGACCGGGCCACCCGGAGAATGCTCTCGCACCGCGCCGCGTACCGGGGGTCCGCCGGCCCCGACCGCAGCATCATCTCCGCGGTGAGGACGATGGCGCCGAGGGGATTCTTGAGGTCGTGCGATACCGTGTTCACGAAGGTGTTCTTCATCTGCTCCAGATCCTTGAGGAGCGTGATGTCGCGGAGGATGGCGGCCACGCCCACCGTCTCGCCATAGGCGGTGCGCACCGGGACCACGCTGGCCTGCGCGGTGCGGCCGTCGGGCAGCCGGATCTCGGCGGTGGCGGGCTCGCCCGCCTCGAGGAGCGGGCGCAGCGGCCCCTCCGCGAGCAGCGCGGGCAGGGGCGCTCCGCCGAGCGCCTCCGGCTCCAGCCCCAGCATGGGGCGGACGGCCGGGTTCGCGAGCAGCACGATCCCGTCGGGATTCACCATCACCACCGCGTCCTGGGTGCTGCCCAGCACCGCGGCGAGCGTGCTGCGCTCGTCGGACAGCGACTGGTAGACGCGCGAGGTCTCGAATCCCGCGCCCAGCCCGGCCGCCACCAGCGACGCGACCTGGACGTCGTCCGGGTCATAGGCGCCCGCGGCGCGCGCCGCGAAGACGAGGGCGCCCAGCACCTCGGGGCCGCGCCGGACGGGCGCGATGAGGGTCGCGCGAAGCCCCAGCGCCGCCCAGCGCCCTTCCAGATCAGGCATCGAGGCCGGCTCCGCGGTGAGATCGTCCACGAGCACCACGCGACCGCTGACCATGGCCCGGGAGGGCCGCCCGGCGTGTGCCTCCTCGGAGTCGCCCGCGAGGGGATGCACGAGATACGCCTCACTCTCCGCCTCTCGCAGGCACACCGCCAGATAGTCGAAGGCGATCACCGTCTCCGCCTGATCGGCGAGGGTCTGGAACACGTGAGTGGGAATGGGCGAGCCGGCCAGCGCGATGAGGAGCTCGGACACGCGCCCGAGCCGCTCGGCGAGACTCACGTGGCCTGCCGCCCGTTGTCGCAGTGGGCGGTCACCAGGCCCGCCAGCGTGGCGCCGCCGGGAATGGTGTCGACGGGCCCCACCACGGTGCGATAGCGGATCACGCCCGCCTTGTCCACGACGTAGAGCCCTTGCTCCACCGCGGTCATGGCGTGGTGATGAAGGCGACGCACGAAGTTCCGGTTCACCACGTCCAGCCATGCGCCGCGTATCTGGGGGCCGCCGTCCCCGGTGGTGAAGGCCCGGGCGAAGCTCACCAGCCCGGTCCGCGTCGCTACCAGCGCGCCCCGATCTCCCAGGCCATAGACGGCGTAGAGGCGCTTGTCGGGATCGCACACCACGGGGTAGGGAACCGGCGCGGGCCGGAAGAAGCTTCGCGCCGCCTCCAGGAGATTGGGCGCGACCTGGATGACCTCGGCCTCGGCGGCGAGGAGTCCCTGGTAGCCCTCGATGATCCCCTGCATGTAGCCGCGGCAGAACGGGCAGGTGAAGCCGCGTGAGAACCACACGATGACGTTCTGGTGCCCGCGATAGCGTTCGAGTCCGACAGTGGCGCCTTGCACCGACGGGAGGGAAAAGAGCGGCGCCGGCTGGCCGACCGCGGCCGGCTGTGCGTCGAGGGCCATCGTCTCATCTAGGACTTTGCGGCGGGACTTGTCAACGGCGTCGGGGCCGCCCCGGGCGCGCTCCGTCCCGCTCCGGTGACGAGGCGGAGGAATCCGGGCGACAGGCGCGGGTCGAGGGTGTCGCGGATGCCGTCGCCGAGGAGGTTGAAGGCGAGCACGGTGACCGTGATCGCCAGCCCCGGGAAGAAGGCGAGCCACCACGGCGGGACGAGGGCGGTGATGGAATCCGCCAGCATATTGCCCCAGGTGGGCGTGGGCGGCGGCACGCCCACCCCGAGGAAGCCCAGCGCGGCCTCGATGACGATGGCCACGCCCAGGTGGGTGGTGGCCAGCACGAGATACGGGGCCACGCACTGGGGTAGCACGTGAATGGCCATCACCCGCAGCGCGGAGCCGCCGTTGGCGCGCCCCGCCTCCACGAATGGCATCTCGCGCACGGAAAGCGCCACCGAGCGAATGACGCGGCCGCCGAAGGGGATGCGCGTGATGGCGATGGCGACGATGACGGCCTGAAGCCCGGTCCCGATGGCCATGGAGATGGCCATGGCAAGGATCAGGTCCGGGAAGGATTGAAGGACTTCCATGATGCGCTGGCTCACGAGATCGAAGCGGCCCCGCAGGTAGCCACATGCCACGCCCCAGAGCGAGCCGACCGTGGTCCCGAGCAGCACCGCGGAGAACGCGACGAAGAGCGACGTCCGCGCTCCATAGATCACCCGGCTGAGGGTGTCGCGGCCGACCTGATCGGTGCCGAGGAGGCTCTGGGCATCGGGCGGCTTGTTCATGCGCCGGAAGTCCGCCTTGAGCGGATCGCGGGGGGCCAGAACGGGCGCGGCCAGGGCCACGACGATGATGAGGAGTCCCACCATCCCCCCGATGGCGGACAGCGTATTGCGCCGGGTGAACCGGCCCAGCTCCCGCAGGATCGCGCGCATCAGCCGTATCGTATGCGCGGGTCGAGCCACGCGTAGCTGAGGTCCACGAGGACGTTGACCGCCACGAAGATCACCGCGTAGAGCAGCACGAGGTTCTGCACGACGATGATGTCGCGCTCGATCACCGCGACGACGAGCGCGCGCCCCAGCCCGGGCACGCCGAAGGCCTGCTCCACCGCCACCGAGCCGCCCAGCACGAAGCCCAGCAGCACTCCCGAGATGGTGACCACGGGGAGCAGCGCGTTGGGGAGCGCGTGGCGGAGGACCACGAGACGCTCCCGCAGCCCCTTGGCGCGCGCGGTGCGCACGAAGTCCTCCCCGATGACCTCGAGGAGGCAGGAGCGCGACATGCGCGCGATATAGGCGCCCTGCGCGAGGCCGAGCACCATGGCAGGGCCGATCACGATCTGCAGGTTCTGCCAGGGATCCTGCCAGAAGTGGACGACCAGGATGGGCGCCTTGTAGCCGAACCAGAAGAGCAGCGCGAGGACGACGAGCATGCCGAGCCAGAACCCCGGGATGGCTATGAAGAGGACCGACAGCGCGCGCGCCAGGCTGTCGGGCAGGCTATTGGGCTTGAACGCGCTGAGGATCCCGACCGGGAGGCCGACCAGCCAGGAGATGATGAAGGACAGCAGCGCGATCTCGGCACTGAGCGGCCCGCGGTGGAGGATGAGGTCGGCCACGGTGTCGCCGCGGAAGAAGGACTTGCCGAGCCGGCCCGCTCCGATATCGACGAGCCATCGGCCGTACTGGACCGGCAGGGGCGCGCTCAGCCCGAGATCGGCCATGATGCGCACGCGATCCTCTGGCTTCATCTGCGCATGGCCTTCGACACCGAGGATGGCCACCAGCGGGTCCCCTGGGATGACCCGGAGGACCACGAAGATGATGACGGAGACCCCGATGAAGGTCCCCAGGGCGAAGAGCGCCCGCCGGGCGAGGTATTTCTGCATGGGTCTGGGCCGTCGCTCTCGGCGCGCTCGTCCGGCGGGCGGTGACCCCCTCGGTTAGCCCTGAGCCATCCAGACGTTGTCCCAGCGGACCACGTCGTAGATCCCGAAGAACGTGGACGGGTTCTGTCCGCGCACCCGATTGTAATAGGCGTCGTAGATCTGCTCGTACGCCACCGGGATCAACGGCGGGTCGTCCTCGAGAATCTCTTCCGCCTTGCGTACCAAGGTCTTGCGCCGGTTGTCGTCGAGCTCGCGATCCACCTGGGCCGCCAGATCGTGGAAGGCCGGGTTCGTCCACCGTGAGTAGTTCTGCGGGCCGCCCTTGCCATACCAGGCGCTGAAGATGTCGGACGGGTCCATCAGGGTAGACACGATGGCGCTGATGGCGAGGTCGAAGTTGCCCGCCTGGGCCTCGTCGAACCACACCGAGGTCTGCACCACGCGGAGATTGGACTCGATGTTGAGGTGCTCCTTGAGCATGGCCTGGATGGCCACCGCCCAGAGCTTGAAGGTCGGGATATCGCGCACGCAGAAGTCGAGGTTCTTGAGCCCTTGGCCGTAGCCCGCTGCCTGCATGAGCTTCCGGGCTTCCTGCACCGCGGGCTTGACGTCCTTCTGGTAGCCGAGCTTCTTCTCGAGTTCTGCCCGCGGCGTGGACATCTCATGGAAGGGATAGACGAAGCCGCCCACCTGCATGGGGGCGGCGTCCTTCACCACCTCGATCAGGGTGGGGCGGTCCATGGCGAGATGAATGGCCCGCCGCACCCGCTTGTCGGCCAGCGCCTTGTTCTTCTCCATGTTCATCCAGAAGGCCTGGATGACCGACTGGTTGAAGTTCGCCGCCGTCACGCCGGGCATCTCCTTGGCCTTGCGCCAGGTGACGGGATCGAGCAGCCGGGCGTAGTCGACCCGCCCGGACAGGAAGGTAGCGCCCAGCTCCGGCGTGAAGGGCAGGAAGTGGTAGATCTCCAGCTTGTCCACGAGCGGGAGCCCCTTGTTCCAGTAATCGGGGTTCCGCTCCTGGATCCAGATCTCCTTGTCTCTTCGCGAGACATGACGGAACGGACCCGTCCCGGGGTAGTTCATCACCTGCCGGAGGTTGCCCTGGTTCTCGTCGAGGGTCTTCTTCCGCACGATGATGTTCCAGCCGCTCGCGAAGGCGCCCAGCATGTAGGATTTCGGCCGCGCCTCGGTGAGCCGGAACTCGATCTTGTGCGGATCCAGCACCACGATGTCGCCCACGGTGGCGAAGAGCGGCGTGCGCGGGATGACCACGCCCTTGGGCGGATGCGCGATGCGGTCGTAGGTGGCCTTGACGTCCTCGGCGGTGAAGTCGGCTCCGTCGTGAAACTTCACGCCCTTCCGGAGATGGAAGGTGTAGCGCTTCCCGTCCGGTGTGATGTCGTACTTCCAGGCCAGGTCCGGGATGATGGTCTGCCCGTCCTTCGGGCTGCGGCGGAGCAGGGTGTCGTACATCGGGCTCTGCGGCCCGATATTGGCCACCGTGCCCGACTGATGGACGTCGAAGTGGGCGGGCGCATTGTGTACGGCGTAACGGAGGGTGCCGCCCCGCTTGGCGGCCGGGTCGGGTCGGACCGGGGACGGTGTCTCCTGCGCCTCTGCCCGCCCGCGCAGCACGGCGGGGCCGAGGGCGGCGGCGCCGCCGGCCATTCCCGCGGTGCGGAGGAAGGCGCGGCGGCTGACGGGGTTCTTCGGGCGGCCGGAGTTTTTCGCGTCGGACATGGGACACCCTCCTCTGGGCTCTCCGCGCATCGGTGCGCAGGGTGGGGGAAAGATACACGACGGTCCGGCGAGACACAAGAGTACGGGCCGGGCGGTTTTTGGCCGCATCGGACCCGGGTGATACCCTGGCTGCACCGCCGTGAGCATCCCGTACCGCCGAGAGCCCGTCCCGATCGACATGCCCGCCGAGCCCGCGGTCCGGCTGATCCCGCTGGGGGGGCTGGGGGAGATCGGCCTGAACATGATGCTGATCGAGTCCGGGGACGACATCGTGGCGGTGGACTGCGGGCTGCTGTTCCCCGACGACGAGATGCCGGGAGTGGACTATGTCATCCCGGACTTCAGCTACCTGCACGAGCATCGCGAGGCCTTCCGCGCGGTGGTGCTGACCCATGGGCACGAGGATCACGTGGGCGCGCTCTCGTACCTGCTGCGCGACTTCGACGTGCCCGTGTACGGAACACCCCTCACCCTGGCCATCGCGCGACACCGGCTCGCCGAGCACGGGCTGCTCGACCAGGCGGACCTGCGTCCCTACCGGCCGGGGGACGAGATCGCCATCGGGTGCTTCCAGATCGAGCCCATCCGGGTGACGCACTCCATCGCCGACGGCATCGGGCTCGCCATCCAGACCCCGGTGGGCACGGTCGTCCACACGGGGGACTTCAAGCTCGACCCGCATCCCGTGGACCGCGAGCAGCCCGACTACGCGCGCTTCACCGCGCTGGGCGAGCGCGGGGTGCTCTGCCTCTGCTCCGACTCCACCAATGTGGGGCGGCCGGGCCGCACCGGGTCGGAGACCGAGGTCGGCGCCGCGCTGCGCGGGCGCTTCGACACGGCCACCGGGCGCATCATCGTGGCCACCTTCGCCTCGCACATCCACCGCATCCAGCAGGTCATGGATCTCACCGCCGCGTGCTCGCGCAAGCTGGGGCTGCTGGGGCGCAGCATGGCGGCGAACGTGGCGGTGGCGGCGGAGCTGGGCTATCTCCACGTGCCGGAGGGCGTGCTGCTGCCGCTCGAGGAGCTGGCGGATCTTCCCGCCGACCACCAGGTGATCCTGTCCACCGGCAGCCAGGGCGAGCAGAACTCCGCCCTGTCGCTGATGGCGGCGGGCGAGCACAAGCACTTCACGGTGGGCGACGGGGACCTGGTCATCTTCTCGTCGCGCGTGATTCCGGGGAATGAGCGGGTGATCGGCCGGCTCATCAACGCGCTCCTGCGCCGCGGCGCCGAGGTGCTGTGGGAGGACGTGGCCTTCGTCCACGTCTCCGGGCACGCAAGCCAGGAGGACCTCAAGCACATGCTGGCCCTGACCCGGCCGCGATACTTCCTGCCCGTGCACGGCGAGTATCGCCACCTCCTCCAGCACGCGCAGCTGGCCACGGAGGCCGGCGTGCCGGCGGAGCGGGTGTTCCTGATGGAGGACGGGGTGGGCCTGGAGCTGACCAAGTCGGGGGCGCGCGTGCTCGGGCCGTATCCGGCGGGGCGCGTCTTCGTGGACGGCAAGGGCATCGGCGACGTGGGCTCGGTGGTCCTCCGCGACCGGCAGCTCCTGGCCGAGGCGGGCATGGTGGTGGTGGCGCTCACCATCGACAAGGCCACGGGCTCCATCGTGGCGGGCCCCGAGATCGCCTCTCGCGGCTTCGTCTACATGAAGGAGTCCGAGGAGCTCATGGACGAGGTGAAGGAGGCGGTGCGGGAGGCCATGGCCTATCGCGAGGACCCCGAGGTCCTGGACCGTGAGCTGTTCGGCGCACGGGTCCGCAGCGCGGTGCGCCGCTTCATCAATCAGCGCTTCCAGCGCAAGCCCATCGTGATTCCTGTGATCCTGGAAATCTGAGGCGGAGGGAGCTCCCATGGCGGCGGGCAAGATCGTGGATGCGCAGGCGCCCGAGGCATCCGGGCGGCAGACGACGTCGGGAGACTCGCGCCGGCGCCGTGCCCGCGCGCGCCGGCCCGGCGGCGACGGGCGCTGGGTGCGGGAGGTCAAGGGCATCCTGGCGCTGGCGCTGGCCGGATTCGGGCTGGTGGCGCTCTATGCCTTCGACCCCACCCGGCATCCGCTGGACCAATCGAGCCCGGTGGGGCCGGTGGGCCTCTGGCTGGGCTGGGCCGCCTTCTGGGCCTTCGGCTATGCCGGCTACGTGTTTCCGCTGCTGCTCATCGTCTACGGCGCGGGGGCCTTCGTCCGCGCGCCCCTCGCGCGCGGGTGGCCGGGGCTCGCGGGCCTCGCGCTCCTGCTCATCAGCGTCACCGGCATCCTCGCGCGCAGGTCCGACACGCTGGCGGAGATCCGGATCCACAAGGGCGGCATGCTCGGCTGGGCCGTCGGCGAGGCCCTGGCCACCACGGTGGGCAGTGTGGGCTCGTGGATCATCCTTCTCGCGATCCTGCCCGTGGCCGCGCTCTTCATCACCCAGGCGTCGCTGGGCGGCGTGTCGCGTCTCCTCCGCGCGCGCCTCGCCGCGTGGCGTGCTCGTCGCGACGCGGCGCCGGGAACCGGCGCCCGGTCGGCGGCGGACACGATGCGGCCCGCGCCGCCCGAGAGACCCGAGAAGCCCTTCACCCCGCCGCCCTTGATCGTGAAGGAGCCGCCCAAGCCCAAGTCCGGGCTCGCCGAGAAGGGCCTGGCCTGGCAGGAGACATTCGACTTCGGCTCCGGCGGCGCCAAGGCGTTCCAGCTGCCCGCGGTAGGGCTTCTCCAGGCGCCCCCCGCCTCCGCGCTGGCCCGAACGCGCGAGGAGCTGGAAGCCAATGCCGCCACGCTGAAGAAGAAGCTCGCCGACTTCGGCGTGGACGGGCACATCGTGCAGGCCAGCCCCGGCCCCGTCATCACCTCCTACGAGTTCGAGCCCGCCGCGGGGGTGAAGGTCAGCCAGGTGGTGAACCTCTCCGACGACCTCGCGCTGGCCATGAAAGCGGCGGCGGTGCGCATCATCGGGCCCATTCCCGGGCGCGGCACGGTGGCGGTCGAGGTCCCGAATCCCGAGTCGGCGACCGTGTACCTGCGCGAGATCCTGGTCTCGCCCGAGTTCGTGGAGGCCAAGGGCCGCCTCCCGCTCGCGCTGGGCAAGGACACGACGGGCAATGCCATGGTGTCGGACCTCGCCAGCATGCCGCACCTTCTCATCGCGGGCTCCACCGGCAGCGGCAAGAGCGTGGGACTCAACACCATGATCTGCTCGCTGCTCTACAAGGCCACGCCCGCCGACGTCCGGTTCCTGCTGATCGATCCGAAACGCCTCGAGCTGGGCATCTACGAGGGCATTCCGCACCTCCTCGCGCCGGTCGTCACCGACGCCAAGGAAGCCGCCATGCGGCTCAAGTGGATCGTGGGAAAGATGGACGAGCGCTACAAGCAGCTCCAGGCCAAGGCGGTGCGCAATAT
>Ga0134122_10001226_pt1 | contig 18393 bp, 14 predicted proteins | sample KB302_FD_96461 | JGI IMG/M metagenome (GOLD analysis project Ga0134122, IMG submission 96461) | Terrestrial soil microbial communities without Nitrogen fertilizer from Kellogg Biological Station, Michigan, USA - KB3-0-2 | ecosystem: Environmental > Terrestrial > Soil > Unclassified ... | reverse complement strand
TTGATCTGGCGCCGCAGCGTGCCCGAGGGCCGGATCGAGGGCGGCTCGCGCGGCGGATTGACGATGGCCAGCGCCAGCAGGCCGAGGTCGATGCCGATGGTGGCCAAGAGCGCGATCAAGTCGCGCCCCGTAATCGGCTCCCCGGTATCGGTTCGCCCGACCGCCTGGTTGCCGCGGCTCAGCAGGTAGGTGGCAAGCGAGCTCGCGTAAGCGCCAAGATTGCGCCATAGGTTTTTGACGGCATTGGCAACGCCGGCCGGTCCTTCATTGAAAACGGCTTCTCGCAGCCTCAGCTCCGCCGGCTGTTCCGCCTGCGCCGCCGCCTGGCGCAGGCGTTCCGCCAGCGTCGCATCGTAGCAGGAAAAGCCGGCGGCACCTGGGGTCACGGCGACGACGCCGGCGAGCGCCCGCATCTCCGCCGCCGTTGCCTTGCCCAGCTGATTGCTGCGCGCAGCAATGTTGCGCGCCCGTCCGCGAATATCGGATGCCCGCGCCTCGAAGTTGCGCTGGCGTTCCTCCACCGTGCCGCCCTCGAGCGCCGTGGCGGCCTGACGGAGCTGCTCGATATCGGTCTGCACCGGCTCCAGCCAAGACTTGGTCATACCGTCACGCAGGGTCGTGATCTGGTCGCGGACGCTGCGCCGAGCGCTGTAGAGTGGCCCGCGACCCGCCGCCGATGACACCCCGCAGCTGCCGCCGCTGGTTTCTTCCCGCTGCATCTGGCTGTCCGACCAGCCGACCACGCTGTCGAGCTGGCCGCGCACGGCATCGAGTCGCGCCGCCACCACTTGCGCGGCGTCGCGCGCGTCCTCGCGCAGGCCCGCAAGCCCGGTGCGCGTGGCCTCCTCGCCTGAAATCAGGCTCCACCAAAAGCCGTAGCCGAAGCCGATCGACCAGATGGCGAGGAAGAGGTAGAGCGGAAAGGTGATCAAGCGCTCGCGCAGCTGGCGTCGGGCGCCGAAGCTTTCGCGCAGCATCAGCCACATCAGGAACGTGAGGGCAATGACGACGGCAATCACCAGGAAATCATTGGACAGCGACAGGCCGCCCGGCAGCAGCTGGCCTTGGCTGGTCGGCGTCGAGGAAACGCCAATGATGAAGTCGCGCATGCCGTGCCAGGTGGCATAGCCCGAAATCAGCAGCAGCATGAAGGAGGCCAGGCCAATCAGCGTGTTGCGCCCGAGGATGTAGTCGATGACCTTGCCCGTCAGCGAAGGGGGTGCCGGCTCGGCCATAACCAACTCCTCAAGTTTTCGGCTCGCTGGCTGATAACGCAAAAGGTCGCGCTTGTTCCCGGCGTCGTGACCATGAGCACCGTTTTTTACGCCAGGTGCGGTCTGGCGACCTCAGGGTGCCACCGCCACCTCACGGCGCTCGCGGTTCGATTGCAAGGCCGCCTGGATACACGCAACAATGTGCCGGCCGTAGGCGCCGGAGACCGGAGCGGGCGCCCCGGTGCGGACGGCCACCTGCATGGCCTGCCACTCACGCTCCAGAGCCCGCAACATCCAGTTGGGCTCGGCCGAATCGGCGACCGGGATCCAATCGCCGCCACGGCCGATGCAAACGCCGCGCGCAAAATCGATGCGCAGCGTCGCCTTTTCACACACGAGGTCCATGCCGTACACCACACCGCCGTCCCGGTAGCCGATGCTCGACACCTGGCCAAAGCGGCCGTCGGCAAAACGCACCAGCAGCATGGCGCTATCGTCGGCGGCCTGGGCGTGCATGAGCGTACCGGCGGCGGCATATACCGTTGCCACCGGCGCGCCCATGAACCAGACGAGGAGATCGAGCGCGTGAATGCCGGCCGTCATCAGCATGCCGCCCCCGCGCCCGGGGTCGAGGTGCCATGGGCGCCGGTTCGGCTCCATCCAAAGCTTGACGAGCGTGCTAGCGCCCGCGATCGGCCGGCCGAGGTCGCCGGCATCGAGGACTTGGCGCGCCACCAGGCTCGGCAGCGCGAAATGCAGGAGCTGGCCGATCAGCAGCGTGGTCCGGCTGCGCTCGGCTGCCTCCAGGATGGCGGTGCACTCGGCCACCGTGCACCCCATCGGCTTTTCCAGCAGGGTGTGTTTGCCGGCTTGAGCCGCGGCGATCGCCATCGGCATATGCAGCTCGTGCGGCGTTGCGATCACCACGATGTCGATGGCCGCGTCCGCCACGAGCTGCCGCCAGTCGCTGCCGGCAGCAGCCCCGTGCCGGTCGGCCAGGCGCTGGGCCAACGCCCGGTCGCAATCGCTGACCGCCGTTAGCCGCAGGCCTCCGACGGCGGCAATGGCGCGCGCGTGCTGCTCGCCGAAGTAACCCGCGCCCAGGATGCCCACCGTCAGATCTGCGTTGGCCATGTCACAAAACCCCCGTGCACGGGGCCCGCCTGCGGCGCGCTCGCTTGCGGCCCGGCAAGACCCTCACCATGCTTTGAAAGGTGTCTCGGGCACCGGCGTCACCGGCGGCTGGCCGGCGGCGAAGGCCAACAGATTGTCGACCACCAGCTGGCCCATGCGGCTGCGCGTGTGGATCGAGGCGGAGCCGATGTGAGGCACCAAGGTAACGTTGTCCAAGGCGAAGAAGGCCGGATTGAGATTGGGCTCCCCGACGAAGACATCGAGGCCGGCGCGCAGGATCGTGCGGCGCTTGAGGGCTTCGATCAGCGCCGCTTCGTCCACCACCGAGCCGCGCGCGACGTTGATGAAGACTCCACGCGGGCCTAGGGCTTCGAGCACCGGCGCGTCGATCAGATTGTTGGTGGCGGGCCCGCCCGGCACGATGGCAATGAGCGTGTCGACGTCGCGCGCCATGGCAATGAGTTCGCTATAGTAGCGATAGGCAACGGCGGGTTGCCGGTTGCGGGCCCAATAGCTGATCGGGCGACCGAAGGCCTCAAGCCGACGTCCGATGGCCTGGCCGATGCGGCCCATGCCCATGATGCCGATCGAACGGTCGCGCAGCGAGGCCGCGGTCAAGGGATAGTCGCCTTGCGTCGGCCAACGCCCCTCGCGCAGCCATTTCTCCGCCCCGTAGAACTCGCGGACGGTGCCAAGCAGCAGGCCGATGGTGGTGTCGGCCACCTCTTCGGTCAGCACCTCCGGCGTGTTGGTAATGATGATCCCGCGGCGCGCCGCCTCGGCAATATCGATGGTGTCGTAGCCAACGCCGAAATTGCCGATGATCTTGAGATTGGGCAGCTGGTCGAGCATAGCCGCATCCGTCCTCACCCCGGTGTGACTGCCGGTGCAGAGCGCACGAATGTCGGCGCCGGCCTCGGCCAACAGCGTCTCGCGGTCGGCAACCTCGTGCAAGCCGTAGACCACGAAGTCCTTGGCTACCCCCCGGTTGATCAGGTCCATCATCGGGCCGGTGTTCAGGAGCCCAGGTTTCGACATTTGCAACTCCGAGGTTTGTTCCCTAAGTGGGTCGTAGCATTCAAGCGCCCGCTCGTTCAATTGAGGCGTGATGGCCGCGAACGCAAGGCGCGCTCTGGTTGGCGAATTGTCCATGTCACAGGTTCACTACGACGTCGCCGTCATCGGCGCCGGCCACAACGGTCTCACCTGCGCCGCCTATCTGGCGGGGGCGGGCTTACGCGTGGTTGTTTTGGAAAAGAATGAGGCCGTGGGTGGCGCCACGCTGAGCGAGGAGTTCCACCCCGGTTTTCGCAATTCGGTCGCCGCCTACACGGTAAGCCTGCTCAATCCCACGGTGATCGCCGATCTCGAGCTGGCCAAGTTCGGATTGAAGATCGTCGAACGCCCAGTCGCCAATTTCTGGCCGGTCGATGCGGAGCGCTATTTGCTGCTGCCCTACGGTCTCGCCAACCGACAGGCGGCGATCGCTGCCTTTTCGGCCGCCGATGCGGCCCGCCTGCCGGACTATGAGGCTGCGCTCGAGCGGGCCGCCTCGCAGCTGCGCGCGCTGGCGCTCAAGCGGCCACCCAATGTGGGCGGCGGGCTCAGCGAAATCTTTGCCGGCGCCGCCCTCGGCCGCCGTCTCTACGGGCTGACGCTCGAGGATAAGCGGCTGCTGCTCGACCTTTTCACCAAGAGCGCCGCTGACTTCCTGGCGCAATGGTTCGAAAGCGAGGTCGTCAAGGGCGCGCTTGCCTTCGATGGCATCGTCGGCGCCTATGCCAGCCCGCACACACCGGGCACGGCCTACGTGCTTCTGCATCATTGTTTCGGTGAGGTGAACGGGAAGTCCGGCGTCTGGGGTCACGCCATCGGCGGCATGGGCGCCATCAGCCAGGCCATGGCAGGCTCGGCGCTCGCCCGGGGCGCGGTGATCAGGACCGGCGAGCCCGTCGCCGCAATCCTGGTCGAGGACGGGGGCGCGCGCGGCGTGCGCCTGCGGTCGGGTGAGCTCATCAGGGCCCGCGCCGTGGCCGCCAATGTGGCCCCGAAACTCTTGTTCCGCGACCTCGTCCCCGCCGGCGTGCTGGCGCCGGAGCTGCGGCGGCGCTTCCTCGAGCTAAAGTCGGGTTCGGGCACCTTCCGTATGAATGTGGCCCTCGCCGAGCTCCCGGATTTCCGCTGCCGGCCCGGCACGACGGTGGCGGAGCACCACGCCTCGGGCATCATCATCGGGCCAACGGTTGCCTATCTCGAAGCGGCCTATCTCGACGCGCGCGCACTTGGTTGGTCGCGCCGGCCCGTCGTGGAGATGGTCATTCCCTCAACCCTCGATCCTGCGCTGGCTCCGCCCGGACGGCACGTAGCGAGCCTGTTCGTTCAGCACGTGGCCCCGCACCTTCCCGGCGGCAAGAGCTGGGACGAGGCCAAAGAGGACTTCGCCGACCTGGTGATCGAAACGGTCAACGAGCACGCGCCGAACTTCAAGGCCAGCGTGCTCGGCCGCCAGAGCCTTTCACCACTGGACTTGGAACGCCGCTTCGGTCTCCTCGATGGCGACATCTTTCATGGCCAACTCACCCTGGACCAGCTCTTCAGCGCCCGGCCCGTGCTCGGCCATGCCGACTACCGCATGCCCGTCGCCCATCTGTATCTGTGCGGTTCCGGGGCCCATCCCGGCGGCGGTGTCACAGGGCTACCGGGACGCAACGCGGCCCGCGAAATCATTCGCGATTTCAGGGGTCTGGGGCGGCGTCAAAAGCGCTGAGCGGTCGCCTCGGCGCATCCGGGGCCCTCGATTTTTGCGGCGAACGCGCTATATTAGAGCATTGGCAGCTTGGCCAACGGCCCTTTGAGACGAGCATGAGCCCCGAACGCCCGAAATCAGCGTTGCGCCGCAGGCCCCAGGTCATGACCCTGACCGATCGGGCCGCCGAGCGCATCAACACCATCCTCGCCAGCAAGCAAACGGGCCTCGCCAGCAAGGAAACGGGCCTCGCCAGTAAGCAAACGGCTGGCGCGGGTTTGCGCATCGGCGTCAAAAAGGGCGGCTGTGCCGGCATGGAATACACCATGGAATGGGCCGGTGAACCGCAACCCCACGACGAAGTGGTCGAACACAACGGTGCTCGGGTGCTGATCGACCCAAAGGCGGTGATGTACCTACTCGGCGCCGAGATGGACTATCGCGTCGACAAGCTTGCAGCCCAGTTCGTTTTCAGCAACCCGAACCAGTCGAGCGCCTGCGGTTGCGGCGAGTCCGTCAACCTGACGCCCGCCAGCGAGGACAAGCTCGAAGCGCTGCGCGGCTGAGGCTTGCCGCTCCTGCCCACCGAGGGAGCATCGGCGGGCCCTTCCCTTTGGCGACACTCCCCCCGCGCCACGGCCTGGGTCGTCCGCGGTTTAAGGGTTGGCCGCGGCCGGCACAGCGGCGGCCGCCTGCTGCAGGGTTGCCTGCAGGTTCTTGACTTCGACCTTGCCACCCTCGCCGCGACCGCGCACTTTGATCTCGCGGCCCTTCAAGGTGTTGTCGGCCAGTTGTTTCAGCAGGCCGGGAACGACCCGGCGATCGCCCACCGCATCGATCAGCCACAGAATATCCCCCGAGCGCCATTCATCGGGCCGCAGTCGGATGGGCGTGTTGAGGTTTTCCGCCAGTCGGCGGTCAACCTCGGGCGAAACGCTGGCCCACAGCGCGACCGCAACGGGCACGGAGGCGCCGTTCTCTTTCGACTTGGCCTCCGCAACGCTGCACTGGCCGGTCAACAGGGGCGGCAGCACCAGCCATTCGAGATCGCCCAGCGTGTAGTGGCGATAGCGCGGCGAGTGCATCAGGATCGAGACGATCTGCGCGAAGGCCAAGGAATGGCGCACGGCCGCGGCAGCGCGCCGTCGCGCCTCTTCGGAAGCCGCACCGCCGGCGGCGGCGTTTGCCTCACCGACGGGCGCCGCTGCTGCCTTGGCGGGCGCCGGCGTGGCTGGGGCGACAACGGCAGGGCGCGGCGCCGCGGCCGGCCGATCGGATGCCATGGCGTCGGGCGCTTTGCCGTTGGCGGCTGGCGGAGCCACGGGAGCGGCCGGGGCGTCCTTTGATTTTCTGGATCCGAATATCATCTCGCAACTCCGTTACTCACACCTATGCTCAAGGCGCCCGTGACCTCATCTCTCTCGGAAGGCGCGCATCACTTGGTCGGAGAGGGGTTTCATCAAGTACGATATCACTTTTCGGTCCCCGGTTTGAATAAACGATTCCACCGGCATGCCGGGCACCAGAGTGACCTCGCCAAGCCGCGCGATTTCCTCGCGGCTCAGGGAAATCCGCAAGGTGTAATAGGGCGCCGAGGTGCGCTGGTCCACGGTGGTATCCGCCGAGACGCGGGTCACCACGCCGTTCAACTCAGGTGTTGTCCTCTGGTTGAAGGACGTGAACCTGACCACGGCCCGCTGGCCAATCTTCACTTGGTCGATGTCCTGGGGCGCAAACTTGGCCTCCACGATGAGACTGTCCGCGGACGGCACGATCAGCATCAGCTGCTCGCCGGCATTGATCACGCCGCCGATGGTATGCACCACGGACTGGTGCACGACGCCATCCTGCGGGGCACGAATGTCGACGCGCTTCAGCTGATCCTCGGCCGCCACCTTGCGCTCGACGAACTCGCCGATCTTGGCGTCGACTTCCCGCAACTCCTTGCCGACTTCGCTGGCGAGGTCGCGGTCAACCTGGATGATCTGCAACTCGAGCTCGGAAATCTTGCCCTTGCTTTGGGCACTGGTGGCGGTCAGCTGAGCGCGCTCGCCTTCGAGGCGCGTGGCCTCGCGTTCGAGTTGGGTCAGCTTGGTGATCGGCATCAAGTTCTTTTCCCACAGGTCACGGGCGCCGGTGAGCTCGCGCTGGATCAGGACGATCTCCTGCGCCTTGGCCTTGATCTGCGCGGCGATGCCGCCGATTTCCTCGCGCAACTGGGCGATGCGCTCGCGCAGCTGCGATTTTTGCCCAACGCGCGCCGATTGCCGTAAATCGAAGAGTTTGCGCTCGCCGGCAATGATGGCCGCCACCTGCGGCTCGCTCAGGCGTTCGATGAATTCGCTGGGGAAGGCGATACCCTCTAGGCCGTCCCGCTCGGCTTCGAGGCGGGCCTTGCGCGCGACCAGTTCGTCGAGGCCCCTGAGCACGATGCCCAGGTTGGCCCGCGTCACCGTTTCATCGAGGCGCACGACGATATCGCCGATCGCGACGCGGTCGCCGTCGCGGGCGCGGATTTCGCCCACCACGCCGCCCGTCGGGTGCTGTACCTTCTTGACGTTGCTATCGACGACCAACACGCCAGGGGCGATGACCGCACCTGAGATCTCCGTCGTCGCTGCCCAGCCGCCGACGCCTCCGCACAGCACGATCAGGAGGGTGAGGCCGGCCCAGAGATGGCGCTGGATCGCCGCCTTGGTATCGGTGATGGGCATTTAGCCGCTCCTGCCCGCCTCAGCCACGACCTTGAGCGGTTCCATGCCGGGGGCGGCGAGCCGCAGCTTTTTCATGACGGCATCTTTTGGCCCTGCCGCCAGTGCCCGGCCCAAATTCATGGCCAGGAGCAGGTCGACGTTGGTCAACACGTTGTGCCGGTGGGCAATGACGATGACGATACCACCCCTCGTGCGCACGCTGAGGATGGCTTGCGTCAGCGCCAGCATGCCCTCCGAGTCGAGATTGGCGTCGGGTTCGTCCAGCACAACCAGGAACGGATCGCCGTAAAGCGCCCGCGCCAGCCCGACACGCTGCCGCTGCCCGGCCGACAGCGTCGCGCCGTGCTCACCGATCTGGGTGTTGTAGCCGTTCTGCAAGCGCACGATCAGTTCGTGCACGTCGGCGGCGCGCGCGGCACGCACGATCAACTCCGGATCGGCGTGATCATCAAAGCGCGAGATGTTCTGCGCCACCGTGCCGGCAAACAGCTCGACGTCTTGCGGCAAATAGCCGACATGGCGCCCGAGCGCGATCGGATCCCACTGGTCGAGCGCGGCGCCGTCGAGACGGATTTTACCGCGCGCCGGCAGCCAGGCACCGACCAAGGCGCGGGCGAGGCAGGATTTTCCCGAGGCGCTGGGACCGATGATGCCGAGACCCTGGCCGCGGTTGAGGGCAAGAGTGATGTCGGTGACGACAAACTTCTGCTCGCCGGGCGGCACGATGGAAATGTTCTCGACCGAAAAAGTGTTGGTCGGAACCGGCAGCGCCATCGGCTCGCCCGCCGACGGCATCATGGCCAACAGCTTGCTCAGCCGCTGCCAGCTCTGGCGCGCCGAAGCGAAACCCTTCCAGTGCGCGATCGCGAGGTCGACGGGCGCCAGCGCCCGCGCCGAAAGAATGGAACCAGCGATGATGATGCCGCCGGTCGCCTCCTGCATGATCACCAGGTAGGCGCCGACGCCCAGCATCGCCGACTGCAGGATCAGCCGCATGACCTTGGACACCGCGCCGATGCCGCCGCCCACGTCGCTGGCGGCCTGGTGCGCGGCAATGTAGTTGCGGTTGGCATCGCGCCAATGTGCGCCCACACGCTGCGTCAGCCCCATGGCAACCATCACTTCGGCATTGCGCCGGCTGGCGTCGGCCAGGCGCTGCCGCGAGACGGCAAACTCAATGGCCGCCTTGATTGGCTTGCGCGTCATAATTTCGGTCAGGACGGTCAGGCAAACGAGCAGGATCGCACCGCCCAAGGCGGTGAACCCCAAAATCCAGTGGAAGGCAAAAATGATGGTCAGGTAGAGCGGCATCCAGGGCAGGTCGAACAGCGCCGTGGGACCCAGGCTGGACAGGAAGGAGCGCAGGCTATCAAGGTCGCGGAGCGGCTGCAGGCTGTCGGCGCGTCCGCCCATGCGCACCGGCAGGTGCACCATGGTGTCGTAGACCCGCGGGCTCAAGGTCTCATCGAGGGTCGCACCGACCCGGCTCAACAGCCGACTGCGGATCAGGTCGAAACCGCCTTGGGCTATGAACAGCACGGCCGTCAATATCGCCAAACCAATGAGGGTAGGAATGCTGCGGCTGGGCAGCACGCGATCGTATACTTCCAGCATGAACATCGAGCCGGTCAGCAGCAAGATGTTGCTCATGCCGCTGAATAGCGCGATGCCGACGAAGGCACCGCGGCAGGAGCTGAGCGCGCTGGCGAGCGCCGGGCCGGGCGAGCCCGATTGTGCGTGGTCGCGCCGGGGCGCCGGCAGCCCATTGGCATCACTGCTGATAACGCGGCGGCGGCGCCCGGCGCTGAGCAGCAGGTAGCCGAAAAGGCCGCCGATCAAGGCGATGGGGATCAGCAGCATCGGCTGCACGAGGTAGGCCCACACCCACGGCGGGGTGTGCCGCAACAGCAGCGCTTGGGCCGTTTGCAAACTATCGGGATGGACGGCAAGCCAAAGATTGTCCAGGCTCGTCAGGGCGAATCCGCTGCCCGTCCGGAGGCATTGCCTCACATCGAGGATCAATGAGATCAACGCGGCGGCGAAGATCCCGCCACCCAACAACCGCACCACCAGCATACCCCAACACACCCTAGCTTGGTCGCACACCCCCCAGCCGAGCTGCGCACCACAGCCGCGGCCGATCAACGGATGTCCATCCGGGTTTTTAGTTAATCCACGAAATTTTCCCTTACTGCAATCTACCACCTGCGCTTGGGAAGTGGCAATGCGAGCAACACGGTTCGCCTCGGCCGCTGCGGATTTTTGGCATCATGCCGGCCGGTCGGCGATGACCGTGGGGCTCCCATCTTCGCGCAAGACGAGGCTTGGCCTGCATTTTTGAGGCCAGAAAACTGCGTCACGCCGAGACAGGAGGCTGAGCGGCAGCTACAAGTCAGGACAAAGACCCCGCCGCTCCCGGTTCTTGCGCGCCATGCGGGCGGCGCGGGCGCCACCTGCCAATGACCGAAAATTCTTGTCATGCACCGAGTTAGCCTAGGTCTTGGAATGTTGCTGAGCCTTGCTGCAAACGCGCCGACGACCGTGCGCGCGGCCGATCCAATCATGCTCGACCTGCCCTTGGCCTGCACGGTCGGTGAAACCTGCGCCATCCAACAGTATGTCGACCATGACCCCTCACCGGCGGCCCGGGACTACCAATGTGGGACGCTGTCCTACGACGGTCATAATGGCACGGACTTCCGCTTGCCCACGCTGGCGGTGCAGCGCGCTGGCGTCGACGTGCTGGCGGCCGCGCCGGGGGTCGTGCTGCGTCTGCGCGGCGACATGGAGGATGTTTCCATCGCCGAGCGAGGCGCCGTATCGCTGGGCAACCGCCTGTGCGGCAACGGCGTCATCATCGCCCATGCCGGCGGCTGGGAGACGCAGTACTGTCACCTGGCGAAGGACAGCGTGCGCGTGCGGCCGGGGCAGACCGTATCGGCGGGCGCCCCGCTCGGCCGCGTCGGGCTCTCGGGGGCGACCGTCTTTCCTCACCTGCACTTCACCGTGCGCCACCAGAGGCAGATCATCGATCCGTTTGCCTTCGAGGCAGCGACCGAAAGCTGTGGTGGCGGCAAGCCGCTGTGGCGGCCAGCCTTGGCGGCAAGCCTGACCTACCGGGCCCGCGCCCTCCTCAATTGGGGATTTGCAGGCGCACCCGTTAGCCTGGAGGCGATCGAAGCGGGGGAGGCCGCCCGTGCCGGTGCCGATCCCGCCGCGCTCGTGGCCTGGGTGCGCAGCATCGGCCTTAAAAGCGCCGACGTACAAGAGCTGATGCTGACCGCCCCCGACGGGGAGACCCTCCTCGATCACCGGGCGCGCCCGCTGCAGCGCAACGAGGCGCAAAGCCTGCTCTTCGCCGGCAAGAAGCGCCCCGCGAGCGGCTGGCCCGCGGGCGTTTATCGCGCCACCTACCGGGTGCTGGTGGCGGGGGCGCCCGTGCTTGAGCGCAGCTTTTCGCTGGCGCTGGGAGCCGTTTCCGTCCCGTGAACCACGTTGGTGGGCGCTGAGCCCGCCCGTCTTCAAATGCAAGAGGGGCTGGGTTAGTGTGCCGCCCCTTGGGGATTTTGCTATGCCGACCTATCGCAATCTTCTGCCAGGTGATCCGGCACCTTGGTTCCGTCAGCGCTCGTCGGTGAACCCGAACTATGCCTTCGATTCCGCCGCCGGACGCTATCTGGTACTGTGCTTTTTTCTGAGCGCTGCCAATGCGCGCGCGCGGGCGGCGCTCGATGCCGCCGCCCTCCAGCGCTCCCTGTTCAACGACGAAAAGGCGGCCTTTTTCGGGGTCAGCATCGACCCGGGCGACGAACAGCAAAAACGCGTGGCGACCAAGCTGCCGGGCTACCGCTATTTCTGGGATGAGGATAGCAAGATCAGCAAGCTCTACGGCGCCGTGCCGGTCGATGGGCCGGCGGCCGGCGCTACCGCTCGCCAGCTCTGGGTCGTTCTCGACCCAACTTTGCGGATCCTCAAAGTCGTGCCCTTCCGCGAGGATGGCAGCAGCACTGCGGAGGTGCTGAGCTTCCTCGAGCAACTGCCGCCGCCGGTGCGCTTTGCTGGATTTGAAATCCAGGCGCCCGTGCTCGTCCTACCCAACGTGTTTGAAGGGGAATTCTGCGAACGTCTGATTGCGCTCTACGAGGCGGACGGCGGGCAAGAATCGGGCTTCATGCGCGAGAAGGACGGCAAGACCGAGGTTGCGCACGACCCTGGCCACAAGCGGCGCAAGGATTACGAAATCGTCGATACCGAGGTGATCAAGCACGCCCAGAACCGCGTCATCCGCCGGGTTGCCCCTGAAATCCTCAAGGTCCACCAGTTCCAAGTCAGTCGCATGGAGCGCTACATCGTCAGCTGCTATGCGGAGGAGGACAGTGGACACTTCGCGCCGCACCGCGACAACACCACCAAGGGAACCGCGCACCGCCGCTTCGCCGTGTCGATCAACCTCAACGCCGACTTTGATGGCGGCGAGGTGAGCTTTCCCGAGTATTCCCCACGCGGCTTGAAGCCACCGCCCGGTGGGGCGGTCGTGTTCTCCTGTTCGCTGCTGCACGCGGTGTCCAAGGTGAGGCGGGGCCGCCGCTATGCCTTCCTACCGTTCCTATACGACGAGGTGGCGGCAAAGCTTCGCGAGGCCAACAATGCCTTTCTTGGCGAAGGCGTTGGGGCCTATCGGCGCTGATCGTTGCTTGTGCCTCCTCGGCTGACTTTTGAAGTTGGGGTCCCGCGTGCGGATACTGTTCGTGCACCAGAATTTCCCGGGGCAGTTTCCGCACCTGGCGCCGGCGCTGCAGGCGCGCGGGCATGACGTTTCAGCCCTGACGGCGGCGGGCAACAAGCGCCCCTCGCCGGTGCCGGTTCTTTACTACACCTACCCGAAGCCAAATTTCGATCGCTCGATCTCTCGGCATGTCGGCAACTTTGCCGACCGCGCCGAGCGCGGCGTCGCGGTCGCCATTGCCGCCGAAAAGCTGCGCGCTAAGGGTTATGTGCCCGACGTCGTCTTCGGCCATTTCGGCTGGGGCGAAACGCTTTACTTGAAGAACGTGTGGCCTGCCGCCAAGCTCGCGCTCTATGCGGAATTTTTCTACCACCCGCGCGGGCTCGATGCCGATTTCGACCCGGAACTTCAGCAGCCCAACCTGACCACCAACATCGTCACCACCACCCTGCAGGCGCCCTTGCTGTTGGCGATGCATACGGCCGACGCGGCGATTGCCCCCACGCGCTGGCAAGCCGAGACCTTTCCCGCCCACTTCCAAGAGCGCATCACGGTCATTCACGACGGCATCGATACGGAGCGCCTGCATCCCAATCCGGCCGCCTGGGTTACCGTCGGTAGCCAAGTCTTCCGGCCGGGCGACGAGGTCGTGACCTTCGTCAGCCGCAACCTCGAGCCCTATCGCGGCTACCACATTTTCATGCGCGCCTTGCCGGAGCTGCTGAGCGCGCGGCCCAATGCCCACGTCGTCATCGTCGGCGGCCAAGAGGTGGGTTACGGCCCGCTGCATGCCTCGCGCAAGTCCTGGAAACAGATCTTCATCGACGAGGTCAAGGATCGCCTCGACGCAAAGCGCGTCCACTTTGTCGGCACGATTCCCTATACCACCTTCGTCAACCTGATGAGCGTGACGCAAGTGCACGTCTATCTTACCTACCCGTTCGTGCTCTCCTGGTCGATGCTTGAGGCCATGAGTGCGGGCGCGCTCGTCGTTGGCTCGGCGACACCACCGGTCCAGGAGATCATTCGGCATGGATCGAACGGCCTTTTGGTCGACTTCTTCGACCAGCCGCGCTGGTCGGCGACGCTGATCGAAGTGCTCTCGGAGCCCGCCAAGTTTCTGCCTCTGCGCCAGGCCGCGCGACAGACGGTGCTGGAGGGTTACGATCTCAAGAGCAATTGCCTGCCGCGCATGATTGAATTCGTCGAGAACCTGGTGCGGCTCTAGCGCGACCCCGACCCTAGCGTAGGTGGCAGGCGACGTGGTGTCCCGGCTGCACCTCGCGCAGCAGGGGGACCTCTGACCGGCAGCGCGCCTCCGCGTAGGGGCAGCGCGTATGGAAATGGCAACCGGGCGGTGGTCGCAGCGGACTTGGCACGTCGCCTTGCACCACGTGGCGGGCGCGCTTGATCGCCGGATTGGGTATTGGCACGGCCGCAAGCAGCGCCTCCGTGTAGGGGTGCAGCGGCCGTGCGAACAGCGTGGTCTTATCGGTGTACTCGACGATGCGGCCGAGATACATCACCGCGATGCGGTGGCTGATATGCTCCACCACCGCCAGGTTGTGGGAGATGAAAAGGTAGGAAAGCTTCAGATCGCGCTGCAAGTCCCGCAAAAGGTTGATGACCTGCGCCTGAATCGACACGTCGAGCGCCGAGACGGGTTCGTCACCGACGATGAGGCGTGGATTGAGCGCGAGCGCGCGCGCCACGCCGATGCGCTGGCGCTGTCCGCCGGAGAACTGGTGCGGATAATTGTCCATCTGCGCGCGGCGCAGGCCGACGCGCTCGAACAACTCCGCTACGCGCTCCCGTCGCGCCCGCTTGCCGCCGTCGCGGTGCAACTTCAAGGGCTCGGCGACGATATCGCCGGCCCGCATGCGCGGATTGAGCGAAGAGAACGGGTCTTGGAAGATGATCTGCATGCGTTGGCGCAGGGGCCGCAACTCGGCCTTGCTGAGCCCGGAGAGCTCCTGGCCCTCGAGCCGGATGCTGCCCGCCGTTGGCTCGATCAAGCGCAGGATGGTGCGCCCGACCGTGGTCTTGCCGCACCCCGATTCGCCGACCAGGCCGACGGTTTCGGCAGGGCCGATCGTGAAACTGACATCGTCGACGGCGTGCACATGGCCCACCGTGCGCCGCAGCAGGCCGCGCCGCACGGGAAAGTATTTCTTCAGCCCTTTTACCTCCAACACGGCGGCCGGATTGTCAGGCATTAGCGGCTCCAGCGAGCTTGTCAGAGTGCCAGCAGGCCGCCCAGTGGCCCTCCTGCTTTTCTTCGTAGCGCGGATACTCCTGTCGGCACACGTCGCTGGCAAAGGTACAGCGGGGCGCGAAAGAGCAGCCCGGCGGCAGGTTGCTGAGCGCCGGCACAATGCCGGGAATTTCTTGCAGCCGCTGCGTTGGCGTGCCGTCGATGCGGTTCTCGAGGCTGGGCAGGCGGGGGATCGAGTTCAAGAGGCCGCGGGTGTAGGGGTGGAGCGGAGAAGCGAACAGGGCCGCGACGGGGGCCTCCTCTACCTTGCGGCCCGCGTACATGACAATGACGCGTTCGGCCGTTTCCGCCACCACGCCTAGGTCGTGGGTGATCAGGATCACGGCGGTGCCGAGCTCTTTCTGCAGGCGGGCGATCAGGTCGAGGATCTGCGCTTGGATCGTGACATCAAGCGCCGAGGTCGGCTCGTCCGCGATCAGGACCTCAGGGTTGCAGGCCAGCGCCATGGCAATCATGGCGCGCTGGCGCATACCGCCCGAAAGTTGGTGCGGATATTCCCTGATGCGTTGTTTCGGCTCGGGAATGCCGACCAGATGCAGCATCTCGGTCGCCCGCCGCGTGGCGGCCGTGCGCGATAAGGCTTGGTGCAGAATGAGCGCCTCGCTGATCTGGCGGCCGATGGTCATCACCGGATTGAGCGAGGTCATCGGCTCCTGGAAGATCATCGATATGCGATTGCCGCGAATTGCTCGCATGGCCGCGGCGTCGAGCTCGATGAGATCGACGCCGTCGAGGCGCGCCGAGCCGCCGACGATGCGGCCGGGCGGATCGGCCACCAGGCGCAGAATCGAGAGCGCGGTCACGCTCTTGCCGCATCCTGACTCGCCGACGATCGCCAGTGTCTCGCCGCGCTTGAGCGCGAACGACATCCCGTCCACGGCCTTCATGAGGCCACCGCGCGTGTAGAAGTAGGTGCGCAGATCCTCAACTTCGAGCACGCGGTCGCTGGCGGTTTGCACCGGTGCGGTCTTGTCGGGGGAGGGTGGCAAGCAAGCCTTCACTAAATGCGCTGACGGGGATCGAGAATGTCGCGGATGGCGTCGCCGAGCAGGTTGGTCCCGAACACGACCAGGCTGATGGCGATGCCGGGGAAGATGACAAGCCAGGGGGCGGTGCGGACGTATTCGGCGGCCGATTCGGAGAGCATGCGGCCCCAAGAGGGATGCGGCTCGGGGACACCCAGGCCTAAGAACGCCAGCGCCGACTCCACCAGAATGGCCGAACCGAACTGCGCCGTCCCCAGCACGATCAGCGGTGCCAAGGTATTGGGGAGCACGTGCTGAACGGCGATGCGGGCTTCGCTCATGCCGATGGCACGCGCCGCCTCCACGAACGGCATTTCTCGCAGCGCCAAGGTGTTGGAGCGGATGACGCGGGCGACGTTGGGCACCAGCGGAATGGCAATGGCGATGATGGTGTTGGTGAGCGACGGGCCCAGCGAGGCCGCCATGATTAGAGCCATCACCAGCAAGGGCAGCGCCTGCATGATATCAATCAGGCGTTGTGCGATGAGATCGACCCAGCCGCCGAAGAAGCCGGACAATAGCCCAATCGTGACGCCGATCAGGCAACCAAGCGTGGTGGCGCCAATCGCCACCGCCAGCGAGATGCGCGCACCATAGACGATGCGCGAGAAGACATCGCGGCCCATGAAATCGGCGCCAAGTGTGTGTTGTTCACCGGGCGGCGCCAGCGATACGCGCGGGTTGGTGGAGGTTGGATCGTAGCTGGTGATCTGATTGGCGAAGATCGCCGTGGCGATGAACAAAAGCATGATCAGTGCGCCGATCGCGCCCAGCGGGTAGCGCCGCACGAAATGCAGGAGCGCGCCGCCCCAGCCACGCACATTGGCGCCGGCCCGCCTCAGTTCCACCTCATGATCGATGACTGCCACTTGCGATCTCACTCTTCGTATTTGATGCGCGGATCGAGAACGACGTACAGCATGTCCACAATAAAGTTAGTGACCACCACGACGATGGCGATGAACATGACAAGGTTCTGCACGATGGGGTAATCGCGCCAGCGGATGGCCTCGACCAGGAAGCGCGCCACGCCTGGAATGTTGAAGACCGTTTCGGTGACGATCAGGCCGCCGATCAGGAAGGCGGCCTCGATGCCGATAATGGTGACGACCGGCAGCACGGCGTTGCGCAGGGCGTGGTCGTAATTAACGGCGGGGTCGGAGGCACCCTTGGCACGCGCCGTGCGGATGTAGTCCTGCCGCATCACCTCCAGCATCGAGGAGCGCGTCAGGCGCATGACCAGCGCCGAGCTGCGGAAGCCGACGGCGGCGGCGGGAATGCTCAAGAGCGCAAGGTCGTGCCAGAAACTGCCGGTGTTGCTCTTGTAGATTGGGATCCAACCAAACCAGTGCACGAACGCCATCAGGATGAGCAGGCCAAGCCAAAAGGACGGCAGCGATAGTCCGCTCAAGCTCACGACCCGCAGCGCGTAATCGAGCGCCGTATTTTGCCGCACCGCGCTCATCACCCCCAGGGGCACGCCGAACAGGACCGAGAACACGAGCGCCAGCACCGCCAACTTGGCTGTGACCGGGATGCGCGGCAGAATCTCCTCGATGGCGGGCTTTTCCGAGACGTAGGCGTACCCTAAGTCGCCGCGCGCCAGGCCGCTGATCCAGCTGACGTACTGGGTGACGATGGGCTGGTCCAAACCGAGTTCGCGCTCGATTTTCTTCTTCGCAGCCGGATTAACAAAGCCCGCGGAGTCGAAAATAATGTCGGTGATATTACCCGGCACCAGCCGCAGCATGACGAAGATCAGGACCGACATCCCAAACAGCGTCACCACCATCAGGAGCAGTCGGCGAATGAGATAGGTTCCCATTGCAGTGCTCCTTTATGTGTCCACCTCCGCCGCCGACGCGCGCTATTTGTCGAGCCACACGTCCTCGAAGCGCCAGTTATTGTAAATGCCGTTGGCGTGCAGCACGAACCCCTTCACGTGCGGATGCCAGCAGGTGGCGGCACGACCATACGAGATGATCGGACGGGCGAGGTCCTCGGCCAGCTTGCGTTCGATCTCCCACACCAATTGCTTGCGTTTGGCCGTATCGGTCTCTTGCGATTGCTTGTCGATCAGCGCGTCGACGTCCTTGTTGCAGTACTGCGTGAGATTGCGTTCCGAATTGCAGCTGTAGTTCTCGTATAGGTTGACGTCGGGATCGTCGACGCCCACGCCGGTCAGATTGAGGCCGACGGAATATTCCCCACGCGTCACCTTGGCGTGCCAGATGCTGGTGTCGATCACCTCGAGTTCGCCGTCGACGTAAATTTTCTTGAGCTGGTCGATCAGGATCACGGCGGGATCGCGGTAGATGGCGATATTGCGCGTCGACACCTTGATTTTGAGCGGCTTGGCCTCGCTGTAGCCCAGGCTCTCCATGATTTTGCGCGCTTCGGCGCGGCTCTTTTCGACGTCGGCGGCGTAGCCGGGTAGCTTTTGCAGCTCCTCGGGCGGCATACCCCAAAGTCCCTCCGGCGGCGGCAGCATGACGCCGCTGATATCGTCCTTGCCCCCGCTCAGGATATCGACATAGGCCTTGCGATCGAGGGCGAGCG
>Ga0134122_10001225_pt1 | contig 18407 bp, 30 predicted proteins | sample KB302_FD_96461 | JGI IMG/M metagenome (GOLD analysis project Ga0134122, IMG submission 96461) | Terrestrial soil microbial communities without Nitrogen fertilizer from Kellogg Biological Station, Michigan, USA - KB3-0-2 | ecosystem: Environmental > Terrestrial > Soil > Unclassified ... | reverse complement strand
AGCTCACGGGCGGTGAAGCGTCCGTCAACACGCTCGCCAACCTTGGCGATCGCATGCTGGCCGCCGGAGCGACAGCGACCGATCTCGAACGCACGGTCAAGGCCACGTCCGCCGCATTCGACGAATCCGCCGCCGCCATGTCGGTTGCGAACGCTGCCGTTTCCGAAGCGGAGCGGAGTTACGCGCAAGCGGAGGCCGCCGCCGACCGCGCGGCGAAAGCCGTGGAGCGCCTGATGGCTTCGGGCAAGTCGGGCGACGCTTTCGATAAGAAGTTTTCCGCGGCATCGCTCGCCGCCGATCGTGCGGCCACGGCGATGGACGCCGAAGGTGCCGCGCTCGACGCGCTGAAAGCCAAGGCGGCAGCCGCCGCCGTTCAGCATGAGGCGCTGTCGAAGGGACTAAAAAACGTCAAGGGGGCAGCCGAGCAAGCCGGAAAAGCGGAGGCCGCCGCGCAAGGTACCGGCAAGGTGAACGAGATCGCCGAAGCGTTCGGCAAGCTCGGCGGACCCGCGGGCGTGGCCGGCCAAAAGGTGTTCGGCCTCGCGACCGGATTCAAAAAACTTGGCACTTCGATCGGCGCGGCCGGCCCCTACGTCGCGATCGGCGTGGCGATCCTGGCCATTGCATCGGCCGCGATCGTCGCGACGGCTTCGATCGCCCGGTGGGGTGTGAGCCTGGCCGACACGAACCGGACGCAGGGTCTTTTGATGGACGGAATCGCGCGCACTTCGGCCGGCGGCGCGATGCTCGCGGAAACGATCGACAACCTTGGAACCATTGTCCCGAGCACGCGCGAAGAGCTTATGGGCATGGCAAGCACGCTCGCCAACACGGGGCTACGCGGAAAGGCGCTTTCGGTTGCGCTCGAAGCGGCGGCGATCAAAGCGGCGAAACTCAAGTTCGGCCCCGACTTCGCCGCGCAAATGCTTTCGCTGGACTTCCAATCGAAGCGGCTAAGCGAAAACCTATCGGCCACGTTCGGCGGCCTCAAGATCGACAGCCTGCTAGAGGGGTTTCAGACGCTCGTCGCCCTCTTCGATTCGTCGACGGCCAGCGGCAAGGCGCTGAAGTTTCTATTTGAAGCGATGTTCCAGCCGGTGATCGATGGCGCGGCCGGCGCGATCCCGAAGATCGAGCGGCTCTTTTTGCAGGCTGAGATCCTGGCGCTGAAAGCCTATCTCGCCCTCCGTCCGTACTCGGATCAAATCGTGCTCGTCGGCAAGGTGTTCGCCATCGGCGCGGCCATCATTGCGGGCGTCGTCGTCGTTGCCATCGCTTCATTCGTTGCGCATATCGTGGCGGCCGTCGCCGTGGTCGGGGCGATCGTGTACGGGCTTTACAAGCTGGAGGAAGCGCTGATCGGCGTCGTCGTGTCGATCTACGAAGGATGGAACGACGCCGTCCAGTTCATGACGGATCTCGGAACGAACATGATCATGGGGCTTGTGAACGGCATCACCGGCGCCGCGAGCGCGGTGGTCCAAGCCGTTAAGGATGTCGTAAGTGGTGGCATCAAAGCCGCGGAGAATCTTCTTAAGATCGGCTCGCCGTCGAAGGTGTTCGAAGAAATGGGCGGCTTCACCGCCGAGGGATTCGCGCAAGGCGTCGACGGCGGCGCGGGCGATGCGCGCGGGGCGCTCGAAGCGCTCACCTCGGCGCCCGACGCGAAGGGCGGATCGGCTTCGGCAGCCGGCGGCGGCGCGTCGATCGTGATTCAAAACATGACCGTCCAAGGTGAGGGCGCGAAGGAGCTGGCCCTCGATTTCATCGAGCAGGTAACGAAGCTACTCGAAGGGGACGCGCTTTCGCTCGGTGGCGGTGAGGCGCCGGCCAATGCCTAACCCCATCGACAACGAATCGCTTTACGACGCGATCGTCCTTGCGGGCAAGCGCTCGCCCGGACAGCTCACGCTTTCGGGTCACGATCGAAATCAGAAGTGGGACGTGAAAGACGCCGACGGATCGGGCGGCGCAAGCACGACTTACAAGGGCGAGCAGATCGCGCAATTCACGGCGACCTTCTATCTGGTGAAAGACCCCGTTCTCGGGATCGACGAATTCGAAGAATGGGCCGCATTCGTCGCGTTGATCCGCTCGTCGCTGCCGAATAAGGGCAAGCCGCACGCGCTGGACATCTATCACCCCGATCTCGCGACGAACGATATCAAGAGTGTTTGCCAGGCATCGATCGGCGGAATGGTGCACGACGGCAAGGGCGGCGCGACCGTCGTCGTAAAGTTCATTGAATTTCGGCCGCCGAAGGCGAAGGGCGGATCGCCCGCGGGTTCGAAGACGAACGACAAGCCGCCCGACCCGAACGCGGATTTGAAAGCCCAGATCGAAAGTCTTTTGGTCGAAGCGAAGAGCGGCCCGCAAACGGCGCACCCCTTCGCGACCCTAGGAGGCAGATGAGTACGGCAACGCTCGCCGGCCACCGCGTGACGCATGCGCGCGCCTACCTTCCCGCGTGGGGGGTCTGGTGGGCCGAAGTGTCGCTTGACGAAGAGGTGACGCTTTCGGGCCGCGTGGCCCTGGCGCTGGCCGATCTGTCGCTGTCGGGAACCATCATGTCGGGCGGCCCGGGGCCGAAGGGGCGGGCGAACTTTCGGATCGCTGGCGGCGCCGGTTCGTGGGGCCGCGACGTTGCCCCCAAAAGCTACGCCAACGACGCAGGGGTCAAGGCGGCCACCGTGCTTGCCGACGCGGCTAGCGCGTGCGGTGAAGCCATCGACGCGGCAACGCTGCCGACGACGCGGCTCGGACCGGCGTTCGCCCGTGAGGCCGGCCCGGCGGCCAGGGCTTTGGAGCAAATCGCACCGGCCGCCTGGTACGTCGGCGAAGACGGCACGACGCGGATCGGCCGGCGCGCGGCGGCGGCGTTCACGGCACCGGCGGCGATCGCATCGGTGGATCTGGCCCGGCGGACGGTGGCCCTGGCCAGCGAATCGATCGCGGCCATCGTGCCCGGTGTCACCGTCGAGGGGATCGAAGCCGTCGACGTGATGCACGAACTGGCCCCGGGCGCGTTGCGCTCGACGCTTTGGGGTTCGGGCATGGCTTCGACGAGCCGGCGCTTGACGGCTTGGCGCCGAATCATGGATCAGCTTGACCCCCGCGCCCGCTATCGGGGGGTCTTCGAATATCGGGTCGTCACGCAAACGGGTGAGCGGCTGAACGTGCAACCGATCCGCGTGTCGACCGGCATGCCGGATTTGCAACGCGTCACCGTGCGGCCCGGCGTGTCGGGCGCCCGTGCTGATGTTGCGCTCGGCTCGCGCGTGCTCGTCGCGTTCGTCGACGCTGATCCGGCGCGGCCCGTCGTCGTGGGATTCGAAGACGCCGAAGGTGAAGGGTTTCAGCCGCTGGCCTTGGACCTCGACGGCGTACTGATGACCCTTGCGGGCGGCGTGCTCGGTGTCGCCCGGCAAACGGATCCCGTCGTTGCGGGGCCGTTCGGTGGAACCATCGTCGGCGCTTCGGCGCGCGTGAGGTGCGGCTAATGGCTCTATCCCCTTCGCGTCTTTCGGCGGCGGTCCGAGCTGGCTTGCTCGCCAATGCCGATACCCTCGCCCAAGACAACGACTCATTGACCGCGGTGTGCGACGCGATCGCGGTGGCCGTGATCGCGGAAATCACCGCGAACGGCGTGGTGGCCGTGCCGGCTACAGGGCTCGTCGCGCCGGGCGGAATGTCACCGGCCCCCGTCACCGGTGCGGCCACTGGGACCATCTCATGACCACCGAATTCGGACTTGATCTCTCTTCGCTCGAAGACGTCGACGAAACCCGCACCGTTACGGGCGTCGAACTGATCGCCGAGGATTCGATCTGGCGCCTGAAGACCCCGCGCGGCATGGGGATCCTTGAAGGTGATGCGCCCGAATACGGCTTCGATCTGCTCGAAGCGCTCGGCTCGGCGGAAACCGAGGCCGACGCGGCAGCCATCCCGGAACGCATTCGCTCGGAACTGACGAAGGACGAACGGATCCACACCGTCAACGCGACGATCGTCCGCACCGTCGAAGGGCCGGCAACGTCGTACGACATCACGATCCGATGCGAAACCGCGGAGGGCGGAACGTTCGAGCTTGTGGGCCCGGCAAGCGACGAAAGCCTTGACCTTGCCGTGCACCTTTTGCCGGGGGGCATCTGATGGCCACGCTCGACGATCTATTGACAACGAAGACGGTGGCCGATTGGAAGCGTTCGATCCTGAACGCGGCAGCGCTGATCGGATTGGTGACCGAGAACTGGGCGGAAGGCGGCTACACGCGAACGCTTCTGGCCCTCTTCGTTCAGCTTTACAAGACGGCCGGCGATGTTGTGAAGCTGATCGCGGCAAGCGGCTTTCTCGATACCGCGGCCGGCGTGTGGCTCACCTTTCTCGCAAAAAACCTTTTCAACGTCGAGCGCATCGAAGCCACGGTCGCCAAGGCACCGAACGCGCTCACGCTCACGAATGGCGGCGGGGGGCTCTTCGTCTTCGACGTCGGCGACATCATCGTTGCCCACAACGTTACGCGCAAAACCTACAAGAACACGACGGGCGGAACGCTTTCGCCGGGTGTCGGCCAGACCGTAACCCTGGATCTCGAAGCCGAGGAAGCCGGCAGCGACAGCAGCGCCGGGGTCGGAACGCTCACCGATCTCGTTACGACGTTTCTAGGTGTGACGTGTTCGAATCCCGTTGCGCTCGTCGGCCTCGACGAAGAGACCGACCCCGCCCTTCGGCAGCGGTGCCGCGATTCGCTGGCGCTATTGGCCCTCGGCGGAATCAAGCGGGCCTATGAATTCATCGCGAAAAGCGCGAAGCGCGAAGACGGTACCGCCGTCGGCGTGACGCGCGTTCGGGTGATGCCGTCGCCGGGCGATGGAACCACGACGGTTTACATTGCCGGCGCAAGCGGCCTCGTAGCCGTCGACGATGTTGCGGTCGTTCAAGCCGAGTTTGACGCGAAGGTGACACCCTACGGCTTCGACGCGACGGCGGTCAGTGCCACGAACGTTTCTATCACCACGCCGTGTACGATCTGGATCCCGTCGTCGCTCGGACTTTCCGAGGCCGACGCGCGCGCCGCCGTGTTCGATGCGCTCGAAGCTTACGTCCAAACGCTTCCCATCGGCGGCGTGGTGATCTCGCCCGCTACGGGGAAAGTCTACTGGCGTGCTTTGCTCGGGATCGTCGCGGGCGCCATCCCTGGAACGCTCAAAGCACAGCTCACGAGCGAGGCCGACGTTTCGATCGCCGATGGCGAGGTGCCGGTCTGGGCGGGGGTCCTTTCCGATACGACGGTGACGCAGGTGTCCACATGAGTACCTTTCGTGACGTCGCGTGGTTCCTGTCGCCCGGGCGGCTTCGCACCTATCGCGCCGCCCGCATGGTCTACGCGTTCATTGGGCTTCCGCTCGACATGATCGCCGAAGCCGCGAAGCAAGCGACGAGCGCGCGGTTTCCGCTGTTCTGTCCCGAAGACGCGCTGCCCTACCACGGGCGCGATCGCGGCATTCGGCGCGGGCCGCTCGAAGGTGCCGCGAGCTACCGCGGTCGGTTGCTGCTTTGGCTCGAAGCGTGGCGAGGGGCCGGCGTGGGCCGCGCGATGCTCGATCAGATCGCCGGCTACCTCACGCCGCAAACTTGCCGGATCCGGATCTGGACGCAGGTCGGAACCATCTACACGCGCGCCGCTGATGGCACGTTCACGATCACGCGCGCCACGCCGGGTCTCTGGAACTGGGATGGCCTAACGGCTCTGTGGGCCCGCTTCTGGATCATCATCGATTCTGTGGGCGGCGTGCCGTGGTCGCGCGATGGCACGTGGGGGGACGGCGAAGTGTGGGGCGAAAGCGGGCGCGGCACGTGGGGATCCACGGCCACGGTCGAGCAAGTGCAAACGATCCGAAGCATCGTCGAAGACTGGAAGCCGGCCGGAAGCGTCTGCAAAAATATCATCATCTCTTTCGACGCGTCGGCGTTCAGTCCGTCGGACACCGCGCCGCCGTTGCCTGATGGCACGTGGGCGCATTGGAGCCATAACGTGGGTGGGGTGCAAGTGCCGGCGCGCGACAGTCGCGCCATCTACTGGGATGGGGTGAGCTAAGCCATGAGTACGACCTACGCGGGCGATCCGACGAATTGGCCGGATGATCTGACGATCCCTTCCGACGGCGACGACAAGCCGGTCGCGAGCATTCTTGCTGCCGTCGAGGGGACGATCGATCGAACGGCTTGGCTCGAAGCCCGTCAGGCCGTTTTTGAGTACCACGACGGGTCGTTACTCTTTACGACGACGTCTGTCAGCGCGGTTCTGATCACCGGCTACACGCTCGACGTGCCGAATTGCCTAGTCGGCGACAAGCTGATCATCACGTGGAACGCGACGGTCTACACCTCGGCGGGGTATGTCGAATTCAATCCGACGATCCTCGACGGCGCGACGGACACCGCGCCGATCGGAAGCAAGCGCGTCACCGCCACGTCGCTGCAATCAACTTTCACCATGTCGTTTACGACCATCTGGACGGTGTTGAATAACGGCACGTTCAAGGCGCGCGGCAAGCTATCGGTCGACAACGGCGCCAACACCGGAACGATTCAAGTTCCGGCTTCGATCGTCGTGCAACGTTTCCGACCGTTGCCGTAAGAAAGGGATCGCGATGGGCTGGCTTGATCCGTTTTGGATACCGATGGAAAAAAGCGGGATTCTCGTGCCCGCGCGGCGGAAGATCATCCTAGGTGACGGCATCACCGCGGAAGACGATCCCGACAACGATGCGCTTCGGCTCGGTGTGGATGGCACCGTCGGCGCCGATGGGGCCACGTGGCGCAACGGCTCGGGCGCACCGTCCGACGGAACCGGCGTGGACGGAGATTACTATCTCCGCACCTCGAACGGTGACGTTTACAAGAAAGCGAGCGGCACCTATTCGGTCGTCGGCAACATCCAAGGGCCGGCCGGTGCGGATGGCGCCGACGGTGCCGACGCGACGGCGGTCCCGATGCCGTGGTCACCCGTTGACTACATGTCGAAAAACGAATCGGTCGGCAACGGCTCGGGCAGCGTGTCGACGGGAATCGGCTTCGCGCTCACCGAAGCCTTAACGATCACCGGTGCGCGCTTCTGGTGGGGCCACGGCACCGCGGTCAACGTCAAGGTTTCGCTTTGGACAACCGACGCGACGGCCGGGCATACGCGGCAACGCAACGCGACCGTCGCCGTAAGCGGGATCGGGCTTTTCACCGCGACGTTTTCGAGCCCCTACACGATCGCATCCACGTCGATCAACCGACAGCTCTATATCGCCATGTGGGAAACGACTGGCACGCGCTACACGCAAGTTGTTCCGAACTACGTGATCTCCCCGGCCCTGCCTTTCATCGTGGGCAAGGTGCACTTGATGAACTTCAAGAGCTACGGCAACGGTGACGTCGAGCCGACTTCGACCGCGGCATCCGAGAACTATCCGATCGAACCTATTTTCGCGTGAGAGGGGTATAGCTATGGCGAATCTTCCGAGCGGTGACGGGCAAACAACGAAGGACGCGAGCCTATCGGTAGTGCTCGCGAGCGATCACGATGCGGTTCCGGTGTCGGGAACCGTGACGGTCGACACGTCGCTACTTGCCACGGCGGCGAAGCAAACGGACGGCACGCAAAAGACCCAGGTCGTGGGGTCGGGCGGGCAAGTGCAACCGGCTGGCGATGCCGCGGGCCGGCCGCAATTCGTCGAGCTGAGCGACGGGTCCGCGGCACTGGGGACACTGGCGAACCCGGTGCGAACGCGCGGCAGCGACGGCACGAACTCCACCCCGGCCGCCGATGCGGCGACACGCCCGCGCTTCGTGGAACTGTCGGACGGATCCGCGGCCGTCGGCACGTCGGGCAATCCGCTTCGCACGAATCCGACCGCGGTGGTCCAGCCCACAACGGCCGACGCGGGCCAAAACCTGTCGCTTGCGGATACGAACTCGCATCAATTCGCGAGCGCCGCATGTACGATCGGGTGCATCTTTTCCGCGCCGCTGGCCAACACGGCCCCCGTCTACTTCGGCCGCGCGACCGGCGTGACATCGGGATCGACGGGCAAGGGGATCGAGCTACAGCCGGGCGAAAAGTCGCCGTTGTTGCCGGCTGCAAACGTTAACGAGTATTACGCGATCACCGGCACGGCGACTCAAAACGTGCACGCGCTGGCGGTCTAACATGTGGTTCGGGCAACCGTTCTCGACGCGCGTGCTTCGCTCCTTTTTCGCGAGCGGTGCGGCGAATCTAGGAACCGGTCTGATCACGCTCCCACCGTGGTTCGCGATCACTTGCGCGACGACTGGACGCACGTCGCAGGTCTCCGCGTCGTCGCTCGTGACGGGGCTTGGAGCGAATGCGGCGCGGGCGCGAAACGTCGGTAGCGGCACCGGCCTTAGCGTCGAGAATGCAGGTACAAATTACCTCACGTATAGCGTGGACCTGGCCGGCGCGGATTGGCAAGCCGGCGCGATGGCAACATCGACGGGCAACGCCGATCCCGCGGGCGGCACGCAAGCGCGTGGCTTCACGTCAACGGGCAGCCAGTACGGCGATTACAATCAGAAGCCGAACGTCCAAGGCCCCGCGAGCATGCGAACGCATTCCGGCTGGTGCCGCGGCGTGACCGGCTCGTCGCCCTATGCGCATTGGCGCGGCACGACGGCCGGCCCTTCCAGCTATGTCGACGTTACAAGCACGACATGGTCGCGACTGAGCATTACCGAAGCGGCCGACGTTCCAGTCGGTCAGGGGAAAATGCAAGCGAACTTTGAGACCCGGGCCAATGAACCGACGGGGGCCCCTGCGATCTCGGGAACCACTTCGATGTATGGCTATTCGTGGCAACACGAATCGATCGTCCTTTACCCGTCTTCGTACATTCCGACGACGAGCGCCGCCGCTTCGAGGGCGGCCGACGTTGTCGCGGTGGCCACGCCCGCGAACGTCGCGCCGGGCGGTTTCTTCGATCTCGACTTGCTCGTCGCTCCCAACTATGCCGACACCGAGCAGGCCGCCGATCACAATCTCGTTTACTTCGATACGAACAATCGAATCTTCATTCAGAAGACCACGAAAAAGATCGTGTTGCGGATCGGCGGGGCTGATGTGCTGTCGAGCGCGCTCACGTGGTCGCGCGAAGCGCCGCTAAGGATTCATGCGATGCACCGCGCGGGGGGCCGAAAGCTGGACGTTGCGGGCGCCACGTCGGGCAACGGATCGAGCGGACTGCAAAGCGCCGCTTCCGCGATCTCTCTACCTGCCACGTCGTACCTGATGGGCTCGAATACGGGGGCCGAGGAGTGCGGCGATCTTCGTCATCTCATGATCTTGATGCCGTGAAAGGTGGGCAAAAAACCGGGATGAGGTATTCGCAGATCGATCCCTCGCGACGAGCGGTCCAGCCACCGCCCACCGATCCGCCGTTGCCGCCCCCCCCGAAGACGCCGCGCGGGGGGCTAAGTCAATTCGCGCGCGCGCACCTCGGAACAATCACGCTCAAGGATCTCTTTTACCTCGGCGGCCTGATCCTGACGGCGGTGACGTGGGCGCAATCACGCGCGAGCCGCGACGAAGTCGAAACCGCCCGCCGTAGCTGCGTGGATTCTTCTGCTAGCGCAATCGCCTCCGCGCTCGCACCTATCGCACCTTTGCCCGCACGCGTTAAGGCAATCGAAAAAAAGCAGGCGCGCAATGATACAAGGTGGGATCGTTTGGACGCGTGGCATGGCAAGGTGTTTGCCACGCCGAACCGAACGCCGCCGCCCAAGTTCGGGCCCAAGGCCGAAGCGCGCGGCGAAGTACGCTACGAAGACGAGGAGGAAGAATGACGGGCGACGGACGGGCAGAAGTTACGAGCGCGCCGGTTTTGCTCGACCAAATCTTTCGCGCGATCGCCACGCTGGAAGTTGCGCTTGGCAAGGTCGCGACGAATCAAGAGAGCTTGAAAGCCGAGGTCAAAACGATCGTGCCGCGCCTCGACGGTATCGGCGCGCGGCTTGACACGCTCACCGCGGAAGTGGGCCAGCTTGCCGAACGCATCCACCGAACGAACAACCTTGCACAGATCGCGATCGACGAAGCCGAGCGCGTACGCGACGAGCACGGGGCGCTTGACCGTGCGATCGACAAGTTCGAAACGGCCACGACGGATCGGGCGAATCGGCTCGAACGTTCGCAGGACCTGATCGAAAAGATGATCGACGTTCTCGATACGCGCGTGGGGCGTCTTCGGGATGCGATTGCCGACATTCCGGCGGACGAGCCGACACGAAAGGAGACCCCATGAACACGACATCGGAAATCATTCTCGTGATCGCAACGGTGCTGCCGGTGCTCGTCCACATTTTCGGATGGAGCGAAACCAAGGCCGGCCAGATCGTCACCTCGGTTTCGCTCGACATCGTCGGGGCCTACAAGGCGGCGCGCGCGAAGGGCGACGAAAGCGAGCCGAGCAAGTGAACGCCTCCGCGCACGCGCTAGCCCTTGCGATCTTGACCCTGATGCCGCGCACGGATCCGATCCGCGCCGAGTATCAGGCCACCGTGATCGCCAGCGTCGTCGCCGACGAAGCCGAGGGGGCCGCGCTCGTAGTGACGGCAGCGCACGAAAGCGGCTTTGGATGGGATTACGAAACGTGTCGCGCGCACGGCGATGGCGGCGATGGTCTGTATGGGCTCGGTTTCGGCTACGAGTCTTTCGCTTGCGGTTCGCCCGAAGTCCAGGCACGCGGCGCGGTTCGGGCGCTGCGTGACAAGGGATGGCCGGCGCGCCCCCTTCGAGCGTTTCGCGGATACCTCGGCGCGCCGTCGGACAACTGGCCCGAAGCGAAAGCACGGCTTTCCCTATGGGTCATCACCTTGGAGCGGATGCGATGCATGTGCTCGTTTTAGGTTCCTATGTGCCGGCGCGGGCGAAATCCCTCGCGGCCCTCGGTTTTTTTCTTGCGGCCTGCTCGTCGGCGCCAGTTCGCACGGTTCAAGCGTCGACGTGCCGCGAGCAAGGTAAGGCGATCACCTCGACTGCCGCGACTTGCGCCGATGCCGTCGCGCAATTGGAGCGGCTCGTCGAGCGCTCGCCCGAATGCGCGGCCGTGCTGAACGATGACGGGGGCGCGGGCGTGCACTGCAAAGGGGACGGGGGGACGCGATGACACTCGAAGAGATCATCCACACGATCGGCCGGCTCGAACATGGCGAGACACCCGAAGCCATCGAAGCCGCGCTTTCACTGCTCGAAGAGGTGACGCAATACCTTCCCGAGCCGGCCGGCCGGATTGCTTCGGCGGCCTTGAGCCTGGCGCGCGATGCCGTGATCGCCGGCAAGGGGCCCGAATCGATCGAAGAGCTTCGCGCGACGGTGCGGGGTTCGTGGCAAGCCGACCTAGATCGACGCTTCGGCGGGGGGTAGCCGTGGCAATGTCGCTCGTCGGCCTCGTTCTCCAGGGTACAGAGATCCCTCTAATCCAGGCCAAGAACGCCGGCCCACCTCGGCCCGGGCAAGCGATCGATTGGATCGTGATCCACACCATGGAAGCGCCGGAAAAGCCGGGAACGGCCAGGGCCGTCGCCGAATGGTTCGCCGGCCCGAACGCCCCCGAAGCTTCGGCCCACTTCTGCATTGACGCCGCCGAGGTGATCCAATGCGTGCCCGAAGACGTGGTCGCGTGGGCGGCCCCTGGCGCGAACCGGCGCGGGATCCACCTCGAACACGCCGGCTATGCCGGGCAGTCGCCGGCCGCGTGGGATGACGAATACTCGCGGGGGGTGCTCGCCCGTTCCGCCGAGCTGGCCGCGGACATCTGCCGCCGGTACGCGGTGCCGATCGTGCGGCTCACCGTCGCCGAACTACGCGCCGGCAAGCGTGGGTTTTGCGGGCACGTCGACGTGACGAACGCTTTCAACGACGGCCACGGCCACACCGACCCCGGGGCCGGCTTCCCCTGGGATCGGTACCTGGGTCTCGTTCGCGGCCCGACGACGATCGCCTAGATGATCCCCTAGGGATCGCAAAGTGCCGGCGCGGTGCCGCACCCCTTCGAGCACTGGTAGAGGGGTGACCACATGCCGGCCCCGTATTCCGTGCCGGCGAGCCGCCAGATCGAACCGCGGCAGATCAGGGGGTAGGTAAACGGCCCCGTTCCCCCTTCGTTGATCGAGCCGCACTTGCGCGCGCCGTCGGTGCACCCGTACCGGGGGCCGCCGAGCTGGGCGCGGATCGCGTCGTCGGTGCGGTTCACGGTGTCGCAGGTAGCCGTTCCGCCGGTGCACAAGGGGCCAGGCTTTCCCGCGTCGACGTCGGCCGTAGCGGCATCGATCGAAGGGGGGGCGGCTTCGGGCGCGGGCGGCGCCGCTTCGGGTGCCTGGCCGGCTTCGGTGCCGCCGTCGACGCCCGGGGTGGGCGGCGCCGCTTCGGGTGCCGCACCTTCGCCGGCTTCCGTCGTGGCCCCGTCCGGCGCATCCGGCACGGCCCGATCCCTTTCGGTTGCGTCGGGCGCCGCGTCGAGCGTAGGGGGTTCGCCTACAGGGGGGGCGTCCAAGGCGGGGGCACCGCAAGCGGTGAGGCAAACAAGGGCGAAGAGGGCGGCGCGTTTCATGGCTCGTTAGACGGTAGTCAACTGACTTCGCTTGAACGTGGCTAGAGAATGTGCCGGAAGCGCCGGCCGCACCGCTCGCACGTGTAAACGGCGGTGCAAAGCCAGCGTTCCCAACTACGGCGGTGCACCCGGGTAAGCGGCGCGCGGGGGCAATACGGGCACACCAAATCGAAGCCCTCCGTTTCTCCGCGCCGACGCGCGGCGGTGTACCGGGTGAGGGCGATCAGCGTCCACACGAGGCCGGCCAACAATGCCAGCGTGCCCACGGCGCGGAGGGCTGCCTCCATCGCGGAAGTGTTGGCCGGCATGTCCATCAGTTCGGGCCGTTGCTGCGCGAGCCGCGGATCACGATGCCATCGAGAATCACGGGCCGGGCGCCGCATTCGACGAGCGACGCGACGAGCGACGCGAGGCCGGCGATCTTCGAGATGATGTTACGGGCCGGGATGGGCGCCGGCTCGTCGACAAGTTCGCCGACGGCGATCGCGATCTCTTCGTAGATCCGGCTGATGGTACTGAGGGCCAGCCGATCGGTCACCTTGCCCGACGCGGCGTCGTCGGCGAACGCCTTGAACTGGATTCGAAAACCTTCGAGCAGAAGCGCGATCGGGCGCGATCGATCCCACCACAAATCGCGCAGCATGGTCGCATTGGCCGCGAGTTCGTCCGAGCAGATGATCATGTCTGAGACGGTGTCAACCGTTTCCTTTGATGCGGGGTCGTGTAAATTGCCGGGTGCCATGTGACGGGTCCTTTCCGTTGCGTGGGCACCGTGAGGTTCGGGGCGTCGTTTGACGCCCGCCCCCGCGGTGGGGCGCGTCCGGGTCAGAACCGGATGCGCCCGCTTGTAAGACGACCCAGAAGGGCCGCCCATTCGAGGGGATTACTTCGATGTAAGGGCCGGCCCCGTTTGCAGCCGGGGCCAGGCCAAGGGTTCCTAGGGATTTCCGTTCACTCGGTTTCGGTGTGCGACGGACGCGCACCGACTGCGCGAACCCCTCTTTCGGTTTAGCGCTGGGCTGGATATGTTGGCGTCCGTCACCACGTCGGGCGGTCCTCCGTTCGGTTGTGTGTGATCACCGTCGGGGGCCGTACTGGGTTGCAGCCCAGTTTCCCTTCGGCGGTGGGGTGTGGCCGGTTGCGGCCGGTCACACCCGCTTATTTAGAGATACGGCGATTTCCGGACCCCCATCAAGTGTATTCGGTCTCACGTCAAGTGCTTTCGGTGTGCGGCAATCGCGCCCGCGGGGGCGTCACATGACACCGTGGGCATTATCAAAGTTTCACTTGCCGGGCGTGCGCGGCCGTTGGGTTCACCAGGGCCACCGCCACTTCGATGCGCTCCATGCGATGGCCCAAACGCACGCGGCGAGCGCGAACATGACCCCCACGTTGTTCACGGCTTCCGGCCACGTGATCGGGTGATCGCCGCTCACGCTTCGCCCACGGTGGAAACCCTAAGCCCTAGCTCGTCGAGCGTGAGCGCGTCGGTTGCTAGCCCCGACTGCTCGACGAACGTGCGAAGCATCATGTAAGTCGGCGGCTCGATGCCCTCGACTTCGGCGAACGTAATCAGCGCGGAGATCATGATCTCGGCGGTGTAGTTCCGGGCGAGCCGCGACCGAAGCGGCGGCAGATCGATCGGCGCGATCAGCGCAATATCAGAGGTCAGGAGGCCGAACCGTGGCGGATCTTCGATCGGTAGCCGCGCGAGCAGATGGCGAAACATCTGCCAGTGTTTCTCCGCGCCGCGCTCGTAGTCGGCGCGCATCGCGGGGTCGTGCGACGCGTCGATCGCCTTGCGCCTGAACGCGTCGCGCTTGCGCCGTTCGTGTCGGTTCACGCGGCGCCCACGGGCGCGCCGGTGCCTTGCTCGGTGTCGACCATTGCAGTGGCCTTCCCTCTCTGGCGCCGATGACTACCACCGCGCCGGGCGCTTGCCAAGCGGCACTAGTTGTCAACCGACACCGCAGGGGAGTAAGGTGCGCCGCATCGGGCCCCGGCTGCAACCGGACCCATGGGGCAATTGGATGACGCGGCCCACGGTCAAGCAATGGCTGGCGAACTATCAGAAGCCATCGATCCGCGTGACGCATGCCACGCTCGAACAGCGCGACGACGAAGAGGGTCCCTTTCGGCGCAAGTGCCCGGTGTGCCCCGACGGACTTTTGCTTGTGGGGCGCGATCAGAAAACGCTTCGAATCCTGGCGACCGACCATTGCATTGTGTGCGGCCAGCGCGTCGAATACACCGACGAAGCGATCGACGGATGGCCGGTGCAACGATGAGGGGCGAACCCGTTCCCATGCTCAAACGCGGCGAAACGGTGCGCCTCACCTTCGCGGGCCGCACGGTGGACGCTTTCGTGGCGCTCGCATCACCGAACGGACGAAGCCTTTTCCTCATGTTCGACGCGGTGGTCGGCGGCTACGTCGGCGGCTTGCCGCTACTTTGGGACGGCGCCGCCTTTCGTGAACCGTTCCCCGACGGGCGATCGGCGTACATTGAACACCGGACATGGGTGCACTGATGGTCGCGTGGGCGGCACGGCGCGTCACCATTCGGGCGGTGGATGTCGTTCGCCTCGACGGTAGTTCGGAACCGCACATAGAAATCAGCATCGACGGCAAGCGTACGCTGGTGCCGCTTTCGGTCTTGATCGCAAGGTGGGCCGCCGAACACGAGCCCCGGAATACGTCCGCTGGATGCTTCGATCCGGAATCGTCGCTGGATGTGTTCAAGAAATGAGAAAGCGATCGAAGTCCGGCCGGGTCCACACGTGCGAGCAATGCGGCAAGCGCGACGCGTGGGGCCCGGGGTGGATATGGCTCATCGCGCCGGTCGCGTCGAAGCATCCCGGCGAGAACGGCCAAGAGATGCCGGTTCGGTTTTGCTCGGACGCGTGCGAAACCGCGTGGCTAGAAACCGAAACCGGCGTGCGGATTCGGAAGGTGCAACGATGAGCGACGGGGTTAGGTGGTTCGGCCGTGGCCCGCGAAGGGGCGAGCCCGAAGACGAGGTGCCGGTGCCGGTTGGCGCGCCTTGCTTGTGGTGCCACGAACTGATCGCCGTATGGGATAGCGGTTGCATCATGGCGCACATTGGTCCGGGACATACGCGATCCGATGCACCGTGGCATCACGAGTGTTTCGTCCGATCGATCGTCGGCTCGGTCGGACACCTCCTAGGCCGGTGCTCGTGCAACGGCGGTGACGATGACGATCCACCCGGCTTGACGAAGCGGCAAGCGGCCCTCGCTGCGTGCTTGCTATACGCGGAAAGGTCGCGATGAAACGGCGCACGCTCAAGAAACGGATCGGGCGGATCCGGACCTTCCTACGAAAGCGTTTCGTTTGGGCACGCGGGCGACACACCGGCACGATCGCGCCGCGCGAGATGAGCGCGAACATTCCCGGCGCGCTCTTGCCCTTCTACCCTCGCGGCCTCGACGATCACGAGCGGCGAGCGTGGTGGGGCCGATGATCGGCCTTTGCGCGTGCGGGCAAGAGCTACCCGGGGTCGAGGTCCGGATCGATCTCTATCCTTCGTTCATGACGACCTATGCCCCGTGGCCACCGCCCGTGATCGAATTGGTGATTTGGTGCCCCGCGTGCGGCGCGAGGATCGTGGAGAAAGTGTCGGCCGTACCCACCACCGCGGTCACTACGAGGCTTCACCGGCGATGAAACGGCACCGCGCGATCGCTGGCCCGGGCGGCACGCTCGACGTGTTGCGCGATCTCATGCTCGGCGGCCGACACTCCCGCCACACCGTGACGCGCTTCGGTGTCTCGCTCCCTACCGCCGATCGGTGGCTGATGGAACTCGCCCGAAAGGTTCCCGGCGTTCGGAAGGTGCGCGAAGGAACGACGTCTTGGTTTGAGTGGCGCCGCCCCCCGCCCTTGCCCGACACGGCCGAAACGGCGGCAACGAAAGCGCGCACCGCACGCGCCATCGCGGACCTACTTTACTCGCCACCGAAACAGAAACCGCCGAGCCTGGTAGCTCGCTGCGTTTCGCTCCCACCGCACGGCCTCGCGTGCGGCGGATGCGAGCTTATGGCCGGGCACAAGGGACGGCACCGAAGCGACGGCTATTGGTGGGCGGTGAAGCGGTGAGCGACGAAGAGCCCCTTTATTGCCGGGTGTGCGGCGCCGAGGATTGCTGGTGCGATCACGACTTCGAAGACGTCGGCCCCTACTGCGACGTTTGCGGGATCATCCCGGCGCCCGGCTTTGAATGCATGTTCATGAAAGCAGACGGCCGACGCGACCGGTGCAAGGGGCCGGCGTATTCCGTGGAGACTTCGCGCGCCACCTTCGCGGCGGCCGGTGCGGCCGATCCCGATGCATGCGCCAAGGCGTTTCACGCGGCGCTTGCACAGATGCGGTTTTGCCGCGCGTCGTGGGAATGGTTTATGGCCGTCGCCGTCCGAGAGGCCGCGCGTTGCCCCGCGTGCGGTGAGAGCACCTATCACGCGCGCTACTGTCCGAGCCTTGACGCCGACTACGCGCGCCGGCACGGGGGCATCCACTCCGAATTTGAGGGCGACGACGAATGAAACGGCGCACGCGGGGGCCGCGGTGATGACGTGGTGGGAGCGCGCGTTCCAATACTTCGGCGCCTTCGCGTTCGGCGGCGCAATGGGCTACGTCACCAGCCGGCTCCATGGGCCCGTTCGGCGCGCCGTCGAGCGAACAATTGCTTGGGTTGAAAGGCGGCTAGAGCAACGGCGGCGCCGCGAATGACATGGGCGCCGATCGTTGCCGTGGGCGCCGTGCCCGTCGTCGTCGAGCGGGGCCGCGTGCTCGTCGATCACGGCCGCCGATGGTTCACGATCGAAGCCGGCGATTGGATCGTGTGGCACCGCGCCCGCTAGAAAAGCAAACGGCCCGGTGGGGTCGAGCCGCCGAGCCGTTCGCCGTTTCCCTAGGAGGTTCGCCTTGGCCGCATTCCCTGATCACCGAACCTTACGCCCGGGCGGACGGCAACGCTAGCGCCGGGCGACAAGTGGGTTGCGAGACATCATGGTCAAGATGTAGTCCCGTGAGGCATTCGCCCGGCACCGAGCAAGCTACGCCCGACGGCGCGCCGTGGCTAGTGCCAGTTCGCCGGCCAGCTCGGCGGCTTCGTCGGCGCGGCCACCGGCGATCGCATCCTGCAAAGCGGCGGCGATCACGCGCGCGGCTGTCCCAAGAACGGGCAGCGACGGTGCCCCATCGTGGCCATCCCTTGGGCCAATTGTCCCAAAACGCCCCTTTTCGCCCGGGAAATCCGCCACCTTGTTGCGTTCGAATCCCGCTGGGGACGCAATCTTTTTCTTTAGTTTCAATGACTTAGCGTTTCCTTGGGACAGTTTTGGGACAGCCTTGGGACGGGGCGCCTTTCCGTGACGCGCGCCGCCCTTTTCGCCGATAGGTTCGCGCTGCTCGGCGCCGGTACTTTTGACGCTTTCGAGGTGCGCCCGAGCCGTCGCCGTCTCGCCCAACACGAACGCCGGCAGCGGGGGGAATGGCTGGCCCGCGCGGCCCCCGAGATCCTCTGCTGCGCGGATGTAGATTTGCGTCGTGTTCAGCGACTTGTGCCCGGCGGCCCGTTGGATCTTCAGGGGGTCGTCGCCGCGGATCGCTCGCCATGTGGCGTACGTCGCGCGGAGATCCTTGAAAGTGATTTGACATCGGGTCTTGTCGCTGATGAAAAGCTCGGCGCGATCGACGCCCGCCCATTCTAGGTAGCGTTGCAATCGGGTCGACAAGTCGGCCTCATGCGGCAGCGCGATCACCTTGCCGGACTT
>Ga0134122_10001224_pt1 | contig 18418 bp, 43 predicted proteins | sample KB302_FD_96461 | JGI IMG/M metagenome (GOLD analysis project Ga0134122, IMG submission 96461) | Terrestrial soil microbial communities without Nitrogen fertilizer from Kellogg Biological Station, Michigan, USA - KB3-0-2 | ecosystem: Environmental > Terrestrial > Soil > Unclassified ... | reverse complement strand
TGGGGCGACGGGCGGTTCGATATGCGGCAGGCCTCGATTCAGGCAGTAGGAGCAGACGGCCTTCCCGTGCAGCGTGCATACGCGCTCAGCCGGCCTCGCCCCGGCGTCTCCGGGGGTGGGCTGGGCGGCAGGTCCTCCGAGGTGGTCTTCGCAAAGGCAGCGTGAATGCTCCCCTTCGGTGCATCTGCACTTCTTGTCGCAACGTTCGCACGAAGCGCCACATCCGAGCCCCGGCCTCCACTGCTCCCCCATGTCGGCCTGGACCGCGGCTTCCTGTGTTCGCAGTAGCCACGCGATTGGGTGTTCGCCGGTTGGCGCGGTCCGTAGCGCCCGATCATGGTCAGACGCCCCGCCGCACCCCTTCACGTTACAGATGTGGACGGGAGCGGGCGCGTCGGGCTGGACCGGTGGCGGGGTGGCTGGCTCGAACTCATCTTCCCGCCATGGCTCCGTCGGACCGGCCGGGCCTGGCAGCCCCATTCTATCCCGAGCTTCCTGAGGCGTGATCCCCATCGGCGGCGTTTTCGCCGGCGGCACGACTGGGGCTGTCAGCCTGCGGACCGCTTCCTTGGCGAAAGCCCACAGCGTGTTAGCGGTCCCCGGCGGCGAGTCTCCGCCGAGGCCAGGGTAGAGCGCGTTGCCGAGCATCTCGCGAGCCTCGGCTGCGGCTGCCCAAATCTCATTGCCCGTCTCTCGTTTCGGCGCCACCACGGCCGGGGGCTGCTGGGGGGCGTCTGCGAGGGCGCGCGGCGACAGCGGGCCGCCTTCCTGGGAACAGGTCCAGCACCATGATTTGCCGCCGTGGTCTCCGGTTACGTCAGACACCAGGACGCAGCCATGAACGGAACAGCGCTCTTTGCCGTCGGCACCAACGGCGAGGGCTGAAGCGCCCGACAGTCGGTGCTTACTGCCGCGCTTCTCGGAGACGCGGTTGAACTTGTCCGCGACGCACGAGCCGAGCGTGCGCCCGATGCGGGTCGCGAGCAGGTCGGACATGATGACGACATCGGCCAGTTCGTCGGCCAGGTCCTGGTCGGTCTTGCCAGACTTGCTGCCCTTGAGTCCCTCGACACCGAGCGCGGCGCCGCACACCTCGCCCGCCTCCTCGGACACAGCGGCAGCCCACTCGACGGGACTCCACCCTGCGCTGTTCAAGGGCTCGTCAAATCCGCCCTGGTCTCGCGGGTCAGCGCACCGGGCCTTGTTCGCCCGATGCAATTCGCTGAACGTCAGCCCCTCCCGTCCCATCCCTCCGGGGGCGGTGGCCACTGCTTCGGCCGTCTTCGGGGCACCGTCGTCTAATACTCTGTCGACCACGCGAACCCCCTTCCGAGATGAACGATCCACTCGTCCACCGTTTTGGAGACCAGCTCAGCGCCATCGTCCTCCGGGCATCCGATCAGGCCGTCAGATTCGAGCCACGCCTTGATCGCCTCGTCGCCGGGGACCGACTCCCACGACCACTCGTCCTCGTAGTCGCCCCGGTCTTCGCCGGTATGATCCGACCAGACGGTCCAAGCGTCGTCGGTGTCTCGCGCAATGACGGTGTCGGTTCCGTTCGTGAACATCGCCAGGCCGTCGTTGCTCATGCTCACCGTCCTCCCGCGCGTAGCTCGTCGATGCGGGCGGCGATCGCCTCGTCGCACGCGATCAATTCATGTGCGATCATGCCGGCCTCGTCGGGGCGATCACCATCTAACACCATGGCCGCCAATCGTTTCAGTCCGACGCCAGCCCACGCTCGAAACGCTGCCCAATGGGCAAGGCGCTGGTGCCGCGAGAACACAGCCTTGGACGCCTTCGTCCAGGGCCGCATCGTCTGATCGAACCTGGCATGACAACCGACGTCGCCGAGCCGCTGTCCGCACATTCGAATCTTGTCGGCCGCCGTTCCGTTGCGCATGCCCATGCCGCCGACGCCAACGTGGGCACCTTGGATGTTTTGGCTGGTTCCGCAGACCGCGCAGAACGCTCCGTCTGAGGTGAGCCAGCGCTCGTATGGAGCAAAGACCGACTCGCGCACCTGCTGCTTGGTCTTCCAGTTGCGCTTCATCCGCTTGCCCCGGGCGAGTGTTGAGAACTTCGGCGCTTCGCCGGGCTCGGGCTGGCGTGCGCGGAGCCGTTTCGGCGGCTTCTGCTTTCGTGTCGGCCGCGGGAACGCCAGGGCTGCGGTCAGGTTCTCGCGCGGCTCCTTGCGGGCGAAGCTCATCGCGCCTTCTCCTTCCTGGCAGCGACACGAACCTCGTTACGTCCTGCGGTACCGATGGCTTCGCGGCCTAGGTACGGGCTAGGCCCTGCGGCCAGGGCGGCGTCGCTGTCGATGTCGGAGGCGAAGCGGAAGACTTTGCCTTTTTCGACCGCCGCGGTCGCCATCCGTCCCTTGTGTCGCGCGTATGCCTTGCGAACCGCCTCTCGATTGCGACAGACGATCGCCGCAGCCTGGTACACCGAGAACGTTGGTTCGGCCGACTCCAACAGCATCGCGACGAACGCATCTCGGTGTGGCGTCAGCGGATCGGGACGGTGCTTACCGCCTGTCGATGGCGCGCAGATGTCGTCTCGGATGACTCCCGTCTCGCGCTGGTAGCGGGCGAAGAACGGCTGCGCCTTCCACGCCAGGCGGCGCTTCTTTAGTTCGTTCTTGGCCTGGGGAGCCACAGCGGCGAGGACTGCGGCGAGGCCTTGCGTGACCGTGTCGGCGTCAACGCAGGTAGCGCGCGTCGCTTCGATGAAGACCTGAGCCAGGGAAGCGATGTCTCTGGTCACGGCTCATCCCCCGCACCGACGTCGCTGGCCAGTGGTCCGTCGTCGAGCACAGACCACCGCCAACCCTCCGCAGCCATCGCGACTCCGATCCAATGCTCGACCTGGCCATACGCCGACGTACAGTAGAAATCCATGTAGTCGGTCCCGTTGCCGACGATGGACGCGATCAGATCGCCGGCCGCGCGGAACGTGTAGCTGGCCGTGTCACCGTTGTTGTGCTTCCAGTCGACGTTGGAGAGGGCGCCCCAAACGATCTCGGCGTCACGTCGGCTAGCCCGCATGCGCTCGCCGCACGCACGATTAAGTGCGACACCGAACAGGTCGTCATTGTCGAACGCGCGCCCGCCCCAGACGCCTCCCATGCCTCCGAAGCTGCGCGGTCCGGTCGATTCCTCGTCCGACTTCGGTAGCCACACCAACGGCTCCGGGATGTAGTCGCGCGCCCGCAGGCGCCGCGGGTCTTGTCGTCGCCTGTGCTTCTCGTAGTTCACGGCGACCTCGCGGCCAGCAACGCTCGGAGACGCTCAACCTCGGCGGCAAGCACAACAACGGCGCGCTCGGCGTCACGCAGGGTTTCAAAGCGAACGAACTGCTTGGCCAGGGTGAACGCGATGGCGATCTGGCCTTCGGCGACGACGTCGACCACCGGCCGAAGCTGCGACACCCGGGGCCAGTAGAGCCTTGACTCGGCCCGGACAACGTAGGAGACATGACCTCTGGGAATCGTGCTTGTCCCCGGCATGTGCCCATGGACACCGGCAGCTGACCGAGCGTCGAAGCAGCGGACGCCAGCGGGGACAACGACGACAACCTCGCCGATGTGTTCGTTGATGTGTGGCGAAGCAGCCCCGCCCCACGTCACCCGGTCGCCGACCTTGAACGCGGCGCTCATCGTCCGGCATCCGGAAGCAGGTCGAACTCATCGACCAGGTCCGCGAAAGTGTCGCGACCCGGAGCTGCCGCCACCGCACTCGGTCCCTGCTCGCGCATGATCGGGCAGGCTGGCGTGTGCTGGTCCCCGCGCTCGCTCGTGCACAGGCAGCGCGAGCACTTGATGCCGGCCGGCCTCGGCCTCGTCCCCGACGCCGCCACGGCCGGGGGAGAAACCGGAGCGGCGTCGGGGGTTGCGGGGGCGGGGCTCGGTGGAGGGGTGGGGCCGAGGTATCGGTACTCGGGCGAAGCGATGGCCGACGGGGCCAGCGGGCACCAATGAGCCCATGGCTCCGGACAAGCCAAGGGTGGCGAGATATTCACCGCCGCGCTCATCGCGCCACCGCCATCGCCAGCCATCCGGCCAACCCGTGAGCCAAGGCGCTGGTCACCAACACGGCCAGCACCGGCCACACGATCACCAGCGTCCCCCAGCACACGGCCGCCATCACGGCAGCCATGGGGATGGCCGAGAGGCGGGTCATGGCGAGGCCTCCGGCTCTTCGTAGGCCTCGTCCTCGTGAAGCTCGATGTCAAACGAGAATGGCGCTACCTGCTGACATCCGTCGAACCTCTCGACGAATAAGGCTGCCTCGGGCGGCGTTTCGGCCTCGAACCGACCGGCGTTCTTGTAGACAACGATCGTGTCGTCGCCCACGCTGACTTCTTCGACGCCGATCCGATGAAGAGCCAGGGCGATGGGGCAGCAGCATGTACTGTCCTCTCGAACCCCGGTCTCGATGTCCTCCGCCGTCACTTCGATATGGAGCTTCACGACGCGACCTCCGGCCAGCTCGCGTCCGTCATCTGCGCCGACTCAGCGATGCGGGCAGCTTCCTCTAGGGCGTCGATGACCTCGGACGCCGTGCGCGCCTTATGATCATTCCACCAAGAGACCTCCCAGGTAACCGGCGAATCGATCGGGTCGATTGCCAGCATGACAAAGCGTCTCGCAATGTAGTCACCGTCCGATATCGGCACGTAGATGTCCTCGGCGCCGGCCGCGATCAGCGCGCCAATCGCGCACATCTTCGTCCCGCTGGTCAGCGCTCCCTGGCACCACCCTCGCTCCCTCAGCAGGTCAGCGGCGACGCGGAGCTTGCTGGGGTCGATCACGGCGACGCCTCCGCTTCACGCGCCGCCGATTCGCAGATGGACTTCAGCGCGTCTTCGTTCGATGCGAAGAAGTTCGGGACCTTCGTTTCGCCCGGATGCGACGCTAGGTAGATCGCAGCGCCGGCAAGCCACGCGCCGAAGTGCTCTTCGAGCTCGGCCCCGACCTTGCCCGCATCGGTGATGTACCAGCCCGCGCGGCAGTGGGTCGTTTTGCACGTGTGCCAGTTGCACATCGCGAGTCGGAACTTCGGGCGCTTGGCGTTGAGACGCCGAGCTAGCTTGGTGTCGAGCTTGCGCAGCGCGATCCGATCTCCGAGCAGCGCCGCGAGTCCGGCGGCGGCCCTGGCGGCCCAGGCGGCCCAGGCGGCCCTGGCGGCCCAGGCGGCCCAGGCGGCCCAGTCGGCCCTGGCGGCCCTGGCGGCCCAGTCGGCCCAGTCGGCCCAGTCGGCCCAGTCGGCCCTGGCGGCCCAGTCGGCCCAGTCGGCCCAGTCGGCCCGATCCCATTCGTCGGCCATAGGCTCGTCGCCGCTCACGCGGCGGTCGAACAGCTCGCCAATTGCACGGGCCGCGGGGAGGTCATCGGGACCAGGACCGCTGGGCCCGTATACCCACGCGCAGAAGCGATCCCGGATGCGCGCCATCGATTCGCCGGCGGGAGCAGGGGGCGGGAGAACGACCGGGCGGCTCACGGCGACACCGCCGATACGTCCTGGGGTTCGACATCGGCACCCGGCGCCGTCACCGACTCAGGTGCGACCGGCAGAGGCAGCGCCGGCACCCAGAACCGCAGTCCGAAACCACCAACGTCCTGGAACGACTCCCAGCCAAGCACGGGGTGCTTACGGTGCGGCCAGCCATCGATACCGTAGTAGCCGCATATGGAGCATGGGTTATCGTGCGAGTACCGCGACGCCCTGTGCCAGTCGCTGCCGTCCGTCTTGAGGAACGTCGTCTCGTTCGACGGGGCGCTCATGGCGACACCACCGGAACCTTCACGTCCGAGAACCAAAGCGACATCAGGTAGGCGACGCAGGCCTCCTTGTGCTCGTGCTTCGATTCGAACGAGACCATGATCGTTCGCAGGTGGCGGAGCGCCGCGTCCTCGTCGATGCCGTCTCGCGGGATGAACTCCGTGCCCTTCGGAAGTCCCCTGAAAAACCAGCGAGATACTAGGTCAGCCCACTTGCCCCCCGAGCGATGAAACTCCGGCGGTATCTGCGACATCGGGACCATGAAGTCGCGGACCGTGTTCGCGCCGCCGAACGCCATGTCCAGTCCGGTCACGGGCTTGGGTGCGTGCGGGAATGACAGGGCGATCACGGCGACACCCGGGCCTGGGAGGCGGGGGCTTCGTCCGGGCCGACCTCCGATGGCTCCTTGGCGGGAGTGATTCCGTCCGGCCCAAACTCAGCGACGCGATCGATGATTGCGAGCCGCCGCCGCAGATCGCGCGCCTTCGCAGCCGCCTTCTTCTTCACCGCCGCGATGGCCTCGGAGCGCGTCAGGAAGACCGAATAGCCAACCGCGCCCGAGAAGTGTTCGTGGCGCGCAAGATCCGGCAGCCCCCAGTTGCTGGCGCGCCGCTCGCCGTCCATGTATCCGTCCACTTCAAGGATTCCGAGTCGGTGCCAGGCGTGCGTTACGAAGAAGCGCTGGATCTCGACCTTGCGCCGACGCGTCTCATGAATCGTCGCCGAACTCACGTCGTCCCCCGCTCACGCCCGGCCAGGAAATGCGAGACCACAGAGACGTCACGCGCGAGCCTGAGCACGCGCCGCAGGCCCGCCGCCGGAGTCAGGCGCCTAGCGCGGACGGCGCCGGTGGTCGCCCGGATGCCCTCGCGCAGATGCCGAGCTGCCACCTCGGGCACTCCGCACTCGGCGGCAACGGCGAGAAACTTTCCGGTGGGGGTCTTTCCGGAATGGTCAGAGGGTTCGCCACCATCTCCCACCCACATGCCATTACGCGCTCTTGTGGCACGTCCCGACGAGTCAGACATCTTCGAACGCCTCCGGTAAGAAGTCCTACCCCGTCTGGGCCCGACCGACCCGGTCTTCGTGGTCGAGAGCATCCCTGCGACCTACCACGAGGCTCTTCGGTCGGATCCAGATGGGGCGAACAGTGTTCATCGCAGGGATAATTATCTACTGCGCCAGGGGCTGGCCGAGGTCAAGAAAAATCGACATAGCATTCTAGTCACCGTCGGAAAAAATCTCCTTGCGGGGCTCTGGCGCAGGCACCGTCGAACGCGGACCCCGTCTCTGGTCGCGCAAGATCCCTGCCTCCATCGCCTCGATCGCCTCCTCCAGGTTGCCGACCTCGCCGCGTATGTAGATCTGGGTCGTCGACAGGTTGGCGTGCCGCAGGATCCTCCGCGAGACCGTCTCCAGCTTCACGCCGCGCGCAAGCGCGTTCGTCGCCGCTGCTGCTCTGCAGTCGTGCAGGTGTACCGTTCCGTCGCCCGGTGCCGCCTCAATGCCGGCCCGATCGCAGATGTCTCGCCACCATCTGTCGATCGCAAAGCGCGAGTAGGGCCCGTCTCCCTTTTCGGAGACCAGGACGTAGGGGTGGCGGATGTGCCGAGGAAGGGCCACGATCGCATCAAGCAGCCTCTGTGTCGCCGGAATCGTTCCGCCTCGGCGGTTCTTGCATGCATACCCCGGAAGCGTGATCGTCTTGCGCTCATAGTCGATCCAGTCGTGGCGCAGCGCCAAGATCTCCCCGCGCCGCATCCCCGCGTCAGAGGCGCACAGAACCACCACCGTCTGTTCGGGCGTCGCGCATGCCGCGAGCGCTCGCCCAATCTCCCATTCCTTCGGCGCCGTCTCTCGGCGGCGAGTTTTCTTGAGCCGCTTCGCCGCCGCGATCGGATTGAACCGCAGCAGACCCTGGATGACCCCGAAGTTGAACATGGTTTTCACGCAGCTCAGCTCGTTGCTGATCGTGTTCTCGCCATAGCACTTGCCCGTCTTCGAGTGCGTCGAGGGCAACGGGGTCTCGCGTCGCTTCTGCGCGTGCTTGGTCCAGTCGAGCACGCTGATGCCGTCCGCATTGCGCTCGGCGTGCCCGTTGATGAACGGGAGCAGGCGAGGAAGGACGATCGGCCAAGAGCGAGCCGTCTTGTTAGCCGCCTCGTAAGCGGCGAATAGCTGCCGCACCGTCAGCGACGGCTCGGAGCGCCTCGCGGCGCGGCGCTGCAATAACTCGAGGGCTGCTGCAAGCAGCTCGTCCTCGTTCACGATGGATCTCCCCCTGGCGAACCATCCCCGCTATTTACCTGCCGGGAATCAGGATATCCGGCGTGGCCACTATGCGGGTGTGGCCCAGTTCACACTGCGCACAAATGCGCGTTACAGAAAACGAGACGTGACGTGGCTTGCGTAAGTTATGTGCGTTGCGGCTCAGCTACGCGCTGCCTGGTCTCGAAGCAGCGTAGTCGTCCACGGTCCGATGCTCCCAGCACGGAAGCAGCAGGCCGCACTCGCACCTGGCGGTGCCGAGCTTTGCGTCGATGATCGTCCTGGTCAGAGGCCCCGGCGGCGCCTTCGCCTGCGCGAGGTACTCGGCCATGGGGACCTGGCCTCGGGATCGGCGGCGTGCCTCGGATCTCTTGCGCTCCAGATCGAGGTGGACAGCGCAGCGGGCGCGACCGGGCTCGGCCGGCTTGTAGCAGTGGACGCAGCGGCCATGCGCGGGGTTACGGCGGGTCACGGCTTCGTCCGCCGTCTTCGGATCGACACGGGAACGCCGCCCTTGATGAGCCCGTTGCGCCGGGCGAAGCGGATGCGCGAGGCTAGTATCTTGCGCTGAGCCGACGGAGACAGGCCACCGAAAGCTCGCCCGCCTCCGCCAATGACGTAGTCGCCACTCGACTTGAACCACTCGACAGAGCAGCCTCCGCGACGCGCGACCAAATACTCCCACCCAAAAAAACGCCATTCCCGAGCGCGGGCCGGCACCTTCCGCGCGGCGAAGACATGGCCCATCTCGTGAACCAGTGCGCCTAGATCCGGATACTCATTCCAGAAGACGACTCTTAAGCGCGCGTGCTCGACCGCCAGTCCGCCTTCGAACGGGCACAGAGACAGACCGCTGTCAGGTGGGATCGAGAAGAAGTGGCCAGGCGGCGGCGGAACGCGCCTGATCTCGCCGCCCCACGATCGAGCCATGGCCTTGAGGCGGTCGAGCGGGGTCACGCCCGCACTCCGTCCAGCGCGGCCTCGTATACCTTCGCCGCAGCCTCGCACGCGCGGGCGTAGTAGTCGGCCGCCCGCTGCATCTCCGGGTCCTCCGGGAACAGCTTGCGCAGCGTCGCGACCTCGGACCTGGCGAGGCGGGCCTTGCGATCCAGTTCCGTGCGCAGCCAGGCGGCGCCGCGCTGGGAGTCGATCACGTCGCTCATCGTCGCCGCCGCCATCACCGCCCATCCCGTTCTGGCGAAATGCCCGAAGAATCGGCCTGCGCACTATCCGAATGGCGTAAAAACGCGGCCGACGTTTTCATCTTCACGACTCCGTCCTTGGTCGCCGAGAGTACGGCTTCGAATTCGATCTCATAAGTATCATCTGGCACCTCGACCACCTTCTCGATGAGTCCTTCCTCGGGCGCGTAAGTCTTCAGCCGAATGCGCATTGCTACCGCCCCTCCCGTTCCCGCCTCGCCTCGTCCTCGCGCTCCCTGCGGCGGCGTTCGCGGACCCAGGCAACGACTTCGGCTCCGCTCGGACCCTTGGGCGCATGATTCGTCGGGGCCGCTGAGAGGCCGTCGGCATCGAGGCGCTTAGATGGCCACGCGGGACCGGCCTTCGCCCTCTCGGCCTTGCGGGTGACGTCGGTGGCGATATTCTCGCGGAAGGTCATGATGCCGCGCCGCCCTTCTCGATGTCCTGCTCTTTCCAGTCGGGATGCTTCGTTCCCATGTGGCGATGCAGGTTGATGAACGTCCGGTTGCAGCAGGGACAGACTCCGTTGGAGATGCGCTTCTTGATCTTCGTCGCCTGGCCGCGCGCGGCCGACAACAGCCGATCCTTTCGCGCCGACTCGTCGCGGGCCCTCTGCGCTGCCTCCTTCTCGCGGGCCAGTTCTTCCTTCAGTCTGTCGACTTCTGACTTCGTGAAGCTCAGCGTGTGGCCGTTGGGGCAAAAGAATATTTGCTTATCGGACCTCCTGGCCTTGGTCAGATGCGCCGGCATCGCGAACAGCACTCCACACACGGCGCATGTATCTGTCTCGAGCTCCTGCGACTGCGTTACTGCGAATCCCATGACGATCCTTTCGAGATTCCCCGCCCCCGCCCCGCCTCAGCACCATTGCTAGACGGGACAGGGACGGGAGTGCATGCGAGGGGGGGGTTGGTCAGCGGGACTGCCCCGCAGCGAGCCGCGCCTTGCGCTTCCTGCGGTAGTTCGCCGTCTTACTGTGCCCGGTGTAGTTCGCGATCGGACGGCGCAGCCACGCACCCGAGAGCCCGGCTCGCCAGATGTGGCCCGCCACGGTGACGACGGAGATGCCGAGTCTGAGGGCGATGGTCTGGCGCGTGTGTCCCTCGCGCTCAAGCACGACGCACTGGCGCTCACGCGGGGACAGGCGCTCGGGGTCGCGGGCGCGGACGGTGGTCCAGCCGTGGGTCATTGGGACATCTCCTCCGGCGAGGGCTCGTCGCCACGATCCTCTGGCGCTGCGTCATCGGGTGGCGGCTCGCTTTCCTCTGTGGCTGGGAACGCCTCGGCGATCGTCGTCTTCTTGGCCTTGATGTCCTTGTCAATGGCCCCGAGCTTCTTCAGGTCGCCACGGTCCATCTCGTCGATTGCCGTCCGACCAAGGACCGCGAGGATTCTGTCGACGGTCAGGTCCCTGCGGATCCAGTAGTGGACCCACTGATCGCGATCATTGATGAACTTCTCGTCACGTCCGGGCATCGGCGCGATCGCTGGTCCAACGGTCTCGCCCTTGGCCCACCTCGCGAACTGCTCGCCGATGTTCTCGCTCAGCGCTTCGGGCTTGGCGAAGATGCTTCGAGCGAAGCCGGGGAGCTTGAACATTTCCTTCTCGTCTCTGTGGGGCGGGTTCCACGTTGGGACGCCATCGGCCGCCGGGTACAGCAGGCACTTCACGGTCATCTCATAGATGAACTCTTCCCCCGCGATCGGCATCCAGCCGCGTTGCTCCGGGTCCTTGCCCTTGACGATCGCGATCTTCTTCTTGGCTCGGAAGCAGAAGACGAAGTTGACCTCCATCTGCGTGATCGCGTTGAGGAGGGCACGCCGCTTCGCCTTCGGGCCCGCCCATGCGGACATCTGGGCCTTCTCGCGCGAGACTCGCCAGGCAGCCGCAAGCCGGTCCGTCTCGGCCTCGTGCTCCTCCAGGACGCCGCCCGGGCCCTCGTGCTCGTGCGACGTGCTGTCGACGATGATCGTCTTGGCTCCCTTCCTCACGCAGTGCTCGATCGCCGCCAGGTAATCGAGCGGGGAGAACGGCGCCGAGAAGGACAGGTGGCGGAACTTGAACGTATCCGCGTAGTGCAGCATCCTGCGCGCCTCGGTATCGATGGCATAGATGTCACCGCCGCTCACGCGCTGGATCCCCGTGGCAAGACGGAGGGCGGAGAACGTCTTGCCGCTGCCGCTCGGGCCGACGAGCCCAATGAGAAGCGGCGTCTGAGCGCGGACCGCGGGCGTGTCTTCGAACTTGCGAACCTGTTGCTGTGCCATGTTGGTCTCCTAGAACGGCGGCGTGATGACTTCGCCCATCGCCGCGATTTGCGTTTCCATGTCCCTGGTCAGCGCCCATGCCGGCGCCTCAATGAGCCCGTCATCTCCGTAGTCGGGCCAATAGTTGGCCGCGAGACACTTCGTCCAGATGTCGACTCCGCGGCCCCACTTGCGCTCGCCCAGTTCCTTCATCGTCCCGCCGATTGGCCGCATCGTGATCGCGAGAACCTCGCCGTTCTCTACGAAGATGGGCTGAAACTTCACGCGACCTTGCAGTTCAGGGTATGTTTTCTCGACGGCCGAGACGTACGCCGCTCGTTGCACGTCGGTGCCGTAGATGACCATGTGTCGCTCGATTGCCTCGGGCGCCGCTGACCTGACGAACTTCAGATCGTAGATGGTTGCTGTCGACAGCTTCAGGTGATCGAGCCTCGCGCGGCACCAGGTATTACCTTCCTTCCACACGGCGACGATCTGTGACAGCCCGTCGAACTCGAACCCCTTGCGCTCGCGCAGGTGCTGCCTGATCTTCTCCGCGTGAGCACGCTCCGCCACGAGCTTCGATTCGATGACGGGCATCTTTCCCTCGGCCAGGGCCCGATCGCGCGCCTCGCGAGCGGCGTTCGTCTTGTAGTCGTTCGCTACGATGGGGACGATCTCCGGGCCGCCACCAAGAATCAGGTTGTCGATAAGAGAACCCGCTGCCGCCGCCGCCGTATCCTCATCGCGCAGGCCGCCAAGTCTCGGGTGATAGGTCCAAGCGTGCATCGGCGACTGCGTGACCAGCCTCGACGCAATGGACGCCGACAGCGACGGCTGCACGCACGGGTCGGAGTGGTAAACCTCGTGCGGAACACCTGAATAGAGACCGGGCTCCATTGCCTGACCGACGTACTCGTTGATTTCTAAGCTGCTCATGCCGTCCCTCTTTCTGTCTTCGCGTCTTCCCCGACTCGCTCCAGCTCCGCCTGCAACTCAGTCAGCGCTTTGAAGTTCCTCCACAGTCGATCCGACAGGACACACCCGTCGGCCCCCTTGCCGTCTGCGCAACCGTGGGCGGTCTCATGGTCGAGCCAGCGACGCATGGATGCGTGTGTCTCGGACTTGGTGAGAGCGGCGAGATCGGCGGGGGTGGGTGGTTTTGCGGTCATGGCGAGTCCCCGGGCGGCGTGTAACTGAACGTGAACGATGGGTAGTAGTCGTCGCTATTGTCGGTGCCGAAAGTCAGCCAGACGTGGCCGCGCATGTCGACGAGCTGGTAGCCGTCGAAGGATCCGTGACTGCCGCTGTTGCCCGGCGCGACCATGACTGTCACCTCGCAGAACGGGACCCCGGAGAAAACGCCACCGAGGCCGGGGACGAGCGCCACCTCGTTCATCATCGACCGGTAGCCGTCGCTTTCGTCCTCCTTGGCCTCGAAGGTCAACAACTCGCCGTTGACGCCGACGCGCAGCATGTTGTTGTCGACGCCGTAGAAAGACACGGGGCCAGCAGTCAGCAGATCGTCGAAGTTCACGGCCGCCACCCGCGCCTGAACGCCAGTAGCGCCCCGGTTGCCCCAGCCGTAAGCACCACCAGGATCGCCAGGACCCAAGCGTCTATCGTTTCGTCGTCAGACATTCGATCATCCCTCCGTTTCACGAGGCACATTGATCCGAGACAGCGCTTCGTTGATCAACGCCAGGCTGCCCCTCGAAATCCCCAGGCCCGCCATTGCTCGGCCCAGCGTTGAGGCAGAGACGCCGAAAGCATCCAGCCCGAGATCGGGAATCAGTTTCCGAATCCTCACGATCGACTCCGCCGGCAATTCGAACGTGCGCGGCTTGTTTGACGTCGCATCCTTCATGTCAATCCTGTTGTGCTCCATTGGGAACCGTTTGAACATGGGGTTTGGATTCCCAGGTCACCCTGTGTCACCCTGAGAGCTTCGCCCAGCGCGGCCCGATAAGAGCCCTCGCGCACACCGCCCATCTGCGGCGAATGTGGACCTCGACCGTGATCTCGTCGGCCAACGCCGCCGCTTCGACCCGTGCCCGCTGCCGATCCGAAAGCCGCCGCAACGCGGCCTCGATGTCATCGGCGGTGGGCAGGCCGCGACGGGGGCGACGCTCGGCGGTCACAGCCCGGCCTCGCGCGCCTTGTCTGCGGCGGCCTCACAGATGATCTTGCCCTCGACCCAGGCATCGGCAGCCGTCCCGCCGAGCGTCTTCGCTCGCTCCGCACAACCAAACCCCACGGCGAGCAAGACGTTCTCTAGGCTGCCCCGCATGACCATGTCGGCGATGGCCCGAATGTCCGCCGCGGTGAATTCACGCGCCATGTGGCGTCTCTCCGGTGTGCTGGCGTCCGGGGGCCGGGGTAACGACGGGCGTCAGGTTCGGGTCGCTCGCGTCCTTTCTCTCCTGCTCGGGCCGCGGGTCCGCCTCCGTCGTCTCCTCGTCCTGATCGAATTCGCACTGCGCGCAGCCGGGACCGCAGCGAGAACACGCCGACCCCGGCTCGTGCTTGATCCAGCGGTGATGCGGGCAGGTCACCAGCTCCTTACCGCGGGCGGCGGCGGCCATCGTCGCCACGTTGAAGATGTCTTTTCCGGTCGCCCACCCGTCGAAGTAGATCGGACCGGCCGGGTGTTCGGTCCATGACGGGTCAGGCCTCACGCCGGCGACCCCCGCCGAAAATCCGTCCACCCAGCGCACCGACTCGCCCACTGCGAGGAAGCAGGCGCGGTCGAGCGAAGGGGAAAGGAACAGCGCACCGCGGGCCTGCTCTTGACGCATGAGCACCGCAGCCCCGAGCGGCGAGACCCCGGTGGCGGTCGGGTCGGGCTCCCACTCGCACGTGGCGGTGGAGGCGCAGCGAATGCCGGGCTCGGCGGTCGCGAGAACCCGGAGGCCCTTCGCCGTCGCCCAGCGGACGGCTTCGATCAGAATCTCCCGCGACGTCTTTCGGCGGGCGGGCGTACCTGTAGCGTCGTCGTCGGACATGGATCGGCTCCTCTTGTCGGGGAGCCCGATGCCGGGTAGCCTCGCGCTTGATGGGGCGGCGGGGCCCGGTGACGGGCTCGGTTGTCTCTGCCCTCGTCCCCGATGTCAGTCGGGGGCGGGGGCGTTTTCTTAGATGGCTATCAGCGTCCGCAACCCCCTTCGCAATCGGGGGAACAGATCTTCCCCTCGGCCATTCTCATGAGCCGTGGATCGTCTGGCAGATCGATGCCGAATCGATTCGCGACCGCCTTGAGAATCGGCGCGCCATAGTTCGCGTAGTCCTCCCAGTCGATGGCCGAGAAGTCCTCGTCGCTGAGCAGCCACACCCAGGAGCGAAAGTGCTCGATAGAGCGGGACGCAGACAAGCCTCTGTGTCCGGTGGCCTTTTCGACGGCGAACTCCATGTACCCGCGCATCTCGCCGACGATGGCGTCGCGGTCGCGGCCGTACGTCTTCCAGCCTGCCTCCGTCGCCTCATCGATCAGGAACGGCCGGGCAATCGCGAAGGGCAGGCGCGATACCAACTCGCTGGACTGTGCCCCAAAGAAGTCGTCGCCCTTGATCTCGCCGAGCCTGCGCAGAATCTCCTCGTCCGTTCGCATCGTCGTCACTCTCCTCTCATCGGTTGGTCGTGGGTGTCTAGCCGGGCCATCGTTTCTTCTAGCTCAGCGTCGGCATCGGCGAACGCGGCTGCCACGGCAGCCTCAAGCGACATGCCGTAGATCATTCGGGCCTTCGCGGTGATCACGATTTGTCGCGCCTGCTTAGCGGCGACGTCGCAACTGAACGGGAAGCACGTCGCTCCCATCGCGACCTCGCCGGCCTTGTCCCCAAAGAAAGGCACCAGCACATCGAAGACGCAGACCTCGGCGTCGCAATTTGGGTAACCAGCGCTCATCTCTCGTCTCCCTTCTCTCCCGGGTGATACACCCCTCGATGTGACTTGAGGGACCGCTTGGCTCCAGCGAGACCGCCGTGGGCTTGGCAGCGGGCGTACTTCTGTCCGCACGTCTCGTTTATCGGAGGGCGCCAGATCGCATCGCACTCCACGACGGACACTTCGCCGGCACACGGGCTCTTACGGGTTCCCTTGGGGCAGCGTGGGGTCATGGTGCCTCCGTCCCTCCCTTCGGGCCCATCTCGGGGTACAGCAGCGGCCTCTCTCCTGACTCCAGGCGTGAGGCGATGCCTGCCAGCAAGCGATTCAACTTGCTAGCGTAGTTCCCCGTCCAGTCCGCAGGATGGTCGTTGTCGGCGTATCTCCTTGCCGTCGCCATGGCCTCGCGGCTGCTCCTTGGGGGCGGGGACAGGGAGGGCAGCGACGAGAGCCGCCTCCCGGAGGCGCGACTCAAGGAATTCCCAGCCGTCGTTGTCGGCTGCGTAGTCCGCCATCGAGTCGATGATTTCTGACGCTAGATACTTGGCCATCAGTCGGGCAACGGTCGCCATCTCGTCGGCGGTCAACTTTCCCATTGCGGTCTCCTCCGTTCGGTTGGTGGTCACGCTGCCGCCTTTCGCCCGAACGTGCCGTCAGCCATCAGGTCGACCATCGACGGGACGGTGACTTCCTTCGTCTCGGGCTCGCATTCGTCGCACTCCTCGTCCGCTCCGTTGAGCAAGTTCCGCCCGCCCATCGCCGCCTCGACCGCCATCGCCAGCGCCTCCGTCGTCGTCATCGCCCGACGATACTCCGCCTCGGTCGGTACGCCCACGCCTTCGTCCACTCCATACTCGCGCTCGGCCGCCGTCTGGCACGAAGCGCAGAACACGTCCCACGGATCCCACGCAGCGAAGTTCGCCGGGGTGACGACACACCCGCAGATGCCGCAGTGGATCTTGTCCCCGTCGAGGTCGTAGTCGTCGCGGATCATGTGCGATCCTCCCGTACTCGGGCGAAGGGGTTGGCTGTCTCGGGGGCTCTCTTCCTCTGAGTCGCTACGACCAGGGCCCAGGTCTCGTCAGAGGGGGCGTTGACCACGACCGCAGCCGCCAGGGCGTTTCGCTCGGCGACCGTGAGACCAGCCAGCCACTCGGCGGTCCCGGCAACCTCGGCAGCGGTCTTGCCGGCCGGGACAGCGTCCAGGATCTTGACCACCTTGGCCGTGCGGGCGGCGGCTTCGTGGGAGGACATCAGGACGCCTTCCCCGCCGCCAGCCGCGCCGCGTAGGCCTTGGCTACTTCCAGGTCACCCAGGTCGTACTTGCGAATGCCGCCCACGATGTTGCCGGAGTCCAGGTCGCGCAGTCCGGCGTGCGCCTTCTTGCCGTCGGACGAGAGGACCACGAAGCCTTCGACGCCGTCATCGGCGTTTTCGAACCGGGCGAGAACCACCGTGCTGTTCATGGTGCTAATCTAATCTCCTAGATTCTACGGGTCAAGCATTATTTTTAGCTACCGCTAGAATCTTTTAGGCTGTACCTTCATGGGCAGATATGGCGACCATCAAGCGACGCAAGCCCGACGCCGAGCGCAAGGAACGGGCGATCACGATCTGGGTGACCGAAGAGCAGGGCCGGATCCTCGACCAGATGGCCGAGGCCACTGGCATACCGATCGCCACCTGGGCCCGCCCCCTGCTCGTCAAGGCGGCCAGTGCTATCGTCGGGGCCGAGCGCGACGGCGTGACCCATGGACGGAAGGGCGGCAAGTGATGGGAGTTCTTGACGGCCTCGGCTGCGTGACGTTGCTCGAAGAGATCCAGGCCATGGCTCGCCGCCCGGTCGATTCGACAGCACCGGACGGATGGCTGTCCGCCGAAGTAGCGCTGAAGGCAATCGATCTGCGCATCGACGTCATGCTCGCGGAAATCAGGGCCGCGCCCGAAGCACACGTGACCCATGGGAAGACGCGAGCGACATGATCTCCTGGACGCTCACCGGCCCGTGGCTCGTCGGCCAGATCATACTCGGCGGCTTCGGGGTCGTTTACCTGGCGACCGCCGTCAGCTACTGGTGGTCACGCAAGACGCGCGGCGAGTATCATTGCTCGCAGTGCGACCATGTCTCCGCGCTCCCGGAGGACTGAACCGATGGCGAATCACAAGCGACGACGCCCGAAGCACCAGCGCGCTGGCTGCATCTTCTGCAAGCCACACAAGGACGAGCGGATGCCGAAGGCCAAGCAGGAGAAGGCCAGCGTCAAACGTAAGATCCAGGTCGGCAGAGACGTGCGCGGCGTGACCCATGGGAAGGGGAAGGCGAGATGATCTCTCTCTACGCCGGTAGCTTTGACCCGATCACCAGGGGTCACGAGTGGATCATCGACAACGCCCCGGGCGAGTTGACGATTGCTGTCGCTGACAACCCAGCCAAGAGGAGCACGTTCACCGCTGCGGTCCGCGCTGACCTCGTTCGCGAGACCACGCGCGGTCGCCGTCGGATCCAGGTGATCGGCCTCGTCTACCTGGCGGAGTTCGCGGCCGAGATCGGGGCCGACTACATCATCCGTGGCGTCCGCAGCGTGGCGGATTACGAGTACGAGAGGGCATACGCCGACGTGAATCGGACTATCAACCCGCACCCGATTCACATGCTCATGATGCCGCCGCCGGAGTTGGCCTCCGTGTCCTCGTCGGTGGTGAAGTCTCTCGTAGGTCCTGCCGGCTGGGAAGCGGTCGTCGCGAAGTACGTGTCTCCCGTCGTGCTGGAGGCACTCCGTGCTCTTTAATGCCATCGCCCGCGTGCGCGAGTTGTACGAGGCTCCCGGACGCCACTACCACGGCTGGGGCCACGTGGAGGATTGCCTGGAGAAGGCGCTGCGGGTCGGGTGCTCGTCGCGCGTGCTGCTGGCGCTGCTCTACCACGACGTGATTTACCGGCCGGGAGAGAAGGCCGCCGGTCGTCGCGCATTCCTGGAGTCTCTGCTTGCGAAGGATCGCATCTTCTACAGCGTCCCTTTCGCTCTAAACGAGGCG
>Ga0134122_10001223_pt1 | contig 18422 bp, 16 predicted proteins | sample KB302_FD_96461 | JGI IMG/M metagenome (GOLD analysis project Ga0134122, IMG submission 96461) | Terrestrial soil microbial communities without Nitrogen fertilizer from Kellogg Biological Station, Michigan, USA - KB3-0-2 | ecosystem: Environmental > Terrestrial > Soil > Unclassified ... | reverse complement strand
CCACCGTCGCCACTCGAACCCTCCGCGAGCCGCGTCACCAGCTGGCGATGCGGTCCTCCAACTCGTCCTGCCGCAGCTGCGAGAGGTCCTTGGTGATCTCGTGCGTCACCGCGGCGGCGACCGTCGGCGCGAGCGCGCGCCGCAGGTACCCCATCATCTCCGGCGGCGCCACCAGCACCACGCGGCGGAACTCGTGGGCGTGGAAGGCGCGCTCCAGCCGCCGCGCCAGCTGCCGGGCGAACAGATCACCTTCGCGCTCCTTGGGCAGCTCGCCGCGCTCCATGGCCGGCCTCTCCGTCACCAGCTCCGGGGTGCGCGCCCGCGACTCCGGGTGCTCCAGCGCCTCCACCAGCTGCCAGTCCTGGGTCCGCCGCTCCGAGAAGAAAATCCGGGCCCGCGCGCTGTCCGCGACCACGATCCACGTCCGAACCGGCTGCATCCGCGCACGCTCCTTCCGACTCCCCCACCCCCGTTAAGCTAGTGACGCATGCGCCCACAACCCACGCTCCGCCTCGCCCTCGCCGCCGCGCTCGCCGTGCTGACGCTCGGACTCCCTGGAGGAGCGGGGGCGGGAGAGCAGGCGCCGCCCGAGCCGTTCCCGCTCCCCATGATCGGAGGCAAGCCGCCCGCCATCGCCCCCGGGCAGAAGCTCTTCCGCCTGCCGCTGGGGTTTGCCCGCGTTGCATCGTTCTACCGTGAACAGTTCCGGGGGACGGCCGGGGTCACCCTCACCGAACGGGCCCCGGACGGCGCGCCGCGCGAGCTGCTGGTGCGCTCGCTGCGGACGACCGACGCCTGGGCCAAGGCGGTGATCCGCGAGGTCGAGGGAGGGACGACCGTCGAGGTGACGCCCGTCCTCCGGGCGGACGCCCAGGACGTGAAGGGCGGGGCGCGGCCCCTGGTCCAGCTCGTCATCGGCCGCTCGGACGAGGCGCGCAAGGCGGCCGAGTCGATCGATCACCTCGAGCGGTAGCCCCGCATCACCCCGAAAATGGTGCAGCCGGGGCCGCCGGTGCGGGTGAAGTTTCTTCAGACCCACCCCCTGGCTTGAAGTGCCCGCTCGTCGTCGCCAGGGCGACAAAACCGGAAGCACGGCTCTTGCACACTCGCAGTGCAGCCCCTTCCAAAGAAGCCCCTGGCCGACCCCCTCATGCGCTGCGAACTCTGCCGAGAAGACCACGAGACCACCCAGCCATGCCGCACCGCGCTGGCGTCCAACAAGAACGCCCCCGCGTTCGTTGTTGAGGATGCGATGGTCGGTCGACAGCTCGGGAGCTTCCGGCTGCTGGAGCGCCTCGGCGTGGGGGGGATGGGTTCCGTCTACCTCGCCGAGCACGTGGTCATCGGTAGCCGCGTGGCGGTGAAGATCCTCCACCCGTCGCTCTCGTGCGACCACAGCATCCTGCAGCGGTTCCATGCCGAGGCGCGCGCGGTCAACCTGATCGGCCACGAGAACATCCTGCGGATCTTCGACCTCTGCCGCGAGGGCGACCTCCACTACCTGATCATGGAGTACCTGGAGGGGCGGCCGCTCTCGAAGTTCGCCGCCGGGCCGATGGAAGCAGAGCGGGCGATCCCCATCCTGGCGCAGGTGTGCGACGCGCTGGCGGCGGCGCACGACCACGGCGTGATCCACCGCGACCTCAAGCCGGACAACGTCTTCCTGATCGAGCCGCGCGGGCGCCCGCCCTTCGTGAAGCTGCTGGACTTCGGGGTGGCGAAGCTCGTCCAGGACGCGCAGGCGATCACCGCGGTGGGCCTGGTGGTGGGCACGCCGGCGTACATGGCGCCCGAGCAGTTCGAGGGCATCTCCGTCGACGGCCGCACGGACATCTACGCGCTGGGGTTGCTGTCCTACTGGCTCTCCACCGGCCGGCTCCCGTTCCAGGGGGACAGGGTCAGCCAGCTCATGCGGGCGCACCTGGTGACGCCGCCGCCGCCGCCGGTGGCGATCCGGCCGGAGATCCAGAAGCGCTGGTCGGAGATCACCGTGCGCGCCATGGCCAAGCGCCCGGAAGATCGGTACCAGGACGCGCGGATGATGAAGGCGGACCTGCTGGCGGTGCTGGACACACCGGCCCCGCGGGGGCTCCCGGCGGCGCTCCGGCCGCCCACCCCGCGACCGCAGCGGCTGCCGATGGACGTGGAAATCCTGAGGCCGGACGGGGGCGTCCTCAGGAAGGCGGCGGGAATGGAGTTGTCGAAGGACGGGGTGTTTCTGGGTGGGTCGGAGTTCGCGCCGCCTGTTTTTTCCTCGCTCTCGCTCCGGATCCACGGGCCGAGGGGCGGGGCGGTGAAGCTGGAGTGCGAGGTGGTCCGCCACGTGAGCGCGACGCAGGCGCAGGCGTGGGGGATGTCGGAGGGCGTGGGCGTGCAGTTCGTCCACGTGACGGAGCCGCAGAAGCGGGCGCTGTCCGCGCTGCTGAAGGGGGAGCCGGTGCCGGAGGTGGCGGAGCCACGACCGGCGGCCGAGGTGGGCGGACCGGGTCCGGAGGAGGTGCTGGCGCCCCTGCGGACGCGCGTGGCGGCGGTCGGGGCGGACCCATATGGGTTGCTCGACGTGTCAGCTGACGCCGACGCGTCGGCGATCCGCGCTCGGGCCAAGGAGCTGCGGAAACAATTGCAGGGGTGCCGGGCGCCGCGGGCGACGGCGGAGCAGGCGGCGGAGGCGGAGCGGCTGATGGAGAAGATCTCTCGCGCGCTGCAGACGCTGGCCGAACCGCTGCGGCGGGCGGAGTGGGACGCGAACCGCGGGAACTACGCAGGCGTGGCGCAGGCCCTCGCCGCGGGGCTGACGGTGACGGAGCTGGAGAAGCTCCGCAGCCGGTACCTCGCCGATCACCCGCGGGCCGGCAGTCACGCCACGCTGGAGACGATGTGCGGGCGGGCCTTCGAGCAGCAGGGCGAGCTGCAGCAGGCGGCGGCGGCCTACGAGCGGGCGCTGGAGCACGACCCGCTGGATCTCCTCGTCCACCAGCGCCTCGCCGCCCTCCGGCGCCAGCGCGCGGAGCAGGCCCGGGCGGGCGCGCCGGTCTAGCCCCAAATACCGATCAGAGGTCCAGGAAGAGGGTTCGCGGTCGCCGGCTCCCGTACTCGGCCAGCCGGTCGGGGCGCCCTCTGCCGGGCTCGGTAGGATGAGCAGCGATCGGAGGGCTGGTTGCGCTGCTTCCGCTGGATCCCGCTGGTGGCCGGCCTCGCGTGCAGCGACGCCCTTCCGCCGGAGCTGAGAGCATTTCAGCGGGTCGCTCCGCTGGAGGTGGGTCCTCCCCTTCCCCTGGGCGCCCTGGACTTCGGGCCCGCGGGCTTCAACACCGGTTCGATCGCGGCGGCCGGTAGCCCCTCGACGGCGCTGGTGGTGATGCAGAACTGGCGCTCCGGCAGCTATGACGTCTTCGGCGCGCGGGTATCGGCGACGATGCAACTGCTCGACCCGGGCGGGATCAAGATCGCCGGGGACCGCTTGAACGATGCGACCCGCCCGCAGGTGGCGTTCGACGGGACCAACTGGCTGGTGGTCTGGGAGGACTCCTATAGCGAGCTGGCGGTTCACGGCGCCCGCGTGAGCTTGGCCGGCCAGGTCCTCGACCCGGACGGCTTCGCCATCTCGCCGCCGGGAGCCCAGGCCACCACGCCCGCAGTAGCCGGGGGGAACGGGATGTTCCTGGTGGCCTGGGAGGACGTGCGGGCAGGTTCGCTCGGCTACGACATCCGCGGCGCGCGAGTCTCCTCGTCCGGGCAGGTGCTCGATCCGCAGTCGCTGCCGATCGCGGTCGCCGCCGGCGACCAGGGCTTCCCCGGCGCAGGCTGGAACGGCGCGGAGTTCCTCGCGGTCTGGGACGACTCGCGGAGCGGCGACTTCGAGCTCTACGGCGCGCGGATCTCGGTGGACGGCGGGCTCGCCGACCCTGCGGGGCAGCTCCTCTACGGCGCGCCCGGGATTCAACAGGAGGCGCGCCTGGCCTTCGACGGCAGCGAGTACCTGATGGTCTGGGAGGACTACGGGACCGCGCCTGTCTCCGCCTGGGCGATGCGCCTGACCGACGCCGGGGTCCCGCTCGATCCGGCGGGCCTGCGACTGGGGAGCGGACCCCAGAATCAGTACGGCGTGCAGGTGGTGGCCGTAGCGGGGAGCTTCCTCACCACGTGGTTCGACTACCAGGCGACACCCGACACGCGGCAGGTGCTCGCCACGCGGGTCAGCCCGTCGGGAGTGGTGGACGCCGTACCGGCGGTGGCGGCGGCGGCGGGGACGAACGTGAGCGGCCAACCGGTGCTCGCGGTCGCGTCGGGTGCCCCACTGCTGGCGATGCTCCAGACCGGCGCCGACTGGGGCGTAGGCGCCCGGCGGTTGGCGCCCACCGGGACCGGGCTCGATCCCACGGTGCCGCTGATGATCGCCGCGGCCGCCCAGCAGTTGCCCAGCCTCACCTTCGACGGGCAGCGCCTGTGGGCCGCGTGGAGTCGCTTCGGCGCGACGACCTCGGACATCCGGCTGGGCGAGGTGCTGCTCGACGGCGGCGCAGCGGCTCCCGTCGAGCGCGTGATCTCCGATGCGGGATACGCCTCCCGCCCGATGATCGCCTTCGACGGGCAAGGGCTGGTGGTGGTGTGGGCCGAGACTGCGGGCCCAGCCGGCGCCAGGGTCGCGCTGGACGGCGCGGTCCAGCCCTTCGCCCTGCCTCCGATGGGATTCTATCCTCCCGTCCTGGTGCGGGACGGCGATGGCGTGGTGATGCTCTGGGTCGCCGGAAGCTCTCCAGCCGTCTACGGATCGCGCCTGCCGGGTGACGGAGGCCCGCCCGGTCCGGCGTTCTTGATCTCTGCCCCGGATGCAGGAGCGACGAGCGTTTCGGCGGCGCCGGCCGGCAACGACGCGGGCGCGTGGGTGGCGTGGGACCAGCTGGAGGCCTCCGGGGCCTCGATCCAGCTGGCGCGAATCCAGGGCGGCGGCGTCGCCGGGGCCCCCGTGCCGGTCGCCCCACCGCTCCCGCAGCAGCAGGGCCCCGCGGTCGCCACCGCACCGTCGGGAGAGGTGCTGGTGGCGTGGGTGGCGCCGGATGGAGGGGACTGGGCCATCCGCGCCGCGCGCGCCGCCTCCGACGGTTCGCTCGTGGATCCCGCCGGGTTCGTGGTGGCCTCCGGCACCGGCCGGGCCGGGGGCGCGCTGGCGGCGTTCGACGGCGTGGACTTCGTGGTCGCCTGGAACGTGGGCGTCGCCCCCTTCAGCGAGGAGCGGCGGGGGGCGCGCGTGGGGCTGGACGGGTCCGTCCGGGACCCGGGTGGGTGGTCGCTGGGCACGTCGCCTACCGATTTCCTCTCTAGCGGGCTCGCCAGCGACGGGCGCGGCCGGACCGCGCTGGCATTCAGCCGCTACGAGGATCCGCCGCTGGGGAACGACCGCGCCTACGTGCAGGTGATCGAGAACCTGGTCGTGGGTGAGGCGTGCGCTTCGCCGGCGCAGTGCTCGAGCGGCCTGTGCGAGCGCGGCGCCTGCTGCCCGCCCGAAGGCTGCCCACCGCCGGAGGCGCTCGCCGTGGGTTGCGACTGCGGCGCGGCCTCCGGCCCGGCGGTCGCCTCCCTGGCGCTCGCGCTGCTGGCGGCAGCCGCACGGCGGCCCAGGCGCTAGCGGTCGGGTTCCATGCTTGGCGCGGAGCAATGCCAGCGCCTGGGAGCCGATAGGCGCGAAGGCCCGCCGATGACCCGCTTGCATGGCAGGCCGCCGCCGGACCAACCGCCAGCCGGCGAGACGCGGTGACGGCCGCCGTTGCACATTGAGTAAGCGGCGCCACCCTGACTGGAACGCAGGTTCCCCTGGGCGGCACCGAGCGACCTGTCCTGCGCGCCCGGAGTATCCAGGACCAGATGGCTCTGCTGGCGGCGATGCTTGGCACGGCGTTTGAGTCTGGCTGCGCAAGCGGCGAATGCCGGAGGGGCTTCATGAGAAATAGATGGTTCATCGCGGGACTCGTCGGTTTCCTGGCGGTCACGTCCTCGGCGCTCGGGCATGAGCTCGAGTGCGAGAAGACAGTCAATGGCGAGACGTTGCTCGTGGTCGACAGCTTCCCGGCGAAGCTGACATACGAGCTGGTGGTACGGAACATTGCCCCGGACCTGCCTTCGGACGTGCTGGGTGCCGAAGACCCGCTGCTCGAAAGCCTGGGGTTCGAGGGGTTCGACACCCCGTTCACGCTGCCGGTCGACGGTGAGGTACGGAAGACGTTCGACGTCCAGCTGAGGGACGTGAAGGCGTGCCTCGCGATGGCCAAGCTCGACGGCAGCGATGACTCCGCGATCGACAACTCCTTCACGGTACGCTGGGACAGCGGCAGCGCCGTCTGCTCCGCGCGCGTCGAGTGCGTCGGGGAGGGCGGAGGGAGTCGCCCCGGCCCGCGCATGACGGGCGGCGGCAGCGTCTTCCGCCAGGATGGCCAGCGCATCACCCACGGCTTCCAGCTGCGCTGCGACGCGAACGACCCGCGCCAGAGCCTGGAGGTCAACTGGAACGGCAACCATTTCCACCTGCTCGACCTGACCTCGGCCGAGTGCAAGGACACCGATCTGGACGAGCGGCCGCCGTCGGCCGGCTTCGACACGTTCATCGGTACCGGCGTGGGCAAGTACAACGGCGTCGACGGAGCCACCATCCAATTCACTTTCACGGATGACGGTGAGCCGGGCATCAACGACACCGCGCAGATGGTGATTCACGACGCCGCCGGGAACGTCGTGCTCAGCGTAGAAGGCAAGCTGCGGTTCGGAAACCATCAGGCGCACCGCAACTAGGGGGACACGGCCATGAAGACGCATGTGAAGTGGTTGTTGGCGGCCGTGCTCGCCGCCGGGTGCGGCGATCCGCGGCCCAGGAACATCGGCGGGGTCGAAGGCGGTCCAGTGAGCGGGGCGCCCGAGGCATCGCCTGCCGGCGAGAGCGTGGGAGTCGATCTGCAGCTGGGCGCGGTGGGCGCCGAGCGATTCTCATCGCTGCTCGTCGCGCTCGACGAGGTGCGCGTCCTCGCCGACGGCGCGCCCGTCGAGGTGAGGCCGACCCGTGATCTGGTGGATCTGGCCGACACGGCCCGCGTCGAGACGGTGGCGACGTTCGCGCTGCCTCCGGGCGTGCAGCGCGTCGAGGTGCACGTCGGCCTCGGGGCAGCCGGCGGCTTCGCGACCGGGAAGGGCAGCGGCTGGGTCGATACGTGGCCCGGCGCGCTCCGCTTCGAGGCGGCCGGGACGCAGTTGCTCCGCACCCGCCATTCCGTCGTGACGATCGACGTCAGGCGCTCATTCGTCGAGCGCGACCAGGCGCTGGTGATGGTGCCGACCTTCCGCGTGCACTGAGTACGACAGCCGCGCTCCACCCCGGAGTGCTCGCTTCAATTGCATCGGCCGGCGCATCACCTCCGCCTGATGCACCACCAAGAAGAAGCCCCGGTTCCGCAACCTCGCGAAACCGGGGCTTCTTTCTGAGCGGCGAACCGGGTTCGAACCGGCGACTCGAGCTTGGGAAGGTCATGCTCCCGAGGACGGCTTCGCTCGAGGGGGACGCCGCCGCCGATCACCTGGCCTGTGCTAGCAGCGGGGCGAGCCCGGGCGGGGCGAGGGCGACTTCGGCCGCCCTTCTCCTCCCGTCACTCGAACCGCCACGCCGCGTTCGGCGTGGCGGCGATCCCGATCGCGCTAGCTGTTGCCGGCCACCTTGGTGCGGTTGGCGGCGGTGTCGATCTCGAACAGCTTGTCCTTGTTGCTCCACTCCATCTGCTGCATGAACCCGCCGGCGTCCTTCTCGAAGGACTGGCTGATCGGCCGGCCGGCCTGGAGCTCCTGCGGCATCATCAGGTCGCCGATCTCGCCGTCGGCGGTGTCGTCATACCAGCCGAGGCCGCGTCCCGGGATGGTGCTGTTCACGTCCGGGTCGGTCATCGCCTCCATCCACTCGTGGGACTCGGTGATGTTGATGTTGTCCTGCGCCTTGCCGTCGAAGTTGATGCCGTTGCCCTTGGTGTCCGAGTACGCGATCGCCGCGTAATACACGGGCTTGCCGGTGCCGTCGTCGAAGCTGCCGTGGTAGCCGCCGAGGCCCTGCTTGGAGGTCACTCCACCACCCGCGTCGAGCACCGTGCCCGGCGGCAGGATCACCGTGTAGAGCCCCTGGGCGTCCTTGGTGACCTTGCCCTGCGCGATCGCCGTCTTGACCGCCTTCTGGATGTCCGCGTCGGTCATCTTCTTCGGGCTGCTCTGGCTGACCACGGTCGAGTTGCCGAGGGTGGTGGCGCCCGCGCCGTACTGCTTGGCCACGTCCATCATCTTGCTCTGGCCGAAGTCCTTCGCCGCCGCCTCGTTCTCGGTCTTGTCCTTGGCGCCCTGGCCGCTGCTCCAGTAGCTGCCGATGTAGATGTTGTGGATGACCGGCTTGGTGAGCACAGCCCCGCCGTGGTTGGTCAGGTTGTACGGCCCGCCCTTCGCCTTCTCAGGACCGGTGGCCGCCTTGTCGTTGGAGGGGCCGCCCTTGTGCTGCTGCGCCTTCGGGATGACGAAGGTGCTGTCGAAGTGACGGAGCGCCGGCGGGGTCTTGACCTGATCCAGACCGGCCGAGCCGGCCGACTTGCCCGCGGTGGACTGGAGGTTCTGGGGGACCGAGAAGCTGTTCTGGACCTTCATGGGATCGTCACCTGTTGCTGAGGGGTTCAGTGCCGCGAGGGATGCGCGATTCTCGGGAGGAGCGCGCCGGCCGTCCCTGCGAAGCCATTTGACGCAGGTGCACGCACGCACCACTGAAGTGGGCTCGAGCCATGGGGAGGAGCAACACACGGCGGGACCAGATTGCCGCACGTCAAGCCCGGTCTAGCGGCGGACGCAGGCGGAACCATTGCGGCGGGCGGAGTGGGACGCGACGCACGGGAACTAGCACGCCCGTACCGTTCACCTCCTCACCAGCAGGGTGCTGATGGCCGGAGCGCGCCTTCTGGACCGCGTCGATTCGAGCCCCATGTGAAGGTGCGCATCGAGCTGGGCTTGGCGCTACATTCGGAATGAACGCAAGGCACACCCATGCACATCCTCGTCACGGGAGCATCCAGTGGTATCGGGCTTGGGATCGCGCGGGCCTTTGATTCCGCGGGGAACCGGATCACGCTCGTCGCTCGCCGGCGCGCCTTGCTGGACGAGTTGCGCGCGCAGTTCAAATGCGAGACCCAGGCCATCGACGCGGACCTGAGTCGCACCGACGATCAGGTTGGCTGGCTGAAACGGGCCGAGGAGACGTTCGGCCCGACGGAGATCCTGGTCAACAACGCGGGCGCCTCCCTCCTGGAACCGATCGACGGCATCGACGAGGCGCGCGCCGATCCGCTGTTCCAGATCAACCTCCACACGCCGATCCGGGCCATCCACCACGTCCTCCCCGCCATGCTGGCCCGCAGGTCCGGGATCATCGTCAACGTCGCCAGCGGGGCGGCGTTCATGCCGGCGCCGTACCTCTGTCACTACTCGGCGACCAAGGCCGGCCTGGGCAGCTTCTCCGAGAGCCTGAGGATGGAGCTCAAGCTCAAGCGATGCGGCGTCCACGTGCTCACGGTGTACCCGGGGCCGATCCAGACACCCATGGGAGATCGCAACTGGGCGCAGCTCGAGCAGTCGAAGCTGGCCCACCTCCTCATGCCCACCGGGAACACGGAGACGCTGGCCCGGCTGGTGCTCCGCGCCGTCCAGCGGCGGCGGCCGAGGGTCATCTATCCGCGCTTCTTCCTCGTTGGCTGGTGGTTCCCCGGGCTCGTGCGATGGGCCACCGAGACCTTCGCGCCACCAGCGACCGGTGCCAAGACCCCACCCCTGCCGGGCGACCTTCGCTCCTGACCCGCGCGGCGATCCACGTCCGCCCCGAGTCGGCGCCCCTCCATCCGTGACGTCACCCGACTGCAGGCCGCTGGCGACGCTGGAGCGGTGGGCCCTCGACTGGCTGTCCAGGCTTGCGCATGGGCGTCACAACCATGACTCTGGCGGGGCCGAGAAAAGCGGAAGCCTCGGCTCGAGGCGGCCCGATAAAGCGCCAATGGGGCTGCTATTGCTGGGCTGTCGATGGGCTGAGAGAGGCAACTCTCCGTCAAATTCTGGACGCTCGGTAGGTTCAGATACAGCATCGACCGTGGGCGCTTGAGGCACTTCGAAAACCTCAGCAGCATCACTTCCTGCGAAGGAGCGAGACCGTGAAGATTCGGATGAGCACATTGACGGCCACCATCCTGCTCTGCCTGTCCGCTTGCCAAGGACAAAAGGGCGATACGGGTGATACAGGCCCGACCGGCCCGCAGGGCCCAACCGGTCCTGACGGTGCGCAAGGCCCTCAGGGCGCCACCGGCCCTCAGGGGCTGCCAGCGGGATTGGCTCAACCAGTTGTTGACAGCGGCACGATTGGAGCGAATGGCACAGTCCCCGTCACTTTGGTACTGCCTGGCCGCTCATACATTCTGTCGACGAGATTGTGGGGAGCGAACGCGAGCATAAGACAGACGTACATCGTGCACGTCCCGGAAAACTCCAACCTCGATGTGATGTTCACGCTTCTGGCAGCCAATTCATTTTCCCAGGGGAACATCGCCCTCAGTAATCAAGATGGCCAGCCTGGGGCGGGTCCCGGGTGGGCGTACAATGCAAGCAGCAATGGCGTATTGAACATCCTCTTTACTGCTGGGACGACGAGTGGGGCAACCTACTATTGGTCCTATTCAGCCATTCAGCTCCTTTGACGACAGACGAGCGGTTCGGTGTTCATGAAGAAGCTCGGCATTCAGCTCGGGTCCATTCGCAATGAAGGGGCTCGCCTCGGCAGAATGCATCACCCGCTGCATCACCTCGACCTGATGCACGAAAGCGCGAAGGGCCTCGTCCCGGCAAGTGGCCCTTCTCACTGAGCGGCGGACCGGGTTCGACCCGGCGACCCCGGGCTTGGGAAGGTCATGCGAGGTGTCCTGGGTCCGCCAACTTGACGATCTGCATCAGGAACGCATCAGCGGTGGGCCTGATGCAGTAGGAGTTGGCTTGGCGCAGCGCGGGTGCCCGGGCGCCCGGCATTCAGGAAGGCTCGGCCGTCGTAGGACTCCAGAACCCGCCGCGACCGCAGGCTGCCAACTCCTCCTGGCCACCTTGCGGGGTATGGGCGCCAGGCCCGGTGCTCCCCTTGCGCGACCTCGCCATCGTCGATCAACTTCGGGAATGCCAGTGCAAGGAAGTCCATTCCGCGCGCCGAACGAAAATCGGGGTCGAAGGTGGCCGCTATTCACTTGCTCCTGTAGGCCCAACTGCTGGAACTGGCGGAGGGCTTCACCCGGCAGGAGCGCGATCGGCTGGAGTGGGCGATCACCGCAGCCGAGCGCGGTCTGACGCCGTTCCTGGAGGGCGCGCTGCCGCACATCTTCAAGGCGGAGCCCGGGCATTTCGCGGAGGACACCGCGGAGCTCGCGAGCTGATCCAAGCCACCGTGACGAAGGAGAGCTTCGTCGGGCTCCAGGAGCTGGGGTTCAAGGTGTATCAACGGATCCTCGATACAGGATGCCAAGTCTGGGTCTACGTTTTCAACGGAACGATCAGGGATGCCGGATACAATGACATCCCACGGTCGGCAGAGCGGCTCCTCAACGGTAAGTGACGCACCATGACCCTTACGAATCCCGAGCAGGCATTCCTCGCCGTAAATGCGTTCCTCCGCACGCTCTGGGAGCGAACGCGCCAACCCGGCGAGTTGGGGCTCTTTCTGGGCATGATCGCCTACGTGCCTGGCGACGGAAGCCTAGACCCGGCCATGTGGACTGACTGGCTCGCCTGGGTCAAGAAGGTCCAGACCGGTGAACTGGTACCCAGGAACACCGGCCGCCGAGGGTCGCTGACCGCCGAGATGATGCAGCCGCTCAATCCGGAGCAGGCGTACCTCGCCATGGTCGCTTTCATCGAGGAGTACTGGAACGTGGTGAGCCGCCCTACCGAGATTGGGGATCTGCTCAGCGAGATGCGCTACACGCCCGGAGTTGGCACCACCGATCCCGAGATGTGGAAGCGCTGGCTCACCGCCATTGAGAGGGTGCAAGCGAGTCGCTAGCGCAGCAGGCCAGCGCCCCATCTTCTGGAGATCTGCATCAGCCAGTGCATCAGCTTCGCCCGATGCACCAAGGTGCGAAGGGCCTCGCCCGGCAACCTCCCGGAACGAGGCCCTTCTCACTGAGCGGCGGACAAAGGTTCGAACTGGCGACCCCGAGCTTGGGAAGCACCTCGGAGGATCGTCCACGGCATAGCACCGCTTCGCAACCCGTGGTTTCCCCTCTGGAAAAGGCGGGCGGCGGAGTCCATGGATTCCATGGGGTGGCACCGGGTACCACGCCGTTTGTCCCATCCTTGTCCCCGGGCGCCGAGGGGGCGCGGCTGCTGACGGTGCGCGAGGTCGCCGCGCGACTGGCGGTGAGCACCGCCACCGTCTACTCCCTCTGCGAGCGCGGCCAGCTCCGCCACGTCCGGGTCTCCAATGCGATCCGCGTCGAGCCCGCCGAGCTCGATGCGTTCATCGCACGCTGACAGTCCACCGTCAGGCGGGGGCGAGGTAGTGCTGGCGCAGCCCTGAGACCAGACGGACGAAGCTCTCGTCGAACGCGGCGATCTCCTGCCAGCCCACGAACGGAAGGACGTGGTATTTCGAGATCTCCCGCTTCAGCACCGGATCTCCCTGCCAGGACTCCCAGGCGCGATCGATGCTGATCGGGCAGATGTAGTCGCGGCCTGCGGCCTTCTCCACAGCGCGGGCTTGCTCGATCTCCCAGCGCACCCACTCCGACGCGATGGACGCCTCGGAGAGCACGACTACCAGCACGTCGTGGTGGGCGATCGCGTTCTCGATCTGCTTGTCGATGCGGCCGGCCAGAAGGCTCCGCCGGTCGCGCCAGCAGCGCGCGCCGTCTTCGGAGAGTCGGTCCTCCAGGAGATCGACGAACGCCGAGTCCTCGCTCGCGTAGCTGATGAAGATGCGGGCGCGGCGCAGCGAAGAGGTCGGCTTATAGAGGGACCGCGGTGTGGTATGGAGGCGCTCTTCCCAGGCCAGCACCTCAGTTTGTACGGCTTCGGCAACACGCAGAGCAGGCGAAGTGCTACCAATGGCGCTCTGCGGGCGGTCACCGCCGCCGCCAGCGCCATACTGAGCCAGGACACGCTCGATGGTCCCGAGGTGCCGACTCCAGTCGACCGGCTTGCCCAGCAACGCGTCTGGCCGAAGTTGCAGCATTTCATCGGCGTCGCTGAACGACGCTCGTCCCGACACGAGGATGACCGGGAGCGCCGGGTACGCCTTCTTCAGGACCGCGAGCAACTCTGTACCGTTCATCCCGGGCATCGCCCAGTCTATGATCACGAGAGCTGGTCGGTAACCAGAGCGAAGCAGTCGCAGCGCACTCGCCGCGTCAGGGCTGTACGTCAATGAATAGCCCCGGCCTCTCAAGGCCAATTTCAGGGTATCGGCGTGGTCGGGCTCATCATCGACATAGAGAATCGGGGTCTCGTGCACCTGTCCTCCGCCAGCCCGGCCACATGGGCCTGGCCCACCAGGCATGGTCTATGCTCCTCCGACGCGTCTCTCACGGCAGATGGTCCATTTCATGTCGCTGGTCCCGGCACCACGCGCCGAAGCGCTCAGTGAGCTGATCACTGACGCATACTACATCGTCGACGCGGACGACCGGATCGTCTCGTACAACATGGCGTTCCGGAAGATGTTCGGTCGCTCGAGGATGCGGACCCTTCGCGAGGCCCGTTGCCGGGATGCTTCCTTTCTTCCCTGCCATGGCGACCAGTGCTTTCGCGAGCGCTGCGCGGCCGAGGGGGTCATCCACCTCTACGAGTTGGAGACCGCCGCCGCGGACGCCAAGGGCAATCCGATACAGCTCAGGCTCAACGTCACCGCCGGGCCGGTCACGCTCCCCAACGGCCAGCCGGGGACGATGATCATCCTCCGCGAGGTGACGGACGAAACTGCCGTAGCTGCCAGGTACCAGCAGGCCCAGGCGGTGCAGCAGCAGTTGGAGCGACAGCGGCGCGAGGCGCTGGCCCAGATGGTGGCGGGGATGACGGACGAGCTGAAAACGCTGCTAGACGTGACCGACGCGGCGGCAGCGGCCATGTTGGGCCGGCTGGAGTCCGGTGAGTTGAAGGAGATCGCGGAGATCGCGGAGGCCCTCGGGGTGATTGAGGACCTCTGGGACCTACAACTGGGCGTGGAGTTGATCCGCCGGAACCTCCTCCGCGTGGGCGAGCTGATAGTAAAACTCCGCAAGCTGGGGTTGAGCCAGATCGTGGACGTCCGGCAGGAACTGGACCTGGGGCTGTCCACCTGGGAAGCGCTCCGTCTGTGGAGTAGGGAGGCGAAGATGGCCAATCTCAAGGTGGACGTCATCGACCACCTTACCCCCGGCCTCCCCTGGGAAGGTTTCGCCGGCCACTTCTCGCAGGTGGTGATCGCGCTGTTGTCCAACGTGAAGATGCATGCCTACCCGGACGGGAAGGGCGGCAGAATTGAAGTGCTCCTTTCAGCGAAAGCGGGGCCCCCACCGGAATTCAGCGTGGCAGTGCGCGATTTCGGGGCAGGCATCTCCCCGGACGTCCAGGCGAAGATCTTCGAGCCATTCTTCACGACTGCTCGGAAGAAGGGGTGTACCGGGCTGGGCCTGTCCATTGCCCAGCACATCGTGGCTGACAGGTTCGGTGGCACGCTCACCTGCGAGTCGCGACCAGGTGCCGGAGCCACGTTCACGGCCACGTTCTCGCACTGTCCAGGGTCGTCACACCCGACGGGGTAGCGCGATCCCTTAAAGGGCCGCCAGGCGTCGAAGCATTGGCGGAGCTGCGGATCGACGCGACACCAGCGCCCGCGACGGTGGATGCCCTTCCGGTGGCCCCGCCGCGTCCCGGATCTCCGCGACCATCCCGATGGCGGCGAGGCGCAGCGCGCGCCAGCAGCGACGCCAGCGCGGATCGGAGGTGTCCAGGTGGGCCACCGCGGCGTAGGCGAGCGCGGCCCTGCGGAGCATCACCTCGGACACCACGATTCCCTCGCCAGCATCCTCCGGCTCCGAGCGCTTCCTCTTGGTGGGCTTGGTCATGGCCCCCGGATGCGCACGGTCCACGTTTCTGGAGGGATTGGGTGAGTAACCCGCTCGGGTGGCCGGTTCGCCCCAGAATGGCCGGCCCTGGCATCTGGGCAGCGCGTTCACAGGCGGGCAGGTGGTCCGTGCATCCAGGGTCCACGCCGGCCGGCGTATCCGTTGCCCCCATGACGAGGAAACAGCGAAGGCCACCCCACCCGCCAGCAGGGCTCCAGGAGTCCGTCGCTACCCTCCGCGACGCTGCGAAGGATGTGGTGCTGGACGCCGCGCGGTTGTGGCGAGGGCAGAAGGGCAACGCCTGGACTGAGCGCGTCCTAGCGTCTGCCCTCGACGTCTTGGTCAGGTCAGAGGTGGTGCTGGGCGAGGTGTTGGAAGGGGAACCGGCCCGGCACTGAGGGCGATCAGGGTGCCGGCCCGACTGGCTTCTTCGGGTCTGCGGCGACGGGGGCGTAGCACTTGTCGCCATGCCGGAAGAGGCGCCCACACGGAGGTTTCACGTCCCCCTGGTTGGCCCAGCAGTTGCCGTTGATCGCCACCTGGCCGAACTCTGCATCGCACGGCGCCACCTTCTGTCCGGGCAGCGTGAACTTGGGCACGGCTTGGTCCAAGGGCTTCTCGCCCCACCTGGCGGGCGTGGGGAACAGGCTCCCTGGGTCGAAGCGCACTGGGGCATCGTCCGCCCCAGGGCCGAAGACCATGACCATGAGCGGGCCAGGCGGGGCCGCGTTCGCCCGGCCGGGCAGGAGTGGCGCCACCGCGAGGGCCAGACAGCCCACCAGCGCCCCCGACCCGGCGGAGATGGCGATCTGCTTCCAGGAGGCGCGGCTGAACCTCTCCGCGAACTGCTGGAAGAACCTGGCGGCGCGCTGGCTGGCCCTCTCCTCAAGCGCCTCCACCGCCTCCACCACCTTGGGAGCAAGGGCACCCACCGCCTCCACCAACTTGGGGGTGAGTTCGCTTGCCGACCTCTCCGCGAGCTTCTGGGAGAGTCTGGTGAGCCGCTGGCCGGACTTCTCCTCCAGGGCCTCCACCAACTTGAGGGCGAACTCGCTTGCCGGTAGGCGCTCCTGCAACTCGGTCGCTAGGCGGTCCACGTCCACGATGGGCGGATCGCCGTGGAGGGCCAGCAGTCCCCTGATGATGATCTCCGTCTGGCGCTCGAACCCGACTCGCGTCTCCAGGCCCTCGACCGCTGCGGCGACCTCGGGCTCGATGGTGAACTTGCTTCCCGGAGCCGTCTTCCTGGAGAAACTGGATGACGAGAGATTGAAGCCAGCCAACCCCGGCAGAGCAAACAGGTGGTCCGCCGCTTTCGACACCCCCCACCCCTTCGCTTCCAACAGCAGCCGGGCTTCCTCATAGGTCTCCAGCAGGCGCGGCAAGGGCCTCATAGTCTTCCTCCGAGGGCAAAAGGTGACGCACATGATGCCGCGAAAGCGGAGCCCTCGGGAACGGTCATCTGCATGCGGTCTGCTCCCCTCCGCCCTCGAAGCCTTACTGTGTTCGGTTTCACTGGCCGCATCTCAGCTTGCAGAGCTCCGCCGCCGAAAGGACCGGACCCTTCCCGGTAGGGCGGTGCCGAAGGCGCCGTCGGCGGCGCGCGCCGCAGGCGCGGACCAATGGCCGCACCTTGCATTGGTCGGGGCAGCGCTGCTCCAGGTGCCGAGTTCCTTGCCTTCCGAGTGCGCCAGAACTTCTGCCGAGCCGATGCTTACGGACCCGGAGATATTTTGGCAGACGGTTCGGCGAACGACGCCGCGTTTCCTGCGGCGCTCGCCGGTCGGCGAAGTGCCCTGCTTTGGCGGACCTGGCCCCGCTGGTCCTCTCCGGCGGATGCACCGGCCTCAGCACCGTTCGTGAGCGCGACCCCCCTCACCCAACCACTAGAAAACATGGGGTGAGGGGGGTCGGGTTCACTCAGGTTCAACCAGTGCAGTCGGAGATGGTCGGGGCCAGGTGAGCCATCAGGCAGGGGCCAAAACCAAGAATCCAAGGGATCTGATCAGGGTTCAAAAAACACAATGGATGAATCGGAGTGGTGAGGGGGGCGGCAGGAACTGGCGTAAAGGAGTGAGGAGTTGAGTAACAGAGAAGACCGGACGCCAAGCGACGCTGGGCATGGCGGCAGAAACCAGCGGGCGGGGCAGGGAGTAGCTGGACGGGGGGGAGCCGGTGGAGCCAGCGGGGGAGGGAGAACGGGTCAAGTCTCGGAGGAGCTCCATTGGAGGAGCCAGCTGCGGCCGAACTAAAGCGACAAGCCCATGTCAGTCCCCGCAGATAGAGTGGCTTTCCGAAGGGAGCAGCCTTATGCCGACCACGGCCGACGCTTCGATGCAACTGCCCATCGCCGCAACGATCGCCGCCACCGTCTCAATCATCACCGCTGGGATTAGCTTCTTCTTCAACAGATGGAACGCTCGGAAGACGCCGCGCGACCAGATCGCGGTGTTGCACTTCGAGGCGAAGATGCGGGCATACTCCGACGGGTGGCCGGCGCTCTATCGCTTGGCGTACGCCGTGATGTCAGAGGCTATTACGCGTGCCAATCGCGGCGTTGCCCAAGGGCGCGCCCTTCCGCTCGACGAGGTTGCCGAGATGCGTCGGGCATGTTTGCCCCATATGCACATCCTCCCAGAGAGGGTTAACCGCGCTGCGAACGCGCTCGAGTGTGCTGCTGACCGACTTCATTCGTTCGTTGGCGCAGCCGGCGACCCACGCAACGAGAAGCTTCGAGACGAAATGGTCGACTCCACCCACAAACTCCTTGAGTCGATGTACGAGGCGATGCGAGCTGATTGCGGCTGGCAAGAAGTCAACGCCCACCTCACTGGTCTCTTCCCCAAGCCTGTGCCGCCGCCCGCCCTGGACGACTCCACTTCGCCGGTACGGCTCTTCCGCAACGTCGGCTGATCAGATCAGTCGCCGGAACTGCCACCGCCTCAACGTTCAGCAGATCCGCGCTTGGCAGCCGCTGTTCGCCCCGGACGCCACCTCCGTCCCGCCCTGAGTCCCCCGCCAAGCTCTTGGCCCAAGCCGCAGATCCCGCACATACGCTTCGCTCTTTGCACCCTCGCTCGTCGCTTGCGACCGTCGCGCCGGCAAACTGCGCCGGCACGCCGCTCGCCGCTCCTCCTCGATGACCAGAGGGGTGCTCAGACACGACGAGGGTGCAGCCGCCGTCGTCCGGCCCCGCTTGGTTGCGGGGGGCCGGCCGGCGGCGGGCGTGTGGGGGAGGTGAGCGGAGGCCGAGCGGGGCGGTGGTGCGGATCTTGGACTGGCAGTTCTCTTGCT
>Ga0134122_10001221_pt1 | contig 18437 bp, 8 predicted proteins | sample KB302_FD_96461 | JGI IMG/M metagenome (GOLD analysis project Ga0134122, IMG submission 96461) | Terrestrial soil microbial communities without Nitrogen fertilizer from Kellogg Biological Station, Michigan, USA - KB3-0-2 | ecosystem: Environmental > Terrestrial > Soil > Unclassified ... | reverse complement strand
TTGATCGCGTTGTCCGCGTCGCCACGGAGTGCGTACAAGCAGGCAATGTAGTACTTGGTGAACGGATCGGCGGCGCCTCTTCCCAACCGTTCCTCAAACTTCTTGAGCCCCCGTTTCAAGTGCTTTTCGGATTCTTCGGTCATCCCTTTGCGCAGGTAAGCCGCGCCAAGCTTTTGATCGAGTTCGATCATCGATCGGTCGCGCAACGCGTGATCGCTTGAAGCCAGGAAGTCGACCTCGCGGTTGTATTCGGCAATCGCTTCGTCGTACCGACCCTGGCGGTAGTAACAGTAACCGAGCCGCGTGTGCGCCCCGACTACCTGCAAGCCTTCCTGCCCCGAGATGTATCGTTCTTGAAGCTCGATCGCGCGCTTGGCAACGGCTTCGGCGCGCTGGTAGTTGCCGAGGATCGTGTGCAAAAAGACGAGCTGCAGATATGCGTAGCCGCCTTGCGGATTGATCGCGATCGCGTGCTCGAGTTCATCGATGCCTTCGTCGATCATCCCCTTGCCTATCCAGTAAACCCGCCCAAGCGAGGCGTGAGCGCCGGCGTTGTTAGGCTCGAGCCTCACAGCTTCGGTGAGCGCCTCGATTGCTTCGTCGTACCGGCCGCTGCTGCTGTACGCGCCGCCGAGAAACTGGTGTGCGTGAGTGAGACGCGGGCTCAATTCGATGGCCTTCTTGGCGAACTCGATCGCCTTGACGGAGAGCTCGGGTATGCCGAGGAAACTTCCCTTCAGATCGTAGGCGGCGCTCAGGGCCGCGTAAGCCCCCGCGTAGTTCGGATCCAGCTCGATGGCTTTCTCGAAGAAATAGATTGACCGGTCGAGCGAGTCGCGGCTGCCGTTGCGCAGGTTGATCATCCCGCGCGAGAAGCTTTCGTACGCTTCGACCGAGTGGGTCTCGTCGCGTTCGATCTCGGTCAGCTCGGAGCTGCCGAGCGTCAGGTTGATCCCCTGGCTCAGCTCGTAGACTATCTTGTCTTGCAACGCGAAGATCTCTGCGATCTTGCCGTCTATCTTTACGGTTCGGACGACCTCGCCGGTGCTGACATCGATCACGCGAGCGGTGATGCGAATCATTTCAGCCATTCGTTGATAGCCGCCGCCCAGAATCCAGCGCGCGCCAAGCCTTCGCCCAATGTCGATCGCAACTGCTTCTTCAGAGTCGGCGAGACTGCCGGTTGCAAGTCCCTTCAGTATCTCGAAGGTACGCTCGCGACCGATGACCGACAGGCCCTTTACGTTTTTCAAGTCGGCGGTCACGGTTTCTGCGATACCCGAGCCGATCCAGTCATCGGCTGATTCCTTGGTGATGTTCGTAAAGGTCATCACCGCGAGCGCGTTTTCGAGTTTCGTGGTAACACCCGAGATTGTGGCAGTTGGAGCCTGAGCCACGTCCGCGAGCATGACGGTCGGCTGATGCTCGGTGACGTGGACCCCGACACCGCTTGTGGTTTTGTTGGTATCGAGATCGCGCCTGAGGTTTCGCAGATCGATGTACATCTCGCGCACCGACTGATATCTGAAAGAAGGGTCCTTTTCGATCGACTTGCGAACGATGCGTTCCAGCTCGGGAGGCACGCTGTAGTTGAACCGGGCTACCGCCGGTGGTTCGTCGTGAACTATGCGATCGATGACCTCGGTGTTGCTGGCGCCGACGAAGGGAAGGCGCGCGGTCAGCATCTCATAGCTCACAATACCGAGCGAGAAGATGTCCGAACGATGGTCCACTTCCTGGCCGAGCGCCTGCTCGGGTGACATATACGACACAGTGCCGAGCACAAGGCCAAGCGAGGTTTCCTGTCCGAGTTTGGCGGTCGAGTCGCTGTCGTGATTAACGGACGGCAGCGGGCCTGTGGAAACCTTAGCCAATCCGAAGTCCAGCACCTTGACCAGCCCGCGATCGGTAACCATCAGATTCGAACTCTTGATATCGCGATGAACGATGCCGGCCGTGTGCGCTTCGTCGAGCGCATCGGCGACTTGCATTGCGATGTCGATAGAATCGAAAAGCGGAAGCGGGCCGCGCTGGATCATGCTGGAGAGCAAAGCGCCTTCCACATATTCCATCACGATGAACGCCGAGCCCTCGTGCTCGCCGATGTCGTGAATGGCGGCTATGTAGGGCGAGCGCAGGGACGAGGCGGCGCGAGCTTCCCTTAGAAATCGCTCGCGGCGGTCGGGGTCATACTGAAATGACGCAGGAAGAAACTTGAGCGCGACCGAGCGGCCCAGCCGGGTGTCTTCGGCGCGATAAACCTCGCCCATTCCCCCCGCGCCGAGACGTTCGCCTATTGTGTAATGGAGAAATGCTCTGCCTGTCATGGTCGGTTTCGCCGGTTGAGTTGCACTTCTAACAGTATGATGTCGGCAACCAAATCGCAAGGAGAGCGAGCAGACACAACGCGCCAAGCGCGATGGGCCAAGCGCAAAGCGCAAAGCGAAAGGTCGCGAAGTGGTCCTAGCGCCTTACCGCTTCGCCCTTTGCGCTTTGCCCTTTGCGCTTGCACGTGCACTTCGCCGTATGCGAGTTCGCCGGTTGAAGCGCGGTGTTTCATCATTATGAACAGCAACCAACCATAGAAGCAGAGAATGCAAATGAGCACCAGCCAGCCCGGTATGTATCCAAGCGCGGCATTGTTGAGCAGCTCGGTGGTTGAGTGAATGATCCCGCTTGAGCCCGGTTGCAGAACGCTGGTCGTAGTCTTGAGCAGCCACGCAAGCATCAGAATAAGAAACAACCAGATGTAATTCCTCCGCAGACGGCGGGCCATCGCTTCCCGATGAGACATCTTGAAAACCGGGAGCCGCAAGTCTTCGCCGAGTTGATTCATCCAGTGTGTGGGATCTATCGCATCGCGCGGTGAAAGGATCCGCCCGTAATAGTTGCGCTCGATCAGCCGGACCCGGCTTCGGTAGACGTGAAAGAACCGGTAGCGGCGCGACTCGATTGACAGCATGAGGAAAACCAGCACCATCGCGAAAAGCAGCACCCCGTGATGAGACTGCGGCGACGAAAGAGAGACCGACAACATTGCGCCGACACCGGTTATCGCCCAGTTGGTTGTTCGATCGAGCCGGTCCCGCCAGCTCATCATCCGCGAAAGCTCGCCTCGATAGTAGTGGGACAATGAGTTCACGAATTCCGCCGAGTTCGTCGGAAAAATCGGCTGTCCCAGCTTTGCGGAATCGGGACGGATGGTTATGTCTTTCTCGGTGATCATAACGCGCCTCGCAGTCGAGACTGATTAGAAAGAGCAGATCGCTCCTTGGAGCGGTCGCCAGTAACTCGCGACCATACTACTCTCCGCTTATTTGACTAACAAGAGATGACGACTCGACGCGGAGTCGCTATCGAACCAGATACAGTGTTCTTGCAGAATATTGGTTACAGAATCCGTCAGTAGAAGTGAAGCCGAATGAACCTATCGGGTGGACGATCGGCGTGCCCGGAATTGAACCGACTACGAGCCCTTTGCCAGGAATGCGAAGCTGCGCCGTAGCCGTTTGAGTAAACAACACAAGCCCGATGATAGTTTCGATGTTGGTCAGAGGGCACGTGACCTCTGATGGAGACTAGCTTACCCATCTATAGTCGTCGATAGAGGGTTCCGGAGGTGTCAAATGAGCATAAGCAGAGGACCAAGCGTTGTTGGCGGGGGCGACGGTAATCCGATCGGCGCTATAGTCGGGCTGGCAGCTATCGGAGTCTCAATTTGGGGACTGGTGTGTGCCGCCGGTGTGACGATTGCGGCTATGTCCCTGCTCCTCAGAGGTCTGAGTCAGGGAATTGGCGCGACAATCGTAACAAATGTCATCCTCGGCGGAATAGCCGGTCTTTTTGCGGCAGTCGCAACCGAAATCGTAAGACAGGGATCCAGACGCGCTGCCAAGCACGGTGGTCACTTTATCTCTTCTTTGTTTCAGAGACGGCTTGGAGAATCTACACTCGATACCGTCTTCTGGAGTCGAGTGGTAATCGGAGGGTTAATAGGTCTGGCGACTGGGTTCCTCAACGGCTCCACGGGTATGCTTAGTCCGCTTCAGTTCTTATGGGGAACGGCAGAGGCAACGATTAATGAGTCGGCGTATCCTGTCGTGGTGCTTGTCGGAGGGGGCTTTGGCGGTCCTGGCGGCGTCGGGTTTCTGTCACTCGCCTTTCTAGTCCTGGTGATCATACTATCAGCAATCATTGCGGCTCTTTTGGCTGGCCTTCTCCTGCACCTGTTGATGTATGCAATTGCGGGGATGAGTAAGGGCGCGACGAAAGCATACATTACGAATATTCTCCATGACCAATCAGCCGCAAACCACGGGGATGATCAACACCCAGTACTTACTGGCATGACTCGAGGGTTCTTCATAGGACTAGTCGTGGGAGCCATCGAGTCAGTATTTACCATATTGGGAATTATCAAGTTCTATCCAACCTGATTGGGGTGATAGGGAATCTCGGGCCACGCCGAATCGGAAAATCCCCCTGATATGGACAGCGGCGATTGTAAGAATACGATCCGAAATCACGCCGGGCAGGTGTCGATTACTGCCTGTCGCCGCGAGCGCGACTGGCGTTGTCGGCCAGCATTCGCGCCTGGTCGAGGGATTCGATCGCCTTGCGAAACTGAGCATCGTCAGGGAGGTAAGCTTGCTCTCCGGCTTCGCCTCCGTAAGCCGCGGTGATCAGTTCCCGGCGCATCTGACTGCGGATGTATGCGAGGTTTGTAGTCACGAGTTCATCGGAAAGATTGAACTGCGGTTTGGCAGCGATGTGCTGTCGGAACGCGGCAACCAAGTCGTCGGTTACAGGATAGCGGTTTATCTCTTCAGCGGTGATTTTGTTTTTGGTTTGTGTCTCGGCGATTCGGTAATCGCGCAACCCGGTAACTTGTCCAGCGACCAACTGCCGCACGAAGTCGAATATGCCGTAAAAGAGACGCCCCCGCGCGCGGCCCAGGTCGGGCGACTTGACCTCGATGTCGGGAGTTATGCCGCCACCGCCGTAGACCGTGCGCCCAAGGTCCGTTGTGAAGACGTCACCGTGCGGGGTGGCGGCTGATTGCTCGGTTTCACCCCTGTTCAGATAGTAATCGTAGAACGACACGTTCGAGTAGTTCCGTTGAACTGAGCGGCCCTTCGGCGTGTAGTACTTTGCGGTAGTCAATACGAGGCCGGTACCGCCCCACAAGTGGAACACTCCCTGAACCAGGCCTTTGCCAAAACTGTTTTCGCCGACGATAAGCGCGCGATCGTGATCCTGAAGCGCGCCGGCTACGATCTCCGAAGCGGACGCAGTCTGGCGATTTACCAGAATCACCATCGGCATGGTTTCCGGTGCGTTATCGTCCGGCGCCTCATAGCTGTGAAGCGAAGACTCCCCCTCGCGACCGCGGACCTCGACGATTTTTTCACCGGGCGCCAGGAACTTTTTGGATATCTTTATTGCCTCGTCGAGCAGCCCCCCGGGGTTGCCGCGTAAATCAAGCACAAGCTGGCGCATCCCCTCCTGCTTCAAGCGCGCAAGAGCCTCGGTCATCTCTTCGTCCGTCTTGCTGGAGAAGCCGCCGGTGAGCGCGATGTACCCTGTGCCGGGTTGTGCGGTCATGAATGCATTGCGCACTGAAGGTAGTTTTACTTCGTCGCGCCGGATGCGCACGGTTATGGGATTAGGGGCGCCGGCACGTTCGACGGTGATCTCGACGGGCTCGCCTTTCTCGCCTCGCACTTTGTGCATCACACGGTCTGACGTCCAGTCCTCGACGTTCTGTTTGTCGATGGCGACGATCGCGTCCCCGTATCGAAGACCGGCGCGATGCCCGGGCGAGCCGGGAGTCGCGGAGAGAATGTAGACGTGATCGTAACGTTTTGCGATCGTAACGCCGATGCCGTAGGTGCGGCTGCTTTGCTCGGTTTGGACGTCGTCGAATTCCTGCTTGGTAAAGAAGGTCGAATGCGGATCAAGCTGGCGCAACATTCCCTGAATCGAGTCTTTTCCCAGGGCTTCCAGGTCTATCTTACCGGCGTAGCTCTCCTGAATTGCGGCCAGAGCTTCCTTAAAGCCATCTGTGAGATCGTCGGGGATTTCATCGGCGCTGGTTCCCGCCCCGCGCTGAGCGCGCGTGGAGCCGAAGTATCCGCCCGCCAGCGTTGCTACGGTGATGACGATGATCGCAACCAGCGGAAGAGCCTTGTGCTTCATACCTAAGGACCCCTTGTGAAGCGAATGATACCAGTGGGTAGTGGCCAGTGGCTAGTGGTCGATAGTCAGTCGGGGTTCGGGCCGTTCAGTTCGCACCGGTTCGTGATTCGGATATACTGAACGACCTGTACGGGCGTCCCTCCGGGGGCGCCCCTCTCTTACGTTTCTCCTCAATGCGGCAAGAGGGGCGCCCACGGAGGGACGCCCGTACAGCCCGTTCATCGTTTTGGGATGAGAGTCACTTATAAATGACCAATACCGCGGACGTCGTGATAATAGGGGGCGGGATCGTTGGGTCAAGCATCGCTTACAGCCTGGCCGAAGCCGGATGCACCAACGTCTTGATTGTCGAGCGGGAAGCTCATCAAGGGCTCGGCTCGACCGGAAAGAGTGCGGGTGGCGTGAGGGCGCAGTTCGCCACTGAGATAAACATCAAGATGTCTCTTTACTCGATCGCGTTCTTCAAACGGTTTCAAGAAGAGACGGGGCAGGACGTCGGCTATCGGGGGCACGGCTACCTTTTCGTTGCGACCGAGCAGCGGCATCTCGACTATTTGAAGGCGAACCGGGAAAAACAAAAGGCCTGCGGACTCACCAACGTCGAGATGCTCGGGCGTGAAGACATACTTGCGATACTTCCGCAGATGCGCGCGGATGACGTGGTTGGCGGGAGCTTTTGCCAGACGGATGGGTTCGTCGACCCTTATAGCATGATGACTGCTTTCGCTTCGCGGGCTCGCGAGCTAGGCGTCACGCTTTGGCTCGGGACTGAAGTCACAGGGATCGATGTTAAGGGAGGCAGGGTGTGCGGCGTCGAGACTTCGCGGGGTCCCGTAGCAACACGGGCGGTGGTCAACGCCGGTGGCCCGTGGGCCGGGGTTGTCGCGAAGCTCGCTGGTATCGAGATTCCGGTAACGCCGCTTCGGAGACAGTTGGTTCACACGCAACCGTTTGATCAGTTGCCGCCGCGCTTGCCGATGGTAATCGATATGTCGAACGGTTTTCACTTTCGTCCAGAGGGCCCGGGGTTCTTGCTGGCCTGGCCCGACGAGCACGAGACGACCGGTTTCAACACGCAGTTTGACCCGGAGTTCATCGAGAAGATTCTGATACGGGCAGTGAACCGGGTGCCGTGTTTTGCCGAAGCCGAAGTGAATCCGCGCAGATGCTGGGCCGGGTTGTACGAAGTTACCCCCGACCATCACGCGATCATCGGGCCCGCGCCGGGAATCGAGGGCTTGTTCCTGGCGAACGGCTTCAGCGGACATGGCGTGATGCACTCGCCCGCCACCGGCAGGATGGTTTCAGAAATGATCGTCGATGGCAGCTCACATACAATCGACGCAACGCCGCTTCGGATGGAACGCTTTGCCGAAGGCAAGCTGCTGGAAGAAACGGCTGTGCTTTGACAGTCGACCCCCCGACGCGCGGCCTGAGTAGCAAACAAACAGCCCTCTCGTTTGCCGACCGGCAACGAGAGGGCCGTTTCGCTGATTGCCCAGGACGGGCCAGACTAGAAGGCGAACTTCACACCCCACAGAATCTGCCGAGCGATAAACGCCGAAGTGAAGCTCAGCGGCTGGCCACTTCTGAAGTCCCGGTCCTTGCGGCCGGTGAGCCGGTTGGTGTCCGAGAGTGCCACGTTGTAATCCGGCGACAGCGAAGTAATCACCCCGGTGGCGGCGTTAAAAGTGACCGGGAGAATGTCTCGCACTGAAGCGTAGTTGGTGCGGTTGAAAAGGTTCGAGCCGTCGATGCTCAGCTCCAACCTCATCGGGCTATCCTTCTTGAAGCGGATCGCCTTGGCAAGCCGCGCGTTCAGACTTCTGTAGTTCGGTCCGAGGCCTGTGTTTCGGCCGATGTTGAACAGTCGATCGTTGCCACCGCGAGTGTCGCTGTTGATATCGGAGCCGGTCAACAGGGTGAACGGAATGCCGGTACGAATGTAAAGGATCGGGCTCAGCGTGATGTCCGCGAATGCACGAGAAGCCCAGTTTTGCCCGTCACCGCCTTTGAACGGGCTGAGGATCACGCCACTAAAAACGAAGTTGTGCCGGATATCGAAACTCGACAGCGAGCGCTCCGTGTCGAGCCGTGTCGGGAAAGGCGCCGCAAAGGCCGAGTTGAAATCGGTCTGATCGTCAATCGCCTTGCTGAAGGTGTAGCTGCCCTGGAATGACAGGTGGTTGCTAAAGCGGCGCGTCAACGAAACCGTGAGCCCGTGATAGATGGAACTGCCCCGTGACTTATAATCGGTGAATTGAGTGATGCCCGAATCATTCACCTTGCCGCAAGTCGTGTCCGGGCGCGCCGGATCTCCGGTGCTGCAGACTCGGTACAACGGACCAAGGCGCGGGTCGCGCGTGAGCAGTTGCGCCGCCTGGGCCGCGGTCGCCGGACAGCCCGGTGTGCCTGCTTCGCAGTAGTTGAGCGGCACCGGCTGCTGTATGTGAAGCCCGTGATACATCTGATACGCGAGCTCGAGGCTCATGTTGCTGGTCAGCTGCCGCTGGATGCCGAGGTTCGCTTGAATCGAGTAGTTGTTTTTGTATTCGCGATCCAGATCGAACAGAACACGGCCCGGCGCTCCAACTGCGGTCGAGATGCCGAGCGCATTGACGTCAGCCTCGCTCAGCACGCCGAATGGATATTTGCCTTGCGCGATGCCGGCTTGATAGATGGGAATAGCGCCGTTCGCAAAGTTCCTGGCGATCTGGTTGATGTAGGTACCACTGCCGTTGAGGACGCTTGTGTACCCCGGGATCTGGAGGTAGATCGGCGAATAAAAAATCCCGCTGCCGCCGCGTAGTACCGTTTTGTTGTCTCCGGTCATTTGCCAGGCAAACCCGAAACGAGGAGAGAAGTAGGTGTTACCCGGTACCGGGTCGGGCTCGCCGTCGTAATCAACCCTGCCGCCAAAGTCGAGCGTCAACCGTGGATGAACTTTCCACGAGTCCTGTGCATAACTTCCGAAGTAACGCCCGGTCCCTTGCCATTTTGGATTGTTGAATCCCTGCCGGTAGAGAAAAGGCAGGTTGCGATTGAAGGCTTGGAGACCGTTTAGAGACGTCCCCGCCGGCCCGGCAGCAAGGCAGGTCGCCAGCGACTGGCCAACCGCCGCACAGAAAGCGGGTTGATCCGCTGCCGGTACCGCCTGGGCGACCGAGAATATGCCCGGCGCAAACTGGTATTCGCCCGCGAACCACAAGTCGTTTCGGAAGATGTATTCTACGGGACGATACGACCCGCCAAACTTCAAGGTATGGCTGCCCTTGAGCCAGGTCAGACTGTCTTCGAACTGGTAGCGATTCTGGGTGACGATGTAGGGCGCGCCAAAGAATCGGCCGAAGCCCGCCAACCCGCTTATGAGAATGCCAGTTTGGGCGGGATCGGGCGGAGCAGTCACCGCAGAGTTATTAGGGGAGAATTGCCCCCGTACCTGGTTGATCAGATTGTTTCCAAAGTTGTGTGTCCAGGTTATGACGGTCGAATAGTCGCGATAGGTCAGGCTTGTGGTAATGGAAGGCGCGGCGGCATTGTTGGTGCCTGGGTCATCGGTGAAATTGCGGCTCAGCGTGAATCGACCGTTGATTTGGTCCCGGTTGCTGGGCTGATAATCAATCCGCGTGTTCCAGCTATTGAGCCGCGCAAGACCGTTGAAAGTACCTTCGTTATCCTGAAGCAGTTTCCCCGTGTTCGGATATTTCGCCGCAGTCGTGGTCAGTGAGTTGCGCAACTCTGCGGAGATCCGCTGGACGTTGGGACTGGCTGAAGCGTCGAGCGTTGCGAGCAGCGCCTGTTGAGCGGCGCCTGGCTGCAACAGCGCGCTGCCGCTGTATGTGCGGAACCGCGCTGTGTCTATGGCATTTCGTTCGTAGTTGGTAAAGAAGAACAGCTTGTCCTTTACGATGGGACCGCCAAGAGTAAACCCTGGAAAGTACTGCCGGTCCAGCGGTTTCTCTTTGTTGAAGTCGAAGGGAGCCCGCGCCGAGGTCGTTTGCGAGCGATAGTAAAAGTAGCCGCTGCCATGGAAGTTGTTAGTGCCGCTCTTGGTGATGACGTTGATGGCTGTGCCTGCCGTAAAACCGAACTCCGCCGAAAACGAGTTGCGGTTGACTTGAAACTCCTGGATGGCGTCGATACTGATCGCGAAACGGAGCTGCCCCGATCCATATTCATTCTCGCCGCCATCAACCGTAACGAGGTTGTTCCGCCCGTTGCTGCCGCCAATTGAGAAGCCGGATGTCCCGAAGGTGAACCGCCCTCCGCCCTGTGCGCGCGGTGCTTCTGAGTTCCCAACGCCGGGCACTGTGTAAACATACGACGTAAAGTCGCGTCCGCTATTGGGTAGGTTTTCAATCTGAAGTTTGTTGATCGTGTTCGACTGCTGAGTCCGCTCCGGTTCAATCACCGGTGCTTCGGTGGTGATTTCCACTTGAGCTCTTACGCCTCCGGGCTGCAACTCAATGTCGTAAACGGCCGTCGCGCCGACGGTGACTTCGACCTTTGGAATCACCGCCGCCTCAAAACCCTGAGCTTCAATGCGAACCTCATAGATTCCAGGCTGCAAGGCTGGGAGGGTGTAGCTGCCGTCAGACCCGGTCTTGTCGGTTCGGATGTTTCCGCGTTCGGTGCTCTTCGCGGTGACGACGGCGCCCACGACAACCGCCTTTGTTTGGTCGGTGACGATGCCCTTGATCGTAGCGGATGAGACATCGCTTTGAGAAAAAGCGGGAATGACTCCCGCCAGGACAAACATTGAAGTGAGCAGCATCGAAAAGATTCTTCTTCTCATTTGTAGTTCTCCTCCAGAAAGCGGAATGAGCACGTCGCTGGGAGCTCAGTGCAATAGCCGGTCGACGCCGACCCGCGAGGGCACTCCTTTGGTTACGCTGTTTGAGTTTGTCGAACAGAGCTTGGCAACGGTTGCTTTGTTGCGCGGCGTGAGCGTAGCAGGAATGCCTCAAGGCGTCACCTAACAAAAGTTAGGGCATTCGGGAAAAAACCGACGCAACTGCAAGCGTTACGGCCTCAACATCCACAAAGACCTACACCCGGGACTGACGCTATTGATGCTCAAAGCAGATTGAGCTGGCGAGCCTGGGCCAGCGCCTGTGTTCGGCTGCCGACGTTGAGCTTGCCGTAGATCTGATTCAGGTGCCATTTGGTCGTGCCCTCGGTGATCGAGAGCCGGGCCGCGATGTCACGGTTGGAGAGCCCGTCAGCAACCAACCGCAACACTGTCAGTTGGGTTTGACTCAGCCGTTCGATAAGCTCCGGTGTTCGATTCGGTGATCGCTCGGAACCTGCGCGTCGAGCGCCAGCGCGCCGGCTGGCAAAAGCCTCGAGCAAGGAGCCCACAAAGAGAGAACCGCGCTGGGGCATTTGTGAGAGGATTGCCTCAACCGCCATTCCTTCGTCGAGGAAAACGCTGCGATATCCCTCCGGAGCGGCAAGACTGAGCGCCTGTTCAAGCGACTCAAGCGAGTCAGACGACTGGCCGAGGGCTCGGTGGGCGAGCGCCTGTAAGAGATGAATTGTGATAAGGCTACCGAGACGGCCTTGCCGATCAGCCATTTGTTCAAGCTGTCGAAGCAAGCCGAGCGCTTCCTCAGCCTTTCCACGAGCGAGCAACAACCGGGCAACGGTCACGTTTTCCTGCTCCGAGCGCTCCCGAGCCTTGCCTGGAAGCCCTTCAAGCGTAACCGCCGCGGCGACTGGCAGTCCCTGTCGCAATTGAATCTCCGCCGTCATCGCGATGATCAGTCGAATCCGCCGCGGGTTTTCAGACTTCGCGGCAAGACACCGAGCGGCTGCGAGCGTTTGCCACGCGGCTTCTGTTTCACCCCGCGTAAAATGCAGCCGCGCCAGCGTTCGTTGTCCCAGCAGTGTTGGATAAACAGTCCCCATCCGCTGACAAAGTGCGATGCCGGTCGTCACATAGTGATCGGCCAGCGCTAAATCGTTGCTCTCATAGTAAAGCATTCCCAACGGGACGTAGATCAACCCTGCAGTAGGAAGCGGTTGCCCGGCTTCATCCTGATATTGGCGAGCGGCTTGCTCGCACGATTCGATCGCCTCACGGAGCTGGCCTTGCTGATAAAGAAGCTGGGTCAGATATCCCAGCGCTTCCAAAGTGATCAGGTGATTTCCCTGCCGCTGTCCCAAAGCAATTGCCTGTCGCAGCGTTTCGATCGCTCTTTGCCGATCGCCGACGAGACGCTGTGCCTGGCCAAGGTGACTGAGCGCGGTCGTCCGGTAGAATGACTCGGTACCGCTCAACAACATGAGAGCCTCTTCAGCAAGCCGCACGGCTTCTGCTGGTTCGCCTCGATTGATCGCGAGGTAAGCTCGAAAGGACAACAGCATGCCTCGTTGAACCGGCGGGTCATCCCGGCGCTGGTTCTGGGCGGCTTGTGTGGCGTAAGTTTCGGCCGCGCAGGTCTCTCCTCGCAGGTAGAGAAGCCATCCCTTGTGCACCGACAAATCACTATGGGCCCGAACGATCTCGTCCGGAAGCGAGTTGACCCAACCTAGAATGGTCGTGAATCCGCCATCGCGAAGCGTTTCCTCGGCGCTGCCCCGGATCAGCCGCACCACGGCAACCGGATCGTGCGCCGCAAGCGCGTGCTTGATCGCTTCGGTGGTCATGTTATGAGCTTCGTGCCACTCACTGGCCTTGCGATGCAAAGCGCTTTGTTCTAGTTCGGCTAACTCGGTTCGGAGGAAATCGGCGAACAGGTGATGATAGCGATACCATCTTCGCTGATCGTCAATCGGTATGAGAAACAGGTTGGCCTTTTCCAGTTGCGCAAGCATTGTCTGGCTGTCGCTGCGTCCGGTGACCGCGTCGCAAAGCGACGCGTTAAATCGATCGAGGATCGCAGTCTGTCTCAAGAAGGTTCGAACCTCACCCGGCTGCTGGCGTAATACCTCCGCGGCGAGATAGTCGATGATGTCGCGCTGTCCGCCGCTCAGAGCTTCCAGGTCCAGAGCGGCTTGATCGCAACCGGGCATACGTTTGCGGCCTCGAAGCGAAAGCGCCGCCATTTGCAAACCCGCGATCCAGCCCTCGGTTCGGTCTTCGAGCGTCTGCGTCGCTTCCGCAGTCAAAACAAGGCCCATTGTGCGGTTGAGAAACGCCGACGTCTCGTCTCCGGTAAATCGCAAGTCCTGAAGACGAATCTCCATGACCTCCCATCGCGCACGCAATCGCGGCAGGGGCAGCGACGGCTCCTCGCGCGTGGTGATAACGAGATGGCAACGCGACGGAAGATGATCAAGAAAAAAAGCTACGGCTGTTCGCAACCCCGGATGGTTGATGACGTGGTAGTCGTCCAGCACGAGCACGCTCTCACCCGAGAGAAGGGCTAGATCGTTTATGATTACCGTCATCAAATGATTCAGCTTTGGGACCTTTGGCGTCTCAAGAAACGGCCGGATCGTTTGTCCGGCCGCGGGATCGATAGTCTGTAATGAGCCGATCAGGTGAGCGAGAAAGCGGATAGGGTCGTTGTCTTCCTCCTCCAACGACAGCCACGCAACTCGAGGCGGGGTTTGATTTCGATCGCCCAGGCCGTGCAGCCACGAAGCGATGAGCGTTGTCTTGCCGAAACCCGCGGGAGCAGACACAAGAATCAGCTTGCGCCGCAAGCCTTCGTCGAGCCGGTTAATCAGCCGGGCTCGTAGCACCCAGTCCTGCCGCTTGGGAGGGATTGAAAACTTTGTTGTGAGAATTGGCGTCGACATCGCGCGGTTATGAACTGCTGCCAGCGTTCAGGGAAGGCCCTTCTTGCGTGAAGGACGTCGGCACAAGCACAGCCGAAACTGCCTACAATCAAGCGGGCACCGAATCAATTGGACCTAGCGGAATTCCTGGCACCCACGAGTCGAACCGTACTGTTTGATCTGACCGCCCCGCTCAAGGCTAACCCGCCCCGGTTCTTTGTCACGTCCACTTCGTGAGGCACCGAGAATCATTATTCCTCTGGATGATTAGTAAATCGGTATGGCAGCTATATAGTCTCCGGCCTCAACCGATGTCAAGCTGAAAGGCGCTGGCGTGGCGGGTCAGATCTTCGAACATACCCGCCTCGTCAGAGTGGGGCTTGAGCTTTGGGGTTTCCCTCGGCCAGGAGGGCCATGTTTATAGACATAAGGTGGAACCAACCCCGTCCTCCGTCAGGAGCGGCCGTGTGAGTTGGCCAAGGCTAGACACTCCATAAGACATTGCCCTCCTGGCGGAGGGCGAACGCGCCTCGTCACGGTTCTATAAACAGGGCTCTCCTGACGGAGGGCAGATGCCCGATGACTACGTCTGACGAGGATGGGTATGCGCGAAAAAGATAAGCCGCAACGGTAGCGGCTCGATATCTAACGCGACCGCGCCTCGAACTCTTTTTGGATCATCGGCCAGGCGCCTACAACCAACCGCGCGTTGCGACTCCCACATCGCTCACCTACAATCACCGTTCCAATGCAAGAGAAGAAAGAAAAAGGATGGCGAGTACCGGGCTTTCTCGATACGCGCGAGGGACGGCTTACGATTGACCAGGCTGACGCTCTTCAACTCGGCGAAGCTTACGGTACGCCGCTTTACGTATTTTCCGAAAAGAGATTGGCGTCAAACGTCCGCGACTTGCGTCGGGTCCTCGAGACAATTCATCCTCGAATCAAAGTCTGCTACGCCTCAAAAGCGAACTCAAATATGGCGGTGCTCGACGCGGTTCGCCGAGCGGGTGGCGACGTAGAGGTGAACTCCGGAGGCGAGCTTCACAAGGCCCGGCGAATCGGGTTTCGTCCGGATCAGATTGTCTTCAACGGAGTTTCAAAGACCGATCACGAAGTCCGCGACGCGATCGAGTACGGAATACTCGCGCTCAACATCGACTCGCTTTGGGAGCTCGATCAGGTCGCGCGGGTCGCCCGCTCAATCGGCAAACGGGCTAACGTTGCCATACGAATCGTTCCTGAGATAGTGACTCGCTCTCACATCGGGCTTCAGACCGGGCTGCTGTCGTCAAAGTTCGGGTTGCCCCCCTCGCAAATCGACGAAGCGTTTGCCCGGGCGCTTGATGCGAGAGACGTCATCGACCTCACCGGAGCGCACATCCACATCGGTTCGCAAACTCCCGACTCGCAGCCGTTCAAGCGAGCATTCGAGGAGATGTGGGTTAGGCTCGTCGATCTCTACAAACGAACCGGTCATCGCCTGACTCACATAAACGTGGGCGGAGGACTGCCGGTCGACTACCTGCCCGACACGCCGATGGCCGAAAACATAGGCGACAAGGAACGGCAAATGTTATCGGCGGATCTCGATCCGGCCCGGGTCTTGAGGGAAGCGCTGGCCGAAGTAAGGGACGAATCGGGTTTGCTTGAAGGTCTCACGATCGTGCTTGAGCCGGGGCGTCGAGTGGTCGGAGACACAGGAGTGCTTCTGACGCGAGTGTGTAACATTAAAGCCAGACCGGAAACCGGCGACACCTGGCTGCTCACCGATGCCGGTTATTCGCTGGCAGTTTCGATGGCAATGTACAAGTGGTACTACCACCTGGTCTCGGCATCGCGGGCTGAAGAGCCTCACGATGTGCCGTTCAAAGTCGCGGGACCTCTGTGCGATTCAGGGGATGTGTACTTCGATCTCGAAAAGGGAACTCGCTTGCCGAACTATCGATTGCTTCCGGGTGCGACCGGCGTTGGAGATCTGCTGTGCCTTCTAAACACCGGAGCGTATGCAATGGACCAGGCTACGCAGTACAACGGCCGGCCGATTCCGGCTGCGGTGATGGTGCGGGAATCGGGAGAAGCTCAAATCATCCGCCGGGCACAAAGCTACGAGGATTTGTACTCGCAGGATGTTTGGTGAAACCGCGCGATGAATCCACCTGTGAGGGCGTCCCTCCGTGGGCGCCCCTCCTACAGAGTAAAAAACTGCAAACGAAGGGGCGCCCACGGAGAGGCGCCCCTACTTGTATTGTGACGGATTACTTGCCGCGTTGGACGGGCACTTCATTTCTTCGCTTTCAGCTCTTCTACCAGCTTCTTATAGGCCGCTTCACCTCTGACGGCGTCCAGCGACTTGTTGCCTTCGAGCTCTGCGATGTTCGAAAACCCCTTCTGCGCCGACTTCTTCAAAGCCTCAATCGACTTTTTCTTGTCACCTTTCAGCGAGTAAGCGCACGCAAGGCGAAAGAGCACTCGAGGGTTGTCCGGCATCAGCTCCGAATCCAGCTCGAGTACGGCCGCAGCACGGTCGAAGAGCTTTCGATCAAGCAGCGACGCCGCGCTCTCGTACGAAGAAACCAAGAATTGATTCAGCACTCGGCGAGCCAGCGCTCGATCGGTTGTGCTTTGGACAGCCTCGGACCGCTTCTTCAGATCCGCAAGTGTGTGTCTTAACTCGCCGACGATAAGCGTACGGCTGACTTGATCAGAGGGCGAGCCGTACGACGAATCGAGCTGAACAGCATCATTCTCGGTTGATAGCGCCGCGCCCGCGAGCCTGGCCCTCGACGAATACAACTCGGTAGACAACCGGCGCTCTTCAGCTTCTTGTTCGGTGGCTTGCTTGAGAGTCTGCCTGACTTCCCTGGAGTCCTTGAGTGAAGCTGATTTCCGCTCAAACTCGGCGACGTCCCTCAGGCCCTTGAAGTCGCGCGCGACAGCCGAATAGCTGACGCTTGCTTGATACATCAACCCGGCGGCTTCCTGTGCACGCGCTCGCTCCATCTCTTTCTTGAAGAGCGACTCGATCAGCGGCTCATCGCGCTGCCGAAGCGACTTTTTGATCGCCTGAATCTCCATCCACTCGATCGCTCGCGTGCAGAGCTCCGAGGGTGCCCAGGCGTGACCGCCTTCGAAAAACTCAAACCGATGCGCCGCTCCAAACCCGTCCAGCGCGCGATCGAGTTGCTTCATCTCAACAAAGTTGAAGTCTTCGACTCCCGCAGTCCCGAACAACACGAACGGCGGCGGCTGCGGCGACTCAGTCATTTCAGTCGGCAGCCCCGCGCCGCACGCGACGACCCCGGCTATCTGCCCCTTTAGCGAATAACCCAGCCGGTTGGCAATACGCGCTCCGCCGGAAAACCCGGTAGCATAAATCCGCCTTTCGTCGATCGCGAATCGCCCGACGACATCATTCCACATTCCCAGAATCGCTTTCGCCGAGGGCGCCCACGGTCCGTTCCGAGAGTTGTTTGAGCCCGCGACGATGTACCCGTAAGTTTCAGCCGCGTCTTTGAAGTGTTCGACTGGGGTCAGCCCGCGCGCTCCGGGATCAAAGGCAAAAAGCACCGGCCACTTCTTGTTCCGATCATAGCTGGACGGCAGATAGAGCGCGTATGACAGACTCGGATCGGCACGACACTCGATCTTCTCGATTATCTTTCCGGTGGGGAGTTCTTGCGCTTCTACCGACGGTAGTTGCGCGAACAGAATTGCGAACAGCAAGACCGCAGAGGATAAGAATTGCCAGGCGTTGCAGCGTTTCATGAAACCCATTCCTGGGAGCGCAGCCGGTTTAGTCACTTAGGTCCTTTACGTCCCTCGCGTCCCTTATGTCCTGCCACGGCAATCGTTAAAGCGATCACATCGGCTCGGTAATCGAGCCCAAAAACAACACGCTGCCGGTCTTGTTGTCACGAATCGCAAAAAAGAACGGATGATCGACCACCATTCTGAAAGACTTGCGCGGGATTTGTACCGACGTTGCGACCATCTCCGTTGAAGTCACGGCAGCCGCTTCCGTCCCTTCTTCGTTTACTTCAGCGAAGGTCTTGTGCTTGACCTTGCTTATGAACGCGTTCTGCGCGCCTTGAAACATCCCCGTGAAGTCGGCGCGGTCGGGATCAAACGCAACCCCCATCCCGAGAGCCTTTAATGCGTCGTTCAAAGCGATCTCGTATTCGACCTTGAAGCGCGGCAGGGAGATTTCGCCCTGGGTCTTGCTGAACTGCTTCATCCACGAATCCCAGTTCGAGGCGCTTAGCGAACCGATGAATTGATCTATTCCGGTTCCCGCGGAAGGAAGGAAAACGAACATACTTACGCGGCCCCCACCGTACGGAAGGCTCACGGCCTGAAATTTTTCGCCTTCGAAGTAGTTGTACCTCCCCGATTGATTCATCATCGGCAGTCGTTTTTGTGAGCCAGATCCGATTGTGAACTGTCCTTCCCGGGTCTTTGCCTTGTCGAACTCCGAGGCCCAGGCGCCCTTGAAGTAGATCGCGTTGATC
>Ga0134122_10001220_pt1 | contig 18444 bp, 15 predicted proteins | sample KB302_FD_96461 | JGI IMG/M metagenome (GOLD analysis project Ga0134122, IMG submission 96461) | Terrestrial soil microbial communities without Nitrogen fertilizer from Kellogg Biological Station, Michigan, USA - KB3-0-2 | ecosystem: Environmental > Terrestrial > Soil > Unclassified ... | reverse complement strand
GCTACACCGCAGTCGTGTAAACGAGGCGAAGGCTCGCATCGCGATAGTCCGGCACATGCGTTGAACCGCCATGAGGTCAGTCACTTCGCTCAGGACGACAGTTAACACGGCGGTGGATGGATCTGGATGCAGACCCGAACGTGGGGGTGAAAGCGATGTCGCCGTCGGCATTTTTACCGGTGCGAGCGCAATGTTGGAACAAGGCTGAGGTTGGCGCTGCCGCGGCAACCCCGTGAGCCGTCGGCGGGTGATCTGACGCGCCAAAGCAACTCCTGGAAGGTGACCGCTCCAGCAGAAACTGCCCCAATTGAGATTCGAGCCGCGCACCATCGCCTGCAACGCAACATTTCAGAGCGAGGCTCCCGCGATGTTGCCAGGTACCAGCGGAGATGCGTCTGACGGGTACGGGATGAGGCGCCGCCCGGACATTGGCTTATCCACGCGCGATGTGCGCCCATGCAAAGCCCACGTCAACACTCGAGCGCGCCGCAAAGCTTGGCCGTTCCTCCCTTCGCAACCCATCCTGTCCGGCGGTATCAGCCGATGCCGAGCAGGCAAAGAAACATAAACGCATCAGTGCACGCTGCAGTCGAGGAAGGCAAAAGCGGAGTTGACATCCGATGCCCGCCTAAAGAACCCAGCGATCGAGGGGTGCGAGGGGAGCAGAACCTGGTGCGCAAGTACGCGGGCCAGATCGATGCGGCCTGCGCGCCGTCCTCGCCGGGACCAAGCCTCTGGCCTCAATCCCGGCTCGTGGCAGAGGGGATCTCTGCTAGCCCTGACCGGATAAGCAGTGCCGACCACGTGACCTCGCATCATAGTGGTCCACGTCGCGACGCGCTTGCGTGTTCCAGCGTCTCAACTCGAAATCCGCAAGACATGACTCCGACAGCGAACCGTCACACGCGTGAGACGCGGCTCGGCGCCACTCTGTGGATGTCGGGCTGCATTAGCATCGGGCCTTTCACTTTGCACTTTGGATCGGTCGCTGCCGCGGAGCTCAGACCGCGCTCTTGGCTGCAGCGAACAATCTGAACGTAGGCAGGTCGTCGTTCACCGCACTCTGCCGCGCAGATGAGACTAGGCTATCCGCGACGACTTGCCTCGAATAGGAACCATGTGCGCCGCTCCGCCTCGTCGATCCAGTTCTCGAGCAGACTTGCGCTCGCCACGTCGCCGTGCTCGTCGCATAGATCGTGCGTCTCACGCATGCGTTGGGTAAGGTCTTTGTTGTCATCGCGCAACTCGGCCAACATGTCCTGCGGTGACACATAGTCGGCATCGTTATCGAGTACCCGCTGCAGGCGGGCAATGTGACCGATGGAGCGCAGCGTGGTCCCACCGATCTTGCGCGCGCGTTCGGCGATGTCGTCCGTAGCGGCAAAGATCTGTTCGGCGTGTTCGTCAAGCAGTAGGTGATAGTCGCGAAAATGTGGTCCCGACATATGCCAGTGAAAATTCTTGGTCTTCACGTAGAGGGCGAACATGTCAGCGAGCAGCACGGTCAGCGCGCCGGAAATATCGCCAGTGGCGTTCGCTGTCAGATTGGTCGGCGTATCAAGCGCAGCCTGCCGCAGCGCCTTGGCCTCTCTTAGATCCTTGGTGTCCATCGTGCGATCTCCCATTTAGCTGATCACTCTTGTGGTCGCCGTCCCGGCTTCAGCTCCTGATGAAGGCAAGCAGGTCCTCGTTGACCTGGTCCTTGAGGGTCGTGCACATTCCGTGCGGCGCGCCCTTGTAGACTTTGAGCTTCGCGCCCTTGACAAGCTTGGAGGACTGCATGGCCGCGGCGCCGATCGGCACGATCTGATCGTCGTCGCCATGCAGGATGAGGGTCGGCACGTCGAACTTCTTCAAGTCCTCGGTCGTGTCGGTCTCGGAGAACGCCTTGATGCAGAAGTAGGAAGCCGGGAAGCCAGCCATCATCCCCTGCAGCCAGAACGAATTACGCACACCCTCCGACACCTTCGCACCCGACCTGTTGTAGCCGTAGAACGGCAGGCTCAGGTCCTTCCAGAACTGCGAGCGGTCCGCGACAACGCCGGCGCGCAGCCCATCGAACACGTCGATCGGAAGGCCGCCAGGATTGGCCGGCGTCTTGAGCATCAACGGCGGGATGGCGCTGATCAGCACCGCCTTGGCCACGCGCTTGGTGCCGTGGCGGCCGATATAGCGGGCAACCTCGCCGCCGCCGGTCGAATGGCCGACATGAATCGCGATCTTCAGGTCGAGTTTCTGGACGAGTTCGGCCAGGTCGTCCGCGTAGGTGTCGAGGTCGTTACCTTCCCAGGGCTGGCTTGATCGGCCATGGCCGCGGCGGTCGGCAGCGATGCAGCGGTAGCCGCGCGAGGCAAGGTAAAACATCTGGTCCTCGAAAGCATCGGCGCTCAGCGGCCAGCCGTGGCTGAAAACGATCGGCTGCCCCTTGCCCCAGTCATTGAAGAAGATCCGCGTGCCGTCCTTGGTCGTGATGGTGCTCATGGTACTATTCCTGCGTCCCGATGCGCGGGCGGGAAGGCTGTTGCGTGGACCGCGAAGAAGGAGTTCCCGCCACGCTGCGATCCACGCACTGCACACGCAAGCCCAACCAGGAAGGATCGGCTGATCGCCGACCGCTGATCTGCGCGTTCGAACGTCACACGCGCGGGCCGATGGGAACATCGGGGTTAAGCCTGAGTCAGGCTCGACCGAACCCGCACGAGTTGATCGCGGTGACACTCAGCATGCCTTGTCGATGGGCAATTTGGATCCGCAGCGATTCCGTCAGCGTGCTGCGGCGCAAGCGCGCGCCGATGCCGGCTAGCAGTGGGCGATGAGCGGTGCGGTACGCAAGGCGACCTTTGTCGCGCGGCTGCGACTCAGCTCGTTACCGGCCGAGCGGCTCGCTAGCTTCCGAACCCATCGAGAATTATCCGGGTGGAACCTTCCTCGACGGTGGCGGACCAACCGTGGCGGTGCGTGACGAGGGCGCTTGGCTTTCCAGTCCAAGTCAGACGCGCCCCGCAAGCTGCGTAACGAGGTGGCGCAGTCCCCTCAACCCAGGCATCACCGCGTTTGCGTCCGACAGATAGATCTCGCAACCGGTCGTGCTTCGTGACACCATTGTGACAGTTCGGTGTCAGTTGAGTACACGCGGAGCGGGACATGCGATTGCTTTGGCGGAGCCGGTCGAATCCACTGGCCTGGTGGTGGGCCCTATTGACGCTGGCTAGCAGCGGAAATATCGCGCTCTGGTTCTCGCTGTACCGCCAAGTCCACATACAGCCGACGGGCCATGACAGCGCCTCCGACGTCCAACTCATGCTATTTCTCTGCGCAGCCTATGTTTTTGGCTGTGCCTTCAGATCGATACTCCCGCGCGCGGATGTCCAACGAATCTGTTTGTTCGATACGTGGCTATCGAGCGTTGTCATCGGTCGATCCGTGGCGACCGTCGCTGAGGTCTGCTTCGCAGCGCAATGGGCCATCGTCCTGCTCCAGCTGGGTGGGATCGCGGGAGTGGATACCGCCTCGAACGTCGCCTGGGTGATCGTGCCGCTGATCCTCGTGGCGCAGTGCTGTTCGTGGTACGGGGTGCTCACGACCAATTGTCTCGCTAATGCCATCGAAAATTCGATATGGGCGGTTGCCTTCGTCGCGGTTGGGATTGGCCTTTGCCGGTTGCTGCCGGAGTTCGACGGCTCGGTTCGCTTGGCCCTCGTCGTCGCAATCATAGGGATTGCTGCCTATCTGGCCTTTCTCATCGCCATCGACGTACCGATGTACCTGAACCGGTGGCAAGACGGGCTTGCTGGTGGTGGCAAAGTTCTGGGACCTCTCGAGGGTCTCCGGGACGCGAGCACGCGTTGGGTCGTGACACATGATCTTTCTCATTGGAAGGATGAGATCCCCTGGATGTCGCTTTATTTCACGGCGGCGGTCTGGGCTAGCCTAGCGCTCTGCCTTGTTTACTCACTCGGGGACCATCATCCGCGGCATCGCGCCGAATCTGCCACCCAGGTTCAGCTTGGTGCGGACGGATCCGCCCGGTAGGCCCGAAAGACGGGCCGAGGCCAGCACGGAAGCGGCCAGGGGCGTCCGTTTGAGTGTCGTCGAAGCGCTGACACGCCCATCGCGCTCGCTCGCGGCAGGTCGTCCTGGCACTGGGCGGGCCTCTTCGGCGCTGCCACGATCCTGCCCGGTTTTGGGCGAGAAAGCTGCCGTTGGTCGAGAGCAACCGGCGGGCGACGCGCCGATCAACCTGTGGCGCAAGGCGGAATATCTTGGCAACGCCACGACATCGGCTGCTTTCCTGGCACAAGAGACAATGCGGAGCGCGTAGCGTTCGCGTCAACCCGCGTTCTGGATGTGCTCAGTCATTTGTGATTTGGCTCCGCTCGCCGAGCAACACAACATGCTCTGAGATCAAACGTGCGGGGTTCGGTCACTGCGCCTTCGGTCTGAACGATAGCGGAAGGTCAGAACATGCGCATTTCCCGCTTACTCATCGCCGCTGCCACTTCGGTCGCGCTACTTCCGGTTGCGCTAACCTCGGCCCAGACGCAACCGCCTGCAACAGCGCCACCGGCACCGCCCACATTCTCCACCACAAAGATTGAAGGCACCGACAACGTCTATGTGTTCCGTTACCAGGGCCACCAGTCGATGTTCGTTGTGACACCTGATGGCGTCATTGCGACCGACCCAATCGGTCTCGGCCGGTCGCAGGCCGTCACCACGTATATCGATGAGATCAAGAAGGTGACGAGCCAGCCGATCAAGTACGTTATTTACAGCCACAACCACTACGACCACATCACTGGCGGTAAACCGTTCAAAGATCTCGGCGCCCACTTCATCGCCCATAAGAATGCCAAGGCGCAACTCGAACGACTGCAGCCACCAGACATCGTCATGCCTGATGAGGTCGTCGACAGTCAGCACACTATTGCGCTTGGTGGTACGACGCTTGAGTTGATCTACGTCGGACGTAACCATTCGGACAACTCGCTCGTCATGCGATTGCCCAAGGAGAAGGTGATCTTCGCGGTCGATTTCATTCCCGTTCAAGCCGTGTTCTGGCGCAGCATGCCCGACAGCTGGCTCGATGAGTGGGAAGCCTCACTAAAGCGCGTACTCGCCATGGACTGGGATAAGCTCATTCCCGGTCACCCGGGACCCGGTGGTCGCCTCGGCAACAAGCAGGACGTCGAGAACCTCTTGCAGTACATGAGCGACCTCGCGGCCGTCGTGAAGACAGCCGCAGACGAAGGCAAGTGCTACGACAACGCCATGAAAGAGGTGAAGCTTCCGAAGTATGAATTGTGGGGAAACTACGCCGCCTGGTTCCCGGGCAACGTAGAGCGCTATTGTCTGCTCTACCGAAGCGGCTTCTGACCTCGCACTGCTTTGTATTGAACTGCGTTAGAGGCGGAAGCTTTGTCCATCCGTAACCACAATTTGCCGCGGCGCACGAGTCGGGCACTTCTCTGCCGCTACGGATTTGTCGACCTTAGGCGATGGGCTGCCATCGCCTCTCTCCCCGTGCCACTGCGCCTAACGAATATTTCCTGCCATGAAGGTGGCAAAACGCAGAAACTCCTAATCGTCGGCACTCAATTCCGAGCCCCTTAGGCATTCTGTCGGCAGAGTGATACAGCACGTCATCGCGCATGTCGCCATCGCATCATCAGTATCACGCCATCGTTGTGTTGTCAGGCTGCTCAAGCAGGCCGAGCGCATCATCGCTTTCGTCATCGGCTTAAGAGTTATCACCCTTGAGGACAAAGGAAGGCGCATGAGCGGGGGGTGCAGGCATCATCGAGCGACGGATCTGATCTGTTGGCAGCGACACGAGACCGAGCACCAAGTATCGAGGACATCACCGCTCAAGCTCGGCGTGCCAACTGCGCAAGCGCAACACGCCGGACCTATAACCGCGCCCGCAGGCTGATCGACCACGCGCGAGATGATGACAGAGGGCCAGGTTTAGGGACTTGGGCTCAGTCAGAACTGCAATCCATGTGGTCAAGAGTGTGATATCGCGTTAGTTTCACCAGATCATGAACGACAACAGGCAGACCCGCATGGCCGACCAACGACCCGCTATTGTCGGCTGCGCCAACTGCGGCAACACCTTCGCGGTAGGCCCGATTGGCAAAGTGCCGAGGTTCTGCCGACCGGCATGCCGAACGATGGCCTGCGCCAAGGCCAAGCGCGGAGGTCGACCGTCAGCTGAGGACCAGCAACGCCAGTTGATCTGGGGCAAGCTGCGGGATGCCGGCGTCATCCCCGCCGACAAGCCGCTACCAATGCGCAAGGCGGAGGACGCAGCGTGACCCGCAAGCCACCTTCTGATGGCAGCCGCTACTACGCCAGTTTTGTTATGCCGCGAAAAATCTCAACAGGCCGCGTGCTTGCCCACAACCGTGTACGGCACACGGTCGATATGCCGAATGGACGGAACGGTTTTCGCTGTTGGACGTGGCCGCAAGGCAAAGTGCCGCGCAACTTCAAACTCTGCAAGTGCGGATGGTCGGGCTTGCCGCACTATCGGCTGCGCTTCGTCTCGCCGCGCGAAGACGCGCAAGGTGATCGCTGCATCACGAAATCCCAGCTGGACGCTGGGGTGCGGTGATGGCCCGCGCGCTCACGCTGCTGATCGCATTGGTCGCGCTGACACCCTAAGCCGAGGTGCAGGGCCGCGTGTGCACCGGCGCGGACGGAAAGGTTATTGCCAGGTCCGCGACTTGCACCGGCATGCAACCGCCTACTGCGACGCGGGCGACAAGGCTGTAAGCTTCGAGACCTGAGTTCGATGTTATGTATTCGCCGCGGATTGGCCCACCCAAATGAAGCTTGCGAAGGCGTGGTAGCCGAGCTCTTTCACGGCCACCTCGATTGCCCTAGGTTTGGCCAGTTAGTGATAGCATCTTTTTGCCTTTCTTGGTGACCGCCGGGCCGCCACAGCAAGGGGTCGCGATTGAGAATGCGATCAGTAGTGGGGTCAGTTTCATTTGAGACGTCCGCACACAAATAGCCAGCTGCGACAAATGCATCGGCGACGCGCCTTCTTTGCGAGGTACTTCGCCCACACCGGTGAGAGCGCCGGCATGCCTTTTCGTGGCCCTGAGTTGCCGACCGCAAAGTGATTGGGCCCGAGGGCCTCTCGTCCCCACGGGCGGCGTTTAGAGTAGAATACCTCGGCGCTGCCAATGTCAGACGAGATCGTCATGAAGGTTCTAGTTGCAGCACTCGGGATGTTGTTGCTGTCCACGGTGCCAGTGCTGTCCGCCGGTTTCGCCCAGGTCATGGTTCCAGACCCCAAAGGCCCGGCGCTTGAAGCCGGGATCTGGTACCCGAGCGATGCGCCCGCCTCCTCGCACCGGCTCGCTCTCTACACGCAGGCCGTGGCAATGGGTGGCGAGGTCGCGGGCTACGGCCTACCGCTGGTGGTTATGTCGCACGGAACCGGCGGTTCGTTCCAACAACACTACGACACGGCGCTGGCGCTCGCCGAAGCCGGCTTCGTGGTGGCTGCGGTCACCCATACAGGCGACAACTATCGAGATCAGAGCGCGACCCTTTTCGTTAGCGCGGGCTTCGAAAACCGCCCGCGTCACATCAAGGCCCTGATCGATTACATGCAGGCCTCATGGCCGCAGCGAGGCCGACTTGATCCGAAGCGCATCGGCATCTTGGGCTTCTCGGCCGGCGGCTTCACGGCCCTGGTCGCGATCGGCGGCGAACCCGACTTATCGCTCGGGCGATCCTATTGCGCCGCGAATCCTGACGATTGGGGGTGCCGTACCGCCCGCGAAACGGGAACGCCACCTTTGGTGCCACCGGCCGCCTTCGTTCATGACCTTCGTATCGCCGCCGCCGTCGTCGCGGCGCCCCTCGGCGCCTTATTCACGCCGGAAGGACTTGCCGGCATTAAGGCTCCAATCCAGCTCTGGCGGGGCGAGCTCGATGAGATCGTGCCACATCCGCGTCATGCGCAGAATGTATATGACGGACTGACGACAAAGCCCGAATATCACGTGGTACCGAACGCCGGCCACTTCGCGTTCCTGGCGCCGTGTACGCCGGCATTGGCGAAGGTCGCGGCAGAGGGCTGCCGTGATCCAGCGGGGTTTGACCGCACGGCGTTCCATCGCGAATTCAATTCAGCGGTAGTTGCGTTCTTCAATGCGAAGCTGCACCTGTAGCGGGTAAATCGGATGGAGCCCGAGTTTTATCGGCAATTGATCGAGTGCAGCTCCGGGTCTTGGTTGTGCGAAAATGATTTTGGACTTCTCTGTCGCGCCACTCCTCTTTTGCCCCTTACCCTCTTTTCACCAATGAGATAACCCAGCTCCGGCGGATGGTGCGCGAGTTGCATTGAGTGGGAGCGCGCCTGGCTGGTACCGGTGAAGCGCACGTGAGACCGGATTGCCAGCGCCGTCGTTCCTGGCGGGACTACTAATCGCGCCGAGGTGCGCCTGCCGCTTTTGTGGAGTTCCCCAGGGTCGCGGCTACCACTTGACGTCGGGGAATTCCTGCATCGAGCGCTTGCAAGCGGCGCGCCACTCGACCTTGCTCATGTGCGTGGCGGCATCCCAGAAGCCCATGCAATCGGCAAGCGATTTGCCGCCGCCACCCGGGGTGCTCGGCGCCGACTGGCTAGGGCTCCCGTTCCCGGGCGAGGTGCCAGGTGAGAGGGCGAGGTTGGGCGAGCCGCCGCCGCCGGTTGCGAACTGGCTGGGCAAGGGCTCGGACAACGGCGACAGCGTTGGCACCGTGGACGTGGTCGTTGCCGGCGCGCCCGCCGGCGGTGTCAGCCCGGCCGAAGGCGTGGGCGACAACGATGTCGATGGCGCCGCTGGCGTGGTGGAGCCGGGGGCGACGTGAGGGGTTGCGGATAAGGTTGCGGTCGGTGCCGAGAGCCTGGGACTCGGCGCGGCAACGGACGCCGGCGAGCCACCTGCCGACGAGCGCGCTTGCGCTAATGCGGCTTCGGGAAACAGCAGCAAGAAAGCGATGGCGGCAAGAACGGGTGGCTTAGGCGTAAGCATTGAAATCACCATGGCGTTGCGTTGCCGGCAGTACCCCTTACCCAGTAACGATCGGCCTCGGCTTTTTCGACGTTCACAACTTGGCGAGCGGGGTTAACGTGCCCCGCCGCGGGAGCGCTGGTGAGCTGGAAACCGACGCTCCCCAACTGACAAATTGACCAGTTGGGGCTGGATAGGCACGACGCCAAAGCCTGGCACCGGCATCTCGTTGATGAGATCGACGAGGCGCAGTAGCGAGTAGAGACAGCCCGGCGAGACGGCCAAATCCCAGGTCCTGCTTTGATAGGTCCCGCAGGGAATAGGCAGAGCGTCGACTGCGCCGCCTACTTGCGCGAACAATGCGACGGTGCGTGCGCTATTCCGAGGGGACACCACCATGTCGAAGGCATGCGCAGCGCTCTGCGTACGGGTGTCGACAGACCACCAATCGGTTGAGAACCAGATCCGGAGCTCAGGCAGATCGCCCAGCGCCGCGGCTAGCAGATGCCGGCCAAAGCGGCGCCAAGGGACGGGATCAGCGGTCAGGCCTCGATGGCCTGCCCAAGGATGCCAGCCGGCGCAAGTTCGATGTCGTCATGGTGTGGGCCATTGACCGGTTGAGCCGATCGCTGGTCGACCTGCTTGGCACGATCCAACATCTCGAGGTGGTCGGCCAGCAATCGACCGATACCACCACCCCGGCGGGCAAGCTGTTGTTCCAGATGACCGGTGCCTTCGCCGAGTTCGAACGCTCGATGATCCGCCAGCGCGTCCGGGCCGGCCTGAGTGTCATCAAGGCCAAGATCGAACGCGACGGCAAGTTGGTGAGCAAGGCCGGCAGGGGTGCGGAAACGATTGGGCCGACCTGGAACCGAGGCCGATAAGCTTGATTGGGCGGGCCACGAGTTGGCTCATTTGGTGGAGCGTCTGGCGACCAGGCCAGACGGCAAAGCTCCAGATTGCGCCTCATTTTACAGCGATATGGGTGCCGGGTGACCGAGGGCTCCAACGTGCCGTTGTTGCAAAACACGCTGAGCGCGTTCCTGGTGTTGGCGGCCTGCGCCGGCTGGCACGCGGAGTCTCGAGCTCAGACCGAAACCGCGCCACGCGCCGCAGACCAACGCGCCGACGATGCCGATACCCTGATATCTCGTGCGCTGCAGCTCTATAGCGCCGGCCAATACGCGCCGGCCTTGCGTGCGGGCGAGCAGGCAGCCGAGCTTCTCAGCACGCAGGCCGCAGCGAGCGCGCAGCTTGCGACCGCACTGATGGTGCAGGCACTCTGCCACAAGCGGCTGGTGCAAGTGGCGCAGGCGGAACGGCTCTATCGCCAGGCCATCGACATTTACGAGAAGGTGCAAGGCCCGAGCGGTCGTGACCTCGCCATCGCCATCGACAATCTGGCCTCCCTTTATATGGAGCATGGGCGGCTCGCTGAGGCTGAGCAGCTGCGGCTGCGTGCGCTCGACATCTTCAAAACTACCCTCGGCTCAGCGAGCCCCCACGTTGTTACTGCCCTGCAGAACCTCGCTGTGCTCTACCAATACCAGGAGCGTTTCGGCGAGGCACAGCAAGCTTTTGAAGAGGCTCTGAGCAACGCAGAGATGACCTTCGGGCCGGAAAGCCGCCAAGTCGGGGTCATCGCCGACAACCTCGCCGGCTTCCACCGCGAGCGGCAGCAGTTCGACAAAGCCGAAAGCCTCTACCTGCGAGCTATCATGGCGTTCGAGAAGACGCTCGGGCAGGACCACCCCGACACCGTCCTCGCCCTGCAGAACTATGCCATTCTCTTGAGCGAGACCGGCCGCCTGGACAACGCCGAGGCCAATATCCGAAAGGCGCTGAGCATCAACGAGCGTCTTTACGGCGCCAGCCACTCTACCGTTGCCGCCGCGCTCAACACACTCGTGCTGCAGTATATCGGGCAGCAGCGCTGGGATGAGGCCCTCGCGGCATCGCGGCGGTCCACCGCCATCAGCGTGGAGCTTGGCCGCCGCGGCAAGACCAACGCGCCGTCCGAGACCGGGCAGAGAGCTTCGGCCATGCGCCGGTTCGTGCAGATCGCCCACGCTGTCGGCGCCGCGGATGCCGACCTGATGAACGAGAGCTATATCACCGCGCAGCGCGCGCTCGAGACCGGCGCCGCACTTGCCTTGTCGCAACTCGCCGCGCGCTATGCCATCGGCGATGACGCGCTTGCAGTGCTACTACGAGAGCGGCAAGACCTCGCTGCCGAGTTCGAAAGCCGCGACAAGCTGCTGGTGGTGGCGGTTGCCAGGGCACCCAGCCAGCGTGATCGTGTCGCTGAGGACGGCGCGAGATCGCGCATGGTCGCGATCGGTCTCCGCATGGACGCGATCGACAAGGCGCTCGCTGAAGCGTTTCCGCAATACACCGCGCTAGCGCGGCCCAACCCGCTGTCGATCACGCAAACGCAGGCGCTGCTGCGGCCTGACGAGGCCCTGCTGCAGTATCTCGACGTCCAGGGTATCGGCGCCGTTCCCGAGGCGACCTTCGCCTGGCTGATCACGCGCACAGAGGCGCACTTCCTGCGCCTCCCGATCGGCACAGCAATGTTGGCGCGGTCGGTTGCTGCCCTGCGCTGTGGGCTCGATGTCACGCATTGGCTCGACGGCGGCGCCAAGGCGTGCAGCGACCTGCTCGGCGTCGCTGCCCCACCCGCAAGCGCGCCGCTGCCCTTCAGTCTTGCCGTCGCGCATGAGCTCTACCAGGCGTTGCTCGGGCCGTTCGAGGCCAAGATTGCGGGCAAGCATTTGCTGATCGTTCCTTCCGGTGCCCTGACCAGCTTGCCACCATCGGTGCTCGTGACCGAGAAGCCGCAGATAGCCATACCGTCGAGTGACGCTGGCTATCGCTCCGCCGCGTGGCTCGGCATTCGTCAGCCCATCACTGTGCTCCCGTCCGTCGCAAGCCTAACGGCGCTGCGGCTGTTCGCCCCGCAGAGTCGCGCCGCCAAGCCGTTCCTCGGTATCGGGAACCCGTTACTCGACGGTGACGGCTCAGTCTCCGAACAGGAGCGCGCGGAACGCGCCCGCGCCCAGCAGCACTGCCCCAACACGGCACGCGTGGCCAGCGCAGGTGGCGCGATGGCGCGGCGCCTGCGAGTCGCCGGGCCCCTGTTCCGTGGCGGCCAAACCGCCGACGTCGGGGCCATCCGCACGCTGCTGCCACTACCCGAAACGCGCGATGAGTTGTGTGCGGTGGCGAGGGCACTCGGCGCAAAAGACCCAAACAGTGACCTGCTGCTGGGTGCACGGGCAACGGAAATGGCCGTCAAGGCCCTGAGCCGGGACGGCAGGCTCGCACACTACCAAGTCCTGCACTTCGCTACCCACGGCGTGTTGGCGCAAGAGGCCGAGACCGGCCTTGGTGCCAATGCCGAGCCCGGTCTTATCTTGACGCCACCGGACAAGGGCGACAGCGGTGATGACGGTTTGCTGACCGCCTCGGAAATCTCGCAACTCAAGCTGAATGCCGATTGGGTCGTGCTGTCGGCCTGCAACACAGCGGGTGCGGCCGGCGGCAGCGGAGAGGCGCTGTCGGGCCTGGCACGCGCCTTCTTCTATGCCGGCAGCCGCAGCATTCTTGTCTCGCACTGGGCCGTGGACTCGCAAGCCGCTGTGAAGCTGACGACGGGTGCCTTCGCTGCGCTTGCGGCCGATCCCGCGATCGGTCGTGCCGACGCCCTGCGCCGCGCCATGACCACCCTCATCAAGCACGGTGAGACGCACGAGGCCCGCCCTGCCACCTGGGCACCATTCGTTCTGGTCGGTGAAGGCCGAGCAAATGGCGATGTTACCTCTTCAAATATTTTCGCCACCCAACACAAATCCAGCCAGGCTGGGAAGAAGGCGGCGGCGCGTCCAGGCGTCACCGCTCCCGAGTGGCGCAGCCAGGTGTTGGGGCAATGAACTGTGCTGCATCAATCTGGTCAGCAGGATTATCGCTTCGACCAATCCTCCGCGCGAGTATGGAAGGCTAGCGCGATGTCGCTGGATCTCGCGCTAGGATGCTGCAGGTCGGCACCCTTGCTACCACAGCACGTGCACCGGGCCGATCGCCTGAGAAGGTCACTTGAAGCGTCCCCGCCCCAGCGGATGCTCAACGGCGCGAGCGCGTGGGCGCCTTGCGGCGGCAGTGAACGTTGCGGCACCAAAGCCAGAGCCAAGGCGCCGCTGCTCGCATTTCGGCGAGCGTTGGTCGTGGGATCTCCGGGCGTTGAGGCATGGCCGCTGGCCTGTGCCGCTTCGGGCATTAAAGGAAGCCACGACATTTCGTTGTGGGCGCGGGCGTCGACACCCTACATTCGGGGCATGACCATGCCGCTTTACGAGAAATGCGGGCGACGCAATCTCGTCACGTACCACGTCGAGCCTAAAGAGTCCTGGCGCGTCGCAGTGAACGACCGCTGGAAGTCAATCTGCCCGTCGTGCATTGACGCGGAGGCAGAGCCCACGCCTGTGCGCTATCAGTTTATTGGTGCGCGCGCGGTATCGCGGAGCGATTCTCCTGCACGCCAAAAAAACCTGGAAGAAGCGACGCTAGCCAGCAGCCCTGCGGCGCCTGACGGACGGCCTGCCTCAGCTGGACATGCTGGGCGTGTAGGCCGCTGTGCCTCTCGAGTTTGCAAAGCCAGCTCTCGGCGTGCCTAACGCCGACCCGCAGGAAGACCCAAATCCAATTCCCCGCAATTGTCTCCGACTCGAGATCCTCGCAGGTGGCAGCGCGAACTTTGGGCAGATTGTCCAACCGGGATCGCTGCGCCAATTGGGGGAGTTCAGCTATATCGTTGCGGGTGTGACCCTGATCATGCCAACGTCAGCGTTCAGGTGGCCGGAAGTCATGATGATCACGGCGCCGACGCCCATGAAAACTGAGTTTCCGACGCAGGTACGCTTTTTAAGGCTGACCCGGTCCCGTCGCCGATGCTGGCTCTTGACGTCACGCGCGCGCAGTCTCGGACATGCTGCGCCTGTGGGAGGCAGGGCGGTTCAAGGAGTTTCACTTCGCGCTGGAAGAAGAGGCGGACGGATCATGGCCGGTCCATAGCTGGGGTATGGGCGTCCGGCTCACTTAATCGACGAAGTACTCTAGCCGCGCGCCCAATCGGCCCCGCGTGCGGCGCCATGAAGCGACCAGGCCGGCATGATCATTGTGGCGGGTTGGGTTTGCACCATGGTTCGCGATCGGCGTAGTGTGGAGATCGGAGAGGCCGCGTGGGACCGAGAGCAGAAAGGCACCACAAGCCAATCGATGGGCGCATGCGCTTTTACGCCAACGGTCACGGCTATTTCGTGGTCGGCGAGAAGGTCCTCTTTCCGGGCATGTACGAAGGTGTAGAGATCGGTGTGATCGCGGACGCGCACTATGCTTCCGAGCAAGATGAGCGCGTCGTATATCGGATCCGCTTCAGGCTCCCGAAGGACCACCCAGACGCTCACGACGAAAACGGACGCCCACAGGTCATGAAATACAGCGCGATTTGGGACGTTGAGCTCACGCGCTTCAACCCAGAAGAACGCTAGGCATCTGCGGGCCTATTGCGCGCGATCTATTACGCAAGGCCTACAGGCGCTCTGTGTGCCGGTGCACTTTTTGGTCGTCCCACAGCCCACGCACATGCCCCTGCGGCAACGGATGCGCCGACGCCGATCTGAATGACGCGTGGCAATTGGTCTGTTTGGCTCCGCTAGCGGACTAAGATGCTTCGATGCTTATGACCCCTTCCAGGCGATGCGCCCCAATTGCGGCGCAACAATTATGAGGGCCCTCCGCGGGTCGAGTGAGAGTTTATCACTCTTCTCGGCAACACGGCACTCTTCGGCTATGGATCTGCGCGTTTAGGATCGATGGGAAAGTAGATGCTGGGCGTTCCCTTGAGCGAACTTCTGTGGCTGGCACTGGCGGTCATCGCTGCAGGGTTGTTCACTGGCATTCTTGCAGGCTTATTTGGCGTAGGCGGGGGCGCTGTCATAGTGCCAGCACTCTACGAGGTATTCCGAGTCCTGGATGTCCCCGCGGACGTTCGCATGCAACTGTGCATTGGCTCGTCGCTGGCCATCATCGTGCCCACGACGGTTCGCTCCTACTTTGCGCACCGCGCCATTGGGGCGGTCATTCCTCAGGTTGTGCGGTCGTGGTCGCCGCCGGCTATTCTTGGCGTCGTCCTTGGGTCGCTGGTGGCAACTTGGGCTCCGGGAGGCCTCTTCAAGATTGCGTTTGTGATCTTCGCGGCATTTGTCAGCGCGAAGATGTTAGTTGGGCGGAACTGGAGCCTCGGGGTCAATTTGCCTGGGCAACCCGTGCAGCGCGGTTTCGGGTTTCTGACCGGACTGGTTTCGTCGTTGGTTGGTGTAAGCGGCGGATCGATCTCGAATGCGGCGCTGACGCTCTACGGAATACCAATGCACCAGGCCGTAGCGACTTCGGCGGGGATTGGAGTGCCTATCACCATCGTCGGAACCGTTGGCTACGTTTTTGCCGGCTGGCGCTTTATGCCGGTGCTGCCGCCGCTATCACTTGGCTTCGTATCTTTGATCGGCTTGGTGCTCGTGGCGCCGCTATCAACCATAGCCGCACCGCTTGGTGCGCGGATGGCGCATCGGCTGTCGAAGCGGCAGCTTGAGATCGCCTTTGGCGTGTTCTTGATTCTAGCGTCGCTGCGCTTCGTTGCCAGCTTACTGTAGCAGCGGACTCACATAGGGCCACAAAGGCCGAAATCCCAACAAACGGATCAATCGCGCTAAGCGCTGATTCAGAGCTGGATCTGCTTAACTTGCCGACGTCGACCCACAGGTTGCAGGCGCCTAATGCGCCAGTACGGCTAAGCGGCGGAGGCAGGGGGGTTGGATAAGCTCCGAAGCGCCGATACCGCCGTCCTGGCTGTAACACGCCCCTCTTCCTCGACATTCAATGTATTGGGCTAATGACCGACGCCCATGCCGATCAACCGCAGATACGACCTTCGTGTCCGATTTGACCGAACCTTGTCAAATCGATTGGAGGCGGCATGGCGGCAAGTCGATCGATTGAGTGAAATGGCGCTCAGGCCAACCTGGTGGGATGCGTTTCACGCCAACCGCATGAAGCGAAGCTTTATTCGGCATCTCCGTGTACCGCATCAAGGCTCGGGTCCACGTCGCCTTTACTTATGTTGCGGCTGTACTTGAGGCTGGGGAGGCTGCGCCCATTGTCCCGCCGTCTCTCGTCTTCGGCTTGGCTGATCGCACCCAAGCCAAAGTCTTTCCCGCGGCCGGCGGCGACGCCGGGAGAATACGATGCATTTCTTCTGAGATGCGAGATCGAGGACCTGCAAGACGAGATCCAAAGGCGGGTCAATAAACGGAAGGGGAAGCCAGCGACGTGGTTGGCCCGCACGACACCCCCGCGCGTCGCATGGTTTGCCTCCTAAAAAGCCAGGAGACGATCCGTGGCGGACCGCCTCTTGTTGACCCGTGTCGGTTGCGGGTGTTAGCCCGCGCACCGGCGTCTGGTCAGTTGTGGTTCCGATCGACCCGCTCGTAAAAGGTCTTAGCGTCGAACGCGCTGGCGGTACCGGCCAGCAGAGCACCAAGAGCGGCCGGCGCGGCATAGGCACCGCTTTTCGTTGCAGCGACGCATCAGGCGCACCTGCAACCCTTCCGCTCGCTGAGCTTTCGCCTTGTTGCAATCCGCGGCGCAGAGCATAATTTTTGCCGTCGGAAGGTCTCCTGTGACCTCCCACGCACTACCGATTTCCACAGGCCATCGCAGAAGACCTAGGGACGTTTGCACCCTAGGTCTTTGCTTTTTTGGGTCAAAAATTCCGGAATGAGTGCTCGACGTTGCCGCTCGCGGCTTGACGTTCGACTACGTTGGCATTTCTACCCGGTCATTTTGAGCATGACTTCACGCCGCAGCAATTGCGTAGGCGGCCGAGAACCTCATTCACCGATCAGTACTGATGCCAATTCAACTGAGTAGTTGTCCTGATGGCTTTGCGATAATCGACGGCTAGGGTGACACATCTCTCGGCAGGACATGGGGCGACAATGCGCGATGAGCTACGCGAACTCGTGTGGCTGACGTCAATGGTGGCTGTGCTCTCGCTGCTCGGCGTCGCGTTCGCGGTTGGGCTGGCAACCGTCCACGTTCTTCTTTGACTCAACGTTGAACGGTACCCACAGAATGTCATCGGCCCGCAACAACAGGTCGCTGAGTTTGCGCACCAAAAGCCCCGAGAAGTTGGCGTCGCCGGCAAAATCACCGGCGAGATGTGATCGGCATTGGGCAAAATGGAGGAAGGCACGATGAAGAAGTTGGGGCTGGCAGCAACGGTTCTCATGTTTGGAATCGCTGCGGCATCTGCGCAAACACAACCGGGAGAGGGCGGCGCCGTCATGCTCACACCCGAGCAGCGCGCCGCCGTCCGCAGCATGGTCAGGGAGAGGCTCCCGGACGAGCTGCGGGAGAAGCTTGCAGACCGTCTTGCGGAGCGGCTTGACATGCTCACACCCGAACAGCGCGACGCCGTCAGGGCTGCCATCAGGGAGCGGCTTGCAGTCGAGGTCCGCGACGGCCTTTCGGACCGCCTTTCGGAAAGGATCGGTGATTTGCGGGAAAGATCTTCCGCATCCAGCATGGGATCTGGAGACTTCCGCGCGGGGCTTGCGGAGCGGCTTGCCACGCTTACGCCCGAGCAGCGCGCCGCCGTCCGCAGTGTCGTCAAGGAGAGGCTTCCCAACGAGCTGCAGGAAAAGCTTGCCGATAGGCTTGCGGAGCGGCTTGAGATGCTCACGCCTGAGCAGCGCAACGCCGTCAAGGCCGCCCTCAGGGCCAGGCTTGCGGCTGAGGTCCGCGACGGGCTTTCGGACCGGCTTTCGGAAAAAATCAGCGATTTAAGGGAAAGGATTTCCGCATCGGGCATCACCATAGAGCAGGTATCGGGAGAGATCCGCGCAGGAGCCGTGGATCGGCTTGCCACGCTTACGCCCGAGCAGCGCGCCGCGGTCCGCAGCGTCATCAGAGAGAGGCTGCCGGACGAGATGCGGGAGAAACTTGCAGACCGGCTTGCGGAGCGGCTTGAGATGCTCACGCCCGAGCAGCGCGATGCCGTCAGGGCCGCCATCAGGGCGCGGCTTGCAGTCGAGGTCCGCGACGGGCTTTCTGACCGGGTTGTCGACCGGCTGCCGGGTGCGCTCGGGAATAATTGAGAAAGGGCCTGCGCGTAGAATAAACCAATGAGGTGCGGGCCAGCTCTGCGATGGCGAGCACGTTTGGCCATGCTAGTCCTGCCCGCACGCTTTCGGCGCATCAGACCAGTCTCGTTCCCCCGGTCGATACTCGCCCGATGCTTTCCTCTGAGGGCGTTGACCCGCCCGATATTGGGACCGCCGCCAGCCGGCGGTCTCTATTTTTTCTGCCACTATGT
>Ga0134122_10001219_pt1 | contig 18472 bp, 14 predicted proteins | sample KB302_FD_96461 | JGI IMG/M metagenome (GOLD analysis project Ga0134122, IMG submission 96461) | Terrestrial soil microbial communities without Nitrogen fertilizer from Kellogg Biological Station, Michigan, USA - KB3-0-2 | ecosystem: Environmental > Terrestrial > Soil > Unclassified ... | reverse complement strand
TACGGCAAGACCGCGACCTTCATGCCCAAGCCCGTGGTGGGCGACAACGGCTCGGGCATGCACGTGCATCAGTCGGTATGGAAGGGCGGCAACAACCTGTTTTCGGGCAACCTGTACGCGGGACTGTCGGAGTTCGCGCTGCATTACATCGGCGGCATCATCAAGCACGCCAAGGCGCTCAACGCGATCACCAATCCCGGCACCAACTCGTACAAGCGCCTGGTGCCCGGATTCGAAGCGCCGATCAATCTCGCGTACTCGGCGAAGAACCGCTCGGCGTCCTGCCGCATTCCGTACGTCTCGAGCCCGAAGTCGCGCCGCGTCGAGGTGCGTTTTCCAGACCCGACCGCGAACTCCTATCTGGCGTTTGCAGCGATGCTGATGGCAGGCCTGGACGGTGTGCAGAACAAGATCCATCCGGGGGATCCGATCGACAAGGACATGTACCACCTGCCTCCGGAGGAGGCTGCAAAGGTACCGCACGTCTGCGCTTCGCTCGAGGAAGCACTCGAATGCCTGAAGAAGGACCACGCCTTCCTCACCAAGGGCGGTGTGTTCGACGAGGACACGCTCGAGGCCTACATCGCGCTCAAGGAAGACGAAATTACGCGTTTCCGCATGACGACCCATCCGGTCGAATTCGACATGTACTACAGCTCCTAGCCAGTTGGTGGGTTGAGGCGTTATAGGAGGGACGGGCCTTTGGCCCGTCCTTTTTATTTGGAGGCTGAATTGAGAAAACCCTATTTGTGGCATAGACTTACCTCCTCCATTGCAGGCGTCTTCTGGCCCATGCCGCGAATCGGTGCATCGCTCGCAATCGCTGTCGGTCTGGTCGCCGGAATGCCGCTCCAGGCCCGGGCGGACATCTACAAGTGCCTGGACGACCGTGGCCGGCCCCTCTACACGAGCGAGAAGCGCGACACCGTGGGCAAGAAGTGCGAAACCGTGGCGCGCGAGATAAGCGTGGTTCCGGCGCAGGCCGCCAAGCCCGGTGCCAAGTCGCCGGCCGGGTTTCCAAAAGAGTCTGCCACCGACCGCGCCGCCTCCAGGGCCAAGCAGAGGGAAACGATCGAGAAGGAACTCAGCCAGGAAGAGTCGATGCTCGCCGATGCGAGGAAGAAGCTCGCCGAGCAGGAAGCGGTCCGCAGCGGCAACGAGAGTAACTACGCCAAGGTGCTCGAGCGGCTCCGGCCGTACCAGGACACAGTAGAGGTCCACGAGAAGAACGTCCAAGCCCTTAGGCGCGAGCTCACCAACCTTTCGCGCTGAGTGCGCCGACCCGGCCCATGGCCGAATTAAATCCTGCCGGTCTTCGCGGGCTAGAGTTGCTCGCCACCGCCGTCGCCATCCTCGACGGTGAATATGTCGTGCGCTACACCAATCCCGCCGCGGAGAATTTGCTCGGCGCCGGCGCGAAATCCCTCGTCGGGCAGGCGTTTCCGGCGCTTTTCAGCGATGGTGAGGCCCTCAAAGGGATGCTGGAAGAGGCGCTGGCGGTGCACTGGAGCTATCGCGCGCAGAACGTGAGCTATGAACGGCCCGGGCGGGAGGCATTGCCGCTGTCTTGCGTGGTCGCGCCCATCGACGTGCCGGGTGTGCCTTTGCTGATCGAGCTGCGGCCGATCCAGGAACAGTTGCGCCTCGAGCGCGAAGAGCGCCTGCTCGACCAGCAGGAGACCACCCGGGAGCTGCTGCGCAATCTCGCGCACGAGATCAAGAACCCGCTGGGCGGCCTGCGCGGTTCCGCACAGCTGCTCGAACGCGAGCTCGAGCGCCCGGAGTTGCGCGAGTACACGCAGGTCATCATCAAGGAGGCCGACCGGCTGCAGGTTCTGCTCGACCGGCTGCTGGCGCCGCAGCGCACCGTGCAGCTAGCGGCAGTGAACATCCACGAGGTGCTGGAGCGGGTGCGCAGCCTGGTGCATGCCGAATTCCCCGACGGCATCTCGGTCCTGCGCAATTACGATCCCAGCGTCCCGGACCTGGTCGGCGACGTGGAGCAACTGATCCAGGCGGCCCTGAATGTGGTCCGCAACGCCGCCCAGGCGCTCCTTTCGGGGGCCAACGGCGGGCGCGGCGGCAGCATCGTCCTGCGAACCAGGACCGCCCGCCAGGTGACCATTGCCCGCCAGCGCTGCAAGCTGGCATTGGAATTGCAAGTGATTGACGATGGGCCAGGCGTGCCCGAGGAGATTCGCGACCGCGTCTTCAATCCGCTCGTTTCGGGGCGGGAGGGCGGTAGCGGCATTGGCCTCGCTTTGGTGCAGACCTACGTACAAAATCATGGCGGCGTGGTCGAGTTCGACAGCCGCCCGGGAAGAACCGTATTCACACTATTGCTGCCGTTGGCATGAAGCCGGTCTGGATCGTAGACGACGACCGCTCCATCCGCTGGGTGTTCGAGAAGGCGCTCAGCCGCGAGGGCATCTCGTTTCACTCCTTTGCGTCCGCGCGCGAGGCGCTGGACGCGCTTTCCGACGGGCCGCCGCAGGTGCTCATTTCCGACATCCGCATGCCGGGCCAATCGGGAATCGAACTGCTGCAGGAAGTGAAGGATAAGCACCCCTCGGTGCCCGTAATCGTGATGACCGCGTACTCGGATCTCGACTCCGCTGTCGCGGCCTTCCAGGGCGGCGCCTACGAATACCTGCCCAAACCCTTCGACGTCGACCAGGCTGTGGAACTGATTCGCCGCGCGCTCGACGAGAGCCAGCGCGAACAAGCAGCGCTCGAGCCCTCGGGCGAGCTGCCGGAGATACTCGGCCAGGCACCGGCGATGCAGGAGGTGTTCCGCGCGATCGGGCGGCTGTCGCAATCGAGCGCAACGGTGCTGATCACCGGCGAATCGGGTACCGGCAAGGAATTGGTGGCGCGCGCGCTGCACCGGCACAGCACGCGCATGGCGAAACCGTTCATCGCCATCAATACCGCAGCGATGCCGAAAGACCTGCTCGAGTCGGAACTCTTCGGCCACGAGCGCGGCTCGTTTACCGGCGCCCAGGCGCTGCGGCGCGGCCGCTTCGAGCAGGCGGAGCGCGGCACGCTGTTTCTGGACGAAATCGGCGACATGCCCGCCGAACTGCAGACGCGATTGCTGCGCGTACTCTCGGATGGCACCTTCTACCGGGTCGGCGGCCACCAGCAACTCAAGGCGAACGTGCGCGTGATCGCCGCGACGCACCAGGACTTGGAAAGTCGCGTGCGCGAAGGCGCGTTTCGCGAGGATCTGTACCACCGGGTAAACGTGATCCGGGTTCGCATTCCTTCGCTGCGCGAGAGGCGCGAAGACATCCCCTTGCTCGCACGGCATTTCCTTGCCAAGAGCGCCAAGGAGCTAGGTGTCGATTCGAAGCGACTTTCTGACGAAGTGCTTGCTCACATTTCGCGTATGGACTTTCCCGGCAACGTGCGCCAGCTGGAGAACCTGTGCCATTGGCTCACGGTAATGGCGCCCGGGCAGGCGATCGGCGTTGCTGACCTGCCGGTCGAGTTTCGCGGTGAGCCCGCAAGCACGGGCTTGGCACCGGCCTCTGACTGGATCGCAGCGCTGGAGCACGAGGTCGAACGGCGCCTCGAGCGCGGCGAGACCGGCGTGCTCGACGAACTTTCGCGCCAGTTCGAGCGCTCTCTGATCGCCAAAGCGCTGGCGCGCACCGGCGGGCGCAGGATCGAGGCCGCGAACCTGCTCGGCATGGGCCGCAACACCATCACGCGCAAAATCCAGGAACTCGGCATCGACGACGCCGACGACTAAATGGGCAAGGGGCGCGCCCGCGCGCTAGTTCTTCGCCGCCTTCCGGTTGGCCTCCAGGCGCGCGTCCACGATCGCGACGATTTCGTCCACCACCGGGGAGCGCATGCCCTTCTGCGCGCCGACCGTTTTCACCAGGCGATCGGTGCGCTCGATATTCGGGGCTCCAGCCGCCACTGCCCTTGCCGCGGACGAAGGTGTGAGGAGCGACTGCGCCGCGGCAGCGTATTTCTCGAAAGGCACCAGGTCGCTTTCATTGGCGCCGAGCGAAACGCAGAGCTGCACCACGAAGTTGTAGATCGAACGCGACGCATCGAGATCGGAATGCACGGCCTCCTTGATGGGGCGGATGCCGTCTTTCTGGATGCAGCGGTAGTTCCCCGCGAGCAGCATGGCCCATTTCGCCAGCGGCACGAAAACGGAATCGTGCACTTTCAGCTTGACGGGCAGTTCCATGCCCTCGAAGCGCGCCGCCTCGATATCGTTCTCGAGCCGGCGCAGGATCGCGGTGTGCGCGTCAGAATCGAATCGCGCCGCCTTGAAGTTGGTCGGCAGCCGCACCTGCAGCACGTTCATCTTTTCCTCCGGCGGGCGGAACGCCTGCGGGTCGGGACTGCACAGCGTCACGAACTTTGGATTGAAGCCGTCCCAGACCGTCGCCTCGGTGTAGCAGGCGCGGCACGCGTTCACATCCACACCGGGAATCCGTGCCAGATAGGGCAAGGGCGGGATATTCATGATCGACATACAGGGGATGCTGGCTTTTGCCACCGCATCGAGCAGTTCGCGCACGCCTGACGAGCGGTATTGCGGCTCCTGCATTCCCAGTACGACAAGGTCGTGACCGGTCGGCTTCGCTTCGGACGGCGTACAGGCGGAAAGCTTCCCCGGCAGCTTGTGCGAGTGGACTTCGACCAGCCCCTCGCGCCCCTTCACCGGCATGCGCACGATCGCGCCTTCCTTGTTGAATAGCTCGGCTTCCGCAGGCGTGCAGACCAACCTGGCGTTGTGGCCGCCGAGCAGCAGCTTGGTCGCGAGCAGCGACCCATATGAGGCGCCAAATATGAGGACGTTAACCGGATTTTTCATAATGTGAAATAGAGCCCCGCACTACGGAAGGCCAGCCTACTCTTGCAAAAATTTGGCTGCAATCTGGCAATGCAGCACTGTTTATGTTGCGACGCGCAATTACCATCCCTAGAATGGTGCGATGCACATGTCGAACCCGCTCCCGCAGGGGGTATCCATTTCCGGGCAGATCACGCCGGAATTCGCGCAGATCCTGACGCCGGAAGCGCTCGCGCTGGTGGCGAACCTGCACCGCCTTTTCGAAGCGCGCCGCCAGGAGTTGCTTGCGCTTCGCGCGCAACGCCAGCAGCAGTTCGATGCGGGAATTCTGCCCGATTTTCTGCTCGAGACGAAAGCGATCCGCGAGTCCGAGTGGCAGATTGCGCCGCAGCCCTCGGACATGCTCGACCGCCGCGTCGAAATCACCGGCCCGACCGACCGCAAGATGGTGATCAACGCGTTGAATTGCGGCGCCTCCACCTTCATGGCGGATTTCGAAGACGCCAATTGCCCCACCTGGTTCAACATGATCGACGGGCAGATCAATATTCGCGACGCAGTGCGCCGCACCATCTCGATGGAGCAGAACGGCAAGCAGTACCAGCTGAACGACAAGAGCGCCGTGCTAGTGCCGCGACCGCGCGGCTGGCATCTGGACGAGAAGCACGTCAGCGTCGACGGCCGCCCGGTCGCGGGCGGGATCTTCGATTTCGCGCTGCTCGCCTTCCACAACGCGAAGGAGTTGCTCGCGCGCGGTTCGGGGCCGTATTTCTACCTGCCCAAGATGGAATCGCACCTCGAAGCGAGGCTGTGGAACGATATATTCGTCTCGACCCAGGTCGCGTTGGGATTGCCTAGGGGAACGATCAAGGCCACCTGCCTGATCGAGACGGTGGTAGCCGCCTTCGAGATGGACGAATTCCTCTGGGAGCTGAAAGATCATTCGGCGGGCCTCAATATCGGCCGCTGGGACTACATTTTCTCCTGCATCAAGAAATTCCGTTCCAACAAGGATTTCTGTCTCGCCGACCGCTCTCAGGTGACGATGACCGCGCCGTTCATGCGCGCCTACGCGCTTGCCCTGGTCAAGACCTGCCATCGCCGCGGCGCGCCCGCAATGGGCGGCATGGCGGCGCAGATCCCGATCAAGAACGACGCGGCAGCGAACGAGGCGGCAATGGAGAAAGTGCGCCAGGACAAATTGCGCGAAGTGACCGACGGTTGCGACGGCACCTGGGTCGCGCATCCTGCGCTGGTGCCGATCGCGAAGGAAATATTCGACAAGCACATGCCGCAGCCAAACCAGTACGCGCGCCAGCGTCCGGATGTCAGCGTGAGCGCCAGGGCGCTGCTCGATTTCAAGCCCGAAGCGCCGATCACCGAAGCCGGCCTGCGCAACAACATTTCCGTCGGCGTGCAGTATCTCGGCGCCTGGCTCGCGGGCAACGGTTGCGTGCCGGTATTCAACCTGATGGAGGATGCAGCTACCGCCGAGATTTCGCGCTCGCAGATCTGGCAGTGGATCCGTTCCGACAAGGGCAAGCTGGACGATGGCCGCAAGGTGACCGCGGATCTTTTCCGCAAGCTGCTCGCGGAAGAGCTGCCCAAGGTGAAAGCCCATCTCGGCGAGGCAGGCTGGCGCGCCGGGAGATACGAGGCTGGCGCTGCGCTGTTCGAAAAGCTCATCACGGGCGATTACGTAGAGTTCCTGACGCTGCCCGCCTACCAGCTGATCGACTAACTCGTCAGGAGAACTCCGCGATCACGGGCGCGTGATCGGAGGGCCGCTCGAGCTTGCGCGGAGCCTTGTCCACGCTACTCGCGATGCAGCGCTTGGCCAGTTCGACCGAAGCAAGCACGTGGTCGATGCGCAGGCCGGCATTGCGCCTGAATCCCAGCATGCGGTAATCCCACCAGGAGTAGATTTTCTCCGGTTGCTCGAAGAGCCGGAACGAATCCACGAGCCCGAGCGCGAGCAGAGCGCGCCATGCCGAGCGCTCGGCATCGGAGACGAGGACCTGGCCTTCCCATGCTTTCGGGTCGTGCACGTCGCGGTCTTCGGGCGCGACATTGAAATCTCCGGCCACCGCAAGAATTGGATGACGCGACAGGTCGGCGGCGAGGTATTGCCTGAGCGCTGCAAACCAACGCAGCTTGTAATCGTATTTCTCCGATCCCACGCTCTGGCCGTTGGGGCAGTACACGCAGAGTACGCGCACGCCGTCCACCATGGCGGCGAGGACACGTTTCTGTTCGTCCTGAAAGTCCGGTATTCCAACGCTCACCTCGAGCGGCGGCGAGCGTGCGAGGATTGCAACGCCGTTGTAGGTTTTCTGTCCGGAGAATGCCGAGTGGTAACCCGCGGCTTGCAGCTCAGCGCGCGGAAATTTGGCGTCCTCGAGCTTGAGTTCCTGCAGGCAGACGACATCGGGCTGCGCTTGTGCCAGCCATTCGAGCAGGTGCGGCAAGCGGACCTTGAGCGAGTTTACGTTCCAGCTCGCAAGCTTCATGCGCGGCGCGGCCGGACCACTACGCGGGAGTCATGCCGTTGTGTCTGAGCAGGGCATCGACGCGCGGTTCGCGTCCGCGAAAGGCGCGGAAGGAATCGGCCGCCGGGCGGCTGCCACCCACCGCGAGAATTTCGTCGCGAAATCGCTGGCCGGTGCCGGCGTCGAGGATTCCCTTCGAACCGCGCACTTCCTCGAACGCGCTGTAAGCGTCGGCCGAGAGGACCTCGGCCCATTTGTAACTGTAGTAACCGGCCGCATAACCTCCCGCAAAAATGTGCGAGAAGCTGTTCGCAAAACGGTTCCAGGCCGGAGGCACCATCACAGCTACCTCACGCCGCACCTCATCGAGAAGTTCGAGGACCGCGCGGCCGGCAGGCGTGCCGCGCGGCTCGAAGTCCGAGTGCAGGCGCATGTCGAACAGCGCGAATTCGATTTGCCGCAGGGTGGCGAGGCCCGACTGGAAATTCTTCGCCGCCACCATTTTGTCGTAAAGTGCGCGCGGCAGGGGTTCGCCCGTGTCCGCATGGCGCGTCAGCCGCCTGAGGACTTCCCACTCCCAGCAGAAATTCTCCATGAACTGGCTGGGCAGCTCGACCGCGTCCCACTCGACGCCATTGATGCCGGCAACGCCAAGATCCTCGACGCGCGTAAGCAGGTGATGCAGTCCGTGACCGAACTCGTGAAACAGCGTGATGACGTCGTCGTGCGTGAATAGCGCGGGCTTGCCGCCAAGCGGCCGCGAGAAATTGCAATTCAGATAGGCGACAGGCACCTGGATCCCGGTTTCGCGCCGCCGCCGCGAGATGGCGCCGTCCATCCACGCGCCGCCGCGTTTGGTCTCGCGCGCATAGAGGTCGACATAGAACCGGCCGATCAGCTCGCCGCCCGCATTGCGGATATCGTAGAAGCGGACGTCGTCGTGCCAGGTCTCTGCCTCGCTGCGGGAAATCGTGATCTGGTAGAGATCCTGCACCAGCTGGAACATCCCCGGCAGTACCTGGGTTTCGGGAAAGTATTGCTTCACCTCGTGGTCGGAGAATGCATAGCGCTGCGCACGCAGCTTTTCCGAGGCATAGGCGAGGTCCCAGGATTCGAGCGCATCCAGCCCGAGCTCGCCCTTCGCAAAGCTGCGCAATTCCGCGAGATCACGTTCGGCGAAAGGGCGCGCGCGCGCGGCCAGGTCGCGCAGGAATTCGATCACCTGCCGCGGCGTCTGCGCCATTTTTGGCACCAGCGACACTTCCGCGTAGTTCGGGTAGCCGAGCAGCGCGGAGTCCTCCTTGCGCAGCTTCAGGATGCGCTCGATGAGCGGTGTATTGTCGCGCTCGGGTTTGCCGAACTCCGATGCGCGCGTCGCACTCTCGCGGTACAACGTCTCGCGCAGCGCGCGATCGTCCGCATACTGCATGACCGGGAAATAAGACGGCATCTGCAGATTGAATTTCCATCCCGCTTTCCCATCCTGCTGCGCCAGTTCGCGCGCCGCCTGCAACTCGTCGGCGGGAATTCCCGCGACGCGCGTTTCGTCCTCGATCAGGATCGAGTAGGCGTTGGTCGCATCGAGCACGTTCTCGGAGAACTTCGCCGATAGCGAGGCGACTTCCTCCTGGATCGCCGCATAGCGCGGCTTGAGCTCCGCGGAAAGCTCCGCGCCGCTCAGGCGAAAGTCACGGATGGCATTCTCAACAGACTTCCTGCGTGCGGGCGACAGCCGCGCGAACTCGGGCGAGGCGGACAGGGCCTTGTATCGCTCGAAACGCACTGTGTCCTGGCCAAGCTCGGTCCAGTACTGGGTGATCTTCGGCAGCGTCGCGTTGTACGCTTCGCGCAGGGGCGGGCTGTCGAGGACGGCATGCAGATGCTCGACCTGACCCCAGGCCCGGCCGAGGCGTTCGTTCGCATCCTCCAGCGGTGCGACGAACTCGTCCCAGGTGGCGGGAGCGGTGTTGGACCGCGTCTTTGCCGCGCGCGCCTCCTCGATCAATTGTTCGATAGCCGGCCCGACGTGCTCCGGCTTGATCTCGGAGAACCGTGGCAGGCCGGAAAAATCCAGCAAAGGGTTAGGCAAGGGACAGCTCCGCAGCTTTGACAGTGTTGACAATCAGCATGGCGACCGTCATCGGTCCGACGCCGCCGGGGACCGGGGTGATGCTCCCGGCGATTTCCTTCACCGCGGAAAAATCAACGTCGCCCGCAATTTTGCCGTCGGCCATCCGGTTAACGCCGACGTCGATCACGCAGGCACCGGGTTTGACCATGCCTGCGGTGATCAGTTTCGCCTTGCCGACGGCGGCGATCAGCACGTCGGCCTGCCGCGTTGCCTGCGCGAGATCCGGAGTCTTGGAGTGACAGATGGTGACGGTGGCGTCCTTTTGCAAGAGCAAAAGTGCGAGCGGTTTACCGACGATGGTCGAGCGGCCCACGATCGTCGCATTCCTGCCGGCGAGCGGAACGCCTGCGTGCTCGAGCAGGCGCATCACGCCCGCCGCCGTGCCGGGCACAAAACCAGGCCGCCCCTGCACGAGCGCGCCCAGGTTCACGGCATGAAAACCATCCACGTCCTTCAGCGGCGAGACCGCTGCGAGCACGCGCGATTGCGAAACCTGCGCGGGCAGGGGCAACTGCACCAGAATGCCATGCACGCGCGGATCGGCGTTCAGCTGCGCCACGCGCTCGAGCAGCGCGGATTCGGCAACGCCATGCGGAAATTCATGGATTTCGGAGTGCACGCCGGTTTCCTCGCAGGCGCGCGCCTTGTTGCGTACGTAGATGCGCGAAGCCGGGTCATCGCCGACGAGGATCGCGGCGAGTCCCGGCCGCACGCCGCGCCCGGCGAGCGAAGCGACCGCGCTTTTTTGCGCTGCGCGCAGCGTGGCGGCGAGCGATTTCCCGTCGATCAATGTTGCAGGCATGGCATACTATAAATCACCCCGTTTCACGATTACGCTTCGAATCCCCCTTCACTCCACAAGAGCCCAAGCAGGAGGAAGCCATGTCCGCCGTTCCGCAACAACCCGCGGCCAACGATCCCGACAGCCTTGAAACCCAGGAGTGGCTGGACGCGCTCGAATCCGTGCTCGAGCGTGAAGGCGGCGAGCGCGCGCATTACCTGATCGAGAAGCTGACCGAAAAGGCGCGCACCTCGGGCGTCACGCTGCCATACAGCCCGCACACGCCTTACGTGAATACGATTCCGGCGCACATGGAAGAGCGCTCGCCGGGCGATCCGGCGCTAGAAGAGCGCATCCGTTCCTATTGCCGCTGGAATGCGATGGTGATGGTGGCGCGCGCCAACAAGAACGACGACGAGCTCGGCGGCCACATCGCGAGCTTTGCCTCGGTGGGCACATTGTTCGGCATTGGCCAGAACCATTTCTGGAACGCGCCGCGTGAGGGGCACGGCGGCGACCTGGTGTATTTCCAAGGTCACTCGTCGCCCGGCATCTATGCGCGCGGCCTCCTTGAAGGCCGCTTCACCGAGGCGCAGCTGCTCGAATTCAGGCGTGAAGTGGACGGCAAGGGCGTGTCCTCGTATCCGCATCCCTGGCTGATGCCGGATTACTGGCAGTTCCCGACCGTGTCGATGGGACTAGGACCAATCCAGGCGATCTACATGGCGCGCTACCTCAAGTACCTGCAGGCGAGGGGGCACGCACAGACCGAGAACCGGAAGGTCTGGGTGTTCTGCGGCGACGGCGAGATGGACGAGCCCGAATCGCTGGGCGCGATCAGCATGGCGGCGCGCGAAAGGCTCGACAACCTGATTTTCATCGTCAACTGCAACCTGCAGCGACTCGACGGGCCGGTGCGCGGCAACGGCAAGATCATCCAGGAACTGGAAGGCGAATTTCGCGGCTCCGGCTGGAACGTGATCAAGCTAATCTGGGGCGGCTACTGGGACGCGCTGCTCGCGCGGGACAAGGAAGGGCACCTGCGCAAGATCATGGAGGACACCGTCGACGGCGAGTACCAGAATTTCAAGGCCAATGACGGTGCCTTCGTGCGCAAGCACTTTTTCGGCAAGCACCCCAAGGCGCTCGAAATGGTGTCGCGCATGAGTGACGCGGATATCTGGCGCCTGAACCGCGGCGGGCACGATCCGCACAAGATCTACGCCGCGTACGCGGCGGCGGTGAAGCACCAGGACCAGCCCACCGTGATCCTCGCCAAGACCATCAAGGGCTACGGCATGGGCAAGCAGGGCCAGGCCAAGAATCCGACCCACCAGCTGAAGAAGGTCGACATCGCGACCATCAAGGAGATGCGCGATCGCTTCAATATTCCGATTCCCGACGACCAGCTGGAGAAGCTGCCGTTCTACGTGCCGCCGGCCGATTCGCCGGAAATGAAGTACCTGCACGAGCGCCGCAAGGTGCTGGGCGGTTTCTTGCCGCAGCGCCGCCAGAAAGCCGATGCAACGCCGGCCGTGCCGGCGCTGCAGAGCTTCGAGCAGGTGCTCAAGGGCTCGGGCGAAGGCCGCGAGATCTCCACGACGATGGCCTTCGTGCGGCTGCTCACTGCACTGATCCGCGACAAGGAACTCGGCAAGCGCGTCGTGCCGATTGTCCCGGACGAGGCGCGCACCTTCGGCATGGAAGGCATGTTCCGCCAACTTGGCATCTTCGCGCCCGAGGGCCAGAAGTACGAGCCGGTCGACAAGGACCAGGTCATGTTCTACCGCGAGGACAAACAGGGGCAGATCCTCGAAGAGGGGATCAACGAAGCGGGGGCGATGTGCTCGTGGATCGCGGCGGCGACCTCGTACAGCCATTCGAACCAGGTGACGATCCCGTTCTACATCTTCTATTCAATGTTCGGCATGCAGCGGATCGGCGACCTCGCCTGGGCGGCGGCCGACCAGCGCGCACGCGGCTTCCTGCTCGGCGCGACTGCGGGCCGCACGACGTTGAACGGCGAAGGCCTGCAGCACGAGGACGGTCACTCGCACATCCTTGCCTCGGTGATCCCGAACTGCGTCTCCTACGACCCGACCTACGGCTACGAGCTTGCAGTCATCATTCATGACGGATTGCGCCGCATGGTCGCGAACCAGGAGGATGTGTACTACTACATCACCCTGATGAACGAGAACTACGAGCATCCGGCGCTGCGCGAGGGCGCGGAGCCGGGCATCCTCAAGGGCATGTACCTGCTCAAGGATTCGAAGTCGAAAGCGAAAGCTCGCGTACAGATGCTCGGCTCCGGAACCATCCTGCGCGAAGTGATCGCGGCGGCCGTGCTGCTGGAGAAGGACTGGGGAGTCGCCGCCGACATCTGGAGCGCGACCAGTTTCACAGAGTTGCGGCGCGACGGACTCGCCGCGGAGCGCTGGAACCTGCTGCATCCGGAGGACAAGGCGCGCGTGCCCTACGTCACGCAGTGCCTCGAGAAGCGTGCCGGCCCGGTGGTCGCGGCGAGCGACTACATCAAGGCTTTTGCTGACCAGATCCGTCCGTTCGTGCCCAGGGACCGGATCTACAAGGTGCTTGGCACTGATGGTTTCGGCCGCTCCGACTCGCGCGCCAAGCTGCGCCACTTCTTCGAGGTGAACCGCTACTTCATCGCCATCGCGGCGCTCAAGGCGCTCGCCGAGTCCGGCGAGGGCAAGGCGAAGACGGTGAGCGAGGCGATCAAGAAGTACGGCATCGATCCGGGCAAGCCGGACCCCACCACCGTATGAAGGACGTGCTGGTTCCAGACATTGGCGACTTCAAGGACGTCGAAGTCATCGAGATCCTGGTCAAGCCAGGCGATACGGTCGCCAAGGAGCAATCGCTGGTTTCGCTCGAATCGGACAAGGCGTCAATGGAAATTCCTTCACCCGAAGCGGGCGTAGTGAAGGAGTTGAAGATCAAGGTCGGCGACAAGGTTTCCCAGGGTTCGGTCATTCTCGCGCTTGAAACGAGCGGTGCTGCGCCCGCAGTTGCCGAGACGGTACCGAACCCGAAAGTGCCCGACACCAAACCTCCGGAAGCGAAACCACCCGAAGCGAAGCCTACGCCTGCGGTTGTCGCTCGAGTAGAACCCGTACCTTTGGAGCCGAAGGACGCGGTAACGGCGCTGCCGCACGCCAGCCCGTCGATCCGCAAGTTCGCGCGCGAGCTCGGCGTGGAGCTGACGCGCGTGCAGGCTAGCGGGCCGAAGGGCAGGATACAGAAGGAAGACGTGCAGGCTTTCGTGAAGGGCGCTCTGGCGGGGAAGGCGGCGAGCGCGCCTGCCGCCGGGAAGGGCGGCGCGCTGCCGTTCAACCTTCCAGCCTGGCCCGACGTCGACTTCGCAAAGTTCGGCCCGATCGAATCGAAGCCCCTGTCGCGCATCCAGAAGCTGTCGGGCCCCTACCTGCACCGCAATTGGGTTTCGATCCCCCACGTCACGCAGTGCGACGACGCGGACATCACCGATCTCGAGGCCTTCCGCAAGAGCCAGACTGTCGAGACCGAGAAGCAGGGCTTCAAGCTCACGATGCTCGCCTTCATGATCAAGGCCTGCGTCACCGCGCTGCGGCAGTTCCCGCAATTCAACGCTTCGCTCGACAAATCGGGCGAGAACCTGATCGTGAAGAAGTACTACCACATTGGCGTCGCCGTCGACACGCCGGGCGGGCTTGTGGTGCCGGTGGTGCGCGACGCGGATCGCAAGGGCGTGTTCGACCTCGCGCGGGAGCTGGCGGAGGTCTCCAAGCTCGCCAAGGACGGCAAGCTGAAGGCGGGCGACATGCAGGGCGGCACCTTCTCGATTTCCAGTCTGGGCGGCATCGGCGGGACCTACTTCACCCCGATCATCAACGCGCCCGAGCTGGCGATCCTGGGCGTCTCGCGCTCGGCGATGAAGCCGGTGTGGAATGGCAAGGAGTTCGTCCCGCGCCTGATCCTGCCGCTGTCGCTTTCGTACGACCACCGCGTGATCGACGGCGCGCTGGCGGCGCGGTTTACCACCGAGCTCACAAAAATTCTCTCCGACATCCGCCGGACGCTGCTCTAGATGGCGCGGATTGTGGAAGTGAAGGTGCCGGATATCGGCGACTTCAAGGACGTCGAGGTCATCGAAATCCTGGTCAAGCCGGGCGATACGGTCGCCAAGGAACAGTCGCTGGTTTCGCTCGAATCGGACAAGGCGTCGATGGAGATCCCGGCGCCCGAAGCTGGCGTGGTGAAAGAGCTAGTCATCAAGCTCGGCGACAAGGTGTCGCAGGGCTCGGTGATTCTCAGGATGGAAAGTGGGGACGCGCAGCCAGTCGCGGCCGTCAAAGCCGAAACTGCCAAACCTGAGCCGGCCAAACCGGAGGCAGCCAAGCCTGCGGCTGCGGCACCGGTTTCCCAGGCCACTTCCAACTTTGACTGCGACGTGCTGGTCCTCGGCTCGGGACCGGGCGGTTACTCGGCAGCGTTCCGCGCCGCCGACCTTGGCCTGAAAACGATCCTCGTCGAGCGCTATCCGGTACTCGGCGGCGTGTGCCTCAACGTCGGCTGCATTCCCTCCAAGGCCCTGCTGCATACGGCCGCGGTGATGGACGCGGCGCGCAAGCTCACCGACCACGGGATTACCTTCGGCGAGCCCAGTGTGAGTCTGGTAAGGCTGCGCGCCTTCAAGGACAAGGTGGTGGGCAAGCTCACCAGCGGCCTCGCTTCGATGGCGAAGATGCGCAAGGTAATAGTCGTGCAAGGCACCGGGAAGTTCGTCGACGATCACAGCATCGACGTGGGTGGCAAGAAAATCACTTTTGCCAACGCCATCATCGCCGCCGGCTCGCAGGCGGCCAGGCTGCCGTTCCTTCCCGAAGATCCGCGCATCGTCGATTCCACGGGGGCGCTTGAACTGCGCAGCCTGCCGAAGAAGCTGCTGGTGATCGGCGGCGGCATCATCGGCCTGGAAATGGGCACCGTGTATTCGACGCTTGGAGCGAGGCTGGACGTGGTCGAGATGCTGGACAGCCTGATGCTGGGCGCGGACAGGGATTTGGTTGAGGTGTGGAAGAAGTTCAACGCACGCCGCATCGACACGGTCATGCTGAAAACGAAGACGACGAAGGCTGAGGCGACCAAGGCCGGCATCCGCGTCACATTCGATATCGGCGAGAGCAAGACCTACGACATGGTGCTGGTTTCCGTGGGCCGCACGCCGAACGGAAAGAATATCGGCGCTGAGAATGCGAGGGTGGCGGTCAACGAGCGCGGTTTCATTCCGGTCGATTCTCAGATGCGTACCAACGTCGCCAATATCTACGCCATCGGAGATATTGCGGGCAATCCGATGCTCGCGCACAAGGCGGTGCACGAAGGTCATGTCGCGGCGGAGGCGGCCGCGGGCCTGAAGTCGCATTTCGATGCGCGCGTCGTCCCTTCCGTCGCCTACACCGATCCGGAAATCGCCTGGGTGGGCGTGACCGAAGACGAGGCGAAAAAGGCGGGGCGCAAGGTCGGCGTGGCCAGGTTTCCCTGGGCGGCCTCCGGACGCGCAATTGCCAACGCGCGCGACGAAGGCTTCACCAAGCTCATCTTCGATGCTGAAACGCACCGCATCGTGGGCGGCGGAATCGTCGGCACGGGCGCAGGCGACCTGATCAGCGAACTGGCGCTCGCGGTCGAGATGGGCGCCGATGCCACCGACATCGGCAAGACCATCCACCCTCATCCGACGCTAAGCGAGTCGGTCGGCATGGCCGCCGAGTTCTTCGAGGGCGTGTGCACCGACCTGCCGCCGCAAAAGAAAAAATGACGCAGGACGAGCTCAAGCGGCAGGTTGCCGAGGCCGCGCTCAAGTACGTGGTTGAGGATGCAGTGGTCGGAGTCGGGTCGGGCTCGACGGTGAATCTGTTTATCGATGCTCTGGCCAAAATGAAGGGCCGCATCGAAGGCGCTGTGGCGGCTTCGGAAGCAAGTGCAGGGCGGCTGAGGCAGCACGGCATTCGCGTGTTCGACCTGAACAGCGTAAACGAACTTCCTGTGTACGTGGATGGCGCCGACGAGATCACCGACCACCTGCACATGATCAAGGGCGGCGGCGGTGCGCTGACGCGCGAGAAGATCGTCGCTGCAGCGGCGAAAACATTCGTCTGCATCTGCGATGCGTCCAAGCTCGTCCCGGTGCTTGGGAAATTCCCCCTCCCGCTCGAAGTAATCCCGATGGCGCGCGGCCATGTCGGGCGCGAGATGCTCAGGCGCAAGGCGCAGCCGGTGCTGCGGGAGAACTTCAAGACCGACAACGGCAATCTGATCCTTGACTGCCATGGCCTGACGATCCTCGACCCGGCGGCGCTCGAGGCGGAATTGAACGGTATCGCCGGCGTGGTGACCAACGGCCTGTTCGCGCGGCGCGGTGCGGACGTCCTGCTCCTGGGAACGCCCGAGGGCGTGAAGACCTACAAGAAAAAAATCTAGGCCTTCGGCGGGACGTAGCCCGAGGCGACGTCGGCGCCGTCGCCGAAAAAATGCTTCTCCATCTGCTCGACGAGATACTTGCGCGCCTTCGCGTCGGCGAGATTGAGCCGGTTCTCGTTCACGAGCATGGTCTGGTGCTTGAGCCACGCCGCCCAGGCTTCCTTGGAGACGTTGTCGAAGATGCGTTTGCCGAGCTCACCCGGATAGGTCGGGCGATCGAGGCCCTCGGCTTCGCGGCCGAGCTTGACGCATTTCACCATTCTTGCCATCGGTTATAGCCGTTTCAGAAAGATTTTTGAACCACGTTTCCAATTATAGAGTGCCTTGCGCTGCTCGGGCAGCACCGCAACGCCGGTTTCCTTGAATCCCTGCGCGAGGAACCAGTGCTGGGCGCGGGTAGTGAGCGCGAAGATGCGCCGGATCTTCATTTCCTTTGCGCGCGCTTCGCAGGCGAGCAGCAGGCGCTCGCCATAGCCGGCATCGCGGGTTTCCGGCGCAACGGCGAGGCAGGCGAGTTCGGCGCTCTTCTCCTCGGTGTAGGGATAGAGTGCGGCGCAAGCGAGGATCCTGCCGTCGTGTTCGATAACCTCGAAGTTCGCGATCTCCTGCTCCAGCCGCTCGCGGTTGCGTTTCACCAGCGTGCCGTCGGCCTCGAGCGGCTCGATCAGCGCGAGAATTCCGCCGACGTCGTCTATTTTCGCCAGGCGGATGCGTTCCACCGGGTCGGCCGTGATCATGGTGCCGACGCCGGAGTGCGTGAACAGCTCCAGCAGCGTCGCGCCCTCGGCACGGCGGGATACCAGGTGTACGCGGCCCACGCTCGTGCGCACGGCGCGCAGCGCGTGCTCGATCGCGCGCCGGGCGGGCGCGGTGAGTTCGCCTTTCTTCAGCAACGCCTCGGCTTCGCGCGCCGTGAGCTCGGACACGATCTGGCCGCGGCGGCCGGTCGGCAACTGGTCCACGTAGAGCAGCAGCTTGTCGGCTTTCAGCGCGCGCGCGACGTTTTCCGCGACGTCCTCCCACGCCAGGTTGAAGACTTCGCCGGTCGGCGAATAGCCGATGTGCGGCACCAGCACCACTTCGCCCGCCTCCAGCCGGCGCGCGATTGCGGTAGCGTCTACCTTGCGCACGGTCCCGGTGAACTGGTAGTCGACTCCCTCGACCACCCCGATCGGCTTGGCGGCGATGAAATTGCCCGAAGCGACGCGGATCTGCGCACCCGCCATCGGCGAATTCGGCAGGCCCTGCGAGAGCAGCGCCTCGACCTCGACGCGCAAGGAGCCCGCCGCGTGCTTTACCGCGACCAGCGACGCGGCATCGGTGATCCGCAGCCCCTTCGAGTAGCGCGAGCGCAGTCCTTTGGCGCGCAACTCCGCCTCGATCTGCGGCCGCGCGCCGTGCACGAGTACCAGCCGGATATCGAGCGCGGCAAGCAGGTTGAGATCGTGCAGGAAGCGGACAAAGCGACCGCGTTCGGCAATCAGCTCGCCGCCGAATCCGATGACGAAGGTGCGCCCGCCGAATGCATGCACATAAGGCGCCACCTGGCGGAACCAGCGTACGAACGCTTCGGGATTTGGCAGCGTGCTCATGGGGTCGCTAAGGTACTAGAAATCCCCTGCCAGCGCGTTGAGCGCGGCAAGCGCCGCGAGCGCGGCGGTCTCGGTGCGGAGAATCCTTGGCCCGAGCCGGACTGGCTGGAAACCGGCCCGCAGCAGAAGCTGTTCTTCGCCGTCGCTGAATCCCGCTTCCGGTCCGGCGGC
>Ga0134122_10001218_pt1 | contig 18472 bp, 11 predicted proteins | sample KB302_FD_96461 | JGI IMG/M metagenome (GOLD analysis project Ga0134122, IMG submission 96461) | Terrestrial soil microbial communities without Nitrogen fertilizer from Kellogg Biological Station, Michigan, USA - KB3-0-2 | ecosystem: Environmental > Terrestrial > Soil > Unclassified ... | reverse complement strand
GTCAGGCCGGAGACCAGGAAGCGTTGCAGGAACAGGAACAGCAGGACGACCGGGATCGCGGCGATGATCGAGCCCGCCGCGAAATAGCCCCACTGTTGCGAAAAACCGCCGACGAAGAATTTCAATCCGACCGGCGCGGTGTATTTGATCTCCTTGTTCATGAACGTAGCCGCCTGGATGAACTCGTTCCAGGCGGTCATGAACGAGAACAGGGCGGTGACGGCAACCGCGGGTTTGGCGAGCGGCAGGACGATGCGGAAGAAGATCGTCGCCTGCGACGCGCCGTCGATCAACGCGGATTCCTCAAGCTCTTTCGGGATGGTATCGAAATAGCCTTTCATCATCCAGACGCAAAACGGGATCGCGGTCGTGGTGTAGACCAGCACCAGGCCGGTAAACGTCGAGCCGAGCCCGAGCCATTGGACGACGATGATGAACAGCGGAATGAGCATCAGGGTGCCGGGGAACATCTGCGAGACCAAAAACGCCATCAGTCCCGCGCGACGGCCGGGGAAACGGAAACGCGAAAAGGCATAGGCGGCGGTCGAGGCGAGGAAGACGCCGAGCACGGTGGTCGCGATCGACACCAGGGCGCTGTTCCACAGCCAGCGGCCGTAGGGCTGTTGGCTGAACAGGGCGCGGAAATTGTCGAGCGAGAAAACCTGCGGCCAGGGGATCACGGCGCGCAGCCGCGCGAGAAACGGCGCGTCGGTCGCCACGTCGCCGATCGCTAGGCTCTGGCCGCCGGAGAGCGCGATCGTCGCCACCCAGAAAATGGGATAGAGGGTGACGATCAGCATCACGATCAAAAACAGATGGAGCGGCCAGTGGGAGATTGCGTCGCCGGGCTTCCGTTTCGAGCTCATGAGCGCTAGACCCCCTCGGTCGCCTGGGTGACGCGGTTCTGCCAGGTGCCGTAGCCCAGCAGGATCAGGAAGATCACCACCGAGTAGGCGGCGGCATAGCCGTAGCGGTACTGCTCGAACGCCAACTTGTAGGCCTGGGTGACCAGGATCTCGGTGGCGCCGCCCGGCTCGCCGCCCGAGACCAGGTAGATGATGTTGAACATGTTGAACGTCCAGATCACCGACAGGATCACCGCGGGAACGAGCGCCGGCTTGATCGACGGCAGGGTGATCGACTTGAACTGCTGCCAGCGCGAGGCGCCGTCCACCCGCGCCGCCTCGTACAGGTCGGCCGAGATCGACTGCAAGGCGCCGAGCGAGATCACCATCATGAACGGAAACGACAGCCAGCCGTTGGTCGTCACCACCGCGGCGAAGCTGGTGAGCGGCTTGTCGAACCAGGCGATGGCCGAGCCGCCGAAGATCTGCAGGATCTGGTTGATCACCCCGAACTGCGGATGGAACATGCCTTTCCAGATCAGCGCGGTGATGTAGTTCGGCATCGCCCAGGGGAGGATCAGGATCACCCGGTAGAACGGCCGAAACGCGAGGCCCTTCGTGTTGAGCACGAGCGCGAGCAGCAGGCCGAGCGTGACGCCGATCGAGACGTTTGCGATCGTCCAGACCACCGTGAAGCCGAGCGTCCAGTAGAAGTTGTGGTAGTCGAACACCAGCCCGTCGGCGGTCCGTTGGAAGACGTGAAAGTCGCCGAGGATGTCGCCGAAGTTCGCGAGGCCGTTCCAGATGTCGAAGATCGGCTTGTTGGAGTTGTAGATGTTCGCGTTGGTGAACGACAGCATCACGCCGTAGAGAAACGGCAGGAAGACCAGAAATACCATCCCGATCATCGCCGGCAGCGTGTAGGCGTAGGCGACGCGGTGCTCGACCAGGTTTTCAACCATCGTCGCGGCACCGCCGAAACCGACGAAACCGAGCAGGACGAGCGCCAGCAGCCCGACCACGGCGAGGGCGCGCTTCGTACGGCCGGCGATCCCGGCGCTCTCCTCCGAGAGCTTCGCCTCGTCGATCGCGCCTTGCGTGTCGATCAGCCCGCGCGGTTTGCGGTAGGCATCGGTGTCCCAGGCGGCGACGTTCCAAGCCGAGACGGGAGTGCCCAACCGCGTGGCGACGCTTTCGGCGGAGGCGCGCTCGGTTCGGATCTGCGCGGCCATCGCCTCGGCGGTGGTCCTCTTCGCGGCCGTGAGGCTCTGATCGGCGAACCCGGCAAATCCCCACAGGGCGGCGAGCAGCAGGATCGCCGAGGTCGCGGCGAGCAGCAGGCGGCGCTCGCGGATTCCCAGGGCGAGAAGGAACAGCGCGAGGACCGGGGCGAACGCCGCGGAGAGGGCGGGAAGCCAGGCGTGGCGAGCCTCCGGCAACTTCGGCGTGGTCTCCATCTGGACCATTCCGACCACGTCGCCGTCCACTTCCACCGGACCGGCGAGCGAGAGGGCGCCGCCAGGGCGCCTTTCGATCGCGATCTCCTCGGCTCGGGCGCCCGCGTCGTTTCCCGTCTCCTGGTTGCTCTGGACCGCGGCGCGAAGCTTCTGGCCCAGGTCGAAGAGATCTTTCTCTTCCCGGGCGAGCTTGCGCGGGGCGGCGTTGTCTCCCGTATCGCCCGGGGCCGTCGAGGCGTCGAGCTGAATCCCCTCGAACGTGACCACGCGAATCGCCACCACCTCAGGGTGCGCCGCGGCGAAAGCGGCGACCGCGGCGCGCAGCTTGCCTCCCGCGTCTTCGGCCGGCACCGCCGCGGGGGCATCCAACGCGTCCAACTCCGCGCCGATCCCGGAGGAGGGTTCACCGGTGACTTCGCCCAGCTCCGCGCCGATCCCCGTGGCATCGGAGGGTACCTCGGTCGCCTCCGGCGGTCCGGCGCCGCGGGCCGCCTTCACCAGGTCGGTGAGCGCGCCGAACGTGACCCCGGCGAGGCGTTCCGACCGCGATGCCGCTTCGCCGAGCTCCGTGCGATGCAGCAGGCCCAGCCCGCAAAGGCCGGCGAACAGCCCGGCGAGCGCCAGTCCGAGCAGGAACCGGCGCCGGTGGGATGGAGGGGAGTCGCTCGGTTTGGCCATGGCGCTCTACTTGAGCAGCTTCGCGATCCGATCGGCGACTTCCTTCTGTGCGATGTCGAGGGCGGCCTTGGGAGTCGCCGATTTCTTGACCACGGTGTTCATCGCGGTGGTCGCGGGCGACCAGACCATGCTCATCTCGGGCAGGTTGGGCATCGGCACCGCGACGTCCACCTGCTGGCGGAACGCTTTCAAAATCGGATCGGCGGCGACCGCCGGATCGGCGTAGACCCCCTTGTTCGCCGGGCTCTGGCGCCCTTCGAGCGCGAGGATCTTCGCGGACGGCGCGTCGGTGAGGTACTTGATCAGGCCGTAGGCCGCATCTTTATTCTTCGACTGCGCCGAGACGTACACCCCTTCGACGGTCATCCATGGCCGCATCGGTTTGCCGCCCGCCTCGTCGAGCGTGGGCAGCGGCGCCAGGCCGAACTGGATCTTCTTGTCGTTCACCTCGCCTAAGAACCAGGGGCCGGAAAACACCATCGCCGCCTTCCCCTCGTTGAACAGCGAGGTGATCAAAGCGGTCGAGGGCTCGGAGGGCATGATCCCGAGGCCGATCCACTTGTTGAGCTGCTCGAACGACTTGACGTTCTCGGGCCGGTTGAGCGTCGGCTTCCGGCCGTTGAACACCCCGCCGCCGAAGCCGTTCATCAACGCGGCGTGGTAATAGAAATCGGCGTAGGAGTAAGCCAGACCGAACTTGCCGGAAGCCGCGTTGGTGAGCGCCTTGGCCTGCTTCACCAGATCGCCCGAGGTCTTGGGCGGCGTCTTCACCAGCGCCTTGTTGTAGATCAGCGTGATGACTTTGTAGTTGAGCGGCAGGCCGTAGATCGTCCCCTGGTAGGTCATCGCGGCGAGCGTGGTGCCCAGGTAGCGCGCCTTGGTCGGCGCATCGAGGAAGAAATCGAGCGGCTCGACCGTGTTGCCGGCGGCGACCCAGCCGCCCAGCCGGTCCTGCGCGAAGATGAAGACGTCCGGCCCCTTGCCGCGCGGCACCGCGGCGGTGATCTTGTCGGCCATCGCGTCGTAGGGGACGGCGAGCGTCGTGACCTTGAGCCCCTTGCCGGCCGGCGAGGCGTTGAAATTCGCCACCACCTTCTCGAACGCGGCCTTCTCGTCGCCGCGGTAGGCGTGCCAGACGACGATCTCTTTCTGCGCGAAAAGCGCGCCGGGGGCAAGGGCCAGCAGAGCGAAGGCCGAGAGGGTCAGGTTCTTCAAGGTGCGCATCTTGGGAGTCTCCTCGAACGGTTGCGTCAAGCGGCCTGAAGCCGCATCTCGGTGTCTGCGTCGAAGACGTGAAGGCCCGCCAGCTCGATTTCGAGCGACAGCTCGTCGCCCACCTGGGGCGCATGGTGCGGCTCGGTCTTCGCGACCAACAGGTCGTCGCCGATCCGGCCGTGGATGATCACCTCGTGGCCGAGCGGCTCGACGAACTCGATAACCACCCGGATCGGCACCATCGGACCCTGCGGCCTGCGGCCGACCTGATCGCCGCTCGCTTCGCGGATGTTCTCCGGTCGAATGCCAAGCACCACCTTGCTCCCGTCTTTGCGCGAGGCGGCGCCGCGGAGCGCTTCCGGCACCGGCAACTTGAAACCGGTGGTCGAAAGGTTCGCGCCACCGTCGGTGATCGTTCCGGAGAGGAAATTCATCGGCGGCGTGCCGATGAAGCTCGCGACGAACAGGTTCTGCGGCTGCTCGTAGACTTCGAGCGGCGTGCCCACCTGCTGGAGCTTGCCGTCCTTCATGATGGCGATCCGATGGCCCATGGTCATCGCTTCGACCTGATCGTGGGTGACGTAGACCGTGGTCGTCTGGAGATTGCGCTGGAGCTTCGAGATCTCGGCGCGCATCTGGACGCGCAGCTTGGCGTCGAGGTTCGACAGCGGCTCGTCGAACAGGAACACGGCGGGCTTGCGGACGATCGCCCGGCCGAGCGCCACGCGCTGGCGCTGGCCGCCGGAGAGCTGCTTCGGCTTGCGGTCGAGCAGCTGGGTGATGCCTAGGGTGTTGGCCGCCTCGGAGACCAGCTTGTCCATCTCCGCCTTCGGCGTCTTGCGGATCTTGAGCCCGAACTCCAGGTTTTCCTTGACCGTCATGTGCGGGTAGAGCGCATAGCTCTGGAAGACCATCGCGATGTCGCGATCCTTGGGCGGCAGCTCGTTGACCCGCCGGTCGCCGATCCGGATCTCGCCGTCGGTGACCTCTTCGAGGCCCGCGATCATGCGCAGCGCGGTCGATTTGCCGCAGCCCGAGGGGCCGACGAGCACCATGAACTCTTTGTCGCGGATGGAGAGATCGAAGCTCTCGATCACCGTCACCGGTCCGTACGCCTTCTTGACCTTGTCGAAGACGACTTCCGCCATGTTCCGCTAGCCTCCGGTGGGGTTGAGAGTGAGAATCCGCGCCCCGAGCGGGGGAACGGTGATTTCGAGGGAACCGGCGACGGGCGGGACCGCTTCGCCGGAGAGGGCATCGCCTAAGGTTCCCCCGGTCCATTCGGGCGGAACGGCGAACTTCGCCGTCGCGGGAGCCGCGCCGCGGTTGACCGCTACGACCACCACGTCCTTCGCCGCGCCGTCGCGGCGCAGGAAGACCAGCAGGTCGCCGTCGGTCGAGACGGTTTCGTAGGTGCCGCGCGAGAGGGCCGGATGGGCGCGGCGGATCGCAATCAGTTTCTTGTAGTCGGCGCGGAGCGCCTCGTTGCGCGGCCGCCCCTTGCCGGGCAGGACATCGCGCGATCCCCAGGGCATGTCACTCCGATTCTCCGGCCAGTCGCCGCCGGCCCGGGCGACCTCCTCGCCGTAATAGATCATCGGCAGGCCGGAGACGGTCAGCTCCAACAGGGCGGCGAGCCGGAACTTCGCGACGTCGCCGCCGAGCAGCGACAGCGCCCCCGGCACGTCGTGGGACGAGAGATACGGCGACAGCAGATACCCCGCCCGCACCTTGTCGCGACCCTTGAGATAATGGTCGAACGCCGCCGTCCGGCCGCGCCTTTCCAGGAAACCGACCGCGCTTCCCTGGAACGAGAAATCGAAACCGGCGTCCATCTCGTCGCCGGCAAACCAGGGGTCGAGAGACTGTGCGTCGCCCCCCCAGACCTCGCCGATCAGGAAGAAATTCTTCCCCAGCCGTTCGCGCGTCCGTTTGCGGTGCTCCTGCCAGAACGGATGATCGACGTGCTTCACGGTGTCCAGGCGGAAACCGTCCAACCCGGCCTTCTCGGCCCAGCCGATCTGCGCGTTCAACAGGTAGTCGGCCACTTCGGGCCGCTCGGTTTTGAAGTCCGGCAACCCCGCAACACAGGTCGTCAGGTCGTCCGTGCCGCAGGTGCCGCGGTCCTCCCGCCGGAACCAGTCTTTCGTCTTCGGATCGCCCAGGTAACGCGACTCGTAGCCGGCGTGGTTGTAGACCACGTCGAGCAGCACCTTCATCCCCCGGCGATGCGCTTCGGCGACGAGGGTCTTCAAGTCTTCCTCCGAGCCGAACCGGGGATCGAGCGAAAGGAAGTCGTCAGCCCAGTACCCGTGGTACCCCCAATCCGGGAAGCCGGCTCCCGTCACCGGACCGGGGATGTTCTTGACCACCGGCGTGATCCAGAGGGCGGTGGCGCCCAGGTCCGCGATGTCGTCCAGCCGGGCGGTCAAGCCTTTGAGGTCGCCGCCATGGAACGCCCCCTTGGCCGTGCGATCGACCCCCGCGTCGTTTCCCGGGTCGCCGTCCGCGAAGCGATCCAGGACGACGAAGTAGAGCACCGCGTCCGTCCAATCGCGTTGCGGGGTGACGGCGGTGAGGGCGGGAGGAGTCGCCGGAGCCGGAGCGGCAGGTGGGGAAGTGGCAGGAGTGGCGGGGGCCGAGGCGCCGCTACATCCGGCCAGTAGCGCCAGAATCGCCAGGAGCGACGCGGAGCGACCGCCACGCGGCGGCGCGGCTAGGCCCTTCGGTTTCCCGTCGTGCTTCGGCATGTCTACCCCGACTTTACTTCCTTGTCACAGAATCGGCGAGAGGGGAAACCACCCGGCGGGGCCGGGCATTCCAGCCCTGCTCAGCCAGAGGAGCCCTGCGCGACTTCAGCGGCGACCCGGCCGGCGTTCCGAATGCAGTCGGGAACCGATACGCCGTGGAGGAAGTTGCCGGCCAGCCGCAGGCCGGGAAGATCTCTCTCGATCTCCTCGGCCAGGGCGACGAACCGGCCGTGACCGACCTCGTACTGCGGAATCGCCCGCGGCCAGCGGCGAATGATCGCCACTTTGGGTGGACCGGAGAGACCGAGGGCTCTCCCCAGCTCCTTCCGTACCATATCGAGCAGCCGGTCGTCGCTCCAGAGCGAGGGATCGACGATCTCCGGGTCGGTCCGTCCCCCGAGGAACGCGGAGAGAGCCACGTGGCCCGCGGGCGCGCGGTCGGGAAAGATCGTCGAAGGGAACAGACAGCCGAGCAGGCGCAGGCTTTCTCGGCGTGGTGCGAGGAACCCGAAGCCGTCGAGCGGGTGGCCGATGTCCGAACGAGCCACCCCGAGGGCGACCACCGCGACCGGGGCGTAGGGGATTTCGGCGAACGCCCGGCTCTTGCCCCCGGTCGCTTCGTCCAGCAGCCGGGCCGCGACGTCGGCGGGCACCGCGAGAACGATCCGGCGGGCGCGAATCGGCCCCTCGCTCGTCTCGACGAGAAAGCCTTCCGCGCTTTGGGCTACCGATGTCGCCTGCACGCCGGTCCGCACATCGCCGATCGCCTGGGCGAGGCGTCGAGGCAGAGTCTCAAGGCCGTCACGAAACGAAAACATCGCCCCGCCGGGGGACGGGCCTTTTCGTTTCGCCAAGGCGCCGCGGATCAGGCTGCCGTGCTCCGTTTCGAGAGCGAAGATCTTCGGCACCGCCCAACGCACCGCGAGCCGCTCGGGGTCGCCGGCATAGACGCCCGAGACGAACGGCCCCACGGCGTAGTCGAGCAGCTCGCCCCCCAGCCGGCGGCGGACGAACGCGGCGACCGTCTCGTCGGGATCGGACGCGATCTCTCGGGCGGAACGGCGGCGAATCCACGGCTCGCGGAGCAGGCGGAGCTTGGCGCTGAGCGAGAACAGGCGGGTGCGCAGGAGCCCCGGCGGACCGCCGGGCAGCGGCTCCAGGCGATCGCCTTTCCACAGATAGCGGCGCTTGGCGTCGGGGGAGGCGACGATCTTCTCCCGGTTCGGCTCGTCGTCGAGGCCCGCGTCGCGGAGCAGTTCGGTGACCGCCGGATGATTTTCGAGCACCGTGTTCGGCCCCAGCTCGAAACGGAAGCCGCTCTGGGTATGGGTCTCGATCGCCCCGCCGACGCGCCCCCCCGCCTCGATCGCCGCGACCGACAGCCCGGCGCGCTTCAATCGAAACGCCGCGGTGAGCCCCGAGATCCCGGCGCCGACGACCAGGACGTCCAACGATTCGGCCGGTTCGGGCATCGAGGAATCAGACCGTCCGCGAATAGCGGGCTGTCGGTTCGGATTCGAGATAGGCGTCGAACGCCATGGCGACGTTGCGCACCATCAGCCGGCCGGCCGGAGTGACCTCGATCCGCTCGTCGTCGATCTCGACCAAGCCGTCGTCCGCGAGCGGTGCCAGCCGTTCGAGATCGGCGGCGAAATGGCGATCGAAATCGAGGCGCCAGCGCTCGGCAAACGCACGGCGATCTAGCCGGAAATGGCACATCAACCCGAGGATCGCCTCGCGCCGCAGGAGATCTTCCGCGGAGAGCGCCAGGCCGCGTTGAGTGGCGAGGGTTCCGCCTTCGATCGCCTGCCGGTATTCCTCCAGACTCTTGACGTTCTGGGCGTAGCCGTCGCCCACCTGGCTGATCGACGAGACGCCGAGCGCCACGATGTCGGTCTCGTCGCAGGTCGAATAGCCCTGGAAATTGCGCGTCAGCGTCCGATCCCGCAGCGCCTGGGCGAGCGGATCGGCGGGCTTCGCGAAATGGTCCATGCCGATGAAGACGTACCCTGCGGCGATAAATGCCGCGGTCGTTTCTTCGAGCAGCGAGAGCTTGGTTTCCGGATCGGGGAGGGCGGCCGGATCGAGTCCCCGCTGGTGCGGAAACATCTGCGGCAGATAGGCGAAATTGAACAGCGCCAGGCGGTCGGGCGACATGCGCAGCGCTTCGGCCACGGTCTCCGCGAAGCTTTCGCGGCTCTGGTGCGGCAGGCCGTAGATCAGGTCGATGTTGACGCTGTCGCCGATTCCCCGCCGCCGCGCGCCGTCGATCACTTCCCAGGTCTCCGCCGCGCTCTGCTCCCGCCGGACGGCGCGCTGCACCTGCGCGTCGAGATCCTGAAGGCCGAGGCTCAAGCGATTGACCCCCGAGGCGGCGAGCGCATCGAGGTGCTCGGGCGAGCATTCGCGCGGGTCGATCTCGACCCCGATCTCGCACTTTTCGGCGAAGCGGAAATGGCGGCGGAGGATCGCCATCAGGGCGGCGAGATCCTCGGGCGGCAGGAACGTCGGCGTGCCGCCGCCCCAGTGCACCTGGACCACCCGCCGCTCCGCGCCGAGCCGGGCGGCCGCGAGCGCCGCTTCCTTTTCCAGAAGCGGCAGGTAGCGTCGGCCCCAGGTTCGATCCCGGGCGATCGTGACGTTGCAGCCGCAGAACAGGCAGCGGGTGGTGCAAAAGGGGATATGGACGTAGAGCGAGAGAGGCCGATCGATCTCGGCGCTGCGGGTGAGCAGCGCTTCATGCTCCGGGGCGCCGAAGTCGGAGCGAAAGTGCGGCGCGGCCGGATACGAGGTGTAGCGCGGCCCGGGGCGGTCGTACTTCGCCACCAGATCGCGATCGAAACGGATCGGCTGCCACAGATCGTCCATCGAGAGCGAACCTTAGCGCGTTCCGATCCGGTTCGAGCAGCCCCCGGGGAGAGGGGCCGCGCGGCCGGATGCCACCCGCACGGGTGGGATTCCGTCAGGTCCCGGTCGGCGGACCGTCGATCACCTTGCGGACGGCGCGAGCGAGCACTCCGGCGGAAAACGGCTTCTGCAGACAGAGCGGCCCGTCTTTCTTCGCCGACACGGAACCGCTGCGATAGCCCGACATGTAGAGGACCCGCAGCTCCGGCCGGTCCGCCGAAAGGCGCGCCGCGATCTCGGTCCCTTTGAGGCCGGGCATGGTCAGATCGGTGAGCAGAAGGTCGATCGGCTCGGCAGAACGCTCCGCGAGGTCGGTGGCCTCGGCCCCCGAGGCCGCCACGAGCACGCGATAGCCGCGCCCTTCCAGAATGCGCCGCAGAACCTCGCGGACCTTGTCTTCGTCCTCGACCAGCAGGATCGTTTCGTCGCCCGGTTCCGACGGCTCTTCCGGGGCCGCCTGGGTTTCGATCTCGGGATCGAGAAGCCCCGGCAGATACAGGCTGAACCGGGCGCCCTCTCCCGGCGCGCTATCGACGAAGATGAAACCGCCGCTCTGCTGGACGAAGCCGTAGCTGGTCGCCAACCCCAAGCCGGTTCCCTCGCCCACCTCGCGCGTGCTGAAGAACGGCTCGAAGATCCTCCCTTGCGTTTCGGCGTCCATGCCGATTCCCGTATCGGAAACGGTCACCAGCGCCCAGACGCCCGGCGGAACGTCGTGCTCGGCGGGCGCTTCGTCGGCGACGGTGACCGGCTCGGTCCGCAGGGTGAGCACGCCGCCTTCGGGCATGGCATGGCGGGCGTTCACCGCGAGGTTCACCAGAACGTGCTCCAGACGGTTGGGGTCGAGGCGCACCGAGGGGAGGTCGGGATGGAGCGAGGTGCGGACTTCCACGTCGTTGCCCAGCAGCCGATGAACCATCCGCAGGAGGCCGGTGATCGATTCGTTCAGATCGACCACCCGCTGTTCCACCGCCTGGCGCCGGGCGAACGCCAGGAGCTGGCGGGTGAGCGCGGCGGCTTTCTCGCTCGCTTCGCGCAGTCCGACCAGGTTCTGTTGCAGAAAGTCGTCGTCCCGATAGATCTCCGTCAGGATGTCGGTGTAGCCGAAGATCGCGAGCAGGCAGTTGTTGAAGTCGTGGGCGACGCCCGCCGAAAGCCGGCCGATCGCCTCCATCTTCTCGGCGAGCAGGAGCTGGCGCTGAAGGCGGTCCTTTTCCTCTTCATCCCGTTTGCGCCGGTCGATGTCGCGGATCGCGACCACGGTCGCCTCTTCGCCCTGGAACAGGATCCGTTTGCCGGCGATTTCGAGGTTCACCGTCGAGCCGTCCCGCCGCCGGCCGATCGTTTCGCGCGGCTCGCTCGACAGCGGAGTCGCCCCCAAGTCGCCGAGCTCGATCATCTCCGACAGCGCAAGCCCCTGGAGCTCCAGAGCGGGCACGTCGAAGATCGCGGTCATCGCGCCGTTGACCGCCAAAACGGTCCCGTCGCGGACGATCGCGATCCCTTCGAGGGTCGCTTCGAACAGCGCGCGGAAGCGCTGCTCGCTCTGCCGGATCTCCCGTTCGATCGCGCGCCGCTGCTCGATCTCTCCCTGCGCCCGTTCATACAGGCGGATGTTTTCAAGCATCGGCGCGACCTGGTTCGCCACCGTCGATAACAGCTGGACGTCGCTCGCGGGATAGAAGTCGTCCGGATCGCGCCGTCCCATCAGCCAGACGCCGAGGGTCTGCTCCTTCACTTCGAGAGGCAGCGCCAGACGCACCCAAGAACGGGGCTTCTCGATCTGCGCCGACGAGGGCCGTAGATATCGCCGGCCGCGAGCCAGTAGAGCCTTGATCTCGCCTCGATCGGGAGCTGCCTCGTCGCTGGGGAGGCCTTGGGAGTAGAGCGTTTCAACGCCCGCGTCGGCGAACAGATAGAGCGCGGATTGGCGGACCAGCAAGGTCGGCAGGATCTCATCGACCAACGTCTTTCCGAGGACCGATCGATCGAAAGCCCGCGGAATCTTCTCGGCGACAAGCCCCACCACCTCTTCCTGCGTGTGTCGAATGCCGAAGACGTGGCGATCGACCAAAGTCTGGAAGCGGTCATGCAGGCTAGGAGCGAAAACCACCAAGACGAGCGCGGCGGCAAGAAGAGCCACGAGAGTGCGCGGCTGGCCGGAGTAGCCGCGCGCGCCAATCGTGAGCAGCAGGCCGATCGCGAGGGTCAGATAAAGCGCCCAGAAACTGTAGGCGCCGATCAGCCGGTTCGCCCGAAACTCCAGCGCGCCAAGGGTATGTTTGTAAATCGCGTAGATGTAGGTGGCCGGCGGAATCGGAGTGGCGAGGAGGAAGATCACAATCGCCACGGGCAACAAGCGATCGAAATCGCGGGTGGCCATGCCAAACCGGTTGACGACGGTGGGCAGAACGACGAAGAACGCGGCGATCGGCGCAAAGCCGAAAGTGACGCCGAACAACATGATTCGGGTGGCCTGTCGCACCGCGGGCGGCCCGGGGAGAAAGAGCCGGACGACGAGAAAGGAGAACGAAAGGGCCAGGCCGACGAGGAAGTAGAGTCGAAAGAAAGATGGAACGTCATCGAGAAGGTACGCGGTGTCAAGTCCCGCCAGCACCACGGAGACGACGTAAAAGGGGCCAAGAACCCAGTTTCCCCATCGTCCGAAGAGCGGGCTGGGCAGGAGGATGTGGATGTGGGCGGCGAGAGGAGGGAAGAGCCAGACGACGATGTGGAAAACGATCGCGGAGCCGGCCGTATGGTGCGCCGAGGCGAGCCCTGAAGAGAGCAAGATGGAGGTGTTGTAGGCGAACAGGACGAACGCCAGCCATCGGCCGTCCCGCGGACGCAGGAACAAGACAATCGCGGTGCCGAAAATCCAAAAGATCAGCGGCAACAGGGCCTGGAGCCACGACAGGTCGACTCGCAGAACCTTCGGCCCCTCGACCCAGTGGGCGGGGATCTTGACCCTCTTACCGTTGCGCAGCACCGTGAGCGTGGTGGCGCCCTCGGGCGAATATCCTTTGAAGATGTCGAGACTTCGATCGGTGAGAAAGCGCTCGCAGTCGATGTTGCCTATGGCGAGGATCTGTTCTCCGAGGCGAACGCAGTCCACGGATTTCGGGCAGTTCGGTGCGCCGATAACATTCCAATTGGCTCCGATGGCGAAGCCAAGTCCGGGGTAGACCGCGACGTAGGAGTAATAGAGCGTCGGGGCGAGGACCAAGAGCGATACGGCGATCCAGATCAGATCGACGATCCGGCGAGGTTGCGCCGTCCTGGGAGTCACCCCTGCTCCGAATTTCCTCCGAGCTTGTCGCCAACGCCCATCGATAGGAGGTGCTCGAGGGGCCGAACCATCCGGTCGACCATCCGATCGAGAGGTGCGCGCGACTTCACCGCCAGGGACTGCACCTGACGGCGGGACTCGGTAGAGAAGTGGTCCATTTGCAGCGCACAGTAGCTCACGGCACCTGATTTGAAAAGGATCTTCTGAGCGGATGCCAGGAAGCGCGGTTCGTTCGCTCCTTTCGAGAGCCGGACAAACTCGTCTCGCTCCGGATAAGAGGCGGTCAGCGCGTAGTGCAACGCCAGGTTGTTGCGCGGGCGGCTCCAGTCGGCGCTGGCCGGCGTATGGAGCGCATCGGAAAGGTCGTCGCTCACTTGAATGAAACGGCCGAGGCTCCGTCCGAGGCGCTCGAAACCGGCGATGGCCGGGTCGGAAGCTCCTCCGAGCAGGCCGCCCAGAGCGAATGCGGCGGCGAACAGGGGGGGAGTCTTCGCTTCCACCCTCTGCCAATAGTCTTCCTCGGTCACCGCTTCCACGGTATCCAGCTCCTGGCCGCGAGCCGTCGAGATAAAGGCGCGGGAGAGCTGGGCCTGAAGGGCCGAGGATCGGGGTCCGGCGGAGAAATTCTCGATCAGTCGATGGGCGGCCGCCTGGAACGCCGAGGCCAGATTGGCGACCCGGCCGACCCCTAGACGATGAAAGTCGCCTTTTGGGTCTTCGTCGAGAAGGTCGTCGATCAGGTGGATGGCGGTGAGAGCGCAGAAGATCGCCGCCGCTCCAGGCAATGCCTGTTCTTCCGTGCCTCCTGAGGCGAGGCACGCGGCGACGGGATATTCCCAAGCCGAAATCTCATCGCGATGGTTCGCGCGGTGAATGAGATCGTGCATCCCGGGCCAGCGGTTGACCTCCGGCAGATGAACGACCATCTCTTTCAGGCGTTCGAATCGATGATGGGTCGAGCGAAGCGGAACTGCGAATTGCATGTAGGTAAATATTCCAAGCAGCTCAAGAAAGATAATGAGAGAACCCGAGCAGGTCGAAGCGGCGGGTGCCGCTCCGACCTGCCGGAATATTCTTAGGACAAACCAGGTGCCGCTACTGAAACGTTGCCGCCCCAATCGGCCCAGCCCGCGAGGTCGGACTCGCCGCCCCCTTCGCGTATCTGTGCCGGATCTTCGATTCGAGTGATGGCGCGAAGTTTGGCCAACATGGGTTCATCATTACCTGCGCCGTGAAGGGATCGGTGAAAGCTTTCGATAGACATCAGCTTACTCCTCCAACAACAAGTTAGTTATTGTTATGGGTCTTGATCGCGCTCGCGCAGATCTCTTCTCATCGAACAATTTCGATGTAAGAAAGACCTTCGTGGAGACGGAAATACCGCGACCAAGCGCCCGTACCGGTGCTGGAGTGCGGTGAGTGGTGTAAACGGTGACACAATCGGCCGAACGAAATGAAAAAAACTTCTATCGGTAGGTGAATCGTGCAAAATGTCGTCGGTTACGCAGCCGACCTTCTGATGCTTAAGAGGAAATGGGGTGGCAAAATCCACCGCTCTGGAGTGCTTTAGTGGCGGAGAGTGCGCTCGCCGGAATGGTGTTCGCGCAAGGCGCGGCGAAAAAAATTCAAGAGGCGGGTGGAATGTGCAAACTTTCGTCGGCCGCAAGCTCCCGGCCGGTCCTTGGGTGAGAAAAAAAGTGACCCTGGCCGAAGTCGATGCCGAGCCGGCGGATCTCTTCGGCTTCCTCGGGAGTCTCTACCGCTTCCATCACCGTTTTCGCGCCGGTTCGCGCGGCCATCTCGGCGGTCGAACGGACGAGCGCTTGTTTGAAAGGATCTTGTTCGACGCCACGACAGAAAGCGGACGAGATCTTAAGAAACTCCGGGCGGAGATCTAGAAATAGATTTAAATTTGACGATCCTTCACCGAAGTCGTCGAGCGCGATCCGGAGCCCCAGATCGCGCAGCTTCGAAAGGGTTGCCGCAAAGGCGCGTGGATTCAAAATCGTGTGCTGTTCGGTCAGCTCCAAGATCACCCGGCTGTGTTCGAGCTCGGCGGTGCGCAGCGCTTCGACCAATCGAGGAGTGAACTCGGGATGGGTGAGAGATCGCGGCTGGACGTTCAAAAACGCGGTCAGGCGACCCGGCAGATCGCGGAATTCGGCGAGCGCGGCGCGGATGCAAAGTAAATCGACCTCGAAGGCCAGCTCTTTCTTCGCCGCATAGGCGAACAAGAGCGCCGGCATTCCCAGCAGGGAGCCCGCCGGGCCGCGGGCGAGACCCTCAACGCCGAAAATCTCGAACGGCGGTCCGCCGTCGAACAACGGCACCACCGGCTGCAGCAAGGCGTGAAGCGGGCCCGCGGACAGAAAGCTTTCGAGCAGCGGGACCTTCTCGACCGTCGGCGGCTGGGGCGGGCTCTTCGGCGTTTCCGCATCGGTCGAAGCCGCCGCGAGGCGCGCCTGCTCGGCGAGCAGCAGACGGCGAAGCTCGCCCAGGCCGCCCGGTTTGTCGAGCACTGCCGCGACGCCCATCAGGTGGCAGATCGAGCGGACGCTCTCGTCCAGGAAACCGGAGAGGACATAGAGGGTGGTATCGGGAAAATGCGTGGCGACGAAGCGGATCAGGCGCACCCCTTCGAGCCCGCCGAGCGGCGAGACCGAAAGATCGGTGACCACGGCGTCGAATCGATACTGGCTGAGCAGCGCCTCGGCGGCCTCGATTTCCAGACAGGTAGTCAGATGGACGTCAGGCGCGCGCAACGCGAGCGCGAGCATGTCGACCACCATCGACTCGTCATCAAGCACCAGAACTCTGAACATTGCCCCGCAGTATAAGCGCCAGTTGCGCGGCCCGCCAAGGAAACGAGGACAAGCGCGCGGTTCGGTTGTCCTCCCCCGGGGGCGTTTGGGCCGGACGGCGGCGCCGAGCGGCCCTCCGCTTCGACCGCGGATCGCAGGAAAAGCCTGATTTTACAGGGGCTTCTCGCCGTTGCGCGCACGCTGGCACCGCCGTTGCTCTGGGAGGGTTGCCGTACATCGATCGCCCCGCGTTCGGGGCGTTGGAGGAATTCGAATCATGTCGAAGCACGTCACGTTCGCCGTTGTCTTGTTCGGTTCGGCGCTGGCCGCCGCCGCTGTCCAGGCCCAGGTGCCGAGCGGTCCGATCGAACAATCCGTCCGCCTGCGGCTCGGCAGTTTCCGGCCGGAAGGCGACTCCCAGTATTGGCAGGACAAAGAGGCCGACTTCACTGGCGGCAAAGGTTCCGACTTGGAGGATGCGATCGGCGGGATCGATTATCAGGTGGAGCTTGGCGACCATCTGGGCTTGATGTTCTCGGGCTCCACCTACCAGGGGCAGGCCGACCCGTCCTACCGCGACTTCACCGATTCGCGGGGAGGCGAGGTCTCGCACACCGCGACGCTCGACATCGCCTCGCTCACCGCGGGCCTGGTGTTCCATCTGACCGGGCGGAACGCGGCGTTTCGTCCCTATGTCGGCGCCGGGGGCGGTCTCTACGCCTGGCGCCTCGAAGAGGACGGGCGGTTCATCGATTTCACTCCGCCGCCGCCGACCATCTTCCGCGCCGACTCGGTCGCCGAGGGCGAGGCGTATGGTTATTACGGACTCGCCGGTTTCGAGGTTCCGGTCGGCCGGAGCTGGAGCTTCTTCGCCGAGGGGCGCTGGCACCAGGTCGATGACGAGTTGGGCGACGACTTCGCGACGTTCGGCACGATCGACCTGTCCGGCCGCGACGTTTCGGCGGGCGTCTCCTACCGGTTCTAATCTCGGCCGGCCGCACCAGCACCCCGGCAAGATCCGCCCGCGTGGCTCCGCGCGGGCGGACCTGTTACGCTTCCCGCCGTTCGATGCCCTCCTCTCCTCGCTCCCCCACGCCGGAAGCCGGTCCGCCCCCCAGTCTCTGGCGCCGGAAGCGCCTGCTGTGGATCGGCCTGGGAGTGCTGGGAGCCGTGCTTCTCGCTTTCCTCCCGTTCTGGCAGATCGTCGGCCGGTTCGGCGATTTGATCTTTCGCCAGCCGTCGCGGCTGTATGCCCGGATCGACCGGGTGGAAAAAGGCGGACTTTGCAGCCTGGAGCGCGCGGTCGCCGAGCTGCGCGCCGCGGGCTACCGGTCGGTCTCCGGGAACGGGCCGCTGGCCTCGGGGCGCTATCGCCGGACGGGGGATCGGCTCGAAGTCCACCTGCGCTACTTCCCGACCCCTCTGGGCGAGCGCGGCGGAGCGCGGTTCGACCTGCGGACCGAGCGGTCGCGCGTGGTCTCGATCACCCGCGACGGCCGGCCGGTCGAGGAGCTGATTCTGGAGCCACCGCTGGTCGCCTCGTACTACGGGCCGAAGCTCGAAGAGCGCCGTCCGCTGCGCTTGGAGCAGGTGCCCCAGGATCTGGTCAACGCGGTGCTCGCGGCCGAGGACGACAGCTTTTTCGAGCACTCCGGGATCTCGGTGCGCGGCGTCGCCCGGGCGGCGTAGGTCAATCTTCGCGGCCACGGCATCCGCCAAGGCGGCAGCACGCTCACCCAGCAGCTGGTGAAAAACATCTTCCTCACCCAAAAACGCTCGCTGGGACGGAAGGCGCAGGAGGCGATCCTCGCGGTCTTGATGGAGGTGCGGTACGGCAAGAAGGAGATCCTGGAGTCGTACCTGAACGAGATCTACCTCGGGTCGAGCGGGGGAGTTTCGGTGCTCGGGGTGGGAGCCGCGGCGCGCGCCTTCTTCGGCAAGGACGCCCGGGATCTCGATCTCGCCGAGGCGGCGACGCTGGCCGGCATGATCCAATCTCCCGCTCCGTATTCCCCGGTCGCCCATCCCGAGCGATGCAAGCAGCGTCGCGACTGGGTGTTGGCGCGCTTGCAGGAGCTGGGTCTCGCCGAGCCGGAGCGGGTCGCCCGGGCCATGGCGATGCCGGTGGTCGCCGAGCCCGAGGCGCCGACCCGCCGCCGCGCGCCGTACTTCAGCGACTCGATGACCCACGAGGCGGAGCGCCGCTTTCGGATCGCCGATCTGGCGGACGCGGGCTTTGCCCTCTACTCGACCCTCGACCTCGCCGACCAGCGCACGGCGCAGGCGGCGGTCGAGACCGGCCTGGCCGACCTCGAAAAAAAAGGACCGCAGGGCGACAGCAAACAACCTTTGGAGGCCGCGCTGGTCTCGGTCGATCCGGCGACCGGCGGCCTGTTGGCCTATGTCGGGGGCCGCAGCTACACGCGCAGCCAGTTCGACCGGGCGAGCCAGGCGAAACGCCAGCCGGGCAGCGCCTTCAAGCCGATCGTCTACGCCCAGCTGTTCGAATCGGGGAAAGGGACGCCCGCGT
>Ga0134122_10001217_pt1 | contig 18492 bp, 16 predicted proteins | sample KB302_FD_96461 | JGI IMG/M metagenome (GOLD analysis project Ga0134122, IMG submission 96461) | Terrestrial soil microbial communities without Nitrogen fertilizer from Kellogg Biological Station, Michigan, USA - KB3-0-2 | ecosystem: Environmental > Terrestrial > Soil > Unclassified ... | reverse complement strand
CTACGCGTGGCGGGCGGACGAGCCGTGGGATCTGGTGGTGATGAACGAGACGATCTGCTACCTCGGCTGGCTCTACTCGTTCTTCGACGTCGCGTGGTTCGCGTCCGAGCTGCACGCCGCGACCCGGGCGGGCGGGCGCTTCCTGATGGCCAACACCATCGACCGGCAGGGCTACGACAAGCTCCTCCTCCCCCACATCATCCGCACCTACCGCGATCTCTTCCTCAACGCGGGCTTCACGCTCGACCGAGAAGAGACCATGGAGGGCACGAAGAACGGGGTGGAGTTCGAGACGCTGATCTCGCTCTTCGCCCGGCCCTGAGCGGGCGCGCGGCTCGGTCAGCCCCGGGTCGCCGCGAGCTGCTCGACCGCGCGGCCGAGCTGGTGATAGCTGATGAGGTGCACCCCCAGCTCCGCGAGCAGCGCGGGCAGGCGCGGATCGGACAGGGTCTCGAGCTCCCACTCGCGGTCCAGGTGGTACACGTAGGTCGCGGTGGCGTCGTGGTAGCCGGGGTGCACCGCCAGCTCGTAGATGCCCCGCTGGAGCTCGGTGGACACGATGTGGCTGAGCGCCTCGAAGCTCACCTTCGCGGGCTGCGACACCCCGTATTCCCACTGGCCGTAGAAGCCGCCCTTGAAGGTGACGGGGGGACGGTCGCGGAGGGGCAGGCCGTACTCCCGCGCCAGCTCGAGGAAGCTCGGCTGGCAGGCCGGGCGCCGGTGCACGTGCTGGTGCGAGTCGAGATGGCTCGGGGGCCCGCCGGTCAGCTCCACGAAATGGTCGAACTGCCGGCGCAGCTCGCGGCGGCACACCGCCGGATCGTCGAACTCCACCAGGCGCTGGGCCTCGTTCGTGAAGTTCACGTGCAGACCGAGGGAGAGCCGCGGCCGCGTCGCGGCGAGGGCCACCGCCTCCACCGTCCCCGGGGTGTTCACCATGAGGCCGGCCGAGGTCACCACGCCCTGGTCGTGAAGCCGCGCGACCGCGCGGTTCACGCCGCAACCGTACCCGAAATCATCGGCATTGATGATCAGGAACTTCATCCCGGTCTGACCGTGCGCTACAGCGCGAGGTCCTCGAGAAGCTTCCGGCAGACCCGGGAGGCTTCCAGGTACTCCTCGGCGATGCCGCGGGCCGCGCGGCACGCGGCCGGATAGTCGGCCTCGATGGTCTCGATGGCGCCGATGATCTCGTCCATGTCGCGGAACCCGAACAGCCCGGTGCCGGTGGGCAGCACGTTCTCGAACCCGGTGCTCTGGGTGACCACCGGCTTGCCGGTGGCCAGGTAGCAGGCCGCGCGCTCGCTGAACCAGCCGCTGCGCAGCCGCACGTTCTGGTCCTTGGCCACCGTCCACTCCGCCCGCGAGGCGCGGAAGAACGCCTGATATCTCCAGGGATCCAGCGAGGCGGCGAGCGGGCTCGTGACCGCCCAGCCGTGAGCCCGCAGCCGCTCGCGGTCCGCCGCGTCGTCGATGTTGATCGAGAGCTCGAAGTGCTGTCGCGGCCGGCGGCGGGGCAGGTCGAGGAACTTCAGGAACTCGTGGTGCTTGCTCCAGCAGTAGGTCTCGCCGCGCCAGACCACGTCCTGTCCGGCCTGCTTCCAGTTGCCGATGGTCGTGTAGCTGCGGGCCGCTGGATCGAACACGGGGCGCCAGAGGTCGAGGTCCACCGGCTGGCGCGTCTTCAGATAGGTGATGTCGGCCGGCAGGGGCACCCGGCAATCGGGCGCTCCGTAGTTCTCTCCGTAGGTCACGATCGTGTCGTGCGAGGCGAACGCGGTCTGCGTCTTCAGCTTGCCGGTCGCGATCTCCAGCTCGTTGGTGACCGGGTCGGTCTGGACGTAGACGCGCCGCGCGGCCAGGGCGTGCTCCTCGTTCAGCACGGTGGCCCCGCACAGGTTGATGAGCGCGTCGCAGCGGCGGTAGAGATCGCGCAGGCCGCCCGCCGCGAGCCCGAAGCACTCCTCGCCGCCGCGGTAGAGCGGGCGATAGGCCCAGCGGTCGCCGAGCCCGATGGCCGAGAGCGTCCGCTGCAGGTAGCGGGTGGCGTAGGAGGGATCCTCGGTGATGGTGTCGGCGACCGGATCGTAGGGCCACGTGGCGTCGTCCTCCACGTACCAGACCTCGTGACCGAGCTTCTGGAAGCCGCGCAGCCAGTTCAGATAGAGCCACGTCTGGCCGCCGAACGGACAGCGGCCCATCATGCCGAGGACGACCAACACGTGGCGGCGGCCCATCCTACCGGCCCTCCGGGACGGCGGCCGAGGCGGGCGGGGCCGCGGCCGGCTCGGCGTCGTGCCGGCGCCAGAGCTGCGCGTAGGCGCCGCCCCGGGCCATCAGCTCGTCGTGATTGCCCTGCTCGACGATGGCGCCCTCCTCGATCACCACGATGCGGTCGGCGCGCCGGGCGGTGCTCAGCCGGTGCGCGATCACGATCGCGGTCCGCCCCCGCAGCCGCTCCTCCAGGTTCCGCCAGACCTGGGCCTCGGTGGTCACGTCGAGCGCGCTGGTCGGCTCGTCGAGGATCGAGATCGGGGTGTCGCGGATCAGCGCCCTGGCCAGGGCCAGGCGCTGGCGCTGCCCGCCCGACAGGGTCGAGCCGTCCTCGCCGATCAGCGTGTCGTATCCCTCGGGAAGATCCTCGATGAAGGATTCGGCCTCGGTGCGGCGGGCGGCCTCTCGCACCTTCGCGGGATCGGGGTTCCGCGAGCCCCACGCGATGTTCTCGAAGGCGGTGGCGCGGAAGATGATCGGCTCCTGCAGCATCAGGGTGACCTGCCGGCGAAGAGACGCCAGGCGGACCCGGCGCAGGTCGTGGCCGTCGATCGTGACGCGGCCGCGCTGGGGATCGAAGAAGCGCAGCACGAGGCCGGCCAGCGTGCTCTTGCCCGCTCCCGTCCGCCCCACGATGGCCACGTGCTCGCCGGGGGCGATGCGCAGGTCGATGTTCTGGAGCACCGGCCGGCCGTCGTCGTACGCGAAGCTCACGTTCTCGAACCGGATCTCGCCCGCGGCCGGCGGCAGCGTCACCGCGTCGGGCGCGTCGCGGACGTCGAGCTCGGTGTCGAGCACCGAGAAGACGCGCTCGAGGCCGACCCGGGCCGAGCTGATCTCGGCCAGGTTCTGGCTCAGGCTCAGGATCGGCTGGTAGAGATCCCGCAGGTAGGAGAGGAACACGGTGAGCTCGCCGATGGTGAGCGTGCCGCTCATCACCCGCAGCGCCCCGAGCCACACGATTGCGGCGGTGCCCGCGGCGAGCAGCGACTCCACCACCAGCACGAAGAGGGTCTCGGTACCGTAGAGGCGGAGCGACAGCGCGAGGCTCCGCTCGCTCCCGGTCCGGAAGTCCTGCACCACGCGGTCCTCGCGGCCGTAGGCCTGGACCAGCTTCACCGCCCCGATGGCGGTCTCGGCCCGGCTGTAGAGCTCGCTCTCCGCCTGCTTGGCCGCGGTGGCGTGACCGTGGATCCGGACGGTGAGCCAGCGGATGGCGAGGTAGAGCGGCGGGCACACCACCAGCGCCACGCAGGCCAGCACCGCGTCGTAGCGCAGCATGACCACGAACATGCCGGTCAGCATCAGCGCGGCGCTGACCAGCGGCAGGGCCCCGTTCATCACGATGCCCTGGATCGCGTACGTGTCGGCCATCACCCGGAACAGCAGGTCGCCGGTCTGCTGCCGGTTGTGGAACCGGAGCGAGAGCTTCTGCAGGTGGGTCCAGATCGCGAGGCGGAGGTCGTTGACCATGCGCTGGCCGACGTCGATCGTGAGGTAGTTGGCCAGCAGGGTGGTCATGCCGCGGCAGATCGCGATCAGCACGATCGCCCCGGCGGCCAGCCCGAGCTGCGCCATCGCGTCGAGGTGCGCGAACCACGGTCCCAGGATGGCGGGCGGCGGCTTGCTGCTCAGGATGCTGTCGAGGACGATGGCCAGCGGCAGCGGCTTGGCGAGGTCGAGGGCGATCCCGACGGCGGAGAGTCCGAACCCCAGCGCCATGGGCGCCCGGTGGGGGCGCGCGTACCGGGCGATGCGCGGGAGCAGGGCCAAGAGGCCGCGCGATCCGGCTCCGCCGGTCATAGGAGTGCCCGGGGCTGATCGTATCTCATCGATGGTGTAACCCTACTGCGAGCGCCGGCGTTCCCCGCCCGATCCCTTGGATTCTCGCACATCCGAGCCGGTCAAGGGTAGATCTGCCGGTAGGCCAGCCGCGCACGGTCCCCCGCCCCGCCGAAGCGGGCATTGTAGTCCCGGGTCATGGCCTGGAGCGTCTCCGACCGGACGAAGGCCTGCAGCGACGCCTCCGAATCGAACTCGTAGCAGACCATGTACTGCCACGGCTCGGATCCGGCGTGGGCGCTCTCGAGCGGCAGCGCCGCGTAGCGCCGCATGCCGAGACAGCCGGGGACCTGGGCCGCCTCCTTCGAGCGGACGGTGTCGTACCACTGGTTGAAGTCCGCCTCCCGCTCGGGGGCGATGGTGGCCTTGACCACGAAGAGCGCCGGACGGGTCATCGATGAGCCTCCTTCCGGCGCACGGTAGCAGGTTGCGGCGACGTTGCCGAGCCTCGGGGGCCGGGGTATAACCTCGCCCATCATGACCGACGCCCAGTCCCCACTTTCCCCCGAGGGCCGGAGCTGGCCCGAGCTCGCGGCCGCGCTCCGCGAGCTCAAGCGCGACGACCTCGACTGGCGCCGGGGCCGGCACGCCGCCTTCGTCTGGCACGCCGACGACGCGGTGGAGGAGGTGGCCCGCGAGGCCCACGCGCTCTTCATGACCGAGAACGGCCTCGGGTTGCGCGTGTTTCCCAGCCTGCGGCGCATGGAGGCCGACGTCGTCGCCATGGTCCGTCACCTGCTGGGAGGCGACGCGGCCACCGCCGGCCACCTGACCTCCGGCGGCACCGAGAGCATCTTCCTCGCGACCCACGCGGCCCGCGAATGGGCGCGGCGCCACCGCCCCGACGTCACCGCGCCCGAGATCGTGGCGCCCTGGTCGGCGCATCCCGCGGTGAACAAGGCGGCCCACTACCTCGGGATGACGGTGCGCCGCGTGCCGGTCGGGGCCGGCTTCCGGGCCGACCTGCCCGCGATGGCCGCCGCGATCACCCCGCGCACCGTCATGGTCTACGGCTCGGCGCCCACCTACTCGCTCGGCGTCGTCGACCCCATCGCGGAGCTGGCCGACCTCGCGCGGGCGCGCGGGCTCTGGCTCCACGTCGACGCCTGCGTGGGTGGGATCCTCGGCCCGTTCGTGCGCGCGCTGGGTCACCCGGTGCCCGAGTTCGGCCTCGCGCTGCCCGGCGTCACCTCGATCTCGGCCGATCTCCACAAGTCGGGCTACACCGCGAAGGGCGCCTCGGTGGTCCTCTTCCGGAGCGCTCAGCACCAGGCGGCGGGGCGGTACGACTTCGACGACTGGCCCACCGGGCTCTACAGCGTGAACACCTTCACGGGCACGCGGCCCGGTGGGGCCGTCGCCGCCGCGTGGGCGGTGATGCACTTCCTGGGCGAGGCGGGCTACCGGCGCATCGCGGCCACGGTCATGGACGCGAAGGCCCGCCTCGTCGAGGGGCTCGCGCGCATCGACGGCGGGCTGCACGTGTGGGGCGCGCCCGAGCTGTGGGCGGTGGGCTTCGGCAGCGAAGCCCTCGACATCTTCACGCTCGCCGATCGCATGACCGCCCGGGGGTGGTCGGTGGGACGCATCCGCGAGCCGCGCGGGATCCATCTCATGATCACGCCGGTGCACGCGCCGATCATCGACGAGTACCTGGCCGACCTGGCGCGCGCGGCGAGCGAGGCGCGGGGGGCGGCGGCCCCGTCGCCGACCCAGACCGTCTACTGAGGGCGACCCGTGGCTGATTGACTTGACGGGGTGGCCGGGGATAATCGAGCCACCCTGGCGCCGGCTTCACCAAGGAGGATCCCATGCGATATCCGACCTGGGTCCGTCCGCTCGGTGCAACGCTGATCCTCGCGCTCGTGCTCGCCCCGCCCACACCTCGCGCGGGGGCCACCCCAGACGGCCAGATGACCTGGGCGGTGCACGTCTCGATCGCGCCCACCTGGTTCGATCCCGGCGAGCACTCCGGCATCGTCACCAGCATGATGATCTTCTACGCGCTGCACGACGCCCTGGTGAAGCCCATGCCCGGCAAGCCGGCGGCGCCGTCGCTCGCCGAGTCCTGGACGGTGTCGCCGGACGGGCTCGCCTACGAGTTCGTCCTGCGCCGCGGTGTGGTCTTCCACAACGGCGACGCCCTGACCGCGGAGGACGTCAAGTTCTCCTTCGAACGGTACCGCGGGGCCGCGGCCAAGCTCTTCAAGGAGAAGATCGCCGCGGTCGACGTCGTGGATCCGCTCCGGGTCCGCTTTCGCCTGAGCGAACCCTGGCCGGACTTCATGGCCTTCTACGGCACACCGGCGACCGGGGCCGGATGGATCGTGCCGAAGGGGTACGTGCAGAAGGTTGGCGACGAGGGGTTCAAGAAGGCCCCGGTCGGCGCCGGGCCCTACAAGCTCGTCTCGTTCAACCCCGGGGTGGAGATGGTCCTGGAAGCCCACGACCGCTACTGGCGCAAGGCGCCCTCCGTGAAGCGGCTGGTCTTCCGCGTGATCCCCGACGAGGCCACCCGACTGGCGGTGCTGAAGCGCGGGGAGGCGGACATCGCCTACTCGATCCGCGGAGCGCTCGCGGAGGAGATCAAGCGGACGCCCGGGCTGAGGCTCGCCCCCACCTTGCTCCCCGCGACGTTCTGGATCGACTTCACGACCGAGCAGTGGAATGCGCGGTCCCCGTGGCACGATCGGCGCGTGCGGCTGGCCGCGAGCCTGGCCATCGACCGGCAAGCCATCAACCTGGCCGAGACGCTTGGCTTCTCCAAGGTCGCGTCGAGCATCATCCCCTCCTCGTACGAGTACTACTGGGGACCGCCGCCGATCCCCTACGACCCCGCGCAGGCCAAGCGGCTCCTCGCCGAGGCGGGGCATGCCAACGGCTTCGACGCGGGGGACCTCGCGTGCGACGCCTCCTACACCAACGTGGCCGAGGCCGCGGCCAACTACCTCAAGGCGGTAGGGATCCAGACGCGGGTCCGGCCCATCGAGCGGGTCGCCTTCCTGGGTCAGTGGCGAGAGAAGAAGATCCGCGGCGGGCTCATGCAGGGCGGAGCCGGCGCCTTCGGCAACGCGGCCACGCGGATCGACAACTACATGACCTCCCGGGGGTCGTACGTGTACGGCACCTACCCCGAGATCGACGATCTCTTCGCCCAGCAAGCGCGCGAGACCGATCGCAAGAAGCGCGAGGCGCTGCTCCACCAGATCCAGCGCATCGCCCACGACCGCGTGATGTTCGCCCCGATCTGGGAGCTGGCGTTCCTGAACGGCGTGGGAGCCCGGGTCGAGGAGGCCGGGCTCGGGCTCATCGAGCACCATCCCTACTCGTCTCCCTACGAGGACCTGAAGCTCAAGGCCCGCTGACCGATCTCGCCGGGCCGGAGGGCGCACGCGGCCGACCGTTGCGCCCGCGCGCGGCGCCGGGGTAGCATCGGCGCCATGACGACGGGGCGCACCGCGGCGGTGGTGATCATCGGGGGCGGCGTGACCGGCGCCAGCACCGCGTTTCACCTGACCCGGCGCGGGATCACCGACGTGATCGTGGTGGACAAGGGCGCGCTCGCCTCCGGCGGCACCGGCAAGAGCTCGGCCTGCGTGCGGCAGCACTACTCGACGGCCGAGACCTGCCGGATGATCCGCTACTCGCTCGACTTCTTCCAGCGCTTCGCCGAGCACACCGACGGTGGCTCGTGCGGTTTTCGCCACACCGGCTACCTGCTCGGGGTGGACGAGCGGATGCGGCCGCCCATGGAGGCGTCGGTCGCGCTTCAGCGCTCGGTCGGCATCGACACGCGGCTCGTCTCCCCCACCGACATGCGCGAGATCGAGCCGCGCCTGCGCGCGGACGACCTGGTGGCCGGCTGCTACGAGCCGGCGTCGGGCTACTGCAATCCGGTGGAGACCGCCCAGGGCTTCGCGCGGGCCGCGCGCGCGGCGGGCGCGCGCATCCTGGAGGACACCGCGGTGGTCGGGCTGCTGCTGGACGGCGAGCGCGTCCGCGGCGTGCGCACCAGCGCGGGCGACATCCACGCGCCGGTGGTCGTCAACGCGGCGGGCCTGTGGAGCGCGCGAGTCGCGGCCATGGCCGGGGTCGACCTGCCGATCCACGTGTGCCGCCACAAGATCAGCATCGTCGCCTGGCCCGAGGCCGATCGGCGGCCGCACCCCATGGTCTACGACTTCGTCACCAACATCTACACGCGCCCCGAGATGGGCGAGCACATCCTGGTGGGCGGGCTCGACGCCGAGGAGTCGCAGGCGAGTGCCGATCCGGACGCCTACCGCGAAGGCGTGAGCCTCGACGAGTCCACCGACGCCCTCGCCCGCGTGAGCCATCGCTTCCCCGCGCTCGCGGACGGCCACATCGCCCGCGGTTACGCGGGCTGCTTCGACGTCAGCCCCGACTGGCATCCCGTCCTCGACCGGGTCGGCCCGGAGGGTTACCACGTGGCCGCCGGCTTCTCCGGCCACGGCTTCAAGCTCTCCCCCGCGGTGGGCCAGATGATGGCGACGCTCATCACCGAGGGGCCGGGCGGGCATCCGGACCTGCCCACCTTCCGCCTGGCCCGGTTCGCGGAGGGCAAGCCGATCCGAGGAACCTACGGCGACTGGCTGATGTGCTAGCGGCGTCCCGGCCCCGGCGTCCCGGACCTCAGCGTCCCTGGCCCCAGCATCCCTGGCCCCAGCATCCCTGGCCCCAGCATCCCTGGATAGTCGTCGGCGCGGTCTGGATCACGCTCGCGATCGCCTCCGGCCTCTACTTCTCGTTCCCGATCTTCTTCGTGGCGCTGTTCGAGGAGTTCGGCTGGTCGCGCGGGGCCACCGCGGCCGCGTTCTCGATCTCGTCGATCGTGCAGGGCGTGCTCTCCCCGGTGGTGGGCACTCTCGTGGATCGGCTGGGCCCGCGCCGGGTGATGCTCGGCGGGGCGGGCGTGCTCGGCCTCGGGTGCGCGCTGTCGAGCCGGATCGACTCGCTGTGGTCGCTCTACCTCATCGTCGGCGTGCTGACCGCGGCGGGGGCGTGCGCGGTGAGCTGGGTCCCCGCGGGGGCGCTGATCGCGCGGTGGTTCGCCGAGGGACGGGGCAGCGCGATGGGCGTGGCGTTCTCCGGCATGGGCGCGGGCGTGCTCACGGTGGGGCCGCTCGCCCAGTGGCTGATCGCCGGCTACGGCTGGCGCGCCGCCTACCTCACGCTGGGCCTGGGCACGCTGGCCGTGCTCCTGCCGCTCGTGTGGCTGGGCGTGCACGACGGGCCCGCCCTCCCCGCGCCGGGGCGCGGCGCGCGCGGGGGAGCCCTCTCCTGGGGCGCGGAGATCGGCGACGCGCTGCGGAGGCGCGCCTTCTGGGCACTCTTCTTCGCCTACCTCTGCACGCCCCTCGCGGTCTTCACGGTCGTCACGCATCAGGTGGCCTTCGCGGTGGACCACGGCTTCCCGCGGTTGTTCGTCGCCTCGATCTTCGGGCTCACCGGGCTGCTCTCGGTGGTGGGCCGCATCGGCTTCGGCATCGCGGCCGATCGGATCGGGCGCGCCGCCTCGGCCACCATCTCCTACGCCTGCACCGCGGCGGGCACGCTCTGCCTGCTCGGGCTCGAGGTCTGGCCGGTGGTCGCGGCGCTCTACGCCTACGCGTTCTTCTTCGGCCTGGGCTTCGGCGCCCGCGGCCCCATCATCACCGCGATGGCCTCGCAGCTCTTCCCGGGGCGCTTCGGCGCCATCTACGGCTTCCTGAGTGTCGGCAACGGCATCGGGGGCGGCGTCGCTCCGTGGTTCGCGGGCTACGTGCACGACGTCACCGGGAGCTACCGGATCGCCTTCCTGATCTCGGTCGGCTTCTGCGCGGTGGGCGCGACCTGCTTCTGGCTCGCGCGCCCTCCGCGCGATACGTTATGATCCGTCCGATGCGCCTGCCCGGTCGGGTCGCGGCAATCACCGGAGGAGCGCTCGGGATCGGGCGCGCGACCGCGCTTGCCTTTGCCGAGGAAGGCGCGATGGTCGCGCTCGGCGACATCCAGCTCGAGCCCGCCGAGGCGGTGGCGCAGGAGATCCGCGCCCGCGGCGGCAAGGCAATCGCGATCGGCCTTGATGTGGGCGACGCCGCCGCGGTGCAGGCTTTCGTCGAGCGCGCCGTCGCGGAGTTCGGCCGGCTCGACGTCATGTTCGCCAACGCGGGGATCGCGCACTCGGCGCCGTTCCTGGAGCATCCCGAGGCCCAGTGGCACCGGGTCCTGCGCGTCAACCTGACCGGCGTCTTCCTGTGCTGCCAGGCCGCCGCGCGCCAGATGGTCAAGCAGGGCGGCGGCGGCCGGATCATCACCACCGCGTCGATCAACGGCTTCCGAGGGGTGGAGAACCTGGTCGGCTACAACGCGGCCAAGGCCGGCGTGATCGAGATGACCCGCACCATGGCGGTCGAGCTGGCGCAGCATCGCATCGCGGTGAACGCGATCGCCCCGGCCCAGATCGACACCCGGCTCACCCGGACCCTGCCCGAGAGCGCGCGGCGGCGGCGGGTGGAGCGCATCCCGATGGGGCGCTTCGGCGAGCCCGAGGAGGTGGCCCGGGTCGCGCTCTTCCTCGCCTCCGACGACGCCAGCTATGTCACCGGCCACACCCTCGCGGTGGACGGCGGCTACCTGGCCGGCGGCCTCTGGTCGGGCCCGCCGGGCAGCCCGCCTCCCGCGGGCACGCCGGGCTAGCCCCCTTCTCCCGGCCGAGCGCCCCGAGGCCCGATGGATCACGCCCTGAGCGACGTCACCGTGCTCGACCTCGGGCAGGTCATCGCGATGCCCTTCTGCACCATGCTGCTCGCCGACCTCGGAGCGCGGGTGATCAAGATCGAGTCGCCCGAGCGCGGGCGCGAGCGCGTGTCCCTCGGCGTGAAGCGGCGCCGCGACGGTGTCGAGGAGCGGGTGCCCGCGGCCCAGTACCGCGACCGCAACAAGCTCGGCGTCACCCTCGAGCTGAAGACGCCGGCCGGCCTCGAGCTCTTCCGCGAGCTGGTGCGGCACACCGACGTGGTCACCGAGAATTTCAGTGTCGGCACCATGGCGCGGCTCGGCCTCGGCTACGAGGCGCTGCGCGGCATCAATCCCGGGCTGATCTACGCCTCGATCACCGCGTTCGGCCAGACCGGCCCTTACGCGGCGCAGCGCGGCTACGACATGCTCGCGCAGGCGATCAGCGGGTACATGAGCATCACCGGCTACCCCGACGGCCCGCCCACCCGGTCCGGCCAGTCCATCTCGGACTACTACGCGGGGATGCTGTGCGCCTTCAGCATCGTCTCCGCGCTGCACTATCGCCAGCGCACGGGCAAGGGGCAGCACATCGACCTGGCCCTGCTCGACAGCCTGCTGGTGGCGCTGGACAACCTCGGGGAGCGCTATACCGTCGGCGGTGAGATCCTCACCCGCGCGGGCAACGTCTCGTTCGCGGGCTCGGCGACCGGCGTCTACGCGACCGCCGACGGCCACGTGGCGATCGCCGCCTCCGCGAGCAACGCGATCTGGGCCCGCTTCTGCGCGGTCATCGGACGTGACGAGCTGACCCGCGCGCCCGCGTTCGCCACCGCGGCGGCTCGGCGCGACCGGCGCGACGAGATCGCGGGCATCATCCAGCAATGGACCGGCGCGCGCACGAAGGCCGAAGTCGTGCAAGTCCTGACGCCCGCCGGGGTGCCGGCCGCGCCGGTCAACAACGTGGCCGAGATGGTCGCCGATCCCCAGGTGCGGGCGCGCGAGATGTTCGTCGAGCTCGACCATCCCGTGTACGGCCCCCTGACGACGACCGGGACACCGCTGAAGCTCTCGGAGACTCCGGGCCGGATCCGCCGGCTGGCGCCCATGCCGGGCGAGCACAACACGGAGGTCTTCGTCGATCTCCTGGGCCACTCGCCCGCCGACCTCGAGCGCTGGCGCGCCGAGGGCGTGATCTGACCGGGCGCGACCTCAGCCCATCGGATCCACGTCGGGGAAGCCCAGCAGGATCTGGCCGAGCCGCTCGTAGGCCGAGTCGCTCACCATCAGGTGCTGCGCTGCCGCGTTGATGTCGCGCAGACACCGCTGCAGCACCCCGGCGCGGTAGAGGGCGCCGCCGCCCGCCGCGCGAAAGAGCCCGGTCACGACTTCCACCGCGGTCTCGGTCGCGTAGGTTGCCACGCTCCGCAGCTCGCTCTGCTGCCGCCGCGTCAAGGTCCCGCCCGCGCTCACGGTGGTCCACGCGGCCTCGAAGAGCTCGATCGCCCCCGCCCGCACCGCGCGCAGCCGGATCTCGCCCTCGCCCAGACGCGCCTGGAAAGCCGCCCGCGCGGCCAGGGGCGAGGCCGCGACGAGACCCCGCGACTTCGACCGCGCCAGGAGAGCAGCGGCCCCGAGGGCCCGGCGCGTGATGCCGAGCGCGAAGGCCACGTGCTCGTAGGCCACGAACGCGGGCATGCCGAGCCGGAAGAGCGCCCCGCCCCGTCGCGGCGCGGTGGTGGCCGGATTCCAGGCGAACGCGGCGGGCACGAAGCAATCGGCGACGGAGAAGTCGCTGCTGCCGGTGCCCTCGAGCCCGGCCACCTGCCAGTTGTCGTGGATCTCCGCGGCGGCGGCCGGGATCACCACGATGTGGCGCTCGCCCGGATCCTGCGCGTCGCGGCGCACCATCGCGCCGGCGGTGAGCCACTCGGCGTGGCGCACGCCGCTGGCGAAGGGCCAGCGCCCGGTGAGCCGGTAGCCGCCGTCCACCGGGGTGGCGGTGCCGGTCGGCAGGATGGCGACGGCGGCGGGCGGGACGCGGCCGCCCGCGAGGATCTGGCCGATCGCCTCGTCCGGGAGGAAGCCGGCGGGCAGGCCCACCGCGGTGCTGGCCACCATGAGACACCAGCCGGCCGACGCGTCGATGTGCGTGAGCGCCTCGAGCACCTCGAGCTGGGTGACCGGATCCGCCTCGGCGCCGCCGAGCGACTCCGGCACCTTCAGCGCGAGGAGACCCGAGCCGGCGAGCGCGCGCACGGTGGCGGGCGGCAAGGTCCCGAGCCGCTCCGCCTCGAGGGCGCCGGCCGCGACCACCTCCCGGATCCCCTCGACCGCGGCGAGCAGATGCACGCGCTTGGCCCCGCGCTCGCGGGGAAATCCCGGGCTCACCGGCCGGCCGTGGACCCGAGCTCGCGCCACTGCGCGAGGCTCACGCGGGCCACCACCTCGAAATCGGTCCCGCGGGGGCGCACCACGTCGGCTTCGCCCTCGCTGAGAAACTGACCGCCGACGAGCGTGTAATACGGATAGGCATGCGCGACGATGACCGTGTTCGCGCCGGGCGCGACCGGGGTGGACAGGAGCGCGCGCAGGGCGGCGAAGCGGCCGGGACTCCCCGGCGGGAGCGGGCCGCCCTCGCGCGCCGCCGGCGCCATCTGGGCCCTCCCGAAGGCGAGCGTCGCGGTCTCCACGGTTCGACAGAGCGGGCTCGCGAGCACGGCGCCGATCGGGACGCCCAGCGCCCGGATGGCCTCTCCGATGGCGCGCGCGTGGTCACGGCCGCGGTCGGTCAGATTGCGCTGGGTCGCGCAGTCCTCGACGCTCGTCATGCGCTCGTCGTTCTGGCGGTGGTCGGTGTCGGCGTGCCGGAAATAGAGGATATAGCCGCCCGCTCGCAGGGCGGCGTGGAGCTCGGGGCCCCGGAGCGGAGTCGCGGCCGGCGCCTGGGCGAGCGCGCCCGGGGGCAGGCCCAGGACCAGCGCGAGGGCCGCGGGCAGCAGCCACCGCGGCATCGGGATCGTCGCGCCGCCGGCTTTCCGCTCCATGTCGTCGGCCAGTGTATGGCAAGTGCGGCTCCTCTACACCGCTTGACGGCGCGCGCGCGGCGGCGTCAGTATCCGTTCCCGTGACCAGCCCGTTCGTTCCCGGTTCCACGGTGCGGATCGCCGGCGCCCCCGGCGGCCCGCTGGCCGGCATGACCTTCGCGGCGAAGGATCTCTTCGACGTCGCGGGCCATCCCACCGGCGGGGGCAATCCGGACTGGGCGCGGCAGTACCCGATCCCGACGCGGCACGCCTGGGCGGTGCAGCGCCTCCTCGACGCCGGCGCCACCCTGATCGGCAAGACGATCACCGACGAGGTCTCGCTGGGCATCCTCGGGGAGAATGCCTTCGACGGGACCCCGCTCAATCCGCGCGCCCCCGACCGCGTGCCGGGCGGCTCCTCGTCGGGCTCGGCCTCGGCGGTGGCCCAGGGTCTCTGCGACACCGCGCTCGGCACCGATACCGGCGGATCCGTGCGGGTGCCCGCGAGCTTCTGCGGCCTGCACGGCATCCGGCCCACTCACGGCCGGCTCGATCTCACCGGCATGCTGCCGCAGGCGCCCACCTCCGACACCACCGGCTGGTTCGCCCGCGACGCCCTGACCTTCGCCCAGGTCAGCGCGGTGCTGCTCGGCGAGCCGATCGCGGCCGCGCTGCCGGCGCGGCTGCTCGTCGCGCAGGACGCGTTCGGCCTGGCCGACGAGGCGACGGCCGCCGCGCTGCAGCCGATGGTGCGCCGGCTCGCCGGGCTGGTGCGCGAGGCGCGCGAGGAGGTGATGGCGCCGCCCGGCCTCACCGCGTGGGCCCGGGCCCAGCGCACGCTCCAGCCGTGGGAGGCGTGGCACACCTTCAAAGAGTGGATCGACCGCGACAACCCCCGGATGGCGTTCAGCGTGGCGCGCAATCTCGCGAGCGCGACCGCGATCCCGGAGAGCGAGCGCCAGTGGGCCGTGCTGGTGCGCGCCGAGGCCCGCGCCCGGCTCACCGCGCTGCTGCCGCCGGGGACGATCCTCTGCCTGCCGACCACGCCCTTCCCGGCGCCGCCAAAGGGCCTGCCGCTCGCGACGCTCGAGCCGCTGCGCGCGCGCATCACGTGCCTGGCCGCGCACGGCGGCCTCACCGGGCTGCCGCAGGTCAGCCTGCCGGGCGCGCAGGTGGACGGGCTGCCGGTGGGCCTGTCCATCGTGGCCGCCCGCGGCAGCGACGCGGTGCTGGTCGCGGTGGCCAAGGCGATGGAGGAGGCCGCGCGATGACCGATCTCACGCCCAATCGCCCCGAGGTGGTGGCCGAGGTGCGCGCGCTGTTCGAGCGCTACGAGCAGGCGCTGATCGACAAGACCGTGGAGGTGCTCGACGCCACCTTCTGGAACAGCCCGCACACCATCCGCTACGCGCTCCACGAGAACGGCTACGGCTTCGACGCCATCCACGCCCATCGCGTGGCGCGCCCGCCGGGGCCCGGGATCAAGGAGCAGCGCCGGCGCCTCGAGATCCTCACGCTCGGGCGCGATCTCGCCACCGTCAACCTCGAATTCAAGGTCCGCGGCCGCGACCTCATCGGCCGTCAGAGCCAGACGTGGGTGCGCTTTCCTGATCTCGGCTGGAAGGTCATCGCGGCGCACGTCTCCACGATGAACGCGGCGCCCATCTGGTGATGAATGCACGACGCCACCCACCACGGCGCGCTCGCCCCGCGGACGCGGGAGCTGGTCGGCCGAGCGCGTCTGGGGGTGGACTCACCGGGCCTTCGGTAAGGCGCCGACAGCAAGGGAAGCGGGTCGAACCGGCGGAGCGGATGGGTGGCTCCCTCCACGCCCGGCGGCATCTCGAGGACGGCTCACGCGCTCCAGGGCCGCCCGGATCAGGAACGCGGCAGCGGCGGAGCCCGCGGCCCCGACGATCCGCCGGGCGATCGTCGGCTCCACCGCGACCTGCTCCGGGTGGTCGACCATGCGCCGGAGCGCCTCGCGCAGGCGCCCGCTGCGGGCGGTCAGCGTGTTGCGGCGCCGGGCCCGCCAGACCCCGAGCGCGATCGAGCCCGCCGCGACGGCCCCCAGCGCGACAGCGGTGACGGCGAACCCCAGCGCGTGTCGCCGCACCTGGAGCCCGACGTCGGTGAGCTCGTGGCCGCGCCGGTTCAATTGCCCGAGGAGCGTGGTCAGCTCCCGCCGCCGGCGTCCGATCTCCGCTTCGATCGACCGCGGATCGCGCTGGGCCGGCTCCTCGATGCGGGTCACGCGATCTGCTCCTTCAGCCATTCCCAGTCCTCCTTCAGCGACTTCCTCGTGAGGGCCAGCGGCGCGCGCGGGCGTCGCGTCCACGCCAGGTACCCGACGGTCAGGCTCACCCCGAACACGACCGCGGCCACCGCCAGCGCGGCGAGCCAGCCCGGCATGAGCGTGGCGAGGGCCAGCACCGCGGCCACCAGGAGCAGGTTGAGCCCCGCGAGGGCCCCCGCCGTCGCCACGCCGAGCCCCGCGAGAGTCCGGCGTCCCGCCCGCATGTCGCTCGCCAGCTCGGCGCGCGCCAGCTCCACCTCGGCCTGGGCGAGGTCGACGAGCTGGCTGCCGATCTCGCCGACCAGCGCCCGGGTGCTCGCTCCCCCGCTCTGCCCATTCGTCCCGGTCAGAGGGGCTCGCTCTTCGTATCGCGGCATCGTCTCCTCCTTGTGAGTCAGCCCGGAGAGCAGCTGCGGCTTGCCCTCGAGGGCGCGGCTCATCTGCAGAGCCTTGCGATAGACCACCTGCCAGTCATCATACTCGACGGGAAGCGCCTCGATCGCTCGCGCGATTTCCTGCAGGCGCGCCGCGCCACTTTCGCGCGCCGCGTGCCACGAGCGCGCGATCCGCCGCTCGATCTCTTGGGCGCGCCGGTCCGATGTTTGACAGACGTCGAGATCGCTCACGCCTTCCACGATCAACCCCTGAGCCGAAGCCAGCAGGTCCGGCCGGCCTCGAATGAGAAGACCGCTCGGATAGAGCGCGAGGACCAGTTCCCGACCCTCGAAGTACGCGAGGTTCGCCGGGATGCGGCCCTGAAAGGCGTGGCGGTCCGCGGCGCTCAGCAGGCGCAGCGGGGCGGTCAGCCACCAGGGGGGCGGCGCGCGTCGCACCGTCCGGCCGTGCTCTCCCAGGACGGCCGGGATCCGCTCCGCGACCCGCTCGTACGATACCGCGTCGGTGAGCAGCGGGACCTGCACGTCCTTCCGGCGCCTCGCGGCGGAGACCAGCCGCAGGACCGGTACGGTCACGAGAGAGATCAGCAGAGCGGCCGAGAGGCCGGCGGTGATCGGGAACCCGCGCAGGAGCCGGACCGGCCAGGACCGTCTGGGCCGGTCCGCCGGCTGCCGCGCCGCCATGGCCGCTCCCACCGCCAGCGGGACCCCGAGAGCCAGGCCGATCCAGAACCAGCGGACAATCGAGGAGGGAACCCACGACGGAATGGCCACGAACGCCAGCACGAACGCGGCGACCTTGGGCATGGCCACCCCGAGCAGGAGCAGGGGCCAGGCACCCGCGGCGGCAAGCAGCGCCGAGAGGAACAGCTTCTCGGTGCCGCTCGCGTATCCGAAGATCGCGACGACCGCCCAATCAAAGAGCGCGCTCAGGATCTTCCCGAACGAGCGACTGATGAAGGCCACGAGGGCCTGGATGAGCGCCATCCTCTTTGTAGCCTCCGCCGGTGTGTCACCTAGCAAGCCATGTGCCCGCCGGAGATCCACGTTCCGGTGTGGAGCTTGGAGCGGGCAGGACGCGACTCGACGTCAGAATCCGGTAAGGACAACCCGGCAATACCTTCCGCCGGCCTCTCGGCGGCGGACCGGCTCATTGACACCCGCGGCCGCCCGCCCTATGGTGCGGGCTCAGGAGGCCACGCCCAATGCTCGAACGCCAGGTCGGTGAGGTCATCATCAACCGCATCATCGAATCCGAGCGGCCGGACTTCGACGCCGCCGGGTTCTTCCCGACGATCACGCCCGAGCAGTGGGCGCCCTACCGGCAGCGGCTCGCGGGCTGGGCCATGGACCCCGGCGTCAACGGGCTGGTCTTCCCGATGCAGTCCTTCCTGCTCCGCACCCGCCATCACACCATCGTGGTCGACACCTGCGTGGGCGACCACAAGGAGCGGGCGCGGCCCAACTGGAACATGACGTCGAGCGGCGACTACCTCAAGCGGTTCGCGGAGACCGGGGTCCGCCCGGAGCAGGTCGACTTCGTGATGACCACCCACTTCCACACCGACCACGTCGGGTGGAACACCCGATGGGAGAACGGGCGCTGGGTGCCCACCTTCCCCAACGCCCGCTACGTGATGTCCGAGAAGGAGTGGACGTACTGGTCGGCCATGCACAAGGAGACCCCGCAGAACCAGATCGCGGACAGCGTGATTCCGATCGTGGAGTCGGGCCGCGCCCAGATGGTGCGCAACGACTTCGCGATCGACGACGAGGTCCGCTTCGAGTCCACCGCGGGGCACACTCCCAACCACATGAGCGTGCACGTCACCTCCAACGGCCAGCACGCGGTGATCACCGGCGACCTGATCCACTCCCCGGTGCAGCTCCAGGAAACCGCCTGGGTGACCCGACCCGACTT
>Ga0134122_10001216_pt1 | contig 18497 bp, 17 predicted proteins | sample KB302_FD_96461 | JGI IMG/M metagenome (GOLD analysis project Ga0134122, IMG submission 96461) | Terrestrial soil microbial communities without Nitrogen fertilizer from Kellogg Biological Station, Michigan, USA - KB3-0-2 | ecosystem: Environmental > Terrestrial > Soil > Unclassified ... | reverse complement strand
TCGGTGAGGCCGCCGAAGGTGCGCTCCGCGGCCGACATCTTGTTGCCGCCGACCGCGGCGGTGTGCATGGCGGCGTGCTGCTCCAGGAACAGGTCACGGGTATCCATGGATCCCTCTCCTCCTCAGGCGGGTGCGCGCAGGGCGTGGCTCACGATCCCCTGCGCCTCGCCGACGATGGCCTCCAGGTGGGCCTGGTCGCGGAAGCTCTCCGCGTAGATCTTGTAGATGTCCTCGGTGCCGGACGGTCGGGCCGCGAACCAGCCGCTCGCGGTGATCACCTTCAGCCCCCCGATGGGGGCCCCGTTGCCGGGCGCGCGGGTCAGGGTCCCGGTGATGGGCTCGCCGGCCAGCCGCGAGGCGGTCACCATCTCGGGAGACAGCTTGCCGAGCCGCGCCTTCTCCGCCGGGGTGGCCGCCGCGTCGATCCGGGTGTACCACGGCGTGCCCAGCTCGACGGTGAGCGCCCGGTAGTGCTCCCCCGGATCGCGCCCGGTCCGCGCGGTGATCTCGGCCGCGAGCAGGGCGAGGATGAGGCCGTCCTTGTCGGTGGTCCACACCCCGCCGCCCAGCCGGAGAAATGTCGCCCCCGCGCTCTCCTCCCCCCCGAAGCAGAGGGAGCCGTCGAGCAGGCCCGGCACGAACCACTTGAGCCCGACCGGCGCCTCGAAGAGCCGACGACCGCGCGCGGCGATCACACGATCGATCAAGGCGCTGCTGACGACGGTCTTGCCCACCGCGACGCCGGGCGCCCAGCGCGGCCGATGGGCGAGCAGGTAGTCCACCGCGACCGCGAGATAGTGATTGGGGTTCATCAGGCCCGCGCCGGGGGTCACGATGCCGTGCCGGTCCGCGTCGGGATCGTTGGCGAAGGCGAGCCGATAGCGCCCCCGCAGGCCGACCAGCCGCGCCATCGCGTACGGGCTCGAGCAGTCCATCCGGATCTTGCCGTCGTGGTCGACGGTCATGAACCCGAAGGTGGGATCGATCACCGGGTTGGTGATCGTGAGATCGAGGCCGTACTCCCCGCCGATCGCCTCCCAGTAGGGCCGCGAGGCCCCGCCCAGCGGATCGACCGCGAGGTGCAGGCCCGCGCCGCGGATGGCGTCCATGTCGACCACGTCGGGGAGATCCCGCACGTAGGGCGTGATCAGGTCACGCACGTGCGTGGTGGCGGCGCGCCTCGCGGCCTCGACGGGCATGCGCTCGACGGTCGCGAGGCCCTCGCGCAGGAGCTGGTTGGCGCGCCGCTGCACCCACCCGGTCACGTCGGTGTCGGCGGGCCCGCCGCCGGGTGGGTTGTACTTGAAGCCGCCGTCCTCGGGCGGGTTGTGCGAGGGCGTGACCACGATGCCGTCCGCGAGATGCGCGGTGCGACCGTGGTTGTACACGAGAATCGAGTGCGAGATCACCGGGGTCGGGGTCACGCCGTCGTCGCGCTGGATGACGGTCTCGATCCGGTTGGCGGCCAGCACCTCGAGCGCGGTGCGCTCCGCGGGCCCCGATACCGCGTGGGTGTCCTTGCCGAGGAAGAGCGGCCCGTCGATCCCCTGCCCGCGCCGGTAGTCGCAGATCGCCTGGGTGGTGGCGAGGATGTGGGCCTCGGTGAACGAGCCGCGCAGGGGCGAGCCGCGGTGACCGCTGGTGCCGAAGGCGACCAGCTGGGTCTCATCGTCCACGTCGGGCCGGCGCGCGTAGTACTCGCGCTCGAGCCGCGCGGGGTCGATCAGCATCGAGGCGGGCGCGGGCTGGCCGGCGAGCGGGGAGATGGCCAACGGGCTCAGTCCTTTCCGGGTTCGGGGGGCGCGGCGTGGCGCAGCCGGACGTCGCGGCGGGCCATCGGCAGCTCGATGCGCGCCTCGTTCAGCGCCGCGTACACCTGGTCCGCGAGCTGGCTCTGGATCGCCTCCGCGTCGCCGAAGCGATCGGTCCACGCGCGCAGCTCGAAGTCGAGCGAGTTCTCCCCGAAGCCGAGGAAGACCGCGCCCGCGGCGGGCTCGGGGATCACCCGGGGGTGGCTCGTCGCGATGCGGCTCAGCAGCTCGGTCACCCGCTCGGGCGAGGCGCCGTACGCGACCCGCACCGGCAGCACGATCCGCCGGCGCAGGTCGGAGTAGGTCCAGTTGGTGAGGGTCTGGGCGATCATGAGCGAGTTGGGCACGAACACCTCCGCGCCGTCGGCGGTGCGGACCAGGGTCGCACGCGGGCCGATGTGGCGCACCTCGCCGCCCACGCCCGCGATCTGCACCACGTCGCCCAGGTGGATGGGCCGCTCGAAGAGCAGGATCAGCCCGGAGGCGAAGTTGTTGACCAGGTTCTGCAGCCCGAGGCCCGCCCCCACCCCGAACGCGCTGGCCAGGATCGTGAGCTTGGTGAGGTCGACCCCGAGGGCGGCGAGGGCCAGGGTGACGCCTCCCAGGAGCACCGCGTACTGGATCACCGCGGAGAGCGCGAGCGGCATGCCGCGGGCCAGGCGCACCCGCGGGAACACGTCCTCGGCCAGCAGCAGGCGCAGGGCCGCCGCCACGAAGAACGCGAGCCAGATGGTGAGCGCGAACACCACCACGTCGCCCAGCGAGATGCGGATCGCGCCCCAGCCCCACTGCGCGGCGAGGACGCGGCGGCTCCACGCCACCGTGGGGTCGATGAGGGTCAGCGCGTCGAGCGTGGCCGCGATCCACGCCACCACGCCGGCCCACCGCAGCACCCGCACCGTCCGCCGCTCGATCGGGGCGCGGTTGTGCTGCATGGAGGCGAGCGGGGCCACGAGCCGGCTCCGCAGCAGCACCCCCGCGAGCCCGCGGGCCACCTGCACCGCGGCCAGGATGGCGAGCCCGTAGTAGCTGCTGCCGAGCGCGCCGCCGCCGATCAGCCGGCCCAGCTCCACGTAGCCGACGCCGGCCAGCACGAACGCGCCCGCGAAGGCGGCCAGCAGCAGCCGGCCCACCAGGCGGCGGGCCGCCGCCGCCATGACGTCGGCGCCCGCGGCGGGATCGGCGCGGCCCGCCGCGGTCAGCACCCCCAGCATGACCAGGCTCGCCACCAGCATCTCGGCCAGGAACAGCATGTGCTCGAAGAGCGGCGCGGTGGCGAGCACGGACCGGACCGCGTCCACCACGAAGAGCACCCCGAACACGTACAGCGCGGCGGCCAGCACCCGGTCGAGCGAGGGGCGGATCAGGCGCAGCACCGGCACGATGGCGAGCAGCGCGACCGCGCGGCCGAGCACCGGGGTGGCCTGCGGGTAGATCCAGGGCGCCGCGCAGCACGAGAGCACGAGGGCGGAGGAGATCGGCCGGCTCCAGACCTCGGCCACCTGGGCCGCGCTCGGATCGCCCGCCACCCACCGGCGCGCGGCGCGCCGGCCGCGCCAGAGCCCCGCGACCAGGATCAGGAAGAAGAGCGCGTGCAGCGGGATGCGGGTGGCGTGCTCGCGCGCGATCTCCTCTCGCGCCGCCTGCCCGGCGGCCAGCACGTCACGCACCGCCGCGCTCCCCTGATTCGCCGCCCCGGACCAGAGCACCGCGCTCCAGAGGGGCGGGCCGTCGCGCTCGCCGAGCCGGCGGATGCGGTCCGCCTTGACCTGGGCCACGCGCGCCACCCCCTCGTCGGCGCGGCGCTGCAGCAGGGCCAGCCGGTACTGCGCGGCGAGCAGCGTGGAGAGCCGCGTCTCGAGGCGCGTGCGCGCGCGGTTGAGGTCCGCCAGCACGCCGTCGATCTGGTCGAGGACGACCTTGGGCGCTCCCGCGCCGGCCGCCGCCTCGCGCGAGCGGATCCAGCTGTCGCGCAGCCCCGAGAGCCGCCCGCGCTCGGACTCCACGCGGGTGGTCCACTGGGTCACGGTGTCGCTCCACGTCTTCAGGCGCCCGCGGATCGAGTCCCACAGCCCGGCGAGCTGGTCGATCACCGGGAGCGGCGGGTTGTTGGCGAGCCGGGTGGTGGTCTCGTCGAGGCGGGTGCGCAGCTCCTGGGCCGCCGTCGGGAGCCGGTCGAGGATCGCCTGGACCTCGCGGCTCGGCGTGATCGCGGTGTCCTGGGTCTCCAGCAGGCTGCGCACCTCGGCCGCGCGCGCCGTGACCTCGGCGAGCGGGATCGGCCCCGCGCCCTCCGCGGCCGGCTCGGGGGCCGGGGCCTGGGCGTGGGCGAGGGACGCCGTCACCAGGACGAGGGAAAACACGCCGCCGAGTGCCGATCGCAGCACGCGCATCGCCGACCTTCGGATCAGGGGAACGCGCGGAACGTCCGCAGCAGGGACTCGCGCGCGGCGGGGCCCGGCGGCGCGAACGGCATCACCACCGGGGTGACGCCGGGGCGCGCGAAGGCGGCGAGCTGGGCGCGGCAATGCTCGACCGATCCCACCGCGCCGAGGCCGTCGAGGACCCGCTCCGAGATGCCCTTCACCGCGCCGGCCCGGTCACCCGCCTGCCACGCCCGGTTCACCGTCGCGACCTCCTCGGCGTAGCCGCACTCCTCGAAGAAGCGGGCGTAGGCGTTCACGATGGCGTAGCCGGTGATGTCGCGCGCCAGCGACTCGCGCACCGGTCCACGCTCGTCGGTGACGCAGGTGCGCAGGTAGACCGCCACGTCGAGGTCGGCGAGGCGCTTCCCGGCCCGCCGGGCGCCGGCCTCGATGTGCCGCAGGGAGACGTCCATCGCCCCGGGCGGGATCCAGTTCAGCAGGACGCCGTCCGCGATCTCGCCGGCCAGCTCGCACATGCGCGGGCCCAGCGCGGCCAGGTAGATGCGCGGCGGCGGCGCGGGCGCGGGGATCGCGAGGCGGAAGTTCTTCAGGCGGTAGAACTTCCCCTCGAAGGTGACCCGCTCGCCCGCGGCGGCGGCGCGGATGATCTGCACCGCCTCGCGCATCTGCTGGAGCGACGGCGCAAACGGCAGCCCGTGCCACTGCCCCACGATGATCTCGCTGGAGAGCCCGAGGCCGAGTGCGAAGCGGCCCGGAGCCAGGTGGGCCAGCGTGGCCGCGGCCTGCCCGTAGACGATCGGGGTGCGGGTCTGCACCGGGATCACCCCGTTGGCGATGCCGATCCGGCTGGTGTGGGTGGCGATCAAGGTGGAGAGCACGATCGCCTCCGCGCCGGAGGCCTCGCCCACCCACGCGGTGCGGTAGCCGCGGCTCTCCGCCTCGCGGGCGATGGCGGGGAACTCCCGCACCGGCGCCGCGAGGCTGCTCAGGGCGATGTCGATGGCCATCAGATGCGCTCGCTCACGATGTACTTCTTGTTGGAGGTGTAGGGCCGCACCTCGGGCTTCCAGCGCCCGATGTCGGAGGTGTCGTTCCACTGCTGCGACATCGGCAGGTCCGTCCGCTCCACCTCGTAGGCGGCGAGGTAGCGCGGCTCCCCCGCGGTCTCGGTCCGGTAGCGGGCCACGTTCACGCAGCCGGGCAGCTTCAGCAGCAGCGGCACGTGCTCGATGTCGTAGAGCTCGTTGAAGAGCGCGTCGCGATGCGGCTCGATGTCCATCATGACCCAGAAGACGTACGGGGTGCGGTACGTGAGCGCGGGGCTGCTCCCCACCCACTCGTAGGTCGCGAGGTGACGGTTCATCGTCTTGGGGCGGATCTCCTTCGGCCACCGGCCCGCCTCCCCGGCCGCTCGCCACTCCGGGGTCTGGAGCACCGCCACGCTCTCCAGCTCGTAGGCGGCCAGGTAGCGGGGCTCGGTGGGCGACGGCTGCCGGTAGCGGGCGGCCCGGATGACGCCCGGCACCGCCCTCAGCCGCGGCAGGTGCTCGGTGTCGTAGACCTCGTTGAACAGCGCCTCGTGGTCGTGGGCCACGTCCATCCGCACCAGGAACAGGCCGCGTGGGGCCATCGTCGCACTCTCCTCTCCCCGCTTGCTCCGAGCGGGCTTCCCTCGTATCTTCGTCGGGACCGGCTGCCGGCTGCCACAGCTCGGGTGAATGTACCGCGCCGGGCATGGCCGCGCACACAAACCTCTCAAGGGAGACGACCCCGATGCCGCCAGTGGACCCGAACGCAGTCCTGATGACCGGCGAGAACTCCTTCATCCGTCTGAGCTCGGACGGCGGCACCACCCTGACCGACCGCGCGAGCCACTGGCGCGTGCTCTGGTGCCCGGCGGGCGGGGGTCACGCACTCTTCCTCCAGAGCACGCTCACCGGCGGCCAGGTGAAGATCTACAGCGACAACATCGCGGTGGCGCGGTGGCTGCAGACCTCCATCGAGAAGCTGCTCTTCCCCGCCTTCGCCGACACCTCGGTGCCGGTGATCGCGGCGCGCTTCGATCGGCACGGCGGCCCCTGGTCGACCGCCACCGAGACCGTGACCGCCACCGACGCGCGCGTCACCATGTCCTGGTACGACTGCATCGAGCCCTTCGTGCTCCACGCCCCTCCCGGCTTCAACGACCGGCCGATCGGCGTCTTCAGCACCTTCTTCCCGGCCCGCGCGGCCCAGCTCGAGGTCAACGGCAAGGTGGCGCCCGGCCAGGTGTGGCCGGAGATGCGCGGCGACCGGCAAGGGAGCAGCGCCACCCTGGCGTGGTCCGAGACCTGGGTGAAGCCGCGCGGCTAGCGGGCGCACGGTGAGCGGCCGGCTCGACGGCAAGGTCGCCCTCGTCACCGGGGGCGGCAGCGGCATCGGGCGCGCGAGCGCGCTGACCTTCCTGCGTGAAGGCGCCCGGGTCGCCATCGGCGACGTCAACGAGGCGAGCCTGGCGGAGACGGTGGCGCTCGCGCGCGCGCGGGGCACCGCCGAGCGCCTCGCCCCGCTGCGGGTCGACGTCTCGGCCGAGCGGGACGTGGCGGCGCTGGTGGCCCTCGCGGTCGAGCGCTTCGGCGGGCTCGACTGCGTGTTCAACAACGCGGGGGTCGGCGGCGCCTTCGGCCCCATCGGAGAGACCACGGTGGAGGAGTGGGACTTCACCTTCGCGGTGCTGGTTCGCGGCGTGTTCCTCGGCATCAAGCACGGGGCGGCCCGCATGAAGGCGCAGGGCCGCGGGGGCAGCATCATCAACACCGCGTCGATCGCCGGCATCGGCGGCGGCGCGGGGCCGCACGCCTACTCCGCGGCCAAGGCCGCGGTGGCCAACCTGAGCCGCTCGGTCTCCGCGGAGCTGGCCGCGCATCGCATCCGGGTGAACGCGATCGCGCCCGGCATGATCAAGACTCCACTGGCGATGGGCCGTCGGGAAGACGCGTGGGACCGCCTCGCGCGCGAGAAGCAGCCGTGGCCGGACCTGGGCCTCCCCGAGCACATCGCGGACGCGGCCCTGTTCCTGGCCAGCGACGAGTCGCGCTTCATCACCGGCCAGGTGATCGTGGTGGACGGCGGTCTCACCGCCCTCGGCCCCGATCTCTTCGGCCACGAGCCGGGCAGCCGCCTCCTGCGCAAGGCCGGGCTCAACACCGGGTCCACCGGACTGCCCGGCGCGGTGCGCGAGGTGCAGAGCCCGTAGGACGGGTCCTCACGCCTTTGCCGCAGGGCACCACCTGGATCGGGGCGCTGGTGAGCCTGACCGGCCTCGGGATCCTGTTCGTCGCGCTCGACATCATCCCGACCGACCCGCGGAAGTTCGAGGCTCCGCACTGGGTGGTGGGCGCGGCGGGCCTGGCGTTCTTCCTCGCCGGCATCGCGGTGATCAAGGCCCCGCCGCCCGGCACTCCGGAAGCGGTCGCGGCGGGGGGCCGCTTCACCTCGTGGTGGAGCTTCGCGCTCGGGCTCGGGATCGTGGGCTCGCTCGCCGCGGTCGCGAACTGGGTGGCCTTCGGGCCCGGCCCGCGGAAGTTCCAGGGCGGGATCGCGATCCCGTTCGTGGCGGTCTCCGGGCCCACCGGCGAGTGGACGGGCCGCGCGGTCTTCGGGATCGGCGCGGTGCTGACCGACCTGTTCCTGCTCTGGATCGTGGCGCGCGGGCTGCGGGACCTGCGGGGCCGCCGCTAGGAGCCTCAGCGCGCGGTGTGGCCGCCGTCGACGTAGAGGGAGGCGCCGGTCACGTAGGAGGCGTCGTCCGAGGCGAGGAACAGGATGCACGCGGCCACCTCCGCCGGCGTGCCCGCGCGCCCCAGCATCGTCCCCCGCCCGAACTCGGCGCGAAAGTCCTCGTGGGTGCGGCCCGCGGCCTCGGCCCGGCGCTCGTGGAAGCGCGTGAAGATCGGCCCGGGGCAGACCGCGTTCACCCGGATGCCGTCGGCCGCGTGGTCCAGCGCCATCGCGCGGGTGAGGCCCGCCACCGCGGCCTTGGTGGTGTCGTACTGCACCATGTTGCCGCCCGCCACCACCGAGCGGATCGACGCCACGTTGACGATGCTGCCGCCGCCCGTCTCCCGCATGAGCGGAATGGCCGCCTTGGCGCAGAACGCGTAGCCCTTCACGTTCACCGCGAGGATCGCGTCCCAGCTCTCCTCGCTGGCGTCGACCACCGTCTGGTAGAGGCGCATGCCCGCGTTGTTGACCAGCGCGTCGAGGCGCCCCCACCGCTCCCGCGCCGCCCGCACGAAGCGGACCGCGTCCGCCTCGCGGCCCGCGTGGGTCTCCACGAAGAGCGCGCGGCCCCCCGCGCCCTCGATCTCCCTGGCCACCGTGCGGCCCCGCTCCGCGTCGATGTCGGCCAGCGCCACCGCCGCGCCCTCCGCCGCGAAGCGCCGCGCGGTGGCCTCGCCGATGCCGGAGGCCCCGCCCGTGATCGCCGCGACCTTGCCCTCCAGACGTCGCATCAGCTCGCGAGCGCCTCCCGCATGACCGCGAGCCCCACCCGCAGGGCCACCGGCAGGCCGGCCTCGTTCATCTCGAACTCGGGCGCGTGGTGCGGGCGGGCCGCTCCGCTCGCGGAGCCGATGCCGACCCGGAAGTAGCAGCCCGGCCGCTCGCGCAGGAACAGGCTCATGTCGTCGCTCGCCATCACCACCCGCCCCGCGGTCACCGCGTCCGCGCCCACCTCGCGGCTCGCGCACTCGCGCACGAAGGCGGTCTCGGCCGCGTGGTTGACCACCGCCGGGCACGAGCCGCCGTCCAGGCGCATCACCGCCTCCGCGCGGTAGGCCTGCGCCACGTGGGAGACGAACGCGCCGAGGCGCGTGACCAGATGATCGCGCACCGCGGGCTCGAACGCGCGGATCGTCCCGCGCATCACCGCGCGGTCGGGCAGGATGTTGCCCTTGGTGCCGGCCACGATCTGGCCCACCGTGAGCACCGCGGTCTCCTGGGCGGGCACCTCGCGCGCCACCAGGCTCTGCATGCCGAGCAGGATGTTGGCCGCGGCGGTGATGGGATCGATCGAGAGGTGCGGCATCGCGCCGTGCCCGCCGGTGCCGCGCACCTCCACCGTGAACGCGTCCGCGGAGGCCATCGACGGCCCCGGCCGCACCTGCACCTCGCCCGCCCGCTGCTGGGTGGTGAGGTGGAGCCCGTAGACCTGTTCCACTCGAGGATTCTCGAGGACTCCCGCCTCGATCATCGGGCGGGCGCCGCCCAGCACCTCCTCCGCGGGCTGGAACAGGAAGACCGCGGTGCCGGGCAGCTCGCCGCGCCGCGCGGCGAGGATCTCGGCCAGGGTGATCGCGATCGCGGTGTGCCCGTCGTGCCCGCAGGCGTGCATCACGCCCGGAGTGCCGGAGGAAAACGGCGCCTCCAGCAGCTCGGTGAGCGGCAGGGCGTCGATGTCCGCGCGCCAGGCCACCGTGCGCCCCGGCCGGTCGCCGTGCAGCACCCCGACCACACCGGTGCCGCCCACTGCGGTGCGCACCTCGAGCTTCGCTCCGTGCAGACGCTCCGCGACGATCTCGGCGGTGCGTCGCTCCTGGTGGCTCAGCTCGGGATGACGGTGGAAGTCGCGGCGCAGCGCGACCAGGTCGTCGGTGCGGCGGGCGATCTCCTCACTCCACTCGGGACGCGTCTTGCTCATCTGGTCATCTCCTTGGGTGTTCTCCCCGGCCCAACCGAGATCGGCAATAACTGCGCAGCCCCAGGATGCTGCGCCCGACGCGGCGCGCTGTCAACGCCCGTTCGTTGCCCATAGTGGGCCGCCTGGTCACCATCCTGGGCAGGTCTTGGCGGGAACGGACGGGACAATCCCACGCTCGGGCCCTCGTTTCCGCGTGGCCCGGCCCTTGCTCCCAGCCTGCCGCATGGAAACCAGACAACGCAGCCGCCGAGCCAACTCTCGAGCCGGTGTCTCCTGGACCGCGTGGGTCCAGGCGGGCAGCCGTCGTCTCCGCTGCCACACCGTCGATCTGAGCGCCAACGGGGCAAAGCTCCGGCCCCGGGGCGAGATGCAGCCGGGCACCCCGGTCGAGGTGCAGCTCCATCCTCCGGAGGGCAAGCCGCTCCAGGTGTCCGCGGTGGTCTGGCGCGTGGACCCGGACGCGATGGCGCTCCTGTTCCTCAAGAGCATCCCGGTCCAGGCCACCGGCGCCAGGTCGTGGCAGGAAACCGGCCGCCGCGGCTGGCGCTAGCCTCCTCGGCAAGCTCCTGTTGAAGACAAGTGACATGGCCGCATCTGTTTGACACGTGACGTGACCGCTGCTGTTTGACACATCAGTTGGCCGCGCGCAGGGAGGGGGCGCCGGCCGGGGTGGTCAGGGAGCTGGGCTGGCCGCTGGGGGAGAAGTGGCCGAGGCAGCGGGGGCCCCACCAGACGGAGTGGTGGCCGTCGAGATGGCGGCGGAGGAGGACGCGGAGGCCGGCACAGCTCCGGCGCCCGCGGTGCTTGGCGAGCTGGAGCACGATGCCGTCGAGGCGGATGGTATTGTCGAGGGCCACGACCCGCTCCTCCTCGTGACAGAGGATCTGTTCGAGGTCGCAGCGCCCCAGGGGGACAAAGGCCGGGGTGGGATCGGTGGGGGTGCAGCCGAATTCGGTGTTGAAGGCGGGCAGAAAGCGCTCGCGCAGATACCGGTTGGCCCCGGGAACGGTGTGAATCCCCGCCACCCGGAGCTCGTTGACGAGGCGATCCTGCAACGTGCGGTTCACGCGCTCGCTCCGGCCGCGGGCTTGGGGCGAGTAGCCCAGGATGTGCTCGATCCCGAGGCGGTGCAGGGCGCGGCCGACCTGGGTGAGTTTCGAGCGATCGGGATTGGTGCCCGAGGTCGGGGTGTAGGTCGCCCAGCGCGCGCGATCGGTATAGAGCGCCATGGGCAGTCCGTACCGCTCGAGGACAGCGCGCAGCGCGGTCATGACCGCGACCACGCTCTCGCCGCCGGCGACGAGTTGCCCGTAGAGGAGCTGCTTGGTGGCGTCATCGACCACCGCGATGAGGGTCTGCTTGCGGGTGGGGTCCAAGGCCAGCCACGGATGCACGCTGCCGTCGAGATGGAGCAGTTCGCCAAAGCAGGGCCGGGGCTCCCGGCGGCGCCGATGCCGGCCCCGCGCCCGGCCCTTGGCCACCAGCCCCGCCCGCTGCAGCAGCGCTTTCACAAAGGTGTACGACAGGGTGACCGCCTGCTCCCGACGGGCGACCTGGTAGAAGTGCCGGGTATTGAAGCCCCGATACCGCTCGCGGTACAGGCGCAAGATGCGCTCGACCTCGGCCACGGGCGCCCGCTTGGGCGAGGGCTTCACCCGCCGGCCGTCGTACAGGCCGTCGTAGCCGCGCTGCTCGAACCGCCAGCGCATCCGGCGAATACTGCGCGGACTCCGCCCGAGCATATCGGCCACCTGCAGCCACGTCAGCTCGCCGCTCAGCCCCCGGACAATCACTTCCTGGACTTTCATCGCTCGCTCCACTGCCTCGCGCGTCAAGGCCATCGCCACCTCCTGGCTGGCGACATCTCCCCATACGCGGGGCGGCACGAGCGGTCATCTCATGTGTCCTCACGAGCGGCCATATGATGTGCTCTCTACACTCCTCGGCAAGCTCCTTGACAGGAGCTGCCCCGCCCGCCTAGGCTCCCGCGCAGGAGGGCGCTATGACTCCTTCGGATGGGGGCACGTGGCCCCTGGCCAGGACCCTGGCCTGGGTCGTGCTCGCGGTGATGGCGATCGCGCTCCTGTACACCGGCTGGATCGCGCTCGCGAACTTCGGCCACATCAGGGTATGACCGGCGCACTGCTGGGCATGCTCTCGCTCGCGGTGCTGTCCTGCAGCGTAGCGCTGCTGGCCGCGTCCCTCGGGCTGCCGCGCGTGGCGGATGCCCTCGTGGCGACGGCCGCCGGCGCCGGCCTCGGCGGCTTCATCGTCACCGCGGCGTTCACGGTGCGCCGGGCCCGCCGACCCCGGGCGGCGGAGCAGCCATGACCAAGCGCGGCGCGCGCGCCTTCTTCGTGGCGAGCACGCTGATCAGCGCGCTCATCTTCCTCGCGCTCACCGTCGACAGCCACCGCCAGTTCCCGGCCCTGACCCACTCGGCGGCGATCGACGCGTCGGTGATCGCGGGCAAGAACGTGTGGCACCGGAACAACTGCATCAACTGTCACACCCTCCTGGGCGAGGGCGCATACTACGCCCCCGACCTGACCCAGATCACCACCCAACGCGGCGAGGCGTACCTGCGCGAGTTCCTGAAGAACCCGTCGCGCTTCTACTCGGAGGAGCGTGACCGCCGGCTCATGCCGACCTTGCCGCTCAGCGACGCCGACATCACCGGGGTCATCGCCTTCCTCGGCTGGGTCAGCAAGATCGACACCCAGGGCTGGCCGCCGCGGCCGATCCTGGTGAAGGGCAGCGCGGTGCCGGGCGCCAACGTGGGCGCGCCCGTCCCGAGCGCGGCGTCCGCCGATCCCATCGAGCTCGGCCGCGTCGAGTTCAACTCGACGCCCCCCGGGTGCTCCGCCTGCCACTCGATCGCGCCCGGAGTCAACATCGTCGGCCCCACCCTCTCCGGCATCGCGGCCACCGCGGCGGCCCGGGTGCGCGAGCGCGACTATCACGGGCACGCCAAGGACGCGGCCGGGTTCATCCGCGAATCGATCCTGGAGCCGAACGCCCATGTGCTGCCCGGACCGACCTTCTCGGCCGGAGGCCGGTCGCTCATGCCGGGCGACTACGGGCAGACCCTCAAGCCGGAGCAGGTGGATCACATCGTGGCCTACCTCCTCAGCCTGAAGTAGGAAATCCGACATGCGGTACGCCTCGCAGCGCGTCGCCTACGCCTACTTCGTGGTGGCGGTGCTGCTCTTCGGCCTTCAGGTCGCCTTCGGGCTCCTCGCCGCGGCGAAGTACCTCGGGCCGGATCCCCTCCTGCAGGTGCTACCCTTCGACGTGGTCAAGGTTATCCACACCAACCTGCTGCTGGTGTGGCTGCTCACCGGCTTCATGGGCGCGGCCTACTACGTGGTCCCGGAGGAATCGCGCGTCGAGCTCCACAGCGTGCGGCTGGCCTACGTGCAGCTCGGCATCTGGACGGCGATGGGGGTCACCGCGGTGGTGGGCTACGTGTTCCGCTGGACCGCGGGCAACAAGCTGCTCGAGCAGCCGTTCCCGCTCAAGATCGTGATCGTGATCGTGATGCTGATGTTCCTCTACAACATCGGCATGACCATCAAGGACGGCGGCCGCCTGACCACCACCGAGGGGGTCCTGGTCGCGGGGCTCGCCTGCACCGCCCTGCTCTACCTGCCGGCGTTGCTCGAGTTCGACAACTACACGATCTCGGTCTTCTACCGCTGGTGGACGGTGCACCTCTGGGTCGAGGGGGTGTGGGAGATGATCCAGGGCGGCATCCTGGCCTACCTCCTGATCCGGCTCTCGGGGGCGGATCGCGAGGTGCTGGAGAAGTGGCTCTACGTCATCGTGGCCCTCACCTTCATCTCGGGTCTCCTGGGGACCGCCCACCACTACTACTGGATCGGAGTGCCTCACTACTGGCTGCCCCTGGGCGGCTTCTTCAGCGCGCTCGAGCCCCTGTCGTTCCTCGGCATGGCGATGTACGCCTACTCCGCCATGCGCCGCTCGGGGCTCAGCCACCCGAACCGCATGGCCCTGCACTGGACGATCGGCAGCGCGATCTTCTCGGCCCTCGGCGCCGGGATCCTCGGGCTCGCCCACACCTGGCCCTCGGTGAACAAGTGGACCCACGGCACCATGATCACCCCGATGCACGGGCACATGGCCTTCTTCGGGGCCTACGTGATGATCGTGCTGGGCATGATCACGTACGCGCTGCCGGGGCTCACCGGGCGGGCCGAGGACTCGCGCGAGACCTCGGCCGGCCTCTGGGCCTTCTGGCTCCAGGTGGCCGGCATGTTCGGCATGACCATGGCGTTCGCGACGGCCGGGATCACGCAGACCTATCTCGAGCGTATCCTCGGCATCGGCTACCTCGAGACGCAGCTGAAGCTGCAGGTGCACTTCCTGATGCTCGTGGCGACCGGCGCGCTCTTCGTCATCGGGGTCGCGCTGTTCATCTGGGACTTCTTCTTCCTGGCGGGCCGGCCGGTCGAGGCCGCCCCCACCGAGCGGCTGGCCCCCGCCCGCCCGGCGCTCTGAACCGGACCCGATGAGCCCGGTCCGCTCCTCCGCGGTGCGCGACCCCGTGGAGGCGGATGGGGTGCGGCCGCCGCCCGAGCGGGAGCCCTTCTACCTGCCCGCCGGCGACGAGATCAGCGTCTTCGCGGCCTGCCACGCGCGCGGCCTGCCGGTCATGCTCAAGGGACCGACCGGCTGCGGCAAGACCCGCTTCGTCGAGCACATGGCGTGGCGCCTGCGCCGGCCCCTCGTCACGGTGGCCTGCCACGACGATCTCTCGGCGAGCGACCTGGTCGGGCGGTACCTCGTGCAGGGAAGCGAGACGGTGTGGCAGGACGGCCCCCTCACCCGCGCGGTGCGGGCGGGCGCCCTCTGCTACCTCGACGAGGTGGTCGAGGCCCGTCAGGACACAGTGGTGGTGATCCACCCGCTCACCGACGACCGCCGCGTGCTCCCGATCGACAAGACCGGCGAGCTGGTGCGGGCGGCGGCCGGGTTCCTGCTGGTCGTCTCCTACAACCCCGGCTACCAGCATCTGCTGAAGGACCTGAAGCCGAGCACTCGACAGCGCTTCGTGGCGCTCGAGTTCGCGATCCCTCCGGTCGAGCGCGAGACCGCCATCGTCGCTCACGAGGGCGGGGTCGACCGGCCGCGGGCCGCGGAGCTGGTGGGCCTGGCCGGCCGGCTGCGCCGTCTGCGCGACCGCGGCATGGTCGAGGTGCCGAGCACCCGCCTCCTGGTGGCCGCCGCGCGCCTCATCGCGAGCGGGGTTCCACCGCGCGAGGCCTGCCGCGTCGCGGTCGCGGCACCGCTCACCGACGACCCCGATCTGCTGGCCGCCGCGCACGACCTGATCGCGGCGACGCTCTGAGCCCGAGCGAATGGGAGAGCCCGAGGGCCTCCTGATCGAGGGCGCCCGCCTCGCCACCGCCGGCACGCGCGAGCTGTGGTGGCGCGTCCGGCCGCCCGATGCGCCCCCGGTGCTCCACCTCGCACCGATCCGGCGCCGGCTCGAGCTGCTCCTGCGCGCGCTGCACGGGGTCACCATCCCGATCGTGCCCGCCGATCCCGAGCCCGCGCCGACCTGGCTGGCCCGAGCCATCGGGCGAGCCCGGCGCGCCTCCGTTGGAGCGGCCGCCCTTTCCGCAACGGACGGGGAGCGCGTGTGGCTGCCCCGCACGCTGGACGCGGTGGAGGGGGAGGCCGCCGCCCTCGAGCGATACCGCCTGCTCGCGCTCGAGCAGGCGGCACGCGCGAGGCACGGCTTCGCCCGCGCCCTCCGTCCGGGTGCAGCACCGCTCGAGCGCGACCTCTATGGCCTCGCGGTCGCGGTCGCGGTGGACCGCGCGCTCGCGCGGAGCCTGCCCGGTCTGGCCGCGCCGCTGGCCGGGGCTCGTCTCCGGGAGCTTGCGGCCAGGGCGGCCGCGGTCCGGCTCCGGCCCGGCGAGGTCGCGGTCGAGCGCCTCGTGCGCCTCGTGCTGGCCGCTCCGCCCGTCGCGCCCCCGCCCGTCCTCTCCGGCGTGGAGACGCCGGACGACGCACGAGCCTGGGCGGCGGCGGAGGCGCGGCGGCACGAGGCCGACCGCTATCGCGGCGTGGCCCCGGTGGCGCTCTGGGGTGTCCCGCGCGCCCCGCAGCCGGTCGCGACGACCCGGGACGCCGCGGGGCCCGCGGAGCCGTCCGGCCATCAGCCTCGCGCCGTGATGCTCCGGCGCCGCCCCCGGGTGCGGGCCGCGGCCGACGACGAGGACGCGGCGACGCCCGGCACGTGGATGGTCCGGTTCGACGATCCGATGGAGAGCGTCGAGGATCCGACGGGACTCCAGCGCCCGGCCGACCGCGACCGCTCAACCGATCCCGCGCAGCTGGGCGATGCGCTCGCGGAGCTGCCCGAGGCCCGGATCGTTCGCGCCCCCGGGACCCCGCGGGAGATCCTCGCGGGTGAGGAGGCGCTCCCCGCGGCCCTCCCGGACGCCGTCCCCGTCGGCTCGCGCCCGGGTGGTGTCCAGTACCCGGAGTGGGACTACCGCCGTGGCGCGTACCGTCACCCGGGGGCCACCGTGCGGCCGGTGCTGGCCGCCAAGGGCGAGGCGGCGTGGGTCGAGCGCGTGCTCGCGCGCCACGCCGCGCGGGTGCGTAGCGTGCGCCGCCGGTTCGACGGGCTGCGCCCGCGGCGGCAGCTGCTCGGGCGTCAGGTCGAGGGCGACGACGTCGATGTGCCCGCGTGCGTGGAAGCCTTCGCGGACCGCCGGGCGGGCGCGCCCGCGGACGACCGGCTCTACGTGGCGTCCCGACCCGGGCGCCGTGATCTGGCCATCGCGGTGCTGGTGGACGCGAGCGCCTCCACCGACGCCTGGGTCGCCGCGGGCCTGCGCGTCGTCGACGTGGAGAAGGAAGCGCTCGTGCTCCTGCTCGAGGCGCTGGGGGCGCTCGGCGACCGCCACGCCGTCCTCGCCTTCTCGGGCGAGGGGCGCGACGCGGTGCGGGTGGCGACCGTGAAGGGCTTCGACGAGCGCGCCGGCCCTTCCGCCGCGCAACGGGTGGCCGCGCTGGAGCCGGACGGCTATACCCGGGTCGGTGCGGCGATCCGGCACGCCACCGCGCTCCTCGGGGCGGAGCGCGCGCGCCAACGCCTGCTGCTGCTCCTCTCCGACGGCAAGCCGAACGACGTCGACGAGTACGGCGGCCCCTACGGGATCGAGGACACCCGCCAGGCGGTGGCCGAGGCGCGGTTACAGGGTCTGGTCCCGTTCTGCCTGACCGTGGACCGCGAGGCGCCGGCCTACCTGCCCGCGATCTTCGGCCCGCGCGGCTTCGCGGTGCTGCCGAGCCCCGGCGTGCTGCCGACGGTGCTGGTGGACGTCGTCCGCGCGCTCGTCGCCGGCTGAGGCGACGGCGCGCGCCGCGGCGCCGCGTCAGCTCACCCGGCGGTCGCGGCCGGCCCAGTAGGGCTCGCGCAGCTTGTACTTCTGCAGCTTGCCGGTCGCGGTCCGCAGGAGCTCCTTGCGGAACTCCACCGCGGTCGGGCACTTGAAGTGGGCCATCCGGCCGCGCGTGAACTCGATCAGGTCGCGCTCGGTCGCCTGCTGGCCCGGCCGCAGCACGACCAGGGCCTTGATGGTCTCGCCCCACTTCTCGTCCGGCACCCCGATCACCGCCACCTCCGCCACCGCGGGGTGCTGGAAGAGGCAGTCCTCCACCTCGATCGAGGAGACGTTCTCGCCGCCGGTGATGATGACGTCCTTCTTGCGGTCGGCGATCACGGTGTAGGCGCCCTCCGCGTGGCCGCCGTCACCGGTGTGGAACCAGCCGTCCACGATGGCCCGCGCGGTCTCCTCGGGCTGGTTCCAGTAGCCCTCGAACACGTGGTTGGAGCGGGCGAGGATCTCGCCGTTGCCGTCCACGTCCATGCGCACGCCCACCGCGGGCACCCCCGCGCGGGAGAGCCGCCTGGCCCGCTCGGCGGAGTCGACCGCGTCCCACTCCGCGGGCGCGCGGTTGATGGTGAGAAGCGGTGAGGTCTCGGTGAGCCCGTAGATCTGGATGAACTCCCAGCCGAGCTCGGTCTCGATCCGCTCGATGGTCTTCGAGGGCGGCGGAGCCCCCGCCACCACCACCCGCACCCGGCCGCGGCCCGGGACCTCCTCGCCGCGCTTGCGTCGCGCGGCCGCCGCGTCGAGCACCGCGTTGATGACCGCGGGCGCGCAGTTGAACAGCGTGACCCCCTCGGCCTGCACGCGCCGCAGGATCTCCTCGCCGTCGATCTTGCGCACGATCACCTGGCGCGCCCCCATGCCGGTCACCGCGTAGGGCATGCCCCAGCCGTTGCAGTGGAAGGTGGGCAAGGTGTGCAGGTACACGTCGCGGTCGGTCACGCCCACGTGCCAGCCGAAGGTCACCGCGTTGAGCCAGCAGCCCCGGTGCGTGAGCTGCACGCCCTTGGGCCGCGCGGTGGTGCCGGAGGTGTAGTTGATCGAGACGGTCGCGTTCTCGTCCGTCACGGACCCTCGGGGGGTCGCGCCGCGCCGCAGGAAGAGCTCGGGGTCGGTGTCGCGGCCGAGGACGAAGCGGTGCTTCACCGTGGCGTGCCGGAGCGTCGCGTCGAGCTCCGGGTCGATG